>Ga0190347_1000652_pt1 | contig 10679 bp, 6 predicted proteins | sample 48721356_MG_FD_161652 | JGI IMG/M metagenome (GOLD analysis project Ga0190347, IMG submission 161652) | Hydrothermal vent microbial mat bacterial communities from Southern Trench, Guaymas Basin, Mexico - 4872-13-5-6_MG | ecosystem: Environmental > Aquatic > Marine > Hydrothermal vents > Microbial...
TTGAAACAAATAGTTTCCGCTGATATATCTGGTATTGTCTTTAATGTCGCCCCCCGCGTGGGGGCGTGGATTGAAACTCTTCCTCTTCTTCTACATCTTCATTTTCGTTTTCGTCGCCCCCCGCGTGGGGGCGTGGATTGAAACACGGAACATCACGACCACCTCATCTTCGCAGACAGGTCGCCCCCCGCGTGGGGGCGTGGATTGAAACGTATCACAAAGTGAACTGCTGGCATAATACTCAGTCGCCCCCCGCGTGGGGGCGTGGATTGAAACAGGTTTGAAATCCTGGCCTTGTACTGGCATCCATTGCCGACTCTCCTGAACTAGCTGCTCAGTTTCACTTGGAGGCAGCTTGAATATTTCTCGAGCCGTGAGACTCTTTAACATAGTTACGCTCTTGCTCACACTATATGTCGATACAGACTGCATCAGAAAATGAATATTTTGAATATCCCCTAACCCGGACAAAACCGGAATAGTGCCTTGACCTGTCTGGTAAGATTGAATACAGTCTGATTTTTAAGTACAGTCAGATGTTGGATTACATTATCCCAAATTATGCATCTTGAATAATTAATGCGACATGAACTTGCCGCAATACCTGAGTCTTAATCAAATTGATAGACGCCGGACACACTGCTGATCAAATGCAGGTATCTCTTACCATTGACGGGCAGAGCATTATTGCTTCTCCGGGCGTGACCGTGCTTGATGCCGCCGCCAGTGCAGGAATTAATATTCCACATCTCTGTCACCTGCCGGGGGCTGATGACTCGAAGCGGCCCTGTCTCCTATGTCTTGTGGATGTTAATGGCGAGAGGTCCCGTGCATGCCGGACGCAGATTGAGGAGGGGATGGTGGTAGTTACCGTTACTCCGGAGCTCAAAGTCTACCGGGAAGAACGCCTCCGGCAATTTGCATCTTACCACTACGGCGACTGCAAGGCCCCGTGCAATCTTACCTGCCCCGGCGGGATCAATGTACAGGGATATGTGAATTTCATCGCCAGGGGCGAGTACAGAGCGGCCCTTCAACTGATCAAGGAGAAAAACCCTTTACCCGGCATTGTCTGCCGGGTCTGCCCCCGTTTTTGCGAGACCCGCTGTCGCAGGGTCCTGGTGGACGAGTCCATAACCATCAACCACCTGAAGCGCTTTGTGGTGGATTATGCAAAAGACAGGGCTCCGGTTCCTGAGGTCCTGGCAACTGCTACAGGCCATAATGTCGCCATTGTCGGCGGCGGTCCTGCAGGTCTTTCCGCAGCATACTATCTTCGCAAGCTCGGTCATGGAGTTACCATTTTTGAGGCCGAAGAAAAGCTGGGCGGCCTTGTGCGCTATGCCATTCCCAGTTTCAAGCTGCCTGAAAAAGACCTGGACCACGAGATCATGTCCATTATCAATATGGGTGTGCATGTCAGGGCCGGCAGGCGCTGGGGCAGAGATTTTTCCCTGCAGGATCTGAGGGATCAGGGATTTGAAGCAATTTTTATAGCAACCGGTATGGCCGGGCGGAGATCACTGAGCATAGAAGGCGGCGAACTGGCCACGGATGGGCTTGAATTTTTGCGTGAGGTTAAGGCCGGTAAAATAAGGGCCTTGGGCAACAAAGTGTTGATCGTGGGTGGTGGCAAAATCGCCGTTGAGGCCAGCCGTTGCGCAAGACGGCTGGGGGCCGGGGATGTGATGGTGATCTATCCCAGGTCCCGTGTCGAGATGCCTGCCCAGGAGAGGAATGTTAAAGAAGCTGAGAACGAAGGGGTCCAATTTTTCCTGATGGCCGTGCCTGTAAGCCTATCCCGCCGGGAAGGCCGCCTGCAAATGGAAATGGCAAGAACAGTCCTGGGTGAACCTGATGAAAAAGGGACCAGGCATCCTGTGGTAATGGAGGCGTCCCGGCTTGTGTGGAACGGCGATACAGTCATAGCGGGATTTGGTCAGGAGGGAGATGATTCTTTTAAAGGTTTCGGTGAAATAGAGGCCGGGCTTAATGTTACCTCTCGTAAGATCATTAAGGTCAATCCCTCCACAATGAGGACTAACGTTAAGCGAGTCTTTGCCGGTGGTGAAGCGGCGACCGGGCCCCGCTCCGTCATACAGGCAGTGGACTCGGGCCGCAGGGCCGCGGAAGCAATCCACCTTGAGCTCACAGGCATACCGGTGGCCAATCCGGCAGATGGCAGGCTGAACTTCTCAAAAGGAAAACGCTTTGAGAATGTTGATATGCGAAATTTCGACGGTTACTCCATCCGTATGCGCGAAACCATGCCGGTCCGTCCTCCGGAGCAGCGCATTTGTGACTTTGATGAGGTGGAGCTTGGATTCACCGAAGAAATGGCCCTGCGTGAGGCCAAGAGGTGTCTGCAATGCGGATGCATGGGCCTTTCCAAGTGTACATACCGGGAACTGTGCAGAGATCATAAGATCGATACATCAAAATCGCCTGATCGCCTCGTTGCGCCAGTCAATACAGATCATCATTTCATCAATGTCGATCCCAACAAGTGCGTGATATGCCTTAGATGTGAACGTAGCTGTGAATTCAATGCCCTTGAGCTGGATTACAAAGAAAATAACAACAGAATAAGCGATATTATAATCAATTTTAACGAAAATTGCGTTTCCTGCGGGGCCTGTGTCGATTCATGTCCTACGGGCGCCCTTACAAAAAAATCGCTGACAGTGCCGCTGTTGCCGGGAGAGGCGGAAACAGTCCGCAGCGTCTGTACTTATTGCGGAACCGGATGTAATGTTGATCTGCATGTCAAACAGGACGTACTGCTTGAGGTAAAGGCCGATTTCAGCCAGCCGCCGAATAACGGAGACCTGTGCGTCAAGGGCCGGTTCGGCTTTGATTTTTACCGCCATCCGGAACGTCTTACCCAGCCGATGATCAGGGAAAACAGAGAAGAACCCTTCCGTCAGGCCGCATGGAAGGAGGCCATTGATTTTGCAGCCAGCGCCTTTAGATGCATTATGGAACAGCACGGTCCTGATGCGCTGGGCATTCTTTCCTCCTCACGGTGCGAAAATGAAGTGAATTATGTGCTTCAGAAACTCTCCAGAGTTGTTTTTAGGACCAATAACGTGGATAATTGTGCCAGGGTCTGCCATGCGCCTTCAGTAAGCGGATTGAGGATTGCCCTGGGCAGCGGAGCCGCCACCAATTCTCTTGCTGATATCGAAGGGGCCGAGATATTGCTGATCTGTGGTTCCAACACCAGTGAGGCACATCCTGTAGTAGGCATGAAGGTCAGGCGTGCCCTGAAAAGGGGTGCCAAGTTGATCGTCATAGATCCCAGGCGCACGGAAATGGCGGATTTGGCTCATGTCTGGCTGCGGCTGGTCCCAGGCACTAATGTCCTGCTTCTAAACTCCATCCTGCATGTCATTCTGGCCGAGGGGCTGGAAAACAAGGACTTCATTGAGGCACGGACCGAAGGGCTGGATGCCTTGCAAGAGCATATAAAAGACTATTCACCAAGGGCCATGCAGGCTCGGACCGGCGTCCCCGCCGAACTCGTGGCGGCCGCCGCACGCCTTTATGCCGGTACGGACAGGGGAATGATTCTATATGGCCTTGGGGTCACCGAGCACCGGAACGGCACGCAGGGTGTTATGGCCCTTGCCAATCTGGCCTTGGCAACCGGGAATATCGGCAGAGCCAGTGCCGGGATCTGCCCTTTGCGGGGCCAGAATAATGTCCAGGGTTCATGCGACATGGGAGCACTTCCTTATGTCTATCCGGGCTATCAGGACGTGTCGGACTATAGGGTCAGGGAACGGTTGAGACAGGCATGGGGAGTGGAACCACCTGCGAATCCAGGCCTTACGGAGCCCGAGATGTATGAAGCGGCCCGGCACGGAAAATTCAAAGGACTATACTGCGTGGGCTATGATCCGTTGCAGACCCAGGGAAATAGCGGCGCTGTACGTCGGGCCTTTGAGGCCATGGAACTGGTAGTAGTCCAGGATATCTTTTTGACTGAATCCGCAAAAATGGCCCATGTGATATTACCGGCCGCTTGTTTTTATGAAAAGGACGGTACCTTTACCAATGCCGAACGGCGGGTGCGCCGTATCCGTAAGGCAGTGTCTCCGCCGGGTGAGGCTATGCCGGACTGGGAGATCGCCTGCCGGCTGGCCGGGGCAATGGGATATCCCATGTCCTATGCCGACCCAGCCGAAATCATGGAGGAAATTGCCCGCTGTACTCCGGTTATGGGCGGCATACACTATGACCGGCTGAATGGTGAAGGGCTGATCTGGCCGTGTCCGGATAGGCACCATCCCGGTTCTCCTATTCTTCATTGTGACACCTTTACCAGGGGCAAAGGACGTTTTTCAGTACTGCCTAATGTAGAGACACTGGAGGTGCCTGATAAGGAATACCCATTCATGCTGATAACGGGTCGTCGCCTGGCCCATTACAACAATAGTTCTATGACACGGCGCTGTGAAGGACTACGCTGGCTGGTACCGGAGGAAGAAGTGGAGATCCATCCGGATGATGCCAGGCGCATAGGTGCAGTAAGCGGCGAAACGGTGATTGTACGCTCCAGGCGCGGGGAGGTCGCAGTGCGGGTCAGGGTGACCGGGCGCAGCCGGCCCGGTTCCGTCTTTATGGCCTTCCATTTTCCGGAGACGCCTACAAATCTGTTGACCAGTCCAGGAGTGGATGAGATCGCACAGACACCGGAATATAAGGTCTGTGCAGTTGCAATATCACCTCAATAACAATGAAGAAAGTGCTGCCGTCGGGAAGTTGTTAAACTATAATCTTAATTATGCGATCAGCCCCTAGGTGAGTTATTAGTTTAATTATTAAAAGGATGTTTTGTTATTGCATACTTTCACCCGTTGGGTGTTATCTCCAATTGTTGTAATGTCCCGCATTTCCAAGACCGAACGCTGAGGGGTTGACCGCTCAAACACGGGAACAGGATAAGTTGTGTAGCTGTGTTGAAAAGATCGATTCAGGAGTTATCAGGAGAATAAGATATGCTTGTCAAACAGTGGATGGCCACCAAGCCGATAATTATAGATGAAAATATTTCAATAATGAAGGCCTGTCAACTCATGAAGGAGTACAGTATCAGGCGAATACCCGTTGTTAAGCAAGATCGCATAGTGGGGATTGTCAGTGACAGAGACATAAAGGATGCAGCTCCTTCAAAGACCGCATCCATGGATGACCATAATCTTTATTACCTGCTTTCAGAAACAAGGATCAAAGATATAATGACACGACATCCCTTGACCCTCAGGGAGAACGATTCCGTTGAGAAGGCCGCTGTGATAATGCTCGAGAACCGGATTTCAGGCCTGCCGGTCGTGAATGATCAGGACCAGGTAGTCGGCATGATCACCCAGACCGATATCTTTAAGGTCATGGTGAGTATAACCGGGATATACAGAAGCCCAATCCAGTTGGCCTGTAACGTTGAGGACCATCCTGGCTCCATCAATAACCTCGTTAACATAATTCGCTCTCAAGGAGCGCGATTGACAAGCGTTCTTACCTGCGAGGAACATGTATCTTGCGGGAGAAGAGAGGTATATGTGCGGATCAAAGATATATCCGATGAAAGGCTTGAGACCTTGGTAGAAGAACTGAAGAAGGATTTCAATATCTTATATTTCATTCGTGAGGATATAAGCCAAATCCCTAAGAAGGTAATGAAGGATGGGGATTGAGGAACGCCGGTCGGCTGTTTTTCATCCGCATTGGGTACGAATTTTATGAATAGGACAGCATCGACTGATACGACAGGGCTTTCAGATGATTTGCCGCTGAGCGCTGATCAACGATATTTGTTTTTCCCCCTTTTCCCCGGCGCTTCGGAGAGTTGTGCTGGATTCCAGGTTTATACGAGGCCTTCCGACACTTTATAGCCTTGTTCCATTTAAGCTTAACTGCGTCAATCTTGAATTGCTTTGAATAGTGTTTTTGCTTTCGGACGGGTCAAGAACTGATATAAGGAGGAGACCATGAAATCGATATCCAGTATTTTTTGCCTGGTTAATCTGATTGTTTTATCGGCAATAGCGGCGGCGGGTCAGACATTAACGAAGAGCACGGTTGATGATCAGCTGGCCGTTCAAGTCACTGTGTATAACAATAACATCGGCCTTATAAAAGATACGCGCAAGATTGCACTGCCCCTGGGTGAAGGGGAGCTGAGATTCATGGATGTTGCTGCGCAAATCATGCCTGTAACAGTTCACGCAAAGTCCCTGAATCGTCCGGATGAGTTCAGCGTGCTTGAACAGAACTATGAATATGATCTCATGAGTGCCGAAAAGCTTCTGGATAAGTATGTGGGGAAAAAGATAAAGTTAATGAACCGGAACGAATTTCAGGACAGAGAGGAAGTCGTGGAAGCAACTCTGCTGAGCAATAACAAGGGGCAGATCTACAAGATAAACGACGAGATATATCTGGGGCATCCCGGCTACAAGATCCTTCCTGAAATACCTGAAAACCTTATAGCAAAACCGACCCTCACATGGCTTTATGACAACAAGAGCAACAATACGCATGAGCTGGAGGTCTCTTATCTTACTAATAATATTACATGGAAGGCGGATTACATTGTTGTTTTGAGTAATGACGACACATCTGCGGATATATCCGGCTGGGTGAGTCTGGACAACAGGAGCGGTGCAACTTACAGGAATGCCGCTCTAAAACTTGTAGCAGGGGAGATCCATCGGGTCAAGGAGACAATAACCCAGGACAGGGTCTATGCCATGGCGCCCAGCAAAATGACGGGGATCCAGCAATTTGAGGAACAGCCCTTTTTTGAATATCATATATATGACCTGCAGAGGAAGACCACAATAAAGGACAACCAGACAAAACAGGTCAGTCTGTTCAAAGCCGTTGGCTCAAAGATTCAGAAAGAGCTGCTTGTTCACGGGACGAAAGGCTATTTTACCAGAAGTTACCAGGACCAGAATCCAAAACAGCAGGTGAATGTCTATGTCAAGTTCAAAAATTCACAGGCCAATAGCCTGGGCATGCCTCTGCCCGCAGGGATTATGCGCCTCTACAAGCAGGATGTTGATAAAGGTCTGCAGTTTATAGGCGAAGACAGGATAGAACACACCCCGCAAGATGAGGATGTACGTCTGAAGGTCGGTGAGGCGTTCGATGTGGTGGCAGAGAGGACACAGACAGACTATAGAAAGATTACTACCAGGCTTTATGAATCCGAGTGGGAGATAACACTCAGAAACCATAAAGAAGAAGATATTGTCGTGGGAATAGTGGAACCATTGTCTGGAAACTGGTCAGTAATCAGCAGCAACTATCCTTATGAAAAGGTCGATGCCCATACCATTAAATTTGATGTAAAGGTTCCAAAGGACGGAGAGGTGAAGGTGAAATACAGGGTCAGGGTTGGTGTATGAGCGGTTTGCCGCCTGTATGGATAAGGCACACAGGAATTCCCGCTCCATTGTAAAAACATGTTTTTTTGATAGATTGGATATAATCGCACACTTATTAGTTGCGATTGCTTTATAAATCGAGGGATTGAGTTCAGGTTAACTAAAATATGCCGAAACAAAAAATAGACAAAATAGTCCTTGCCTACTCAGGCGGACTGGATACATCCGTAATTCTCAAGTGGCTGCAGGAAACATACGGCTGTCCAGTAGTTGCCTATTCCGCAGATATAGGCCAGGAAGAGGACTGGAGAGCTGTTAAGCAGAAGGCCCTGGATACAGGGGCCGATGCGGTAGTGATAAGGGACCTCAAAGAGGAGTTTGTTCAGGACTTTGTCTTTCCCATGTTCAGGGCGAATGCCATTTACGAGGGCAACTATCTGCTGGGTACCTCCATCGCCAGACCCCTGATTGCCAGGGAACATGTACGGGTGGCCATGGAAGTCGGGGCGGATGCAGTCAGCCACGGGGCCACAGGCAAGGGAAACGACCAGGTCCGTTTTGAACTCTCCTTTATGGCCCTTGCGCCTGACCTCAAGATTATAGCCCCCTGGCGCATATGGGATCTCAATTCCAGACAGAAGCTGCTAGACTTTGCCGGGGCCCATGGCATACCGGTACCGGTCACAGAGGCAAGGCCTTACAGTATGGATGCAAATCTGTTGCACATAAGCTATGAAGGCGGAATCCTGGAAGACCCCTGGGCGGAACCGCATGAAGACATGTTCATGTGGACAAAGAGCCCTGAAAACGCCCCTGATGAGCCCTGTTATATTGAGATCGATTTTGAACAGGGAAACCCCGTGGCCCTGAATGGGGAGCAACTTTCTGCAGCAGAATTTCTGGCAGGACTTAATTCTATAGGTGCTGTTAACGGGGTTGGACGGGTGGACCTGGTTGAGAACCGTTTTGTGGGCATGAAATCAAGGGGGGTTTATGAGACGCCGGGCGGTTCCATCCTTCGTACCGCCCACATGGCCCTTGAATCCATAACTTTGGACAGAGAGGTCATGCACCTGAGGGATAGCCTGGTTTCCCGTTATTCAGAGCTTATTTATTACGGTTTTTGGTTTTCTCCCGAACGTGAGCTGCTTCAAAGACTCATAGATGAGTCTCAGGTCGATGTAAACGGAAGAGTTCGACTGAAGATTTATAAAGGTAACTGCCAGGTGGTCGGAAGAAAGGCGGAGAAATCGCTATACCGGCCGGAATTTGCAACATTCGAGGAAGACGAAGTTTACAGCCAGGCGGATGCCGAGGGCTTTATCAGGCTTCAGGGTCTGCGTCTTAAAATCAGGTCTATGGTGGAAGGGTCTTGAGAGAATCGTATGAAGACAACACATAATGAAAAGCGCAAATATAGCAGGGTCCCGTTTAAGAGCACGGCCTGCCTCTGGTCTCAAAAAAAGGATATCAAGGAGATACGCTGCGATCAGACAAGAGATATCAGCTTAAAAGGAATCTACTGTTACAGTGATATCAAATTCTCCGTCGGCACTGTCTGTGAGATGGAATTATATTTTACAGACAGTGATTCGAAGCTCGTTCTTTTTTTTAAAGGGCGTGTAGTACATACGGATGCCGAGGGAATGGGAATAAGGTTTCAAGAAATGGATCTCGACTCCTTTTTCTTGTTGAAAAATATAGTTAATCACAATACCGGAGATACTGAAAAGATAGAGATGGAACCCGTTCGTTCTGTATAATAAATATGGATTGCAATAATTTACTGGATACAAAATTAAGAGACAAAAAGATGATCATTGAGTATTTGACATGCGAACAACATCGCATGTTGAATGAGAAAAGATAATCCCATAAGGAAATCAGCAAGGAGTATAATGACACAACGCAGAACATACTATAAATCGACCAATATTTCTCCACTGACCCTGTTCGGGTTGGGACTGCTTGCCGTAGCCGCCTTCTTTGTGGCCTTGCCGCTGTTTTTGGGCGCTTTAGTAGTCTTTTCCATTGCAGCCTTCTATATGGCATGGCGCATTCGAAAGGTAGTGCGCCAGTTCGAGAAGGAATGTGCGAGGCGTAAGGATGAGGCGGATAGCGGTCTGGACGCAAGCTCTCTTATTATCGATGTGACTCCGGACCAGACCGAGCGGGAAAGAGATCAACGGATGGATTAATGAACCGCTAAAAAATGAACATCCAACGTCCAACATCGAATGTTGAATGGGAAAAGATGAAGTACTGAAAAGATGAACATCGAACATCGAACATCCAACATCGAATGTTGAATGGGAAAAGATGAAGACTTATGACCCGGAAGAAAGGCTGCTAATTAAAAAATCTGAACTACTAAATGATATTTTAGAGGAAACAGAAATAGCCGTTGAATGTTCGGTATTGGATACTCGTTTTTCATTCGATGTTGGACGTTCGATGTTCGATGTTCGATGTTCATCTTTTTAAGTAACCTGTGAACTCCTATGCTTTTTCAAATTTAGAATGAACCGTTTTGACCCTGTAGCCCGCGTAATCAGTCTGGATCTTCCCATCCCGTCTCTCAGCGACAACCGCAGTTACGAGTTACGCTTAAGAGCAGCCCTGGAGAATATTCTGGGACAGCGGCCACTGCTTCCTTTAAATACCTGCAAAGTCCTGCCATACGTTCTCCCTTCCTCCGGCTACAAGATTCAGACACTGCTACTGTATGGGCGTTCCGAATGGAAGGTCATCCAGGTCAGCGCTGAAAGCAGACCTCTGCATCCTTACGGACTTGCTGTGGACCTCGGAAGCACCACTGTGGCCTTTTATCTTGTGGACCTTTGTTCAGGCGAGATCATTTCTACTTTGTCAAAGACTAATCCGCAAAGCGTCCACGGTGAGGATATACTTGAAAGGATCCTTTTCGCCGGGCAGGACAACGGGTTGAACAGCCTGCAGTCTGATATCGTCGACCTTTTTAACCTCTCTGTGCGGGAAATGGCAGCAGTGCATGGTATTGGCGCAGAGGATATCTGCTTTATTACACTGGCCGGGAATACCACCATGTGCCACCTCTTTTTAGGCCTTGACCCATCCCATATCTGCAGAGAACCATACATTCCGGTGGTTAACCGCTTTGATCTGATACGGCCAGGGGAGATCGGAATAGATATCCATCCCCATGCCTGGCTCTATTGTTTTCCAAACGTGGGGAGTTATTTCGGCGGCGATCTCCTGGCAGGGATAATGGCCTCCGGCATGCATCTCAAGAATGAGATATCC
>Ga0190347_1000656_pt1 | contig 10648 bp, 19 predicted proteins | sample 48721356_MG_FD_161652 | JGI IMG/M metagenome (GOLD analysis project Ga0190347, IMG submission 161652) | Hydrothermal vent microbial mat bacterial communities from Southern Trench, Guaymas Basin, Mexico - 4872-13-5-6_MG | ecosystem: Environmental > Aquatic > Marine > Hydrothermal vents >...
AAACGATGATACTAAGATTTTCTTATGTGCAGGTGAAAAAGACACTATATTAGCTAATCAATTAGGTTTTAATGCGATAACTATAACTGCGGGCGAAGGTGTAATTCCTCGTGATAATCTGCATTTATTCAAGAATAAAATAGTTTATATTATCCATGATGTTGATGATGCTGGTGAAATAGCAGTAAAGAAAATAGTTGCTACACTCCGAGATGTTGTAAGAAAAATTATAAAGGTAACTCTTCCTGTAACTTACCCGAATAAAGATATAACAGATTTTATTATAAAGGAGCGTAAAGATAAAGAGAGTATTTTAGATGCGATTGAAAGAGGAAGAGTATTATTTGAAAGAAGTCAAATTGAGCAAGAGAAACCTATTAAAACAACTGTAGAAAATGCTCTAATCCCAAAACATTATAATAAGAATATAAGCTTTGAAGCCACAATAATAGGAAAAGATTTCGATCCTTATTTAGTCCCAAAAACTATAGAGATATATTGTATAGGAAGTGGAACATCTAAAACTTGTAATACTTGTCCACTTAAAGAAAATAGTAAAATTGTTAATTTTGGATTGAAAGATTACATAAGATTTGTAGGTGTTTCCGAGAAAAATTTACAAACAGCTATTAGTGATTTAGCAAAACTTCCCAGATGTAAAAATGTAGAGATTATCAATAAAGAGATGTCGAGTTTATATGCGTTACACTTTGAAAGTGTTATCAATAATGATACCAGAGAAAACCCTCAGTCAAAGACAGATTCTTCACAAGGTTACGCTGTAGATGTTGATTTTGTAATGAATCAAACTTATGAATGTGTAGGATATGTAATGTCTGATCCTAAGACACAATACGGAACTATCTTAATACATAAGATGACCAAATTAAATTCTAATATTGATATTTTTGTCTTAACTAAAGAAGAAGTAGAAAAATTTAAACTAATTTTCCATACATAAAATGAACGAAGATTACAAAAATCTCTATGAACAATTTAAAGAGCCTCTATCTGTAAATTGTCCTCACGAGAATATCAAAACAAAATTAGAATGCTTTAATCTAATAATAAAGTTAGGAAAAAAAGAAAAAGCTAACGCAGACAAATTACAACAATGTTATAAATGTCCCGAATACCCTGGAAAGCTATGGAAGGAGAAATATTTTGCCGATATAGTTGAAAGCTTATCCAGAATAGAAAAATCAGGAAGGAATATTCTTCCGCAAGATACTCCTAAAATTCGATTCCGTAAAAAATATGGAAAAGAGAAGAATATAGAATATTGTTTGAAATATAGAGCAACAGAAAGAGGGAAAGAAAGATACCGAGAATACATGCGGAAATACATGAAGGAGTACAGGTATCGCCGTAAAATTGAACGAGAACTGAGAGAAAAAGCCGATGCAATACAAAACCTTTACGACCGCTGCAGGAGAGAAACTAAACGAAATATATAATGACTTTTCAATCAATGTTACACGGATATATAACCGCCCTCTTCTGCATATGGCGATTGATCTGGCTTTCCACAGTTTGTTATATTTCAAATTTAAGGAGCATATGTTAACAAGAGGGTGGTTGGATGTTCTGATACTTGGAGACACGAGGACAGGTAAATCAGAATGCGCCTCTAAATTGATTAAACATTATAGAATGGGAGAACTAATAACTGGAGAAAATATAAGTAAAGCAGGACTAATAGGCGGACTTAATGTCATAAATAACAGGTGGATAATAAAATGGGGTAAACTTCCTATAAATGATAGAAATTTAGTCGTATTAGATGAAGTCTCCGGAATGTCAGAAGAACTGATAAGTGATTTATCAGGAATTAGAAGCTCTGGGATAGCTGAAATAGTTAAGATTAGATCGGATAGAACATATGCGAGAACAAGGCTCGTTTGGTTATCAAATCCTAATAGCAAGAGAGGGATCAATTCGTATTCTTTTCCAGTTTACGCTGTTGCCGATTTAATTAAGAGACCAGAAGATATTGCTCGCTTTGATTATGCTATGGTTCTTAAATCAGATGATGTTCCTCTTGAAGTAGTTAATATTAAAAAAACTCCTAAAACTAAACACATCTATACAACTGATATTTGTCAAAAAATCGTTCTGTGGGCATGGAGTAGAAAAGCTCATGAGATTAAGTTTACCCCAGAAGCTGAAGAATGCGTTTTAGATGTAGCTACAGAATTAGGTAAAAAATATTCATCTGAGATACCTTTAATAGAACCGAATGAAATTAGAATAAAAATAGCTCGAATATCTGCTGCAATAGCTTGTCGCTTGTTTTCCACAGAAGATGGAATCAATTTAATCATAAAGCCAGAACATGTCATTGTAACAAAAAATTTTCTTGAAGATATTTATAGAGGAATGGGTTATGACACTTATAGTATGAGTAGAAAAATGGTGTTAAGTGGAGAAGAAAGACAAGAACTCACAACCCTTATACAAAGTAAACCTCCAGAATTAGTTATAGGTTTATTAGATATAAATGTAATAACTGCTCAAGATGTAGCGGATTTAATATCTTGTGATATACCAGATGCTAATTTACTAATATCACAATTTGTAAGAAAGAATCTACTTAAACGATATAAACGAGGTTATGTTAAAACTCCCGCAATGATTAAGATACTAAAAGAGATACAAGAAATGCAACCCGATCGCTTTCAGGATATATAATGCTGGATAATATAAAACAATGTAACAAATGTCCTTTACATCATTCTCGGTTCAAAGTAGTAGTGGGTAAAGGAAACGAAAATGCTAAAGTAATGTTTATAGGTGAAGCTCCTGGAAGAGATGAAGATGTTCAAGGAGTGCCCTTTGTTGGAAAAGCTGGGAAAGAATTAGACAATCTATTAAACATGATAAATTTGAAACGAGAAGATGTATATATAACAAATGTAGTAAAATGCAGACCGCCTGGGAATAGAACTCCTACTGAAGAAGAAATTAAGGAATGTAAACCATATTTAGAAGAGCAGATATTAACCATTAAACCTGAAATAATTGTTTGTTTAGGAAAATCTGCTGCAAAGGCACTATTGAAACTTAATAAAGATATGGGCTCTTTGACTAAACAAGCCTGGAATTATCAAGGAATCAAAGTTCTCGTAGTTTACCATCCCGCCGCAACTTTTTATAGACGAGCCTTGAGAAACAAGTTAGTCCAGCAGTTTTATGAATTAGGGACACTTTTAGGAACGATTGATAAGACTAATCTTACTCCAGAAAAAGAACTTGCTTCAGGAGTATTGGAAAAATATGATGCTACTCTTATTACAGATACCGAGGAAATCATAGAAGTATTAAATGAAGCTATACGTGATCCTGATGTAGTAGCCTTCGATACAGAAACAACTGGACTTGATTATAAGAGTAACCTTATTATAGGATTCTCAATAGCTTATAGAAAAGATAAAAAGATTAAAAGCTATTATATACCGATAAGACATAAAGACATTAACATTCCTCAACAAGCAGATTTCGCCAAGATTAAATTTCATCTACAAGCCCTCTTATCCACAAAGCTTATAGTATTACATAATGCTAAATTTGATTTACACATGTTAGATAATGAAAACATGCATATCAATAATATAGCGGATACTATGTTAATGGCATATGCTGTAAAAGAAGATGAAATCAACTATGGTCTCAAAGAACTTTCAGTAAAATATCTTGATCCTGATGCTGATTATGAACAGCATCAGTTAGAACTAATGCGGAAAGAATTAAAAATCTCAAATAACTGTAATGCCTTCTCTGAAACAAATTGGAGTAATATTCCAATTAGAATTATGTATCCTTACGCTTGTCAAGATGCAGTTTTAACATTACTTCTGTATTATAAGTTATTGCCTAAGATAAATAAGATAACTTATGAAAAAGAAGTAGCTTTAGTTCCAGTAATTAAGGATATGGAGAATAATGGAATCTATGTAGATAGGAAATATTTCAGCGAACTTTCAGCGAATTTAATGGTTAAAATGATAAATATTAGTGAGGAAATGTGTGATGAAATAGGACAGAAAGTAAATCTTAATAGTCCACAACAAATATCACATGTAATAACAGAAAAACTTGGATTCAGTCCTATAGCTATAAGTAAAAAAACAAGCCAACTTGTAACAGATGACAACGCTTTAATTGAATATTACGATTGCAAGTGGACAAGGAATTTACGAAAATACCGAGCTTACGATAAAATGTTAAATACCTATGTAGTACCCATTCTTAATAAAACTGATGTTGAAGGTATTCTACGAACTGAGTTACTTCAGCATAGAACAAATAATGGTAGATTAGCCAGCAGAAACCCTAATCTACAGAACACACCTAAACATCGAAAACGGATATTAGATGAGGATGAAGCACATTTAATAAGGAGAGGTTTTATAAATCCTGGAGATGAGTGGCAGTTGTTGTTTTATGATTATAGCCAAATAGAGCTGCGTTTTATAGCTATGTATGCTAATGTGAATAAAATGATACAAGCTTTTAAAAACAATGAAGATGTACACACAATGACAGCAAGGCTTATGTATAGCAAAGAAGATGTTAGTTCAGAAGAGAGATACTTTGGTAAAACAGGTAACTTTTTATCGGCTTATGGTGGAGCTGTAAGACCTATAGCAAATTTATTGATAAAAGATCAAATTCAAATACCAAAAGAATATCCCGATTTATATTCTTTTGCAGAGTGGATTTATAGTAGATGGCATGAAGTATATCCTGAAGTTAGACAATTCCTGAAATTCGCAGAAACAAAAGCATTAGAGAAAGGATGGGTAAAAAACATCTTTGGACGAGTAAGACATCTTTCCTCTAATAAAGCTTGGATGGCGGCGCATTTCGTTTGTTCATCATGTGCTGCAGATGTTATTAAAGATGCAATGATTAAAATACATACTCATTTAAAAGAGGAAAACTGTAAAACAAAACTGATTATGCAGATTCACGACGAACTAATCTTTCTACATCATAAAAGCGAACCTGAACTGATTCCTTTAATCAAGGACTTAATGGAACGTAGAGATTTAAAGATACCTATAACTGTAGATTGCGAAATCAGTAATACAAACTGGGCAGAGCATAAAACAGTTAACCTGTAGCAAGGAGGAGAAATGACCTTGATCGAAATAGCCCTCATAAGCTGGATGATCATAATAACATGGGTATTTGTTAGAGTGATCAAAAAGAATATCTACCAGCTAAAACTAAACAGAATAATAATCGCTAACTTTATGATCCTTTTAGACAAAGCAGCAGATAAAAAGGAGGAGGGCGAAAAATGAAAGAATACCCCGAAGTTAAAGTTTATAGATTCAAGGAAAGAGAATTTCTGGGTATAAAATTGATATGCCCAATATGCAGATGGGATTATGTTCATCTAATTCAGGGGGAATTAAGTGCATATAGTGTAATGTATCGTTTAATCCCCTCTGATATGCAAAGAATAGAAAAACATCGAAGACACTCTGCTTTTGATCCACGTCCGCCAAAAACTAAATTTCAATGTGGAAGATGTAATATCGAATGGAGTTATGATGAAATGCTTGATTTAATTGAAGACGCAGTTAAAGCATACCTAACAAAAGAAGCAGAAGACGAACAGAAAAAGTGTTGTCCATATACTACTGTCGTTTACTATACTAATGAAGGAGATGAAAAATGAAGACATCTAATTTTACCAAAGCAATAATCTGGAAGTAAGATGAAAGAAAAACACTATAGGTTAGAAAATAGTAAGGGAATTTGGGAAATTCACGAGATTATTTATTCTCCATTCAGACCACCGTATATAAGTTTTACCTACCTTCGCAAAACAAAAAATAAAGGAAAATCCACTAACGATTCTCCATTTAAACCACCGCCTAATAGCTTTACCTATTATTACGAAGATGAAAAGAAACGAGCTAAGAAAGAAGAAATTAGAAAATTACTTCAAAAATACAAAGCTAAACCGATCCCAATGAATAAAAATCAATTAGCTAAAATCAAGCCACTATCCGAGAAAATGGCAATAGAAGAAGTGAAAAGATATACAAAAGCAATGCAGATGTCTTGGATTGCAGCTTATCGAAAAATAATAGGTTAACAATAAAGGAGATGAAAAAAGATGACCAGAGAAGAAGATTTCATTAATAAAATAATCTGCGGCGATTGTTTAGACTTAATAAAGTTAATTCCTGATAATTCTATAGATATAGTAATTACTGACCCACCTTACGGATTAAATAAAAAAGATATCCGAGGCGATGCTGATTTAAGTCTTTTCTATGATATTATGCCAGAATGCGATAGAGTATTAAAAAACAATAGTTTCTTTATTACATTTTTTAGCACAAAATTTCTTCCTCAATTATTTAAAAATAACCCATTCGATTACTTCTGGCAAATTATTTTATATTGTCCTACCTCAGGTGTTAACTCACCAATAGGGTTCACAAAATATATGTCATGTTTTGTCTTCAAAAAAGGAAACCCTAAAATCCTTCACCGAAACAAAGATATATTTGTTGATACCCCTGGAAAAATGGTTGAACCTGATGAGGGGTATATAGATCATCCTACTCCAAAACCCAAGCATTTCATAAAAGAAATCTTAGGAATGTTTACAAGCGAAGATGCTTTAATTTTAGACCCATTTATTGGGAGCGGAAGTACAGCGATAGCGTGTGTTCAACTTAATAGAAGATTCATTGGATTTGAAATTGAAGAAAAATATTGTAAACTCGCAGTTAATAGAATAGGTAAATTTTGTGAGGATAAGAGTAAACCATAAACATAAAAGTTTGTAATGTTTGTAAGTTAATAAAGGAGACAAAAGATGCACTGTACTGAATGTAAATATTTCAAATGTGAACTTCTTGAAGCAATCCACAAAACAACAAAAGTCCCAGTTGATTATGAATTATGGAATTCATATTTAATCCGTAATAGATTTGAATCTCATGATGAAATGAGAGTGGGCTATCTGGTCGAACTGTTAGTAAAAGTGCTACCGGAAGAATGTTCTCATTTCAAACCAAAATGAAAAAACTGGTAGAAATTAGCAGTTGTAAGGAATGTCCCTGGGTTGACCGTTGGGAGTGTGATATGGGGAATCATATTGATATAGGATATAATCCTTATTGCCTTCTTGATCCAAAACATAAACGCAGAATTAGAACTCCATTAGAAACAATTCCTGATTGGTGTGAATTACCAGATGCGAGGGAGAAATGATTATGGATAAACGCTTAACTAAAAATGAAGATATTTTACGAAACCTTGAATCTTCGTTCGAAGAAGTTTTCAATCAAGATAGAAAAGCAAAAATATCTTTACTGAAAGAGATGGGATATGATCCTGATAAACTTGTAACAAACGGATTAAAACATATTAGTCGTTTAATAAGCCAACAGAAGAAAAAATTTGAAATCAAAAAGCAGAGGGAGAAATGAAACTACCTGATTTAACACGAAAAGAACATATCTACATTCCACCAGGTTTCTCATTACGATACTTTGGTGAAGGAGATCAAGGGGAATTTTATCTAATATGCAACAGATACAGCCCTGATGAAGAAGGTATATGTTATAACTGTGGACAAATGAGAGAATTTCATCTTCCTACTGAAGAAGAATAAAATGAGACCTGAAATAAAAACTAAAAATAAAAGGAGAGTAAAATGGTAAAATACCTTACAATCGAAAATGACCTCGGTCGTGAAATCGAAAGTTTTATGTTAGCCAGTGATCCATACGGTGAACTTAAGAAAGGAAGGTTTATTTTAGGACAGTATGCTGGTATTATGAATTGGGCATGGTGTATTTTCCAGATAAATGATCAAGATGAGAGAATAGCCATGTGGCCGATACATACAGTAACAGAAATTATTTTTAAGGAACATAATAAAAAACAAACGAAAGGAGAGTAAAATGAAAAAGAGAACAATTCTGCAAGACGCTCAAGAACTCGTAGATGGTAAAAGAAAAACTGACTACGGTGATCCCCGTGAGTCGTTTGAAAAAATAGCGACAGTAGCAACAATAATAATGGATAAACATTGTCCTAAATGTAAAAAAGAAATAACTCTCACAGTAATAGATGTTTGTAGAATACTGAAAGCTGTGAAACTTATCCGAGAAGCATATAGACATAAAAGAGACAATCTCGTAGATGAGTGCGGGTATGCAAGAATAGAAAGCATTCTAAAAGGCGATGAAAAAATAAAACCACCTAAAAAAGGAGACGGTTATAACATCTCCTGGGATGAAGAAAAGAAATCAAATACTAATACTCCTGTACCAAAGCCTCAAACAGATCAACCTAAATCCACCTTCAAAAAGACCCAGTAAAAAATGAAACTCCTTGATCCTTTCAACAAATGGAGTATTATTCATGGTAGCGGGTGTATGTTCCTTACACTCATACTAAGCTATCATGTAGGAATCAACAAATGGATAGCTGCGGGTCTTGTCCTACTTGTAGCAGTACTCTGGGAACTAATAGCAGATGACGTTCTAAGATGGAATGATCCAAGAGGAGGAGACTACTATGATATACTCTGGGATTTAGCAGGATGTTTAGCAGCTGTTCTAATGCTCTAAGATAATAATTAAAGGAGTAAATAATGACAGCGGATTATGATGTAGGCCTCTATCTGGGTTATCACACAGCGGCTAACGGTGTTCCCTTCAAGGATTTCCCCAGTCTCAATAATCTCCCCCGTGTAGAAGAATGGAAAAAAGGCTATAAAGAGGGGTACAAAAAAGGTCGAAAAGTTTACATGTATGAAGCCGGCTATGAGGATGGCTATGTTGACGGCGAGGATGGAATATATAACCCCCTTGATCCTTCTATAGAGGAGAAATCATATGAGGAATGGGAATTTGAAGAGTACAAGCGAGGATATGAAGCCGGACATAAAGAGGGAACACTAAATGCCCAGTACAAAGCCAAATATGAGACCAAAAATAGTTGAGAGCGTAACTCATAAAATAAAGACTCCATGTGGAACTTTATACGTTACGGTTGGTATAATAGATAAGCGCATCTACGAGGTCTTTGTCAGAATGGGAAAAGCGGGGTTATGTTACTGCTGTCTGATGAATACAATCGCTCGCCTGATTTCAATGTCCCTGCAAAATGAAATCCCAATAGACCTTATAATCAAACAGTTAGTGAATGAATCCTGTAATAAACCGATTTACGGGACTCATTTAAAGAAAGGAGCTATTCGATCTTGCGCTGATGGAATAGCCAGAATACTAAAAATGGAGAAAGAAAGATGTCATTAGTTCTTGTTCATCAACCGACGGGAGTAGCTTTAACTCCTTTGCACAAGCAGAAAAATGAAAGCGATGAGGAATTTAGGGCTCGTTTGGAAGAATACAGGGAAAAGTACTTCCCTGGGATTTCAGGATTCGTAATTGAAGAACGAGCAAGAACAGCTACGAGACCAATCTATCGTCTCTTTGTCAAATATCCTGATGAAGACGAAGAGCGAATGATTGATCATCGTTTCTATTCTGAAGAAAAGGCAAAGAAAGCCGCTGAGAAAATCTACGGAAAAATCCCAGGAATCACGTGGGAAGTTAGACAATAGATACACATAATTGAAAAGGGCATAAGATCAACAAATACACATAATTGAAAAGGGGATAAGAGCACTATAATCCCTGGAAATTTATTTCCAGGGATTTTTTTATTTTAGGAATTTTTTAAACGTAGAATATAAAAAACTTAGGAATTTTTTAGACGTAGAATAAGATTTTTAAAAAAATTATTTCAACCTGCTGTCCCATTTCAGCCTGCCGTTTCATTTCTGACCCTCGTTCAAATTTTGACCGATGTTCTATTTTTAAACATTATTGTATGAAATTTTTGGCATGATTTTTGCTTATATATTAAGGAATTCCATATTATATACGGGCAAATAATTCCTATTCTTGCCCTTGGTCTTGCCCGATAAAATTTTTTTCCGAATTCCCTTGCTTTTATCCAGTCTATTTATTAACTTGTGTGTAGATCATTTAACACAATATAGCAGAAAGGAACAAAACAATGATTTTCAACAATGATCTAAACAGTGAAAACGGTTGGATTGAATTTGCTTTAAGACAGCCGGAAGAAGAGGAAGAATTAACAGTTCAAACAACCGAAACAATTCTTAAAAACGAAGGAGAAGAGAAATGAAACTCGTATTACCTTTTAAATCAAAAAAGAATTTTGTCGCATTATTTTCAAATATAGGATGCGACAATCCTAAACAATTCTACCTTTTAGCAACTTACCACAAATCAAGAAAGGGAGGTTTTGGCACAAATATCACAGTAGAAGAATGCGAACAATTACTTAAAGAAAAAGGATATGAATATATATCCTATGAAAAAGTTATTTACAAAGACAAAGGAGAAGGAAAATGAAAGAGAGAAGAAAGTTAAAAGATCGGCGAGTTAAAGAAAGAAGAGCTGTAATATCTGGAGAAAGGAGAAGATTTGCCGAAAGAAGGATCAAAGAAAGAAGAGCTCCAGAGATTCCTAAAACACTTAAAGAATTTAAAACCTGGAATTTTAAAGGAACTATAACAGTTACAGAGGATTTCAAAGCCTTCGCAAAATTGTTCTTTAAGGAAATAAAGAACAAA
>Ga0190347_1000658_pt1 | contig 10643 bp, 19 predicted proteins | sample 48721356_MG_FD_161652 | JGI IMG/M metagenome (GOLD analysis project Ga0190347, IMG submission 161652) | Hydrothermal vent microbial mat bacterial communities from Southern Trench, Guaymas Basin, Mexico - 4872-13-5-6_MG | ecosystem: Environmental > Aquatic > Marine > Hydrothermal vents >...
TTCCGTGACTTTGCCATGATTAAACTCCCTTCTCTACTTTTCCTTTTCCTGTAGCAGTAAGTCCATCTTGGTATTAAGCATAGTTAAACGTTTCTCTACGCTTATTATATACACTACAGCAGGTAAGGCTATTAAACTGTTAATAAACTGTAAGATTTCCATTAGTGTTAGTGTTGTACTTCTCCATTGACTAACCTGCACAAAAGATGTACGGCTACATCGTCAAGGTTATTGTCTGTCTTTGCGGCAAGTTTTTTTAGCTCAGGGCAAAGTAGTTTGACTATATTGATAACTAATTCGGAAACATAAACTTCATTCATTATACTTTTACCTCACTTTCATTAGTTTAATTTTAGCCGATAAAACCTTTTACTTACCTCTTTGAATCCGAGTTTTCTTAGTATGGGTTGTACTCGGATATTGTGAGCAAAAGCCTCAATACATTCGCAACCCATTAGTTTTGAAGCTGTGATCACTGTTCTAAAGTCTCGCATACTTGGCATACTCTTTGGACAGTATAGATTGACATACCAAATATGTGTTGGTTTTGCAGGATTCACTTCATGTAGCGTTATACCCCCCGTTTCTGTTTTATGATAGAAACGAATAGATTCAACCCAGTCACCAAAACGATCAACATATATACCTTGTTCGATTAAACCAATATATATTGCCCATAGATCGTTTAATAGATACTTAAACTCTTCACTTTTCATTATATAAGTACCTTACTTTTCTTTAGTTTTTGATACTTATTCATTACTTTATCAACATAGCTTTGATTCCTAAAAGGCCCTTCACGGGAATCAAAGCGAGCACTCCAAGAGTTATACACGGCTATACCTTTTTTCAATCCATATTTAGTAATATTCCACTTCAATATCTGTGTCCCCATATGGATATTATACTCTGCGTCGTATAATTGGTCGCTATTTTCAGGGGGCCATTGGTCAATATTGAATATATTCCTACACCCGCCGTGTCCATCGGGTTGACAAAGTATCTGCATCAGACCAATACAATTACTTTCTTTATTATGAGCATAAGGGTTCTCAGAACTTTCGATAAAGGCGATAGCTTTAAGTAAGTATGGGTCTATACCGTATATATTACCATACTTAATATATAAAGCATCCAGCCTGTTATACTTTGACGTATTACCGATAGTTGGTTTGAATGTATCAGCCTGGGCAGTCAGATAGAGTATCCCTAATATTATACTCGTTAAACATATGATATTGATAAAGGTATACACTTATTTAACTCCGATTATATTCTAATTGAGCACCTAATATGTAAACATCTTGTGTTTCGTGATATACCAGTCTGATACCGATTGAATCATTAGCCGCTAATGCCGATACCAGGCCGTTAAGATTCATTTCAAATAAGTGATGATCTGAAACACTTGGTTCTGTTGATGTATCTTGCTGTTGATGTGTAGCATAATGTTCGCCGGTAGCCGCATACTTGACATATACATCAATATCAACAGAGCCGTTCATTTCGGCAATCCCGAAGACTTTAAGTGAACGTAAAGATGAAAAATCCGATGGAACGTGCAGGCACATCCCGGCTTCTTGCCCGTTTGAAGTGAAATATGCTGATGGATAACAATTCCAAATTGACAAAGTCGAAGCTACTGTAACAGGTGCCCATACTGTACCTATAGGATTAGGAACGTCATCCCACGATAGATGATTACCGGGGCCATTAGATTTTAAGAATTTACCACTTGTACCGGGCTGAAAAGTAATGGGTACATTGGTATCTCCCATAATCAGGTCACCTTTATTAGGTGCAAGGTCTTTCCAAAACGGCTCGCCGAATTCACCAGTCATTAATAGGCTTCCCCATGCACCATGACCTAAACGGGCAGGGCCGTAATCATCCCTTTTGATTATATCCCCTTTTGCCGCCAGCAGGCTTGCCCTGATATATCCACCGATTTTACCGATACTCATTGCCTTATCCCCTTAATCCTCAGTCCAGACAACGCTTACCTTATCCCCGCCGCCATTACAGAAGTATATAGCCTCAGTCGTTTCGACAACGAAGGATTCACCAGGAGCAACCTCAGCCCCTCTTGTGGCCGTTACGTTAACGTCTCCGGCCCGCATGGTATGGGTATTCCCTGCCAGGTTTCCTATCATTGCGGCCCGCCTGTTCGCATTAGCCGCAAGCACCAGGGTTGCGCCTGCCCCGACCGCTACATCAGCCGCAGTTTGAAGCGTATGGGACTTTGACATATTGACCGTTGCAACGGCCCCTGAGGGGTTCTCAATGGCAATATTGTTAAACTCTTCCGTACAGTATAAGAGCGTTATACTTTCACCTGCCTGGGCAGTATTTGACACGAATATCCGGGAGAATCGGACACCTTTGATAAAGAGTCCTATGGAAACAGGGATAGGGTCTCTTAATTGATCATTAAGGCGAATATCCATTGTAGCAGACGCATTACTTGAATTTATCGCCCATAACACGCTCCCACCTATCTCATACTGTTGCAGATTTCGGGCATCTGTCAGATCAAAAGTGATAGTTTTCAGTGAATTTGCATCAATACCGAATTCAGGAAGGGCGCCGGAAACCCGGTCGATAGGGTAAAATCTCCTGTCTTTTTCACTCATTTCAATATCCCTTTATTTTTTCAAGGCACTGAATAAGGCTATTCCTACAGCGATATAGGGCAATGCCTTGTTAAGGTTGAATTCTGTTAGTAGTTCAGGATGAGCGGCCATAGTCCCGGCCTCGATTGCTTTTAGGCCTGTCTGCTGTTGCGCTTCACTTACCTGTTTACTGGTTTGAACCAGGTCTGAGGCCCCTCCGATTAATTGCTGATAAGCAGTCCCTGCACCCTGTATCAGGGTTTCCAATGTATCAGCTACAATCTGTTCACGTTCAACGCTTCCCTGCTCCAGGATAGCGGCAAGGTCGGTCGCATGGGCACCGGTCAAGCCGATATCACCAATTGTAGTTGTAGTCGTTGTTGTAGTCTTTGTTTCCTGTTTCTGACTGCTTTTATGCCCGCCCATATTACCGGCTCCTATGCTTTTTCAAGGTATATACCAGGGCAAACAGGCCCAGGAAAGTGCATATAAAAAACAGGTCAGGTGAATTATCCTCTGAACCCTTCAAAGTGGTATATCCCGTATCCATTGAACGCATACCGTTAAGGAATCGGGATGTATAGTTTAGACCGCTTCCACCGTTTTGTGGTGAGCCCTCCATAAAAGGTTGAAGAACGGCACCCAGGTTTACACCGACAGGTTGAACATTCACATAAGATGGAGCACCTAAAAAGGATTGTGGCGGGGAAGGTTGACCGCTACCTACTTTGTTAGCAATTGCACTCGCCGCCGCCGCTGCTACAGCCGCATATGCCATAATATACCTCCTATTTAACCTTCATTACCCTGGGTACCACGACAATAACGGCAATCAGAACAGTAAGGGTCATAATATAACTTGCTGTTTTCGGTACAATATTCTTGATACCTTCTACCGTTTCAATAGTATGCTCTTTAGCTGAACGTAATATCTTTTTTGCCGTCGGTACTCCCCAAATCCAGTCAAAATCAACGTCTATGTAATCAGTCCATGAGCCGGAGTTCGCCTCTTTCAGGGTAGGGTCGATATCAGGCGGGTTGTACCAGGACTGAACAGCCTTGCTTGTGAGCTTATTACCCTTTGAATCGGTGGCAATAGCGGCATTATCGTCTGGTTCATACCAGTGAAATCTCATTTTGAATCTCCCCTTATTTCATTACCATATAGCCTAAAAGTAAAGCACCGGCAAATCCTATCAGCATAAGACTGTTTACTTTAAAGCCACCGATGGAAAATAAAGGCTGTTTTAGTCTCGCATAATCGTTAGCCGCTCCCATAGTATTCTGAATTGATTGATATTCATCAGTCAGTTTTTTTGGAAGCCAAGATTGATTAATAGTAGGGTTTTTTAATTGGTCTGTACTTTGCAAGTCCAGTTGATTAGCAACCCATACCGGTAATATATCTCTACCTACCGTGCTCAGGCCTTCTTCCCAGCCACTGGTAATTTTGGAAAAGAAAGAACTCAGACCGTTTTTGGCTTTTGATAAGGTTACATTTTCCATTTTCTCAGGTTTCCTTACTTCGCAGGAAAAAGGGAAAATCCGGCCTCTGACACCCAGGTGCATCGGCCGGATTGAATATATCCTTCATTTTCCAGGGTATTAGCCTCTTATCGGGATAATTTGAAGAGGCATAATATTGATGTACGTTGTACCGGCACCGACACTTACATCAAGCTCAAGCTCAAATTCCGAGTATCCCAAAGTATCAATACATTCGGTAAGGAATCCGTCAGTAACATGGTCATAGTAGTACCACGAGCAGTCATTATTGTAAGTAGTACCACGTCTCAGAGTATCATAATTCCCGGCCCCGCTATCATAAGGGGTCAGAACTCCGCACTTGAACCCTGTGTCAATCTGTCTGAGCAGTTCGGCCGGTACGTCGGCAAAGATAGTCGTTCCTGACTTGATTTTCACGTTATTCAGGATGTCATCGGCTTCTTTACCGTCATCTACCGTATTGAACAGGAAAGCCCGGTACATCGGCCCGACCGGCAATATCACTTGGAATTGCGGATTGTCAGCCGTGATTTCCTTCTGAATATTGTAAACCCGCCATTGTGAGAACGGCCCCTTTACGTTGAAGGATTCAAGAGAATGTACCTCAATGACTGGTTCGGTAATCCAGCCAGTCGCCGTTGAACTGACATCCAGATGATCGCCCCAGGTAACCTCAATTTTCAAGTCTGACAGTTCACGAGCGTCAAGGGCTGTATCAATAGGCCTTACTGATTTCGGCATCCAGAAGGGTAAGCAGAGGCATGAATCAAAGGCAGGGTCTGCACTTCCTGCACCGATGGCCGGAGTTATAGGCGGGCATATTCCATATAGACACTTATCAAGGCGCCATAACTGGTTACCTGAGAGGCTCCGAAGTACATCGGTATTATTTGCAATGATTTCAATGCGTTTAACGCAAGCCCATTCGTCTCCGATTCCTATGGTAGCCGCCGCATTGGTCGGGTCATCAACCTTACCGGTCAATCGCAGGTAAAGCTCACGATAAACCATACCTCGGCCAAGGCTTTCACTCATTTTGTTATTCGCCTCATACTGAATGTTTTTCTGATGGCGTCTCCGTACTTGCTGGCTCATAATTAACCTCCAAATCCAGTCCTAAGAAAGCCCAAAGCAGGCACATTCTTGGATAAGTAATCAGCGGCAATAATCACTACAACTGTGATAGCGGCTACTGTTAAAATTCGTTTCGTACTCATTGGTTTCACTCCTGGTTATGTTCGGGTTTCGGGTTGTCTAAAACCTGGGAAGTCTTGCCATTAGACCGGTCTGATTCAGAACCAGAATTGTCAGCAGAGACACTCCCAGTAACGTGAGATTGTTCTTTGTCAACAGGTTCATCTTTTCTTACCTCTTTCGATTTTTGTTTTTTCAGACGTTCAGTTAAATATTGTAAGCGGGCAGTTTTCAGCTTTAAGCGGGCTGTCCGTTCAGCCGCCGTTAAACGGTGAACACGGGGCCTGTAAACCTTCTGATTGCTGCTATGCTTTGAACCAATACCACTGCTGTCAAGGCTATTACTGCCAGTTTGAGGTTTCCTTTGCTCATGGTTTTTATCTCCCTTGAAAATTAGGATTCCCAGGCCTATCAAGGCCCCTATAATAAAATTTTCCATAATGATAATATAATACCCCCTTTTCAAATTGTCAAGCAATTTTTGTGCCAAAATTTACATTTAGGCGTTTAAGCTCACCCCAACGCCCGCAAAAGAAAAACTCCCCTTTTTTCAGTATGTTAGCGTTCTTTAATTCAGGCCGATTAAAATTTTTTGCCATCTCGATTGTATCGTCAAGCGAACATGAAAAAAGTGCCAGGTATCCGCATTGATCACGGACAGTCGGCGACAACTGCTTGGCTCTCTGTGTAATAAATTGACAATTATGCCCGTAATGCCTTCCCCGGGTTGCCAGGAAAAACATTTCACGCTTATAATGCCCTATCATTTCGCCGCATTCGTCAATGAAGATAGCGCAACCCCTTGTAGCCGGATTACTCACGATTTGAAGGAAGTAATCCCGGTCATCGGTCAAAATATCGGCCTGCCAACGGGAGTCCAGAATAGGGTCAAGCACGATCGTTCCTATCCCGGCCTCTCGGTATTTCCGGCATAACTCTGTTGCAAGGGTTGTTTTACCTGAATCTGTCATACCGACAATAAGCAAATGTGCCATTATTCCACCATAATCACCTATGTACGATGAGCTATGAGCTATTTACATAGGTACAGCCTCAGGTTCTTTGAACGGCTTATTTTCAGGTGTTTTTGCCTGAATACGGTGGCCCCTGAGTTTATTGACCTTGGCCTTGGCCCAGGTTAAGAACTTCTTAAAACGGCTCTGTGTCTCAGGCATTGTAAAACGAGGAGCGGCATAACTAATCATTGCCGTGGCAACGATTACGCCAGGTGGCAAGTCTTTAATATCCTTGGCTTGATAATACTGTGTCCAGGCCTCAGTCATGTAAGCCCGTTCTTCATCCCTGGGCACCCAGTCAGGCCCGCCTAAGCCTTGGCAGGCAATAAAGACCATTTCGGCCGTTGTAGCGCCGCAAGCCTTAAATGCCATAGTAGCATCAGGTTCAGGAATATCGGCAATCTTGGACTTTTTCCTTTGTCTCTTTTTACGAAAAAGTCCTTTTGCAGTAAATAAAGGTTTTCCTTCCTTATCAACAGCATGAATACTGCTGTCAAAAATATTACCGCCTGAATCGGTCAAAACATCCTTATCGTCTGAAACAGGCTGTCCAACTGGTTCGGAAACAGGCTGTCCAACTGGTTCGGAAACAGGCATAGAGTTAATCATACTTTCTGCTACTGTGTTTACATCCTTCATAACATACCTCCCTTTTTTCTTTTTATTATAATATCAAAAGTATTTTCAGTCAATAGGTTCATTTAATATAAAAGGACTGACTTTACCCGTATTTTCGATTACGCCTTTTTCGTATTTTCTCTTTAATGTTTTTGTTTTCAATATCTGCATAGGTGGAGTTAATAAACCATACTTAAAGATTGAGTGAAAACGTGTCCAGTCATAGTATTGATATACATTTGGTTTGATAAGTTTAGCAGAACTTTTGACACCTTTAAGCGTTACTTTGTCATTAAATGTATAATCTTTATTACCTCGAATGATTAAATGATTAGTCTCCCCTTCAACTTTTAGTTTTCCTAATTCTGTATCGGATATGTAATCTTTGAGATTTTCATATCCTTGTTTATTCGTAAAGAGTGAGTCAGTATCGCAATAAAAGTAGTTTTCTTTACCTGCTTTTTTCATTATTTCATATAGATACATACGGGCATAAGCAGTCACGTGAGCAGCTATTGCGCAATAGGAATTAAACGATTCTTTATGTTGTATAGTAGTCTCGATTTGTCTACCCCCAAAGACTTTGACCGTTGATATATTTCCATCAAGATTAATCTTGGTATATTCTCTGATTTCAAATAAGTCAGATACATCCGCTTCAATTGTTACTCTTTCCTTTTGGCCTGTTTTACCGTAAAGAGAGTTCATTAAATATTTCAAAAATAGTGCATAAGGCTTATTACCTTGTTTCTTATACTTTAGTCTTTCCTTATACATGAATTCTACATATTCTTTGAATATTGCGCCAGGTTTATGCCCTTCAATTTGTTTAACCTTTTGAAGATGATTATTGTTTAGGGCAAATATTATTTCAGGGGTTGATAGAGTAGTCCAAAAATTACCGATAGGAAAGCATAGTTTATTGTTTATTTTCTTTGGGTATGCAGGTTCGTCTGTGGTTAAATAACATTGAGCAGTAATTAAGTATTTTGATAAATAATTAATTAGTTTAGGTATAGAACATGATGGTTTAACGAATGCGAACCCGAACGGGTAAAGGTTTGTTTTCATTACAAAAGGATACTGCGAATTGATATCAAGTTTATATACCGGTGTGTCAGTAATTTTACCAAGTTGAAAGCACTCAACCCGGCCGCCATAATAGCTTTGACGTTCTAATTCATGCGGCTGTTTCTTGGCCTGTACCCAAACTTCACCCTTCATAAACCTATGCCTATAGGTTGCAAAGGCTTGACTTGCTACTGTTCTTTGGGCGTGTCCTAAGTCGTGATCTGATAAGAAAGTATAATACTGTTCAATAGCTTTTTCTATTATTTCAACGTCTCTTAAACAGTAAGGTTTCAGTATACGTTTAGGAATATACTTATCTGTGTTAAAGTTTACTTCAAATTTAGGTAAGTTTAATGATTCACCTAACTTTTTTAATGGAGTTTTGAAGTGATTGAATGTATCAATCAAGTCTATTTTCATATTGTCTTTTGATATACTATCAAGAAACACTCCGCCCTTAGTATATGGAATACGTGAACGCCAGCCGTTTTTGAATGCGTAATAATAGAACTGAGTTATTCTCAGATCAAACTCTATATTATGCGCATATATGCAAAGTCTTTCGTTATCGTTTATATGGGATTGTACAAAATTAAAGAACTCTTCACCGTTTTCAAAGTAAAAGACTTGACGCCTATCTACTTTTGTTTTACCATAGAATGTACGGAATATAGCATATCCTAATCGGAGCGTCATTATTATGTGTTGCCCTGAATCCGGACTATAATTCCATGTTTCAGTATCAAAGAATATGTTTTGTCTTGGTATCGTTGTTTTTGAGTTTTTCGACCATTTATGACATGCCATTGATATTATCCTTATTGCGGATAAGTTTAGTTTGATACTCTTCTTTTTCTTTTAGTTTTGCTATTAACTTTTCAAGTCTTTCTCTTTCCTTCCTTGTATGTTCAAGTTCTGCTTTTTGTATATCATCTGGTAAATATTTGAATGCGTTACGTGCTTTCTTTCTGGCTTCCTTTGATATTTTCATTGCTTCCTTTTTATTAGCTTTTCGTGTTGCTTTTATATTAGACGCTGTTGGTTTCAATAGATCAGGTTCACCTGATACACCTGTATCCGGGTCAAATGCTTTCTCTACTTTTCTTTGTATTTCAGCTTTAGTTAGTTTTGTACGGGAATCAATTTGACAATACTTAGTCTCAAATGATTTCGTTAAACTGTTATATAATGTAACCTCTGTATAGTATCTATACTTAACTTCTGGTGTTTTGATTATAGCGGGTTTATATTCGCTTGCTGGTATATCATACTTCTTTGGTATATATTTCTTTGCGTTTTTCTTCTTTGGTTTATTCAGGATTGTCCGGTAATTGTTCAGAAAGTCTTTGCGTCGCATTCCTAAGCCCTTTGACCTAAGTACGGCCAAGGCTTTGTTAGCAGATAAACCTTTTTTTGCAGATTGTTCTAATATCTTTATTATTTTTTGTCTTTTTGATTTTTTCATTTTTCGACCTAAAGAAAACAGGCAGGTCTAATAATAGGCCTGCCTGATTGTTATAGATTAGGATTCAAGACTAATGCACTCGGCTGGTAAAGTTCTTGAAATCCCAGGTCTTTGTTTCATGCGAACGCCTATAATTGTATCCCTTGAGAGGCACCAGGGCGCATATAACCTGCTTGGAATGCTTGACAGATGGCGTATGCCCCATAGTAGTGCTTGCGAACGCAGGAGCGGTAAATACGGCCAAAATTAAGGTTGCTGTAAGAACTTTCAATGATTTCATGGTAAATACCTCCTGTAATTAATAGTTAATGATAATTAATAAAGATTAAACCTTTTTGAATTTGACATCGAAAAGGTTAACACGGCCCGCTTTACAATCGGCCTGTCCAAGAAACGTTACCCTTATCAGGTAACCTTGCTGAATATCGGCATTTTCGATTGTCTTATCGAATACCTGCCCGCCCACGAAGGAATACTTGACACCGTTCTCATCAGTAATATAATGTTTTTTTACCTCATTATCAAGGGTTCCTTCGACAAAAGGCTCAGAACCATCATAAATGCCTTGAAGGACTTCACCAGCCACCGGGCGCCATATTACAGCCGACGCAGTCTCCCAGCCGTCATCTACATCCTTCAAAAGGTCTTCCCACTTTGTGGATGAAATCTTTACACCTTGAACATTTTCCTGATTTTCTGACATTTCCTTTACCTCCTGTTTAGATTCTTTACTTTCTGACATTTTCTTTACCTCCTGTGGTATGTAGTCATTAGGTATCATTTCCTTTACCTCCTGGTAAGGCCTTTTGAGTACCGTTAAGATTGATCTGATTATGCTCAAAGTAGAATCCTATCATCTGAGCGACCAATTGATCACGGGTAATACCCTTTTCAAAGGCCAAGTTCATAATTTTCTTGGCAACCTCAGTAGTCACATGAGTAACTACTTTCCTTGACCGATTCGTTCTACTCTTTGCCATAAGATACCTCCATTATTGAATTTACAAGCTCTAAAAAATCCACGGCCTTAATAATAGCCATAGAAGGCTCAGGCTTCCCGGTAACCACGAAGCTGATGTAATCATCCACCAATTGATCTTGCGATATCGTAGCGCCAGTTCGTACCGTAAGCCCTTCCCGAATAGCGGCTAATCTTTCGCT
>Ga0190347_1000662_pt1 | contig 10607 bp, 7 predicted proteins | sample 48721356_MG_FD_161652 | JGI IMG/M metagenome (GOLD analysis project Ga0190347, IMG submission 161652) | Hydrothermal vent microbial mat bacterial communities from Southern Trench, Guaymas Basin, Mexico - 4872-13-5-6_MG | ecosystem: Environmental > Aquatic > Marine > Hydrothermal vents > Microbial...
GAATTTCTTATGCTGGGTACTCAATATTTCGACGCGGCCGAACACGATGCTTACATTATTGCCGAGGACATATTGAGCCAGAATCATTCCTGAGACAATCAGAGCAACCAGCGCCGAACCGACCAGAAGAGTATGCAATTGTCGTGGTGTCTTGATGTAGTGATACACCAGAAAAAAGATGGATAGATAAATAATAATGCGAAGCTCTATTCCTGCTTTGAACGTCGAGACATTCAAACCCATAGTAGCGTATACAAAGGAAAAGATGGCTACGAGGATAATCGTCAATATGGGGTATCCCAGGTGTTTGGGAATAAGGATCATATTGACGGTCACGCGCTTTAGAACTTGTGCGAGCAACAGGATGATAATGAGTAGGTCGGTCAAAAAGAGATCCCCGATCTGTATGGGTACGGTGCCGAATTCCTGGAGGTCGAACACCGTTGAGGTGGCAATGAGCAACAACAGAATATACGTCTCGTACCTGCCGGAGATAAAGGCGAGCGTTATGATACCGATGAAAACGAGGGCAAAGGGTTGGCTGAAATCATCCAGGCTGTTGCGGAAGTAGAAAACCAGACCGAAAAAGACCATTCCCAGAAAAAGGGTCAGGAGATGTGATCTGGGCTTTCGAACCGGTAAAACGATCTCGTTGACGCTCATCTAATTATCTTCTTTCGAATGATTATACTAATGCTCGAAAGCAATTTCCAGTTCACCAACATGTCATTCCTGCGTCACGAAGTGGTCCCTACGGGAAAAGCAGGAATCTATTTTACTGTTATTATTACACATGGATTCCCGCTTGCGCGGGAATGACAACTCAAGGGGCCTATAATATCGGAAATTACTTTTGCAAACCAGTATAAAACCAATTATGCGTTTTTCAGTTTCTATTTCCATCCCGTCATTGATCTCAGAGGTAGCCCAGGCTTTCCAGTTTCTGGCGCACTCCGGCTTCTTCCTCCTCTGATAGATATTCCTTCTCAGCCGCAGTTGATTCGACAGTCGTCCTGGTATCGGAAAAAGTGACTTCGGGAATACACTCTTGTAGAACTCGACCGCAGAAATGCCTGGGAACCTGGCAACCCTGCCAGGCCAGTATCGTGGCGGGAATGTCCAGGAGATGAGCGGCATCCTGCTGGGGAGCCACGTCAGGACCGGCCAGCAGGAACATACCCTGCCGGCGGTGGCAGCCATTGCGGTTCCCGATACTCTCGTACGCCTTTGAATTCCCCAGCCCGAAATCCGATTGAACCGCGCTGGAGATGGTTTCAATGAGCAGATCTGGGGCGGTGGAATTCTTAGGATCCTCGATATCGAATATCTCTTCAGCTCGGTGCACAGCGAGCACGGCGGGCTCCTCGCTCTTATCCAGCGTCTGCCTTAAATCTTCGCGCACGCTTTCATATCGTTCGGGCGTTACTATCCCGTGAGGTTCACGCCCTTGAAGGTTGATATATACCGGCAGCCACTCTTCACCCACATTACCGACGTAGGCCAGGGTGCCGTGCCAATCAATTCCGCCTAAGTCGGTGTACCGCTGACTGCGCATCTTCAGCGCTTCCAGTGAACGTTCCAGAGCCGATCCTTTCATGCCCAGTCGCTTCATTTGCCTGAGGACGCGGCGCCGTATGGCATAACTCACTCGAATGCCGAAGGAAAGTTCAGTGCTATCACCCTTATTCTCGTAGTCATCTATGAGGCTGAGGAATCCCTTCTGGCGCAGCCAATCGTTCAGATGCCAGACGCCTTCCACGGGCCCGAATCCATGATCAGATAGCAGGATAACTCGGGCGTCTTTACCGGCCCAATCCAACATGCGGGCGAGGTATTGATCTACGCTGCGGAAATACTCATCAACCAGCGGGCGGTAGCCAAACTCATCCTTTCCGCTGAGAACGTCCCAGAAGAAATGCTGCAGTTCGTCAATATCTCTGGCTACCACGAAGCAGGTTTGATAATCGGCATCCTTAAGCAAGTGATCGGTCATTCTTTCGAGGGATCGCTGGGCGGCTTTAAGTTGCCTAAGGATGAGAAGACGGCCCTCCCGGTTCAACTCCCGGGCTCGGTAAGCGGAACCTTTTTCGATCAAGGGATTCAACTCTGCGGCAAGGTCTGAAGGATATGTGAAAGCCGATTCGTCGTCCGGAGTGGGGAGACCGGAGACCATTTTCCCTGAAATCGGCCAGGGCGGATATGTCATGGGGATTTTCAGCGCCAGTACCCTGCCGGTCTGACCCAGTAGATCCAGCAGAGTGGGACGCGGCAGCCAGGTCGCGTTGACAGAGGTTCTCTTTTTTTTCACCGGATGCCAGCTGAAGAAATCGTAAATGCCATGCTTTTCGGGAGGCATTCCCGTGAGAATGGACGACCACGCTGCCGCCGAATTCACCGGCACCACCGACACCAGATCCCCCCAGGCGCCCTGTTCGTTCAACTGTGCCAAACAGGGCATTACACCGCGCTTCATCAGCGGTTCGATAACGTCCCAGGTGCCTCCATCAATGCCGAAAATCAGGGTGCGGCGTTTATTGGTTCTGTTTAGAGCTCTCATCATGGCCCCGCTCCTGAAACAGGTTCCAGCCGGAACGGCTCATATTCAACGATTCCTATTGGATTGTTGGGTGAGCCGATATCGTGTCCGTCAATGATTCGTAAGGGGATGCCCTCGGAATCTTCGCCATCCCAGTAGTTATTAGGCGCATAGATGATTTCAGACTGCTGGCCGGCGTTGCCGTTGGCGTACAGGATGGTTTGCGGCATGTCTCGGAAATTATTGTTTTGCAAATCGGGATAACAACCACCTACTTCGAAATGAATACCCTCACCACTCGGCTGGGAAAATTCGTTAAACTGCACTGTAGCAAGAAAGCCGCTTTGCGCGTAGATGGCTCGGTTGCCGCCTGAGAAGAGATTGTGTTCAATCAGAGGTGAGGTGTCACTATCTGACCACAGGCCGTTCTGGCAATCCAGTATGGCGTTGTTGGTGATTTCGGCCTGCGAATTATTCTTTACTTCAATACCCGCACCGGACATACGCAGGATCAGGTTATTGCTGATCAGCGGATCGGAACTGCTCGCCTCGATGCCGTAATTACCGTCACGAAGAATGCTATGAATGACGGAACCGGTTGCGGCACCTTCAAACAGGATCCCATATGTTAGGGGAACGTCAATTAGGCACTCGCCGATTTGCGCATCGGCCCCTTTCACCCTTATTGCGGTGGAGGCTCCCTGGATAACCGCTCCCTCGATGGTGCACTCAGCGGTAGCATATTCGATGCGAATTCCGCCCCAATTCCCGCTGGAGGAGGATTCTTCGGATTCCATTCTAAACCGAACGGGGTTTGAGGGTGACCCTAAGACCTGCAAACCACCGTAAACTTTCAACTCGAAGTCGCCTTGTAAGAGAACCAGCACCCCTGGTTCGATCGTCAGGACGACATCCGGGGAAACCGTCAGGTCACCGGTGATCAGGTAAACGTCACCGGACTCCCAGGTGGCTGCATCCAAGTTACCGCTGGTTTCCTGCACGGATGAAAGTTGCAGTGTACCGGCGTTCGAATTGGCCTCCAGCGTAACCAGCACCGGTTGTGCACAGGCGTAACCCGGTGAAACCGCATCAACGACGTAGGTCCCTGCAGCCAGATCCTCAAACTGAAAGAGGCCGTCCTCGTCCGTTTGTGCGGTGCTCACCACTTCCTGGGTGTTAGGATCGAACGACATAAGGGAATAGGGAGAAAAACCGACGGCTGGATAGCTGGACAAGGTCTGCGAAATCTGTTCGTCCTGGTTGGCCGTGAAGAGGTGAACAGTTACTTGAGTGGCTTGGTCGCCGGAGTCATAGACAACCGTGCCCTGCAGAGTCATTCCATTCGACGATACGGAAGTCGCCGATTCGCCGCAGCCACCGAGTATAAAAAGGCACGTCAGAGCTGCGGCAGCGGTCAGCAAAGATGTGACGCACCGCATACTATACCCCAACCCCTAAAATCAAACCGAAAATTTCCGCCAATCCTCCGCAGCAGTTTTTTCGTCCTAAACAAGGCGTTTCTATGATTGACGAAACAATTTACTCCTCCTCAAAATTTATTGCAAGAATTTTCTATTTTTATTTGACCCACCCTTGTGTTGGGAAATTGTTACCCCGCTGGAGGAATTATATGACCATCGGCAATATCTGCCGTTTTTGCTAATTTCCGCAGAATGAATTTTCGCTAAAATGGCTTTGAATCCAATCTGTTGCTTTGTATATTATAAAGTTACGCATCATTTCAGCGATTATGACTCCCTAAACCCACGGATCTGCTGATGATAGAAACGGAAACAAAGCAAAACCGAGCTGAAATTTTACTGGGCAACGTCGCCATCGCCAGGGGATTAGTCGAGGCCGGCTGCCACGTAGCCGCCTCCTATCCGGGGACGCCCTCATCTGAGATCTTGCCCGGCGTGGTTCGTTTTAAAAAGGAAGAAAAGTTACCCATCTACACGGAATGGTCGGCGAACGAAAAAGTTGCTTTTGAAACGGCCCTGGCCGCTTCATGGTGCGGCAAGCGAGCGGCGGTGAGCATGAAAATGGTGGGCTTAAACGTCGCCGCAGACCCGCTGATGTCAGCAGCCTACACCGGGGTGGTCGGCGGCTTCCTGGTCATTGTGGCGGACGATCCCGGCCCTCATTCTTCGCAGACCGAGCAAGACACGCGCATGTTCGCGCACTTCGCCAAAGTCCCCTGCCTGGATCCAGCCGACCCGGAAGAAGCGCGCCGCATGGTAAAGATCGGATTCGAGCTCTCAGAGGAATTTCGCATCCCCGTCATCCTGCGGCCCGCCATCAGGGTGTGCCACGCCAAGCAGATTATCGAATTTCAGACCATCCAGAAGCTCGATCGTCCCGCCCACTTTGAAAGAGAACCCTCCCGATGGGCGGCGACGCCGCGATACCGGCTCGGTTTGCACCACGAACTAAACGATAAGATTTCTAAAATCCAGGAGAAATTCGAGACATCTTCCGAGTTAAATCGCATCTTTTTTGAGGAAGAGAAAAGTGAATTTGGCTTAGTCGCTTCGGGGGTCCCCTGCGCCAACGCGCTGGACATTCTAAAAGCATGGGGAATGCGCATACCCGTCATGAAAATTGACACGCCCTACCCCCTCCCCGAGCGTAGGGTGGCGAAGTTCATCAAGCGCTTCAAAAAGGTATTGATCCTCGAGGAGACCGACTATACAATCGAAATGCAAATCCTGGATAAATCCCGGATCACGGGCAGGTTGGATGGATTCGTGCCCCAGGCCGGCGAACTCGTCCCGGAAGTGATCGCTTCACTGTTAGGTCGCTTCTTAGGCAGGAAAGAGGCGGAAGATGCCGAAATTGACAAGGCAGTCGCCCAGATGAATAAACCACCTCGCCGCCCCACACTTTGTCCCGGATGCCCTCATCGAGCCTCTTTCTACGCCATCAAACGAGCCTACCCCAGGGCCATTTTCCCTTCCGACATCGGGTGTTACACCCTGGGAACAAACCTGCAAGCTGTAGATACCTGTGTGGACATGGGCGGAGCGATCACCATAGCACACGGTTTAGCCGTCGCCCACGCCCAGGATAATATCCGACAACCCATCATCGCGACAATCGGCGATTCCACATTTTACCACGCCGGCACGGCGCCGCTCTTAAATTCAGTGTACAACGACGCGCGTTATGTCCTTCTCATCCTGGACAATGAAGTTACGGCTATGACCGGATTTCAACCCACACCGGGATCCGGCATCCTGGCGGATGGTCGAGAAGGGCGGAAGATACCGCTGGAGGATGCCGTACGCGGATGCGGCGTCAAATACCTGAAGGTCGTAAACCCTTATGAGGTAAACAACCTGATCAATGAAGTAAAAGCTGCGGTCAAATACACCCAACAAGAGGACGGCGGTGTCGCAGTCATCATTGCACGCTTCCCCTGCGTGCTACGCAACCCGAGCGTGATCAAGGAAAATCCGGTCAAAGTCGTCGTCACGGATGACTGTAATGGCTGCATGCTCTGCGTTGACCGGTTTGAATGTCCTTCCATCATAAAAGATGAGGCGAACAACAGAGTGATCATTGACCAGAAAACCTGCGTTCAGTGCGGAGTATGCGTCGTATCCTGCTATCGGGGGGCGTTAGTCCCTGAGAAAAAAGTATAATGGGAAAGAATGCCCACCGAGAAAAAACAGTGAGCCCAAGGCCTCATTTGTTGTAGCTTTTTTCTTGACTTAAATTTACCCGGTGAATATATTAGCAGAGTATTCGCGCCACTTTCCCAGGGTGTTGCTCTGCCTTTATTATTTCCTCTAACTTCGGAAGATAAATTTACCATAATCCAATCTATGAACATAAAATCACCCGCTCAACTGAAAGATGCCGGCCTAAAACTTCTGATTGCGGATGACGAACCCGTTATTCTCGAACAATTAGCAAAGTTAGGTGAGGTACTGGGGTTTGAGGTTCACACTGGAGCTGATGGCGAGGAGGCTTGGGAAGTTTTCAAAACAGTTTGGCCTGATATAGCCATTTTGGACATCTACATGCCCCGCATGAATGGATTGATGCTTCTGAACAAGATAAAGGAAGCCAACGATAACTGTATAACGATCCTCATTACCGGATACACACACTATAAACAGCTGGTTCACAAGAATTACATCAAACCAGATGGTTTCATCACCAAGCCTTTTAGTTTAGAAACGATGGTGAGAGAGATCGTGAAATTGGCGACTGAATACAAATTGCTGGTTACTTAGGATAAACGGAGGATTTTAATTCGTAAAGGTTCAGCTCGAAATAGCACGCTCCCGCACGGGGCAGCGTGAGGGGAGGAAGTTTGATGAGTTTAGATGTGTCAGCAAACACGCAGGGGAACCACCCGACTCTTCTGGTTGCCGATGATGAAGAAATCATACGAAATAGACTGAAGGACCTGGGGGAGAAGCTGGGGTTCACCGTCTATACTGCTAAAGACGGTATGGAAGGATGGGAGACCTTTAAGAAAATGCAACCGGATCTTGCAATATTGGACATCTACATGCCACGTATGAACGGTCTGCTTCTTTTACATAAAATTAAGGAAATTTATCCAGAACGCCCGGTCATTCTCATCACCGGTTTCTTGCACTACGAACAATTGATCCAGAAGGATCGCATCAAGCCTGACGGTTTTATCATCAAGCCATTCCATCTGGAAAAAATCGCTAACCTGATGCTGCAACTGATTGAGGATGGTGCAGAGGAATCCGTTTCCTGAGCGGAGTGGCTATCCGAACCGAGATCCAAAAAACCAATTATAGAAGGAGGATGCGTTGCAGTAGAACCCCGGCGGCCCAGCGCTTCAATTTCAAACTATTGGCCAGGGCCTATAATTCATTGCTGATTGTCGGATCAACTACCGTAGGCACAGGCATCCGACTTTTTTTGCGTCTTGGTTTATTAGGTTATGGGTAGAGCCTCTCATTCAAGATTATTTGCTACTTTTACAATAGGCAAAGACGAGGGTACTCACCGAATTGTAAAGTGGGAAAAATATGCCACTAATTCCGCACATGTGCATTATGTATCAGTTTTTAAGATAAATTTTTTGAAAAGGATAGCTTAATTTGTTATATAATGGAAGGTTCAATAGACAATCCAAGTCGATCCGAATGAGGCTTGCATGAACGATGCAAGCAGCCTTATCGGGCAGGTGCAAGACCTGCAAGTTGAAGGCGCAAGCAAAATAGTATCCACGAAGGAATATTTTGCTCCGCCTTTTATTGTTTTATATAATTGTATATCTTTGACATAGATGGAGCACACGGAATATAATCAACCTTAGTAGGCTCATATATGCTTTATTAGACGGAGGGATTTATTATGAACGAAGAAGTAGCCCCTCAAAGTGAGAATGAGCACCTGAAGCTACTGATCGTGGATGATGAGAAGCACGTGCGAGATGGGTTAAAGGAGCTGGGGACCAGTCTGGGTTTCAACGTCTTTGCCGCAGAAGACGGTATAAACGGCTGTGACCTATTCAAGAAGGTTGAACCCAACCTGGTCATCATGGACATTTACATGCCCCGCATGAATGGCCTTTTAGCCATGAAGAAAATGAAAGAGATGAATCCTGACTGTCCCATTGTTTTGATCACTGGATTCATGCACTATGAACAGTTGGTCAATCAGCGAGGGATTAAGCCGGATGGATTTATTTTGAAACCCTTCCACCTGAAAAGCATAGCGGACGTCATGCTCAAAATGGTAGAAGAAAATCTAGATGCAGTTAATTAATAAAGGATCAATTTAGGCATATAAGATAATCAGGTAATTCTTACATAGATCATTCCTTATCATCAAATAAAACCGCCGGGTATCGCCCGGCGTTCTGGTTTGATCTCATGATTCCTCAGAGCGCTGCCAGGATGCAGTCAGCCAGGATTTTCTCTTCCCCTCGAAAGACGGTTCTCAGATCGAAAATCACAGTCTCATCAGCGATGCGGGTGAAGACCGGCGGGCGGCCCAGCCGCAACCTCTTCCCCAGCTCATCCGGTGAGCTCTTCAAGGGTTTGAGTTGCAGGACGAAGGTGGGAATGCTCTTGCCCGGAAGGCTTCCCGATCCCATTTCAGTTTCCCCGGGGACAATGGAAAGCTCCGCTTTGCCTTCAACTTCAGACAACAGCCTTCGCCGCAATGCCTGCGTGCGTCTTTTTACCGACGCAGGTTGCTCCGTGATCATTGACAGTACGGGATGCGTTTTCGTCAGCTTCTCTGGCTCCAGGTAGAGCTTTAAAGTGGCTTCAGCCGCCGCGTAGGACATCTTATCGCAGCGCAGTGCCCGCGCCAACGGATTTTTCTTAACCCGTTCAATGATCTCCTTTTTGCCGATAAGGTAACCTCCCTGCGGCCCTCCCAGCATCTTGTCCCCGGAGAAGCAGATCACGTCCATACCGTCACGCACCGATTCCTGCACCAGCGGCTCCTTGGGTAAACCGTACTGGCTCAAGTCCACCAGGGCTCCCGAACCCAGATCGTCAATGACCGGCAAACCATGCCTACGCCCCAACGCGGCCAGATCCTTCAAGGGGACTTCACTGTGGAAACCGATGATACGATAGTTCGACGTATGAACCCGGAGGATAGCGGCGGTCTCCTCGGTGATGGCGTTCTCGTAATCGCGCAGATGCGTGCGGTTGGTGGTACCCACTTCGACCAGCTTGCAACCGGATCGTTCCATCACTTCAGGGATACGGAAAGCACCGCCGATTTCGATCAACTGGCCGCGACTGACGATGACTTCCTTTCCCTGCGCCAGCGTGTTCAGGATAAGCATGGTGCCTGAGGCGTTGTTGTTGACCATGATGCCCGCCTCAGTGCCCGTGATATGAGCCAGCAGCCGGTCCAGGTGCAGGTGTCGGTCGCCTCGCTTGCCGCTCTCCTCGTTGATCGCCAGTGTGCAGTAGCCTGCCAGCGCCCGGTGCACGGATTCCCGGGCGGCCGGAGCCAGGGGCGCCCTTCCCAGGGCGGTGTGCAGGATAACCCCTGCGGCATTGATCGCCGGCCTGACGGAAGGTTCCAGAGCACGCCGGGCGATGTCCAGCGCCCTCAAAGCAACGTCGGCCTCATTTATTTTCAGCTTACCCAGATCCTCTTCCGGCGCCTCCAAGATGAAGGAGCGCAAGCTATCCAGTTCGCGGCGCACGATGTCGTTGATAAACAGGGCGGGATGCGACTCTCTCAGGGCGCGGATTTCCGGGTAATTCAGCAGAGCCGGCATGCCGGGAATCTTACCCAGCAACTTCTGGCGGATTTTTTCCTCGGGCATGGATTAACCTTGACTTTTAAACTGATATTCACTATATTGCAATTCAATCGTTAATATACGACTTTTCGCCGAATTTGTCAAGGGTGAAGTAAGGCGGGCGTGGAGAAACAATCCTGATCTAGATTGGGATACACCCATGAAAATCTTTATCACCGGCGGCACCGGCTTCGTGGGACGGCATATCATCCAAGAACTGAAGGGGAGGGGACATGAAATCGTCGCTCTGGTGCGCCGCCCGAATTCTCTGCAGGGAGTTCAGGAGATGGTCGGAGACGTCACCCAACGCGAAACGCTGGATGCCGGTAGGCTTTCGGACTGCCAGGCGGCCATCCACCTGGTGGGCATCATCCGCCAGTTCCCCAAAGAGGGCATCACCTTCGAGCGGTTGCATGTAGATGCCACGCGCAACCTGCTCTGGACCTGCCATGAAGCGGGCATCCAACGCTACGTGCACATGAGCGCCCTGGGCGCTGATCCCGATTCCGCCGCCTGTTATCACCGCACCAAAGCGCAGGCCGAGGAACTGGTGCACACCTCCAGCCTGAACTGGACCATCATCCGCCCCTCGCTGATTCTGGGGCCGGACGGCGAATTCTTCCGGATGATTTCCAGCATGATTCGGTGGCACGTCGTGCCACTTATCGGGGACGGATCATCATCGGTGGCACCCGTCGGGGTCTCCACGGTGGCACGAGCGTTTGCCAATGCGATGGAGAACGGTGCCACCTTCGGCAAGACTTACGAACTGGCCGGTGAAGTACTCTCTTACCGGGAGATGGT
>Ga0190347_1000666_pt1 | contig 10574 bp, 12 predicted proteins | sample 48721356_MG_FD_161652 | JGI IMG/M metagenome (GOLD analysis project Ga0190347, IMG submission 161652) | Hydrothermal vent microbial mat bacterial communities from Southern Trench, Guaymas Basin, Mexico - 4872-13-5-6_MG | ecosystem: Environmental > Aquatic > Marine > Hydrothermal vents >...
CAGGAGTCCTGATTTCAGAGATCATGCAATGAGACTGTGTGAACACGTAGATAACGTTCGCATCGTAAAAACAACAGGTTCGCAATTCATGGATGCAGTAATCGAATATTATTCGATCATGCTTGTAAACCGGATGCTGTGTGATCGATGCATCCATAAAAAAAAGAGTTTTTCAGAGATATTTTCAGAATCCCGTGTGCATAGACTCGTAACGCTCTTAACAGGAATCGAACAATCCGAAGGAATCGATTTTGCAGACGTAGATGTGATCGAGATATGCTGCGGCAACGGGATGGCGACGATCGCGCTCCGTGAACTGAACTGCGATCCGCAGTGTCTGGATTCTGACCGGTGCGCCATCTGCGAGGGGCTCGAGCACGGCGTACTTGCCCCGCACCGGTCGATAGTACTGGATGCAACCGAACTCTCGCAGTTCTTTTCTGCAGGTACCTTTGACTGTGTCACCGGATTTATGCTCGGTGCGATCTATCCGTTCAATAAGGATCTCTGGATGCGAATCATGTCAGAATCTGTTATCTTGCTGCGTGAAAATGGATTGCTCATCTTCACGGTTCATAAGAATGAGGAGATTCTCATCTTAAAAGAGGTTCTGGATGAGCTTGGTATGAGCGGGAGGATCATCGACAACCGGGACGGTGCCGGGATGTATGATCAGTGGGTGTATGTTGGGCGGAATTAGGTTTTCTGGATAAACCTAGCTTTTCTAGGGAAGATTATTTGCATACCTAGGAGTACACTATAGAATCAGACCTGTAAGGTCAATAAATCCAAAAAGGAGGTATATGAAATGAACTCATTGATGGATGTGGAATCTGAGACAACAGTGACCGTTAAGGATATCACAGGTGGTCTGGATGTCAAGCAGCACCTTGAGGAGCTCGGGATAAAGGAAGGGGTTACACTTGATGTGGTTGCAACCGAGCCGGTGCATGTGCACTGGGGACCCATTTCTCTGGCAGTAGGTGATCAGAAAGTGATCATAGCTCGTGGATGGGCTGATAAGATCTATGTGGAGAAGGGCGGAGAGACAGTTCCGCTACTGAGACTGGAGAAAGGAGACGTGGGAACAGTCAAAACGATTGAAGGCGGAAAGGAATTCGAAGGTTTTCTATCCGAATGCGGCATCGTAAAAGAGAGCGAACTCATATTCCTGAGCCATATCCCTGATCGTACCATGGTACTTGCGGTCGAGGGTGAAGAGATGAGAATGGGCGAGGGTCAGGCATCGAAGGTCTTTGTGACCAGGGAAGGGAGATCTACCCAGATCAACTACCTGAACGATGGTGAAAAAGCCACGGTAGAACGGATTACCGGTGGAACTCATCTGCAAGAGAAGTTCAGACAACTCGGGCTCAACGAAGGAGCTGAGATAACCCTGCTCAGAAGAGAGACGGTAGCCCCGACTCCCAAGCAAGGTGCCTACATACTTGCCAGGATAGGAGAACAACTGGTCACAATCGGTCATGGTCTGGCTGAAAAGGTGCTGGTCGAGTAGATACACACGAGCCCGATTCTAAATCGGGCTCACGTACCAGTGGGATATATCATGCCAGAGAGAAAGATCTGGGAATTTAAGAACCGAACGATATGTACGATTTTAGGTCTTACCTTCGATGAAAAGGAACTGGGTTCGATCTTCAAGAAATTAAAACTGGATCAGGACCATGCTACGCCTTATGAGATGCATGGTAGCCTGGTCAGAGCGTGCGATACCCAGAACCGGACATCCAGACAGCTGGATAAGATACTGAAGGATCGGTTCGGACGGTACAAGAAAGAACTCGAACGCATTTCTCAGGAGGAGATTTATAAATATATAGGAAATGGAAATGGTAAGGGTATTCCTCTTCCTGCTCTTATCTGGTTTGCCGTGCGGAATCAGCACGAAGAGATCGATAAGATCGAAGCAGGAGTTTTTGCTGCCGTACACATATATGAGCACCGGGCATCGAGGTTCTATGATACGCTCCAGAGAGCACTGCCTGATGGTACGCCAGAGCATATCCTGAACGAATTGAATGATGCTGTAGCATCGAATGAAAAGCTTCAGAGAAAATGCAATCGATTGGAACGAAAGAGAGAGCAGTTAAAATCAGAGATAGAATCCCTTAAAGAGGACAGATCAAAGATCAATGCCGCGCTACAGGAGCAGAAGCAATTGAACAGGCGGTTGCGAGAGGAGTTTGAGAGAGCAGGCGGCGAGAATGCGCTCGATCAAATCGACAATCTGAAGAAAGAAGTCGATCTTCTGACCGGAGAAGTGACGAGATTGACCGGTGAGCTGATAGAGCGAGACCGACGTGTTGTTGCGGCATCAAACACCGAATTTACGGATATCGGGCATGTTCCTGAGTTAGATATCGAAGATGAAGGAGAAAATCTAGATTTAAATGGCATAAGAGTGGCTTATGTCGGCGGAGTGGAATCGCTCATGCAGCACTATAAGGATGTGGTTGAATCGTTTGGCGGCACGTTCTGCTACCACTGCGGGCGGTGCATACAGGGGAGAAAGGAGATAGAGACGCTTGTTGATAAGACGGATATAATATTCTGCCCTGTGGATATAAACAGTCATAACGCATGCAGATACGTCAAGAAGGCATGTAAATTGAGGAATAAACCCTGCCATTTCCTGCGCAGTTCGAGTATCAGCATGCTCATCAGGGAACTGGAGAATCGTGTTGAACAACCTGATACAGCGTCAGCACAGGATTAGTCGGTCATAGCCGGTATAATCTGCCAGCCCATGCCACCTTGACAGCAATCGTCTCCGGATCTCCATCCACATCAATTCTCTTCTCGATTACAGGCGTATCCACACCTGCAAGAATCTTCCTTGCAAGAGGAAGATCGCCGCCAGCGATGGTTATCCGGATCCGGTCATCTATCATCAACTGAAGTTTTTCCTGCACTTTTTTTATGTGATACTCGATATCCTGATCCCGACCGCGCTCGAATCTCCGCTGGCTCCACCCACCCTTGGTATGCTTTGCCTGAACACCGGTACGCACGATATCGGCGCGAACCTCTGATCCCTCAACGATTCCGATGACGGTGCGTCCGGCATGTGCGTACACCACGCAGATGACCGGTTCATACGCCAGCATTCTTTTCAAAGGATCTAAATCCAGTAGCTCGCCTGTTATCCATTCCGATCTCTCAATTCTGAAAGGAGGCACGATGGCAAGCGAGATGCAGTGATCTTCATCATAAAATAATACTTTTCCATTATATGATTTGATCTGATCGAATAGATATATGCATTTTTTGTCGATAAAATCCTCAAATTCAAAATCGGATATTCTTGCATTCGTATTAAAATAAATCGAATGGAGAGTTCTGGATGGTGACCGTATCGAACCAAGTTCAGCAACAATATCTTCCAAACTTTTCTTATTTAATAAATATGTTCCGCTGAATGTGATCTTTTTAGATGCCTCCTCTCTCTGCGTTGCCAGTTCATTTTCAAGCGTTGTTATTCGCTGCTGAGCACGATTCAGCATCTCTTCGACCTCCTGTTTCCTTGCGATCGCGGTTTTCGTCTTCTCAATCCTCTTATCCAGCTTTGTCTTCAATTTCTGGTTCTCTCTCTGCAGTTCCTCTATCTGCTGTTGCAGTTCGCTGATTCGGGTTTTATATTTTTTATTTGCAAATAAATCAAGGAGTTGTGCCATCGCTATCTTATTAATATTTGATACTATATAAAGGTTATGCAATAAGATTGTGCCGGATGATGGATAACCGGCGAGGGTAGATATGTTTACAACCCACCTCCTCAATAAAATCCAGCAATGCATCCAACCATTCTTGGAATTGAAGGCACAGCATGGAACCTCTCCGCGGGAATCGTGACCAAAAAAAAGATCCTTGCAGAGGCGACTGCGACATACCGTCCGAAGACCGGCGGGATTCATCCGAGAGAGGCGGCGCAACACCATGCTGCCCACATCGCGTCTGTGATCAACAAGGCGATCGATTCAGCAGGGGATGTGCATATCGATGGCATCGCATTCTCACAGGGACCCGGAATGGGACCATGTCTTCGAACGGTAGCAACCGCAGCACGCGCCTTATCGCTCTCACTCGATCTTCCTCTGATCGGCGTCAATCACTGTGTTGCACACATCGAGGTTGGGCGGTGGCAATGCCATGTAGAGGATCCGGTTACGCTGTATGTCAGCGGCGCAAACTCACAGGTCATCGCATACCGGAATGGGAGATACCGCATATTCGGAGAGACGCTTGATATCGGTATCGGAAATGCACTCGACAAATTCGCAAGACACGCTGGTTTTTCACATCCGGGTGGACCAAGAATCGAGAGCGAGGCACTGGATGCAAAGAAATACATTCCGCTTCCTTATGTGGTGAAAGGAATGGATTTCTCATTTTCCGGACTTACAACTGCTGCAAAGGAGGCGCTTAACAAATACTCGCTTGCTGACGTCTGCTTTTCGCTGCAGGAGACTGCATTCGCCATGATTGTCGAAGTTACCGAGCGTGCGGTTGCGCACACAGAAAAAAGTGATGTGCTGCTCGCAGGCGGCGTTGGTGCGAATATGCGTCTTCGCGAGATGCTTGCGACGATGTGCAAGGATCGCGGTGCAAGATTCCATGTTCCTGAAAAGAGGTTTATGGGTGACAATGGCGTGATGATCGCATACACTGGACTGTTGATGCTGGAGAGCAGCGAACCACTGGAGATCGAGGATTCTATGGTGATGCCCGATTACCGGCCGGATCAGGTCGAGGTGACATGGAGATCGCTAAAATAGTTTTTCGCATACAATAAATACGGCAGCAGTCTGCCATGTAGCAGCCGATGATATCCGTTACATGCGCGTTTTAGAAGAAGCACAGCACCGCAATCCTTCCGATCGATTGTGAGTGGAAAGATCGACGAATATGCAGGTTCATCAGTCTTCGATATCATCAGCGGCACATCGTCGATCGTCCTTGAAACGCCTGCAAACGCTGTGAATTCCGAATAGTATGTGTCAGACCATCCGGTATCGAATACCTGCATGTATGCTCCATAATTTCCAATTTCATCGATTTTAATGCGGACTTTTGATCCATTAAATGTCTGATTAAAGATAATATCTCCGTTATCCTTTTCTATGCGCAGATATGACTGCATAACATCCTTAGAATAAATAAAAAAGTCAGACTCTGCCCCAACCTCAAGTCCTGCTATCTGAAACCGTTCGATTACAGGTTTCCATTGTACATCATAAGCTACTGTTACTGTGGTTCTGTTACTTGACCGGATTACCATACAATTTCTACCGCATACCAGCGAATCGATCGCCTGTTCAGATCCATTTATAAAATATGTTATATTATTAATAATTATTTCCGTATCTGTATCATGGCGGCTCGCATACAGCATCTGGTTTTCAGGATTGAGGTCCCCTTCGATGAAAAAGGTTAATCTTGCATCGTCAAAACATGTTAGCGAACATTCTGTCTGTGAATACCCAAGATAGCCGATGGTAATTGCAATCCCGGCACACACACATAATATGCTCATGTTTTTGAGTGCGATAACTCCCGCATCCGACGACATAACCATAATATATATTGTCGCGCACCCTATAAGTATACGTACATAGCCCCGTAGGGTAGCGGTCAAGCCTGCAGGTCCTTGGAACCTGCGACGGCGGTTCAAATCCGCCCGGGGCTATTTCAAGCGATACGATTATATGCGTGTACCATGTAATATCGTGAAATGATTGATATGCTATCGGTAAACGAACAGGCACTGGACATCGTGGATGATATGATTGACTGGAGCGAGGAGTTCAAGATCAAAGCGCACACGCTTGACAACGGATCCACAGTCATCGACTGCGGCATCGAGGTTTCCGGAAGCTATGAAGCCGGACTCGCTTTTGCCGAGGTATGCATGGGCGGACTTGGAACGGCATCGCTTGGCGTGCGCAGGGTCGGCAATGTGCCGCTATCATTCATCGAGGTTGCAACCGATCATCCATGCATCGCATGTCTCGGTGCACAGACCGCTGGCTGGCAGATCAGTGTTGAGAAGTATGTTGCTATGGGTTCCGGACCGGCGCGTGCACTCGCACAGAAGCCAAAAAGTCTCTTCGATCGAATAGCGTATCATGATGACACCGACTGTGCGATAATTGCACTCGAGTCAGACAAACTGCCGGATGAACGGGTTATGCAGTTCATCGCAGACGAATGTGGAGTTGACGTTGAGCAGGTCTATGCGCTGGTTGCACCAACCGCATGTCTTGTTGGTTCGGTCCAGGTATCCGGGCGCGTGATCGAAACAGGAGTTCACAGGTTGGATGAACTTGGATTCGACACGAGAATGATCGAACATGCAACAGGAACCGCGCCGATCGCTCCGGTAGCACATGACGAGATGTGTGCGATAGGTGTGACAAACGACAGTATCATCTACTATGGATCAGTGGTGCTTACAACCAATGGATTCGATGAGGAAATATTCAAACAGGTGCCTGCAAGGACGTCAAATAACTATGGCAAGCCTTTTTATAAAACGCTCGAGGGCGCAGGATACGAGTTTTCCGATATCGATAAGGGTATCTTCGCACCAGCTGAAATAACGGTTAATGACCTTGATACTGGAAAGACATATCATACCGGATATCTGAGAGAGGATGTGATCCTCGAATCGTACAAGATTAGTGGAATTTAATTTATTTGAGGAGTTATCTTGTTTCCAACAAAGAAAGTTCAGAGCATGATCGGATCCAGTGTACAGGTTGAGATGAAAGGTGACAAACACCTCCTCGAAGGTGTGCTTGAGAGCGTGGATGACTATCTGAACCTGCATCTACTGGATACCGTTGAAATCGCTGATGGAGAACGGCTGCGTTCTCTCGGCTCGGTCGTTCTTCGCGGCAACAACATCATTCTGATCATCCCTGTTGAATAGGAGATGGCGTTTGATGGACGAGATCGAAGAACGCGCACTGAAATTGATACGCCGCAGCAGCGACGGGATTCTGCAGAACCAGTTATGGAAGGAACTGGAGATCGATAGCAGGAGATGCACGCGCATCATTCGCAGGTTGCTGGATGCAGCGATGGTTGAACGAGAGTCAGTGGTGGTAGATGGCATCCGGACGTACCGGATCAGGTTCACTGGCGGAACACAAAAGTTCGAACTGCTGATCGCTGGAAACCTGTTTGATCCGTGTGTCGGGTGCATCGATGAATGCAAGCCACATAGATGCGCTCAACTGAACAAGTGGATCAGAGGTCTGGGCGCAGAGTTATGAATCTGTGAGTTATGAATCTGTATTATGTTATAGCGATACTTGTGTTGTTATTCGCATTCTGGATGGTCATGCTGATGGATTGCGTAAAACGATCTGAACACGAATTTCATACCGAAATGCAGAATCCAAAGCGCCTGTGGATGCTGCTTATCATCGTTGGAATTCCATGGTGCGCAATCGTGTATTTTATCAGTGTGAAGCTGAAGGATTGAAGACCCTGATAACAGAGACTTTTCAGTTTCCTGATTACAGCGGATTCTGTGGTTTTCAACAGATGCTGAAAAATGACCATAAGAAATATATCGCCCAACGCCTAAAACCAGTACCAGATGCAGAGAAGAACACTTGTCACATGCGGACTCCCCTACGCAAACGGACCGGCACACATCGGGCATCTCAGAACATACATCCCGGCTGACATCTTTGTGAGATCGCTAAGGAAACAGGGTAGGAACACGGTATTTGTATGCGGGTCCGATGCACACGGAACCCCGATTGTGATCAATGCTGAGGAGCTTGAGGTAACACCATCCGAACTTGTAAAGAAGTATCATGATCACTTTGATCAGACATTCAAGTCGTTAAATATCATATTTGATAAATTCGGAAGCACGGAATCAGAGACAAACCATAACCGTACCACAGAAATCGTTAATGCGCTGATCGATAATGGTTATGTCTTTGCAAAGGAGATCGAACTTGCATACTGCCGGACATGCAACAGATTTCTGCCGGACCGGTATGTCGAAGGGATATGCCCTGAGTGTGGCGCGGTAGCAAGAGGCGATGAGTGTGATCAGGGCTGTGGCAAGCATCTTGAGCCAGGGGAGATTCTTGAGCCTGTATGCAAGATATGCAGGAGCAAAGCAGAATACAGGGTGCAGGAGCATTTCTTCTTCAGATTATCCGAATTTAAGGATTTTCTTTCAGATTATCTTGATAAACTTGAAGGAACATCGAATGCAAGGAATTATGCAAGAGGATGGATCGATAAAAAACTGAATGACTGGTGCATCACCAGAAATCTTGAATGGGGTGTCAGGTTTCCTGGTCATGATGAACTGGTGGTCTATGTCTGGGTGGACGCTCCGATCGGTTATATCTCATTTACAGAGGAGTGGGCAAATGAGCACGGGGTTGACTGGAAGGAGTACTGGATGAATCCGGATGGAGATACCGATATCATCCATTTCATCGGCGGAGATATCATATACCATCACTGCATCTTCTGGCCCGCTCTCCTGAAAGGGGCTGGATATACGCTTCCGAAAGCGGTTGTCGCATCAGGAATGGTCAAGATCGGGGATAAGACATTTTCGAAGAGCAGAGGGTACGTTGTCTGGGTAAATGATGACTATCTCGATAAGGGATTTCATCCGGACCTTTTAAGGTATTATCTTGCGAGCTACACCTCGCATACAAAGGAACTGAACTTCTCATGGAAGATTTTTCAGGAGAAGGTGAATAACGAACTCGTGGGAACGCTCGGCAACTTCATCTACCGCACATTACTGTTTGCGCACAAGAACTTTGGTGCGGTTCCGGATGGGGAGATCGACCCTGAGGTTACGAGGAACATCGATGATGCGAGGAATGCGATGATCGATTATTTCAATGAATACGAGTTTAAACAGGGCATCGATTCCGCGATGAACCTCGCGTCCTTCGGTAATGTTTATTTTCAGTCGAATGAGCCATGGAAACTGATAAAAACAGATATATCTGGCGCGGGAACGGTGATCCGAAACTGCCTCCAGATCGCAAAAGCCCTTGCTGTACTATTCGAGCCAGTGATGCCTGTGATAGCGCATGATGCATGGAATCAGCTCGGGATGGCTGCAGAACTCGCCAATACGCCTTATGACGAAGTGGTAACAGAGATCAAGGTGGGACAACCACTTCCCAAACCAGCGATGCTGTTTACAAAGATCGATGATTCGACGATGATGGAAATGGAACGTATTCTTGAAGATCGTGTCCGTATGGCATCAAAGAAGAAAAACATCTCTTTCGAGGAGTTTTCAGATCTGGATATCCGCGTTGGTACGATCGTACTGGCTGAACCGATCAAAAAATCAAAGAAACTGCTGCGATTGCTCGTCGATCTTGGTGAGAATCGGAGTCGTCAGATCGTTGCTGGTATCGCACAGACCCATAATCCTGAGGATCTGGTCGGAAGACAGGTTGTGGTGCTTGCAAACATGCTGCCTGCCACATTATTTGGCATCGAATCGAGGGGCATGATCCTTGCAGCCGATCATGATGGAGCAGCGCTGCTTGTGCCTGAGCGCAAGATTCCGGCAGGAACCGCGGTGCGGTAATCTGTGATCACATCTCCGTTACTCATCGATCAGATTCCGGTTACCAGATTCGTGAGCGCTTTTCTTGGTTCATGAGCCTTGATGATCCCGGATGCGAGCAGCACACCAGTTGTTCCGAGTTTTAGCGCTGCTGCCATATCCTCGCCCGTTGATATGCCCGCGCCGCAAAGTACCTGCACATCAGGATCGATTTTCAGAACACCATCCACTGCACCTGAAACAATCTCCGGGTTGGCTTTTGATACCGGAATGCCTGTACCGATCAACTCTGGCGGTTCGATCGCGACAAAATTCGGCTTCAGCGCTGCGGATGCTCCTGTAGTCGCGATGTTGTTGCTGCACACGATCGTTTTGAGACCGGTGCGGCGTGCCGCGCAGATCGCAGCATCGATATCAGCAAGTGTGAGTCTGCGTTCCGAGTGATTGATCAATGTTCCGGTGGCACCTGCATTGCGTACGGATTCTGCAAGGATGGACCCTGTGTGACTGCCTGCTTCTATGCCATCGATGTGCTGCGCAAACACCGAAATGTCGGTCGCTTCTGCTACTGCACGGATGTCTGCTGGCTGAGGCACTACTATGATCGACACACCGGTCTCTTCACTGACACTCTCACACATCTCGGCAATACGAACGGCGTTTTTGCCTGTTGCTTCCATATACGTCTTGAAGTTCAATACCACCAGTGGAGTTTTCATCTTTCCAGCCATACGATCTCTGTTGGAGCAGGGATTGTTTAAAACTATCGATCTCATGAGGCTGTCACGCCTTATGGTGTTACAGAGGATATTGTACTGTAGAAGATGCACCTCCCTAAAGGTACGTGTTGCATCTCCGTATTCAAGAACACGACCACACAATATAAATGAGAGACTGGTACTCCTCCCCGGAAACCATTTCGATCTCGTAAACCCGGTTTGCCCGTTCTGTGGATCGAATCATGTAATAAAACAAG
>Ga0190347_1000667_pt1 | contig 10572 bp, 5 predicted proteins | sample 48721356_MG_FD_161652 | JGI IMG/M metagenome (GOLD analysis project Ga0190347, IMG submission 161652) | Hydrothermal vent microbial mat bacterial communities from Southern Trench, Guaymas Basin, Mexico - 4872-13-5-6_MG | ecosystem: Environmental > Aquatic > Marine > Hydrothermal vents > Microbial...
GCCGCCTTCTTTTGTCTCTGGACGAAACTCCTCCCCTAATTGCTTTCCTATGATTTGACCAGTCACTGGTGAGAGCGCGGGCTTGGCAGTGGCAGTAACTGTGGGCAAGGCTGCCCATCGCCAATTGGATGACACTTTTAATTGTTGCTCCTCTGCCAAAGCTGTTAAGTGTCGTGAAATATCAAATCGCAGGCTATCAGCAAACAACAGGCATTCGCCTGCCTCGGCAATTATGCCAGGCAGCTCATCGTTGCCTGAGGGCAAAGGCTTTCCTGTTACAAGTTTTTGGAAATGCCACGCTGCATCATCCAGCCAGGGCAAATAAATGCTCCTCAAAGCCGCTTCCATTGCCTTGCTATCCTCGGTGGACTTAATGCTTGCCAGCGCCAGCATTGCAGACAAATCCGCTCTGTAACTGCTGTCTCTGTAAATAGATGCCATTGCTTCCGCAGAATCACCACCCATGCTTTGTGAAGTCGCTTTGGCTATCACAGCCAGATGTTCTAAGGCTTTTGCAAGTGGACTCTGTCCGATTCTGGCCCATACCCAATTGCGACGTTTATTGTGTCGGGCTTCCAGTTCCTCAATTTTCTCTCTGGCTTCTGCAGGACTCTTTGATGATAATTCCAACAGTTCCTGACGTAATAATTTTTCCTCGCTGTCATTCTCATCAGGCCAAGGCTCTTTGTCGAAAATGAGCGTGCCGGAGGGTTTTGATCGCCTAAGTAATTCTGGTAAATTAGGATACAATAACGGTGATTCTTCAAAACGCCTCCAGAGATTTTCCCAAACTTCATCATCCCTTAATCCAAGTTTCTCTCCTGCAACAATTTCACCATCTTTTTCAGGGTCAAAGCCGTATTCAGCCTTACAACGGGAAATGAATGCCGCCCACTTATTGTCATCCCATTTTTCTCGGATTTCTGCCGGAGAATTCATCCACACCAGTAGGTCTCTTGGCGTATCTTCAATCATCAATTTGTCGAAGTCTTCTGCCTCAAGTCTTTTACCGATCAGCCGTGTTATTGGTGTTACCGCAAGTTGGGCTAATGCACCGAGCATCGACCGCCGAGTGCGTCTGTCCCTGGCAACATCCAGCCCAAGACCACCGTCCGCTGAAACCAAAAACGCTTCAACAGTCCAGTCCCTTCCGTTACGCTGGGTCCAAACCGTGCCGCGATATTGCAGCTCAACAAGCGGTTTCAAACTGTCCGGACATTCCTCAACGGCCCTCAATGTCTGCCTGCTGACATTCGGCATGTATATGACAGGGGTGGCATCCTTCGGCAGTTCGACATATGGCAAAGCACGTTCGATAACACAACGTAGCCAGATAGCCGGACCGGTCTTCTCTTCAGGGTGATATTCATCCAGTGTTAAAAGCTCTGGCATCAGTGGGCGAAGCTGGCTAACCAGCGGCTCCCACTGCGAGTCTGCATCGGTCCATAAAACGGCCGCCGGGGCGACCACATCGGAGCGGTTGAAACGGGCGGCTGCTGTCAATGAATTTCGCAATGCTTCGATTACTGTTATCGTTTGGTTCATAAAAAATAATGCTCACTTTTTAATGAATATCCGTCTACCTCGAAAAGTATCATGGTTACTTTTTTCTTTTATTTAAAATAGTTATATAATTATAGGTCTTAAAGTCCGTCTAATCTCCGTCTAATCCGGGATTTCCTTTAGTTTTTGGTGCAGCGCCTGGGCGTCATACGCCTTCATGTTTGTTTTTTCCCCTTCCGCGCCTTTTGTTTATCATTTATGCTCAGATGGATGTCATTTACGCGATTGCCAGTAAATTCGCCATCTTTCCAGAACCACGGATATTGTTCCTGCGGACGATAGGGCTCTTTCCCTCTGTCTTTATTCCATTTGATATTGGGTTTCCAGCGCAGGATTCCTGCTCCTTTTCGCCCTCCTGGAATATCTTGCGCCATGAATGGACGAATATTAAGTCGTACTCCGCCATTAATATCAGGTTCCCAACCAATAGGTTGATCTTCAATAGGTTTCCAGCGAATAAAAATGTCAAAAGGCGGTTCACCTTCTATAATTGCGATCAGACGTTTTTGAAGCTCCAGTGCCGCTGCCAGCCGATCTTCAGCGCCTCCTTCACCTCGTTTAACTCCCTCTTTTTGCCGTGTAATCCAGTCACCAAGATAGCTATAGGTTAGATTCTCCAGAAGTTGCCGGCCTTTTCCGTTCCCGGCTGCGAGTTTGTGGTAATTCACAAGCACATGGAACCCGTCGCGTCTGCGGCCGTCCCAGATGTGCCAGATGAAGGGACGGTGATGAAACAGCTTGCAGTGCTGTTCGAAGAACTGGTCACGCAGCCATTCGTCAAGGTTGGAGGCGTTGCCGCCAGTTGCTTTTATCAGCTCCTGCTCCCTGGCCGGGGACCAATCCGGGCCGAAGGCGACGGAAAGAGGCTCCCGCAGACGATTGGTGGCAGGCTCTTCACCCCGCACCGAGGGGATGCAGACAATGCCGTCTTTGTCAACATATTCCAGGAGAGCATTGCATTTTTCCACCCAGTCCCGTTGCTCGTCGCTCAGTTCCATTTTCTTATCCATCTCAGCGGGCCAGCGATAGCCAAGCAGCCGCGCCATGGCAACTTGGAGTGGGTGTTCGCTTTTGGCTGGATGGCCGTGGAAGATCCACTGGGTCGGGTCGTCGGAATATGGCTTGGGCAGGCCGTTTGGGTATTTCTCGGCAGCGACCTTTTGCCAGTATTCGAGGTTGAAGGGGACTTTTAGGAAATTCCCTGGAGTCACCAAGTTTTTCTGGTCAATTAGCCTTACCTGCTTTTCAAATTCACCCATTTCAAAGAAAGACAGTATAGCAGGCAAATGTTCCTCATTCTTGGCTCTGCAACTTGCCAAAACTTTAGAGTAGAAAAATCCGTCGTAGATACTATGTGTGATTCGTTGGGAACCAGAGATTATAAAACCAATTTTGCCTAATACACCCAGACCTTGAACTCGAGCACCGCTGAAATTCGCAAGTTCACAATCATCGTTAGGCCAATCCCAGACGTAGTTTCTGCCTGAGAATAACCCTTGATCGGGAGCGGTTTGAAAGAACTTCCACCGTGAGCTATGCTGAAACTCCCAGAAATTCCGAACATACTTAGGATCATCTCCTGTAGAACTTCCTTGCAGAATTTGTACATATTTGCCAAAAATCTCTCCAGATCGATCAAAATCACCCAGTATTATCCTGAAATCTGGGTTTTTAATCTGGTAGCTTTGTTGAACAGTTAAGATTTTGTCGCTTATGAGATGTAATGATTTATCTTTGGCGGTTTTCTGTGATGAAACATCTAATCCATAGAAACAATCACATTCAATGTCATTGTTCTTGGCTACAGATATTGTCACCAATGCTACATTGACAACCTCACCAGATATTGTTTCAAATGCTCTTGCGCCAAGACGGGCAATACCTCCAAATTTTACCGATTTTAATAACTTTTCTCGAAGGTTAGAGTACGACTTCAGGAACAACCAGTATTGCGAGCAGACAATCGACACAATTCCTCTTGACGAGCAAAGTTCCAAGCAGCGTATCAAGAAAGCTGTAGCCAAATCCGGGCTTCCCTCCGAGTAATACCTGTCGATGAAATTAATGAGTACCTCAGATTGCCCTCCACGACCGAGATAAGGCACATTTGTTACAACAAATTCATACTTACCAACCAAAATAGTTGCAGCTTTCATAAGACCTTGAGCTATAATACCCATTTCAGTTATTTCATTATCTCCCTCGTCAGACAGTGCTTTAGCAAGTAACGGGCCGGCCTTTTCCCACTTCAATTCAAACAGCGAGCCTTTGGCAAGGCCGATCTCCGGATTGATAAGACTCCCCAACGCCGGCGCGTCCTTGAACTGTTTGTACAGCTCCTCCAGCGCCATGCCCAGATTGGTGTTGTCCCCGGCCAGGGCGACCCACTCTTCCTTCTTGGCGCTGATGGCGAGGCCCGAGCAGGCGACATTCAGATCCGGCAGTGGCCGGTAGCCACCGGCATTGGGATAGCGCCAGGCGGCCAGGGCTAGGGCAAATGCGGCCAGCTCCACGCAGCGCTGATCTAGCTCCAGCCCGTGGATGTTCTCGCGCAGTACGGCATCCACTGCATCTTGCGCACTTAAACCTTCCAACTCCATGCGCATGGGTACCAGCATCAAGAAGGCGGTCACCAGGAAGTGCCCTGAACCGCAGCAGGGATCCAAAGTTTTGAGTTCGCTTAAGTGCTCCGGCCAGCCATCGAATGTCCCAGCGGCGAGCGACCAAGTGCCATCGTTTAACTTGATGAATCGCAAGTATTCCAGTGGCACACCGGGTAGTGCGGCCTTGTTGCGCAATTCATCTTCGCTGTCTGCATTTTGAAGATCGGCTTTGGTCAATCGCCTTGCCGCCCACCATGCTCCAAGAGAGTTATCGAGAAGGAAGCTCACCATGTAAGGTTCAGTAAAAAGCTGGGTTACTGCCGGCAATTCATCGGCCCCAATTTTATTCCCAGATTCGTTTACCTCTTTTTTCCGTTTACCTTGCCAGAACTGATAGACCCATCCGAGGGAATCGCTGGCTGTAAAAACGGACGCTTCCAAACTGTCAAGCAATTGTTCGAGTTTTAGTTGATGTTCACGAGCAAAAGATATTTTAAGTAAAGGATCATTTGGTCGAAAAATTTGTGGCAGCATGCGTTGCGCAAATTCACTGGCCAGAGTCCAGAGGTCCTTTCCCTCATCCTTGGCCAATTCCTCACATTCCTCAAGGCTGATGGCGACCCCCATATCTGGTTCGATCAGGAGTTCATTTTCCGCCAGGAAGCGGGCAAAAAGCATCCGGTGCCAGTGCTCGTAGGCGCATTCCCAAACAAGATGGGTTATTTCCAGTTCACCTTTATGGTTCTGTTTGTCCCCCAACAGTCGCGCCCTGGCACGCAGATGGTTGCGCAGCTTCCGCTCCTCAGGAGACATATGCTTATATGGCTCATGGTGATGCACAGCAAGGGCCTCTAGGGCTGTTTTTGCTCCCGCCTCGGCTATATCCCGTGCTTCGATAATCGTTCGTTCAAGCTTATTCCGAAGTTCTACGGGTAATACTGGCAACGCCCTTCTCCTTATGAAATGACGATCGGTCCTTTTTTAATCTTGATTAGAAGGTCCTTTTCGACATCCCTCATCCAGGATTTTATATCGTCTTCCGTTTTCAAGGTGCCGCTGGTGAGTTTAACCGTCTGGGTTTCGGGTTCCAAAAGCTTTGCGGCGGCCAAGGCGGCATTACTGAACTGTTGAGGCAATGCATCGATCTTGGTTTTCCAATTCGTTAAAGGCGTTTCCTCCAGGGTGCGAAGGAGGCTTGAGTCATCACCTATGGAAAGGTCAGGAATATCTGCGATATCTTCCGTATAGAGAATTTCCATTTGCTGGTCAGCAGTGATCTTTTTCCAGTTATCGTTTTCTTCTAACAGGGCCATTTCTCGATCATAAACAGCTTTAAAATAATCATGGGCTTTCTTTACAGCGGTACGCAATGCTGCCACTACTTCTTTGTGGATTGCCGGAACGGGATCAGTGTCGTCGAGAAGCCGTCGTTCGTCGCGAACAGCCTTTGCCTGCTGGTTAAGGTCTTCTGATTCAGGCAGGGTTTTACTGTGTTTCAACAGGAGTTGGAGTGTTTCCCATGCGGGTTTTCGTTTAGCGGCTAGATCTGCCAAGGCAGACCATTCCTTAACCTGTTTTGAAAGCGAATCATATTGGTTCAGAATCTCGGCAAGCTGTTCGTTGCCGGCTAAGGCTCTCAAATTATCAAGATGATCTATTGAAGGACGTTCCGGCATTGGTGGTGCGCCGCCGGCCCTATCTGCCAAGTCCGCTAGATGAACGAGAAATTGCCCTGCAGCGCTTGATTCCTCATTGGGTTTACAAGGGATTCCAGCGCATTGGAACAGTTTACGCAGTTTGATACGGGCTCTTGCATCGATGGTTACAGTTTCCGCCCGGAAATCACTGACCGATATCTTGGCCTGGTCGAGCTGTCCCTGTTTAAGTTGAACACCTTTGTGTGTAGCCCTGATGTGGCCTGTTGTGAACAGCGTGATCAAAGCAGCGTCAATTGCATCACGAGGCCAGCCATAAGGAGTGCTCTCAAAAGTATTTCGAATTTCCTTACCTTTTTTTCCGGAGCCGATCTCTGAAAGCACTGCAGAACAGACTGGGTGTTTTTCGGGTGCATCATTCCAGTCAACGGCTTGCAAGGCAGCTTCGGACCCTCCCTTAGCTCGATTGATAACACTGTGCCAGCGGTCATCATCCGCATCTTGAAAATCCGGGAAAAGCCGGTCCAGGGAGATCTCTGCAGCCGAATTCACTTTCTCTTTCAAAGTCAAATCAAACCGCTCTTGGCCGCCGCCTTGAATAACTTTGGCTGCGTTTATCACATCCTGGATAATGCTGTTCCTTGCAACTTCGGCTGAACCCATTCGGGTTGCCATTGAGTCACGGGCTTCCTGACCCTCAGGTGTTGTGGGCGTACCCTTAAATTCTATGGTTGTCTTTGCCGCCTCGTACTCTATTATCGCTTTTTTAAGGTCATCGGCACTGACTTTGGGAACATACACATAGATAACTGGACTATCAGTTCCGGCGGCCCGGGCATCGGCAAGCACCGTGCTTTCATTTTCGCCCCAACCATCACGTATCCAGACTGGAATTTCATTGCCCTTAACTTCTGGGGGTTCCGTACCAAAATGGATGGATAACTTACGAGCGGCCTTACACTTCCCATGAAGTAGTTTAATGCCATTCAGAGCACTTGAGCATGCCGCGTTTAGTAGAGAAGAACGCTTACTGGATAGTGCAGTCAGGTCGTTATTCAACTTGGTCTGCCGGTTACGAAACTCACGCTCCCATTCACTGCTTTCTCGGGTCTGGAGGCTGTATTCCTCGTCTATTTTAATTAGTTTTCCCTCATCAACCAGTTTGTCGAGAATTTGAGGAATCTCTTTTCTTAAAGTTGTGCCATCGCTTGCAAGGTCGCTTACGAGAAAATCCGCGAGCGTTTTGGCTGTAGCCCGAACACCAATGTCAGCCACCTCTTCACGCGGCAATTTACGAATCAGGAAGACAAGTCCGCAAATACGCTTGGCCAGTTTCCCTTTCTGGGTCCCGTCATCGAGGTTTCTGATCGTTTCATCTATTTCCCGCAACAATACACCTGTGCGGAGGAGGTCAGGCAGAAGTTGGTCGAAAATGAAGTCAGCCGGCATGACAGTGCCAAGGGGTTTTTCGGCCATTTCCTTTACCGCGTCATAAACGATACGAAGCTGTGTCCGGACCTGGCTGCTGGTGCCGGGAACATCAATGGCACGCAAGATATGCTCCCAAAAACGCCTCCGAACAGGCAACAATGGGTAATCATCTACAATGATGGAACGGTCTTCGGTACGAGCCCCAATGCGTGTCCCCGATAACTGCCGGTCGATTTCCCCTGCATAAGCATTGAGCGCATTTTCAATGGTTTTGCGTTTATCAGCCTTTTTGGCAAGCACCACACGACGAGTTACCGTTTCCACATCCGAATCGGAGAGCTCAACAGGGATCGTAAAACGGTCCCTGAGGCGCTGCAATAAAGGCACACTTCCGGCAAGGGCTGTTTGCCCTGCACCTATGAGCAGAACCCGGCTATCGAGCTGTTTACAAATGGCTTCGGCAATTTCCATTACATCAGTAGAACGATTAGGGCTGTCCCCTATGAATAACTGGATTTCATCAAGCACAATTACGGTGCAAGGGATTCCTCCATTTGTGGAAAGAACCTTTTGGATAATTCGGATGAATTCCTCAGTTGAAACATCTTTCACAACGGGGAACTGGGCACGAAGCGCAACACGAGCCTGCTTGAGGTCCGGGGCAAAAGCGGGATCAGCATCCAACACGCCTGGGCCAGAACAGGACTGACATATAGGTCATGCAGTTCACTTTGAAAATCTTTTCCGGCGGATTCAACCGAGGACTTGACCTTTTCATACATGTTGTTTTTCTGAAGCCAGATACAGAACTGCGCCTGAGGCAGTGAGCTCGGAAGACCTTTAGAGCGCAAAATGATACTTAAAACAGCAAGACGAACACTTTCACCACCGCCGGAAGGTAGAGTGCCTGCTGCAGCATGAAGCCCGCCACATCGCTTACCCAATGTATCCAGCTCCCTCAACAGATCGCTTACTTCATCCGGCAACTGAGTCAGTCCACGGGCGCTTGCTCCATCAGATTCAAATTGAGTATCCACCCATAAATGCCTGAACATCTTGAGAAGGTGAGACTTGCCACTCCCAAAAAAACCGCTTACCCAAGCAGCAGGCTGAACAGTTGAATCCGCATTCCCCAAATACGATTCAAGAATCCGAGTAAGCCCTCCCTTGTACTGGCCTTCACAGACAAAGTGTTCCAGTTCATACCGTAGCGTTTCAATCTCTTTTGTGGTCGCTGATTCCGTTACAGTGGCCACACCGTCATTGAGCAGCTTTGTTGTAGCGGGATCTCTCTGAAATATTTCACGGTTTTTCATGAGTCACTTACCCCGTTATGTAATGTTATGGGAACTGCCAAATAATTCCAGCCGTCCCGCGCATCGAGGAGCCGATAATTATTATTTTCAAATTCACCCGGAAAAAAGAGCAGCAAACGCCCCCGAATGTCGTGCACGACTTCCTTTAGGACCAAAGATACCTTGGTGAATCCGTATAAACTTGCTACTCCATAGACTGCCACCACAGTATTGCCATTCACATCTGGATCAGTCAGTATGTTGCGGAGTTCTTGTGCAGCAAACTGCAAAAAATCACTTCCAAGTTTCATTGTAAGGTCTTCCGGGTATTCAAAATACAGCTCCCTGTATTCTGTGTTGGCCATCCAAGTAGAGAAGGTTTTGGTGAAATTGAAGGACTTCCATTTATGTCCAGCGTCGATAGTTGCTATCTCGAAAAGTTCAAGCCTTGCACGGAGCTTGCGTTCATCCTCTTTAGGATAGACTATAAAGATGGTTTTCTGATCTCCGGCGAGGTTGCGTTGCCAAGGCGCAGAAATGTGATTGCGATAGCGATTTGCAAGTTCCTCAATCCGTCCCATGAATCAACTGCCTTTCATCTTCTGTCAACATGCGGGCGAAAGAAACCTCTATAACACCACCTGCTTGACTCAAATCCAGAAAACCTAAACGTTTCGCCTCGATAGCCAAAGAGATCAGCTCTTCGACAGGTGTATCGAGCACTTTTGCCCAAAGGGTATTAAATAAGCCGCCCCCGCGAGCACCAAGAATATATGCCAACAAAAGAGCATAAGCCGTTACGATTGGTGTGGGTTTTACTTTCTGCCGGATTTTTCTCACACGACCTTTTAAATGCCCTGACTGCGTCCATGAGGATGATATATTACGTACAGTCGTGTTAAGCGTACCGGTATTTAGTCTATCTTCGACACTCTGCCGAAGAGCATTCATTAATTTTTGGCGCATGAGTTCTTCGCCATTTGGCATCTGAAGAATTGTAGTCGAAGTAACTCTTAAAAGAGGGTCCCGTGCCAATGCGGTTAAAAGGGCGAGGAGAGGGCGGCCATTCTCATCAACCTGCCAAAGATGGCGTAAGACACGAAAGAGTGGGGTAGAAGGATCCAGCCCATAGAGTTCGCTTAATCTCTGGCAGGTAAGTTTTCGTGTTGAAACGGTCCGCTTACCAAGACAATTTTGGTCAATAATGGCTGAAACATAGGCATCGCGAGGCGCATTCGGCTCCTGGTCTTCAAGCAATAACGCCAGTTCTTTGAGCATTATGGTTCTGCTGGTGTGTGTACCTTTGTCCCCAAATCGAAAGCCCGCCTTAATCCAGGGCTGAGAAACTTCTGAATTCCGCAATAGAGCATTTTCTTTGAGTATCGGATCGTACTTCATTTTATCCTTTCTTTTTGGCCTGCAAGTTTGCAGGCTAAAATATATTTTAGCTTGAACTCAAATGTCAAGAACAAATTTTGAGAAGATTTCAATAATTCTTGGAACAGACGGACAGGAGTTAGCCAACCTACAAGCAGCCTTGGCTATGAAACTTAGATTTTTGCTTGATCTTTCAAAAGATTATGTTCTATGAACCGACGAGCTTATTAGATGAAAAGCTTGATGGGTCACACCAAAAGAAGGGGGGAAGCGTCTCTATTTAACCATTTTTCAATCGCTGAATCGTTTATCGATTGCTCAATCACTCCACGGCCCACCTTCAGGCCATTTGCCTTGAAAGAGTTTCCCATTTTCACTTGCCAGTGCAACCGGTAGAAGAAATGCACGGATAGTGGCCATTATGTTAGCAAAGTCTTCAGGTGCGCCTATTATCGATCCTTTCTTAGTAAATGCTGACCACTGGCCTTTCTTGTCAGCACGTTCTGCAAATTCATCTGAAAAGATTTCCGCATCGGAATGAATGGCCGTCTTTCGCCTGGTGCATGTTGCAGTAATTGCTTCTTGAAGTAATCGGCCATCAAATGAATACTTCTGGCTCAGACCCCAAATGTCAAAAAAATCCTTCAT
>Ga0190347_1000669_pt1 | contig 10539 bp, 10 predicted proteins | sample 48721356_MG_FD_161652 | JGI IMG/M metagenome (GOLD analysis project Ga0190347, IMG submission 161652) | Hydrothermal vent microbial mat bacterial communities from Southern Trench, Guaymas Basin, Mexico - 4872-13-5-6_MG | ecosystem: Environmental > Aquatic > Marine > Hydrothermal vents >...
AAATTGGTAGCTACTACCTGGCCAATTATAACAGGGGCTTCTACTTTAATTCGGCGAGTAATCTCCCCAACTTTTTTTAAATATTTTTTAGGAATAGGCACGGAAGTTTTCACGCTTACCAAAGAGAAATCTCCGTTTTCCACTAAAACAGAACCGGTAAACACTCTTAAAGGATTAGTAATTTCGTTTTCCACGTAGCCTTTTCCTTTAGGACATTCATCACCTTTAATCTTTTTAATATTGGTTCCTTCATATTCTACTTTTATTCGACAACCATTAGGACAGATTATACAGATAAATTCTCTCTCCATTATTAAACCAACCTCACCTTTAACCTCTTTATATCTTCTAATTCTGAAGAGAATAATTTTACTCTTACCATCTCTGCCGGGTTTATCCGCCTTAGGAATTTCTTCTTGATTACTTTTTTACCCTCTTCAAATATTAAAATCTTCTTTTCTCCCAGTTGATTAACTCGAAAAGAGAAGATAGTATCTTTAATCCTGCACAAATTTTGAGGGACTACATATCTTAAACCTTCTCCTAATTCAACTTTGATTCCCTGTTCTTTAGTTAATTTTCCTTCCAAGTATTCTGCTACTCCCTCAACTATATATTCTGCTTCTAAAGATACATTATCTACGATATCGTGTACCTGCAGGACATTTCCACAGGCAAAGACACCCGGAACGCTGGTCTGACCCCTCTCATCTACTTGCGGTCCTCCGGTTATATTATCTATAACGATACCTGCTTCACGAGAAAGTTCATTCTCCGGAATTAAACCTACCGAGAGGAGTAGAGTATCACAGGGTATCTTTCTCTTGCTTCCCGGGATAATTCCTCCTCTTTTACCTAATTGAGCAATAGTAACCCCGGATAATCGACCATTCCCCTCTATGTCCACCACAGTATGACTTAACAAAAGGGGTATATCAAAATCATACAGACATTGGTTAATATTTCGGGGAAGACCGCTACTATAGGGGAGTTTCTCTGCTACCATTATTACTTCCGCCCCTTCCAGGGTTAGGCGGCGGGCCATAATCAGACCGATATCCCCTGAGCCCAAGACTACTATTTTTTCTCCTACCATATAGTCCTTCAGATTAATCAGTTCTTGGGCTACTCCAGCAGCATAGATACCGGATGGGCGGGTTCCTGGTATACTGATAGCTCCCCTAGTCCGTTCACGGCAACCCATAGCTAAAATAATTACCTTAGCTCGATAATGGTGCAAACCTTGACTATTTATCACTGCTACTTCTTTTTGAGGAGTTAGATTAACCACCATACTATTTAATAAGAAAGGAATCTCTTTCTCTTTCACCTGGTCAATATATCTTTGAGCATATTCCGGACCGGCCAGGGAAGTATGAAATTTTTCCAATCCAAATCCATCATGAATACACTGTTGTAATATGCCCCCTAAATAGTCTCCTCGTTCGATAATCAGAAGATCCTCTATTCCTTTTTGCTTACAGGCAACTGCTGCGGCTAAACCGGCAGCTCCTCCGCCAATGATAATAACTTCTTTTTCTTGCATAGTTCATTTTCCTTATTGCTTCTATATCCGGTTAATAGATAAGAATTATCTCCTTTTAAAAGAATTTCCTGAGGATTAAGGTTAAAATATTCTCTTAATATCTCGATAATTCTAGGCAAACAATATCCTCCCTGACATCTACCCATCATGGCTCTGGTACGATACTTAATAGAAATTAGACTTCTTGCCCCCAAAGGATTATTAGTTGCCTCCAGTATTTCTTTCTTGGTAACTTTTTCACAACGACAGACTATCTCTCCGTAATCTGGATCTTGCTTGATCAAGGCTTTCTTGGTCTCCTCATCCTGCTCTTCAAATCGCAGGATACCTTTTCTTGAAGGATTGAAGTTGGGATTAGGACTTAATCTTTCTTTTTTATTGATAATCTCCACTACTCTTTTGGCGATAGGCTGGGCAGCAGTCAATCCCGGGGATTCAATGCCGATCAGGTTGATAAAATTCTTCACCGTATCACTTTCCTCTATTACAAAATCCCAAAATCCGCCTTCGGAAGATGGAGCCTGCTTGGCTCGGAGGCCGGAATAACTGCGGATGATATATCCGGGAGAAATTAATGGTAAGAATTTACGAGCCTCAGCAGAGAGCATTTTCATTACTGGGGAAGTTGTAGAAAAATTATTTTTTATTTTAATATATTCATTGCTTGGACCTATCAGGATATTACCATCAATAGTGGGAGTAAGATGAATTCCCAATCCACTTGCTCCTGCTTTTGGTACTGGATAGATTAAACGATTAATAATCCAGGAGGCATTTTTATCTAAAACATAATATTCCCCCCGACAAGGGTAAATTCGATATTTATCTTTTGACACCATATGAGCTACTCTATCAGAGTAGAGACCTGCACTATTAATTACGTAAGAAGAGATAAATTCACCCTGATTGGTATTGATTCTAAAATCAGAATTTCTTAACTTAGCTATACTTTTTACTTCGGTATTTAAAAAGAAACAAACGCCATTACGAAGAGCATTTTCTGCTAAAGCGATAGTTAATAGATATGGAGAGGTAATAGCAGTTTCCGGAGAATAGAGGGCAGCTATACCCTTAACATTGGGCTCTAATCTTTTTAACTCAGTAGAATTAATGATTTGTAAGCCTTCTACTTTGTTCTTTTCTCCCTGGGCTTTTAATTTTTTTAATTCCCTGATCTCTCCTTTCTTTTGGGCGACTACTACTTTTCCTATTTTCTTATAAGGAACATCAAGTTCTTGACAAAGTTTAGCAAAAGACTTATTTCCTTTTACGCAAAGTTGAGCCCTTAAGGTTCCTGGTTTGTAATTAAAACCAGCGTGAACTACCCCACTATTTCGGCAGCTTATTCCCCAACCAACATCAGCTTCTTTTTCTAGTAGAGCAATGCTAAGTTTATAACGAGATAATTCCCGGGCAATTGCACACCCCACTACTCCACCACCGATTACAACTACATCATAATGATTATTTACTGCTTTCATTTTATTTTCCCTTTTAGATATAAAATATATAAATCCATTATTTTAAAAGTGAATTAGAAGTACTATTCCAGGAATTAACTTCTATAAGTGAAGATTCTTTAGCTCTTTCTAAATGTTGAAGCAAAGCTTTAATAATGAGCTTTTCATCATTCTTTTTTAAAGCTTCTATGATGGCTAGATGTTCTTTTACCGAGCCGGCAAAAGTAATTCTTTTAAGAGAGATATTGCGTAACCAATGGATCTGTTCCTGTAAGTTAGCCAGCAATTCAATAAGTTTTTTATTCCCGCAATTTTGACTAAGAAGATCGTGAAATTTTTTATCCAGAGCTAAATACTGAATACAGCTTTCAGCATTTACAGGTTTATCTATAAATTTTTTAAAACTTTCTCCTACTTTTTCCAATTGCTCTATAGATATCTTCCCGATAGACTTTTTTACCGCTAATGATTCCAGAGTTTCTCTAATTTCAAAAATATCTTCTATTGCTTGAGCAGTAATCTTAGAGACTGCTGCCCCTTTTCGGGGAATGATGGTGACAAATCCCTCTTTTTCCAACCTATTAAAAGCTTCTCTAATGGGAGCCCTGCTTATATTCATTGCTTTAGATAATTCTTCTTCCAGTAAACGGGTACCCGGCTTTAAAGTCCCTATTATAATCTGATATTTCATATTCTGGTAGACTCTATCTTTGAGGGATAAATAGTTTCCTAAATCTTCAAAATATTCTTTCATATTTCTCCTTTTCTTCAAAGATTTAACCATTCCTAATTGTATTTTAATTTGTAGATTGTATATTGTCAACAATATTTTGGTATATTTTCGTATCTCCTATATCGCATTGCATAGAGGGGTAGAGAGAAAGAGAAATAGCCAGAAAAAAAGATAAAGAATAAAAACTTGGAACTATATAGTATGGTTAATTCCCGAAAAGCTAAAAATATTTAAAAGCAAAATATATATACAGTGTATCGTAAATAATTTTAGATTTGTTGGTTATAATTATAACAATATTGCGAGGGCACAATGGATTGTGTCCTCGCAATATTGTTACCTATTTTTTCTGTGGGCACGATGCATCGTGCCCTTGTATCTATATTATATTTTAGGTTGTAATCATAGTATAGCTAATAAATATAATTTAAAATCATTTAATATTTACTTCTTTGAGTTTTCTAACTACCTCATCACCTACTTCAATAGTAGAAGAATCTCCTCCTAAATCATGGGATCTTACTTTTCCTTCGCTTAACACCTTTTCTAACGCATCCTCAATGGCTTGAGCAATTTTTGCTTCTCCTAAACAGTCCAACATCATAGCACCGGCCAGTATGGTAGCAATTGGATTAGCTATAGATTTACCTTTATATTTGGGAGCAGAACCATGTATGGGCTCGAACATTGAAATACCTTCGGGGTTTATATTTCCTCCGGCAGCAATGCCCAATCCACCCTGAATCATCGCTCCCAAATCAGTAATAATATCCCCGAACATATTAGGAGTAACTACCACTTTAAACCATTCAGGTTTTCTTACAAACCACATGGTAATAGCATCTACAAAGGTAAATTCAGTTTCAATATCAGGATATTGAATGGATATTTCTTTGAAAACATCTCGCCATAATCCATAGATATTAGTCAAAACATTGGCCTTGTCTACTGAAGTTACTCGATTCATTCCTTTTTTCTTGGCTAACTCAAAGGCATATTTCATTACCCTTTGAGTTCCTGATTTACTAATTAAACCGATTTGATAGGCTATTTCTTCTTCTTGTTCTAAATTAAAACTTACTTTAATTTTAGTTTTATACAATTTTCTTAATACTTCTAAATTATCTTGGTGAGTTTTCGCCTTAAATCTCCCTCCGATTCCTACGTAAAAATCTTCAGTATTTTCTCTAACTACATAAAAATTAATGTCTTCCGGGTTTTTATCTTTCAAAGGGCAAGGAACCCCTTTATACAATCTGATGGGACGCAGATTAATGTACTGGTCGAAATAAAATCTGGCTTTTAGTAGTATTTCTTTTTCTAAGATGCCCGGTTTTACCCGGGGGTCACCGACGGCTCCCAGATAGATAGCATCCATATCTTCAATCTCTTTTAAGGCACTATCGGGTAATAATTCCCCGGTCTTTAGGTAATGTTCGGCTCCAAAGGGATATTCGTTCCATTTAATTTCTATTCCAAATTTATAAGAAGCTGCTTCTATTACCTTCTTGCCTTCTCTGATTATTTCAGCACCTATTCCATCACCAGGAATTAAAGCTATGTTATACATTTATTTTCCTCCTTTTTACTTCTTCTTTGACGTATTCTCTTAACCCACCTAAAGCAATAATATTTTGAATAAAGGGCGATAAGGGATTAGTTTTATAAACTTTATCCTCACTTATATTTTTTATTACTCCCTGTACGGTTTCTACCTCTAATATATCCCCTGGTGAACATTGATTTACTACCTCTACAGATTCAAAGATAGGAAGTCCAATGTTTATGGCATTCCTAAAAAAGATTCGGGCAAAAGATTTTGCTATAATGCAGGATACTCCTGCTGCTTTTAAGGCAATGGGGGCATGTTCGCGGGAACTCCCACAGCCAAAATTTCTGCCGGCTACTACAATATCTCCCTGGTCCATCTTTTTTGCAAATTCAGAATCGTAGTCTTCCATGCAATGCAGAGCTAATTCTTTGGGATCAGAAGTATTAAGATAACGGGCAGGGATAATTACATCGGTATCGATATTGTCTTTAAATTTCCAAACTTTGCCTTTAATTATCATCCTATTTCACCTCCTCAGGACTGGCTATTCTGCCTAAAATAGCAGAGGCGGCAGCAAGGGCAGGGCTGGCCAGATATACTTCGCTTTCAGGGTGTCCCATCCTGCCTACAAAATTCCGGTTAGTAGTTGAGATGGCTCTTTCTCCTTTAGCCAAGATACCCATATAACCACCTAAACAGGGACCACAGGTAGGAGTACTTACCGCGGCACCGGAAGAGATAAATATATCAATTAATCCTTCCCGAAGGGCTTGCAGGTAAACATCTTGAGTAGCGGGGATGACAATCAATCTGACTTCAGGATGAATTTGCTGCCCTTTTAAGATTTGGGCAGCTATACGCAAATCTTCTATCCTGCCGTTGGTACAGGAACCGATGATTGACTGGTCAATTTTAACATTACCTACTTCACTAATCGGTTTAGCATTTTCCGGCAGATGAGGGAAAGCCACCTGGGGTTCAATTTTACTAACATCAATCTCTATAATCTTTTCGTAATGGGCATCGGGGTCACTATTGTAGGTCTGATAAGGTCTTTGGGCACGTCCTTTCAGATATTCCAAAGTAAGCTCATCTGGTTCGATAATCCCGGTCTTTGCCCCTGCTTCAATGGCCATATTACACATAGTAAAGCGGTTATCCATAGAAAGACCTTTAATTGTCTCTCCGCTAAATTCCATCACCTTATAATTGGCTCCATCTACCCCGATCTGGGAAATGGTGTATAAGATTAAATCTTTGCCGCTTACCCATTTATCTAATTTTCCGGAATAGATAAACTTAATGGTGGGTGGCACTTTAAGCCAGACCTCACCAAGGACCATAATAGCGGCTAAGTCAGTACTGCCCACTCCGATGGCAAAGGTACCTAAGGCCCCGGAAGTATCGGTATGAGAATCTGCCCCCACTACCACATCTCCGGGAAGAACCAACCCTTTTTCCGGCAGGAGGGCATGTTCTACCCCCATCTTTCCTATCTCAAAATAATTCTCTATTTCATATTCTCGGGCAAATTCTTTTAATAATTTACACTGTTCGGCGGATTTTATATCTTTATTGGGAGCAAAATGATCTGGTATCAGACCAATTCTCTTTTTATCAAATACCTGCCTTGCTCCACTTTCTTTAAAGTATTTTATAGCAATCGGAGCGGTGATATCATTGGCAAAGGCAAAGTCAACCCGAGCTTTAATTATATCTCCTATTTCAAAGTTATCTGTACCTGTATGGGATGAAAGTATTTTTTCTACAATTGTTTTTGCCATTATTTTCTCCTTGTCTAACGAAATTTAAAATTTGTAATTACAATACTTAAACTGGCAGTTTCCGCAGTTATTATCTTCTTCGGAAGAAGTAATTATTTCTTTGCCTACTCCTATTGTCCAGGATAACGACTTTTGAGGTACCATCATGTAGCCTTTGGTTAGCTTTACTCCAATATTATCAGCGGGAATACTTTTAAAGATGATCTCTTGTTGAGATACTTCCCAATCACTATAACCGGGAGAAAAATGCCTACTTGTTTTAAAGTCCTGTTCTTTTGCTTCTTGACGGGCTAATTTTCTAACTTCCCGACTAAAGTCTTCGACTGCTACAGTCCCTACTGCATCTAAAGCTAATGCCCTAGAATATTCTCCTTGAGAGAACAATTCAGAAATTTTCTTTTCTAAAAAATCTCCTATAGTAACCACTCCTATAATCAAATGGTTTGCACCTTTTAATTGGTTAATTACTGATTTGGGGAATTTAAAAGTCAGTCCATTTTCTAAATTAATCCCTTTTGATGCAAAGCTAACAATTTTAATCAAGGAATAAATCCCCTGCGGCTCAAAAAGACTATAACCTCGATTAATCTCTTCTTCGATAATCTGTAAAATATTTTGATTGGGAGTTTTAACCTTTTTTTTGCTATATCCTTGATAGCGTAATACTTCCTCTTCGTCTATATTTAATTTAATATCTTTTATTATCTTCATGTCTCTCGTCTTTTTTATTTTAATTCGTTAGTATTAGTTAATTGGTTAGCACAAGAAGACACGGCACGCCGTGCTTCTACTTTTCTTTTGTTTTTCCCATGGGCACGATGCATCGTGCCCCTACCTCAGTCATTCCCATGGAAACGTGAATCTATCTTTTTCCTGCCCTACACTTGAGTTCTAATTTTCTTCACGAGATACGAGATACGATTCACGAGATACGAATTACTATTCACTAACGACTATTTAAAATAAGCGGCAGACTAAATTCATATCTCGTAGAGGGAATATATGAATTCCAGCTACTTCTTTATATTTGTTTATCTTATCAATAAGTTCTCGGGATATTTTTATTCCCTCCTCTATATCCTTCCCTCTCATTCTATCTTTTATTTCGGGAGGAATAAGAATTCCTGGTAAATTATTATTTAAATATTCAACCATCTTATAACTTTTCAAGGGCATAATCCCGATAATTTTTGGTATATTGATATGAGCAGTAAGTTTTAAAAATTTCTCTAATAACCCTACATCAAAAATAGGTTGAGTTTGAACAAAGTGTGCCCCAGCGGATACTTTTTCCTCAAATCGCTCTACCTCCTTTTTTAAATCCGAAGCAGTAGGGTTAACTGCAGCCCCAATAAAAAAATCTGTCCTATCCATAAGTTCTCCATTTTCATATTTGTATCCATTATTTAAGCCATTTATCATCTTTGTTAACCCGATAGAATCTACATCATAAACACCGGTTGCCCTAACATAGTCCCCCATCTCGGGAGGATCTCCGGTTAAAGCTAAAATATTTTTTACCCCTAAAGCAGACGCTCCTAAAAGCTCTGCCTGCAAGCCCAACAAATTCCTATCTCGACAAGTTATATGAAAGATTGCCTCTAATCCAACTTTTTCTTGGATAATATGAGAAAGAGCAATGGGACTCATCCTCAACTTAGCTAAAGGACAATCAGTAACATTTACCGCATCCACTAATTTTTTGAAATTAGTACTATTTACTTCTCTTAAAATTTTATCTAAATTTAAAGTTTTCGGGGGATCTAATTCCACCGTTACTACAAATTTATTCGCTGCTAATTTTTCTCTTAAATTCATTGACTTTATATCTGCCTTTCTTTGCTTTAGCTAAAATTACAATCTCTATCTTTATAAAGGAACAGAGAACCGTCCCCTGTTCCTTTATAATTTCCCTTGTCGGAAGGCTTTAAGATATTGTGCGCAAAATTCATCTTTACCCAATAAAAGATTGGTTGCTTTGATTAAGGCCATTATCTTCTGATCAATGGAATCTAATATTACCGCATCAAGACCATATGCCACTGCCAAAACCACAAAACTTTGATTAAGCAATCTTCTTTCCGGTAATCCGTAGGAGATATTGCTTAACCCTATAATTGTTTTTACTTCGGGATGTGAATCCTTAATTCTTTTTAAAGTCTCCAGAACAGTGTTGGAATTTTGAATATTGGCACTGACCGGCAAAGTTAAAGGATCAATATATATATCTTCCGTAGGAATCCCTTTATTAATAAGTGCCCTTATTAATTCGTCAGCAATTTTAAATCTCTCTTTTGAATCCTGGGGAATACCCCGTTCATCCATAGTAAGGGCTACCACCGAACACTTATATTTTTTAACCAAGGGGAAGATCAACTCCATTTTTTCTCTCTCTGCTGTTACTGAATTAATCAAAGCCTTGCCTTTGCGCCAATCATAAACTTCTAACCCCGCTTCTATAGCTTCATGGTTAGGACTATCTATACATAAAGGAACATCCACTGCTTCTTGAACTGTCTTTACCAACCATTTCATATCTTCCGGTTCGCCCTTTCTAATTGTCCCGATATTTAAATCCAACATTTGGGCTCCGCCTTCAACCTGTTTTTGGGCTAATTCTTGAATAAACTCTTTATTCTTGTTTTTCACCATCTCTTTAATATCTTTTCGGCTGGAATTTATCTTTTCTCCAATAATCAACATTTCAAATTATCCCCTTAAATTTTCAATAGCTCTCTTGCCTTATCTACTGCCGAGGCAGCATCGGGAGCATATCCCTCTGCCCCAATTTCATCGGCAAATTCCTGGGTAACCGGAGCCCCTCCTATCATTACTTTAACTCTACCTCTTAAATCTACTCTTTTTAAAGCAATTATCACGTCCGCCATACCAATCATAGTGGGAGTTAGTAAAGCAGATATACCTACAATATCAGGTTTGTGTTCTTGGGTGGCCACTAAAAATTTTTCAGGAGAGACATCTATTCCTAAATCTATAACTTCAAATCCTCCCCCTCTCAACATCATGGCTACCAAATTCTTGCCAATATCGTGTAAATCACCCTTGACAGTACCTATTACTACTTTACCCACGGCCTTTATCCCACCTTTTATTAGCATGGGCTGAAGTAATTCTAAACCTCCATACATTGCCTGAGAAGCTAATAATACTTCGGGAAGAAAAATTTCATTATTCTTGAATTTTTCCCCGACAATAGCCATCCCCTTAATTAAACCCTGCTCCAAAATTTCCTTAGGTTCTATTTTCTCCCATAAAGCCCTCTGGGTAATCTTCTTTACTTTTAAAATATTGCCTTGAAATAGGGCCTCTTGTAATTCCTTTAACTCTACCATAAGTTATCTCTCTCTCATTAAATACCTTTTTATCGAGAAATTTCCTTAGATTTTTCTGTTGCTCGGCTTATTGCCTTAATGAGAGCCACCCTTATCCCTCCATCTTCTAAT
>Ga0190347_1000673_pt1 | contig 10507 bp, 6 predicted proteins | sample 48721356_MG_FD_161652 | JGI IMG/M metagenome (GOLD analysis project Ga0190347, IMG submission 161652) | Hydrothermal vent microbial mat bacterial communities from Southern Trench, Guaymas Basin, Mexico - 4872-13-5-6_MG | ecosystem: Environmental > Aquatic > Marine > Hydrothermal vents > Microbial...
AGGCAGGATATAACGGGTTCACCGGATATTTACCTGATTTGAAATAAATATAGCGCAACTAATAGGTTTTATGCTAACAAAAACTCGCTATTTTTTGTCTTGATAACGGGATCTATTTTATTTCAGTGCATAAAACAATCGACAAGATAGGGGTTTTACGATAGTAATATGACATGGAAACAATGGAGATACTCAGGCAGTTCATGTCTTGTCAGGCCTGAGATGTTATACCGCACCACCAGCCTTTGGGGGATTTCCCTTTTGGGTTACAAAAACCCAAATAGTTTTGAAGAGGGGAATTTACCCTGGCAAAAGTTGCTTAACCGGGTGTCCGTTTTTACTTGACCACATCAATTAGGAAAGGCGCGTAACAATCTGCCATTCTTTCAGAATCTGGCTATAGATAAATTTACACAAAATTCTTGACACTACCGGAGAGTTGATTACGATTTTGTAGCCTGGTTCCGGAAGAGCGGTTTTGGGGCTGCACTGGAGAATAAGTACAATAGAGCTACCCAATTACATAATGCATTATACCAGGCTGCAAAATCGAATAAACCCGTCCATGATTTCGTTTTGGGGGTTCCCTAAAGAATAAGCGGGAACGTCAGGAACGAAAGTAAAAGGGATAACTTGGGACCACGAAAAATCGTAAAAGTTGGTGTCCCTTGACAGATGACGATCATTGGTTTCGGTATTTATTTTGGATATGGATTCCATGGATTACAATATCTTTTTTGAAAATGCGCTTGAGGGCGCAACAACTGCCTACAGGGAAAGCCTTGAGTCCTGCGGCCGGAAGCTCATCGAGCTTTCGCAATGGGTCTGCAGGGCCCTTGAGAACAACGGCAAGCTTATCCTCTTCGGAAACGGGGGAAGCGCAGCTGATGCCCAACATATAGCGGCTGAGTTTGTAAACCGTTTCCGGCTGGACAGAAAACCACTTCCTGCCATCGCACTTACCACAGATACCTCTATTCTCACCGCGATATCAAACGACTACCATTTTGATCAGGTATTTTCAAAACAGGTCCAGGCCCTTGCTGGCCCGATGGACGTGGTCCTGGGAATAAGCACCAGCGGAAATTCACCCAATGTGCTGAAAGCCCTTTCCGTTGCCAGGGAAATAGGGGCAAGGACCGTGGGTATTACCGGAGGGAGCGGCGGGAAGATGGACCGGTGTTCTGATTTGGTCATATGTGTGGCATCCTCTGATACCCCCAGGATTCAGGAGGTCCATATTTTTTTTGGGCATCTGTTATGCGACCTTGTGGAACAGCAAGTTTTTAGTCCGGTATAATTAGACATGGGCTATCCTGGATAGCCTGGAAGAAAAAAGCTGATAGCTCTTAAAAAGTATAACCCTAAAAATCAACTCTTGCTTTCAGCTTTGAGAATAATAGCTTGATTATGGAGGTACTTTGTATGCCTATTTATGAGTACGTATGCACTGCCTGCGGAGAGAATTTTGAGGAACTGGTCCTTGGATCCGGAACTGATATCAAATGTCCCAAATGCGGCGCTTTAGGAGCGCAAAAGAAGGTTTCGGCCTTTGCCTTCAAAAGCGGCCACAAATTTGCAGGGACAGGGAAAAAATCAAGCGGCCTTTGTACCGGCTGCACAAGTTCTGACTGCAGGTCCTGCGGGATTTGATGTGGGAACAGGGAGAAGGTTGCGACTTGGGACCAGAAAGAGTGCATTGGCCCTTGCACAGAGTAACTGGGTCAAGGAAGAGATCGAGACACGCTGGCCTGAAGTCCATGTAGATATTGTAAAATTCACCACCAAAGGGGATAAGATCCTGGATGTGCCGCTGGCCAAGATCGGCGGCAAAGGCCTCTTCGTAAAAGAGATCGAAAACGCCCTCCTCAGGGAAGACGCAGATATAGCAGTGCACAGCCTGAAGGATGTCCCCAGCGAGATCCCAAAAGGGCTTGAAGTCAGCATTTTTCCTTGTCGTGAAGAACCACGGGATGCCCTGATCTCCCGGTCCGGGCTCAGACTGGAAGAATTGCCGAAAGGTGCCAGAATAGGTACGAGCAGTCTTCGAAGGATAGCCCAGCTTAAGAACGCGAGGCCTGATATCGAAGTAGTTTCCCTGAGAGGCAATATCGACACAAGGCTTCGCAAGCTTGACGAGGGGCGGTATGATGCCGTTATCCTGGCGGCTGCAGGGCTCAGAAGACTTGGTCTGGAAAAAAGGATTATTCAACTTCTGGAACCTGAAACGATGCTTCCTGCTGTGGGCCAGGGGGCCCTTGGTATAGAGTTCAGGAGCATGGATACAGAGGTCAGGCAAATTCTCGCCTCGATTCATCATGAAGACACATCCATCTGCGTGAGGGCTGAAAGGGCCTTTCTTTTCAGGCTTGAAGGCGGATGTCAGGTACCTTTGGGTGCTCTTGCCCGGCTCAAGGGAGAGACTCTTGAGCTTGAAGTTATGCTGGGTGACGAGGCAGGGACTAACATTATACGAATGAAAAAGCAAGGAACTGTTGATCAGCCCGAGGCCCTTGGAACTATCCTTGGAGAACAGGTCCTGGCTGCCGGGGGTGCAGAAATATTGAGGGAAGTTTATGGAGCGAATTAAGCCGGATTCTTCACCCGGAAAGGTCTATTTAATAGGGGCCGGCCCTGGCGACCCGGGCCTCTTGACCATTCGTGGCAAGGAGCTTTTGGCTGAGGCCGAGGTAGTCGTATATGATCGTCTGGCAAGCCCGAGGCTTCTGCCCTTTGCCTCTCCTCATGCAGAACGTATCTATGTTGGTAAGCGGATGGGCTCACACACAGTGACTCAGGAAGATATCAACAGGATGATCGTGGAAAAGGCAATGGAAGGAAAGTGTGTAGCCCGCCTGAAGGGAGGGGATCCTTTTATATTCGGCAGGGGGGGCGAAGAGACCCAGGCCCTTGCCAGGGCGGGGATATATTTTGAGGTGGTGCCCGGCGTGACCTCAGGTATTGCAGTTCCTGCCTACGCCGGAATACCCCTGACCCACAGAGCACATACCGCTTCCGTGGCCTTTATTACAGGCCACCGCAAAGTTGACAGCATGGAGGCGGATATAGACTGGGAGGGCCTGGCCAGGGGCGTGGGGACACTTGTCTTTCTGATGGGGATGAAAAACCTGCCCAATATTGCAGAACAGCTCATAAAGTACGGACGCAGTCCCGATACTCCGGTAGCAGTGATCCGCTGGGGAACCACCCCTCTTCAGACTTCGATTACAGGAAATTTGTCAAATATAGCAGAAAAGGTAAGAGAAGCAGGTCTTGGACCCCCATCAATTATAGTGGTGGGAAAAGTGGTGGCCCTGCGGGACCAGGCAAACTGGTTCGAAAGACTGCCCCTGTTGGGTAAACGGATCCTGGTTACCAGGACCAGGGAACAGGCCAGTGATCTTGTAAGATTGCTGGAGCGGAGAGGCGCATATTGCCTGGAGTGCCCTACAATAGAAGTCCATTGGCCAGAGGATTTGGGGCCTCTTGACCAGGCCATTAACTCGCTTTCTGCCTTCAACTGGGTGATTTTCAGCAGCACCAATGCGGTACGTTTTTTCTTTGAACGTCTTTTCGCACTGAATTTTGATCTCAGGGCCCTTGGGAACATACGTATTGCTGTTGTGGGCGCCGGTACTGCCAAGGCCGTTTCCGCCCTGCACTTAACTTCCGACATTATGCCGGACAACTTCCGGGCTGAAGGCCTGATAGAGGCCTTCAGCCAGATAGGCGTATCAGGGAAGCGCATACTTATTCCCAGGGCGGAAAAGGCAAGAGAGATTCTCCCAGGCCGGCTTTCAGAGCTTGGAGCAGACGTTACCGTAGTCCCTGCCTACAGGACCCTGGCACCTGACCTGGATCCGGAAACCCTGGAGATACTGGGGCAGGAAACCATTGACGTATTGACCTTCACCAGCTCATCAACTGTCAAGAACTTTTTCCGGTTGCTTCCTGATTATCTGCGCAAGCGGATACTTGAAAAGGCAAAGGTGGCCTGTATTGGTCCGATCACTGCCAGGACGGCGGAAGATTATGGCCTTAAGGTCACGGTTCAGCCTGATGAGTTTACAATATCCTCGCTGGTAGCTGCCATAGAGAAGCTTTTCGAATGAAATAATAGATATCCTTTGTTTATTAAATTTACACTTTTTTCGAAAAAGCGTGTATTATCGAATTGGATGTCGATATCGAAATTAGAATTAGATAATACATCTACACCTTTATGTTTTTCCAATTTCAAAGTAAATATCCGGTGAACCCGTTATATCCTGCCTTGAAGCGGTTACCTTTTTCCGGGTTTCAAAGCTCACTCATCGCAGACCGGAGAGGCAGTGCAATCCGGCCCGCGATCGAAACCCCGCAAAAGACAAACCGCTCCTGCGGCAGGGTACGGATGGCAACTTCCACAGCGGACCGCGGGTTTACCGAATATTTACATTTCAAATTTCAAATTTTACTGCTAAAATAATAATTATCTCATGACAATTTACTGCCCCACAGATCCTCCTGAACTTGCCACGATCTTGGCCAGAATACGCCAAAAGCGGGAGGATTATGAAAGATACGGTTTTACCTTTATCCAGGGCAGGACACTCAGGGCCTTTTTCGATCTGGCCCAGGAATTTGAGACCCTGGAGAATTTTTACAGGGTGTGTGTCTTTGTCCCCAAGGAGTTCATGGGATTTGATTCCTGCCTTTATTTAGTCGACCCGGATATCAGGAAGTTATATATTGCCTGTGATTCCATCAAGGGACTGAGGGTCTGCGGCATGGATCCTCCCGGGGATATCAGGCTCAGCGAGTCTTCCTATGAGACAGGAGATACCTTTGTGGCCCCCATCAAGGGAAATTGGAGGCTGTTTGCAAGCAAACCCCTATCGAAGGCAGAAGAAATCATAGGCTTGTTCGCAGCATTCCCCCTGTCTGGGTTTGGAAAGGGTGACAGGCTGTTTTTTGAGAAGTATGCAAACAGGATAGGATACAATCTGCACTATAAGTTGATTTCAGAACAGAATGAAAGGCACATCAAGTTCATCAATACGCTTGTAGCAGACATCGAGCACAATGTACTGGTACCCAACATGAGGTACAGGCTCTTTCTGAACAACCTCAGAAAAAAGATCCTGGAGCTTGAAGATATTGAAAAGGACTTCGGAGAAAAGATAGGAGTCGGAATCGGTAAAAAGTGGATTGAGGTTTATCATCTGGAGCAGATACAAGGTCGTCTTGCTGATTTGCGCGGTGGACTCTTCAAGGAGTGTGAAGAGATTGATAAACATTACCAGAACACCAGCCTTTTTCTGGAGAGCCTGCTCAGACGCGATCATTTTGAGAAGGGACAGCTTGTGCTGCGGCGCAAGATGTGCCGCTTCAAAAAGGAGATCTTAGACCCCCAGCTTGAGCGTTACAGACAACGACTTGAACGTATGGGCATACGTATAGACTATGGGTTTGGCGGGATGCCTGATGAAGATATCCCCCTGGCAGTGGATGTAGGACTCATTTCCCAGGTCTATGCAAATCTGTTCTCCAACGCGGAGAAGTACTGTCAGGAGGTAATTAACGAAAGCGGGGAACCCGTCAAGTTTATGTCCTACGGACAGGAGGTAATTCCTGACTTTTTCGGCCCGGGAAAGCCGGGGATCAAGTTTAATGTCTTCACTACAGGGCCGCACATCCCTCCAGAGGAGGCCTCCCATATCTTTGAAGAGGGTTATCGCGGGACCGGTTCGGAGCGCAAGCCGGGTGTTGGTCATGGATTACACTTTGTGAAAAAGGTCGTGGAAGTCCATGGCGGCGTTGTCGGTTATGAAGCAGCCAACCTTGGAAATAATTTCTTTTTTGCCCTGCCTCTCCAAAACAGCATTGAAGAAATAATGGGCCTGCCTGTGACTGCTGAGGTCAATACTCCCTGACCTTATGACAATGCCGACCGAGTTCCCAGGCACAAAAGGAGTCTCTGTTGACTTTGAGCGTGAACTGAACCCGGAACAGCTCAGGGCCGTAGAGATCATAAACGGCCCGGTTTTGGTGATAGCCGGTGCCGGAAGCGGAAAAACGCGTACCCTGGTTTACAGGGTTGCCCGGCTTATCCAGACAGGAGTGGAGCCAAACAGAATTCTGCTCCTGACCTTTACCAGAAAAGCTGCTGCCACCATGCTGACCAGGGCTTCCAGGATTGTAGGCCCACAGTGTCAGCAGGTAACAGGGGGCACTTTCCATGGATTCGCCCACAGAATGTTAAGGCGATACGGGCACCTGGTCGGCTATCCCGGCAACTTCACAATACTGGACAGGACGGATATGCTGGACCTCCTGAACCTCCTGGCCCGTCAGCTAGATCTCACAGGGCCTGGAAAGCGGTTTCCCAGGAAATCCGTCCTGGCTTCAATTGTGAGCAAGACAGAGAACTGCGGAGGATCTGTATTGAAGGTGATTGAGCAGGGCTATCCGCACCTTTTGGGGGAGCTGCCGGGGCTGGAAAAACTCATTCCCGTCTATCGCAAATACAAAAAAGTCCATGCACTTATGGATTACGACGACCTGCTTCTCAGGTGGAGAGATGTGCTGAAAGGACATGCCCGGGTCAGAGAGTCCATGGGTTCCTGGTTCCGGTACATAATGGTGGATGAGTATCAGGATACGAATGTTATTCAGGCGGAGATCGTGCACCTTATGGCCTGTGGTCACAACAACGTAATGGTCGTTGGAGATGACGCCCAGTCCATCTATTCGTTCAGGGGGGCAAATTTCAAGAATATTATGAATTTCCCCGGGATGTTTCCCGGGACTCGGATAATAAAGCTTGAGAGGAACTACCGCAGCACTCAGCCCAACCTGGATTGTACCAACGCCATAATTGCCAATGCCAGGGAGAAATTTACAAAACGCCTGGTGGCACAGAGAAAAGGGGGAAATCCACCATACCTGTACACGGCAAAGGAAGAAGTGGATCAGGCAAAATTTGTTGCCGACCGTATCCAGGAATTGTTGAAACATGGATTTAAACCATCTGATATCGCCGTACTTTTCAGGGCCAGTTTTCATTCCTTTCATCTTGAAACCGAGTTAAACAGCCAAGGGATACCCTTTGTCAAACGCGGTGGATTACGTCTCCTTGAGGCTGCCCACATCAAGGATATTCTGTCCCTTCTTCGCGTTCTCATAAACCCGCTGGACCGGCTGAGTTGGAGCAGGATCCTGCTATTGATCGAACGCCTTGGCCTGAAGAGCGCGGAGAAGATTTTCTCTCAATTGATAAAAAGCGAAGATCCACTTGAATGTCTTTCAACATACAAAACCAAGGCCGTCTGGGGAGAAACAGCGAGGGGGCTCGGCGGTCTATTGAAAAGACTCCATGACATGCCGGCGGACCTTCCGGATATGCTTCTACAGCTCGAGACCTGGTATCGGCCGCACCTGGAAAGGATTTATCATGGAGATTATCCCAAACGTCTGCAGGAACTGGCCCATTTGAGAGGATTGGCAACCCGGTACGACGACGCGGTGTCCATGCTCGCCGATCTGGCCCTGGACCCTCCGGATCAAGAAGATGTAGACTGGGAGAAGGGACGTATCGTCCTTTCCACTATGCACTCGGCAAAGGGTCTTGAGTGGAAAGCGGTCTTCGTCCTGTCGCTGGCAGAAGGACGCTTCCCTTCATCTGCGGTTTCTTTTCGTAGTGATGAACTGGAAGAGGAGCGCAGGCTCTTTTATGTAGCCGCGACCAGGGCCAAAGATTTTCTGTGTTTTTGTTACCCGGCGTTTATAAGTGTCTCGGGTACGGGTTTGCTCCCTGCCAGGCCGTCACGGTTTCTGGAGGAGATACCCGCCAATCTTTTGCGGTTATGGAAAAAAGAGGGAGCAGATACTGATGAAAAGATTTATCAAAAAAACATACAATACATGCCAGGTGTCACCGGAACACCTTCAAAGTCTTCAGAACATGTCCAGCAAATAAACTCCGAAAGTAGCCCAGGGCCTGATCAAACCGGTTCCGGTATTTTTGCACCGGGGAAAAGGGTCAGGCACCCGATCTTTGGACCAGGTCAGGTGATCAGGGATATTGGTCCAAAGAAGATACAGGTGCTTTTTGACGTTGCGGGGGAAAAGACCCTGCACCTTGATTATGCCAAGCTCAGTGTTATCTAGAGGTAAGCGTTTACAGGGCACTGCATCTGCTTTGTTGCCTGCCTGCCTGCCGGCAGGCAGGTCGGGCACTTGAAGTGCAGGGAGTACGTCTGCGTACCCTCCGCCTCGCATCTGCAGCACACTGTAAACGCTTACAGTTCGGTGGGTTGCGGTAAAACAGGCGTTGTAACCCCGTGAATGGTTACAGGTAAACAGAAAGGGCGAGGTGAGATCACTCATCCCCGCCCTTTTGAGCAGTGCTGATTATCTAAGGGGCGATAATCATTGTGCCGTCTTCCGCATTTGTGGATACGTGGAACTGTTCCAGGAAGGGCACGCCGAGCAGGCCGGGACCTGACCAATCATCTGAAAATCCTACCAATAAATTATTTATGGAGAGGCGCTCTTCTATCTCAATATCTACATAACAATACGTTACAGATATATCACCGCCAACTCCTGATCCGATGCCTGTAAAGGGACATTGATTAACATCAGTCAAGTCAACACCCATATATGACGCATCGCCTGAACTCAGCAGGACCATGGAGGCCCCTGTATCAACGATGAATCCGGCAGCGTATCCGTTTACGGTGCCGTTTACGAGATAGCAGTTGCAACTTGGATCAAGAGGAATAACGACCTCCTGCCTGACCGCTGAGAAATCCTCCGGCCTAGACCAATTTGCTTCTCCTGCGAAGCGATATTGCCACGTGCCTTCCAGATAACCTCCACCAGTCGCGTCCAGCACGGTTATATTATAAAGATACTCGACGTTCCCCCAAATACTGGGCTCTACAAAGTAAACTTCATAGCCGCCTGGCTGCACACAACTGCTTACATCCAGCCTGTGTCCTTGAATTGCGAGGGTATCACAGATCTGATCCGTGCTATTGGCGTAAGTGACAGTCAGAGGTGTCCGACCGACAGGGCTGATCCACACTCCACCGCTGAGATCACCTCGTTCCTCATGGAGAATCATCGGATAAATTGTCCCTGTATCATCTATGTACGTGTATGATTTTCCATCAAATTCTTCTGTCACTATCCAGGTACCGGTAACAGGTCGAATGTGCAATACATAGTAAAGAAGCTCCCGCCATGATTGCCAATTGGTGATATCACTACTATCCCCTACCATGGCCCTGATAATCCAGTCGCCCTCCATTCCGATCAGCCGCAGGCCTCCTCCAAAGGTAATAGGAATAAACGCCTTTATATTAGGGGTCTGATCAGTCCCGGACACATCTGTAGGATCGTAAGGAATTACCGGATCTCCTGTATCCTCATCGCTACTGAAGGGTATGGCGATAGGGGTATTCTGTATATCCGCTGCATAGAACAGGTCCTCTGCCCCTGCGACCGGATGGCCCCACTGGCTGAACAGGTCGAAACGTGTTCCGTTCACGCTGTCCCATCTATAGGCGAAAACCTGGCCTGGAGCGAGACTTGGATGCTCTGCCAATACATAAAGCGCCCCGGAAATATCTTCCATTACAGGCACATTCATGATCAGGTCCAGCCAATCGGTCGTGACCAATGACTTCTCGGCAGCATAACGCAGTGCATTGACATAGACCCGAACCGGGATACCTATTGATGTAGTCGGAATGGTATCAGGGTCTGTAGAGACAGTAGCTGTAACCGTCACATTTCCATCATAGATAGTGACATTGCCTCCATAAATATTCTGGTTATCCAGGAGTTGATTTATATCAACGCCGACAGTAAATGATCCATCTCCGACGGCCTTTCCCACTATACTGTCCGGATTTCCATTTAGGGTAATCCATTGGTCGCTCTTTGACGCAACCCAGCAAAAGTCGATATTTTCTTGCCAAAACGGGGTAGTAGCACAATCATCGTCAGAGGAATATGCGAAGCCCCTAACCTGTACTGTAATTGGATCAGGATTGACAAGCTGTTCCTGTGTAACGTAGAATTGGAGCTCGCCAGGTGAAACCACTAATGTTCCTGTCTTAGTGACGTTACAATCTGCAGCATCCCCGGTTCCAGCCAAAAACGCCATTATAGCCACAAGGCAAAAGATAGAGATTATAAATTTAGCTGTCTTCATACCGAACTCCTTATATACAGCAGGCTGATCCTGCCGAACCATAAACCTTTTTTATGAACCTTGTGCCGGATCTTCTCGTACCTCTTGATCCTTAATAATAGGGGTCATTGACCTCTCGATTCCTTATTCTTCATTTTCCTGAGGAACAGGTGTTGACTGCGCATTGGAGATGGCGGCATATTCTTCCACCGGACCATTGGACAGGACGCTTGCGAGATCAGCGATTAATGCCCCCGCAGCTTCTTCAACCGCTCTGTCGATTTGGATCCTTACCGCCGGATCTGCCCACATGCTTACTGG
>Ga0190347_1000674_pt1 | contig 10503 bp, 11 predicted proteins | sample 48721356_MG_FD_161652 | JGI IMG/M metagenome (GOLD analysis project Ga0190347, IMG submission 161652) | Hydrothermal vent microbial mat bacterial communities from Southern Trench, Guaymas Basin, Mexico - 4872-13-5-6_MG | ecosystem: Environmental > Aquatic > Marine > Hydrothermal vents >...
GCCGCCTGCGCCTGGAGATTATTCTGGTGGCCATTGCCTCGGGGCGAATCGATCTTTTGGACACCGAGCTGGCCGGGGGCGCGGATTTCGTCGCCGCCGTGCGCAATGCCTGCCGGCGGGCGGGCGTCCGGCTGATTCTCTCCTGGCATGATTTCCAGCACACCCCGGCGGCGGCCGTGATTGTCGACCGGCTGGCCCGGGCCGAGGCCCTGGGCGCCGATATCGCCAAGGCGGCGGTGATGCCCGTGGACGGAGATGATGTGTTCACCCTGCTGCAAGCCACGCGGCAAGCCCGCCGGGAGGCGGTGAAGATCCCCCTGATCACCATGGCCATGGGACCGAAGGGGCTGGTTTCGCGAATCGTGGGAGCGGCCTACGGCGCTGACGTGACTTTTGCCGTGGGCGTTCAGGCCACTGCGCCGGGGCAGATTCCCATCGAAAAGCTGCGGGAAGCATGGCGGGTACTGGGGGTGGATTCCTGACCGGGGGCAGCAATGACGGAAAAGGGCCGGACGGATTCGGGGTTTTTCAGCCACAGGCCGGCGGAATGGAAGCGAATTTCTCGATCAAATCCTGGCGGCGATATCCCGGGCGATCTCTTCCGGGCTTCTGCCGGTGGTGTCGAGGGCCTCGAAACGGGCGTAGCCGGCGGCGCGTTCCTTTAGCAAGGCAGTGATTCGGGCCAGGCGATCTTCGGTTTCCAACAGGGGGCGCCGCACCTCCGTGTCGGCCTCGACCCGCGCCAGAATCGCCTCCGGTTCGGCGGTCAAGCAGAAGATGCGGCCAGTGCGGCCCAGGACCTCGGCGTTTCCCGGGTCCAGCAGCAGCCGTCCGCCGGTGGCCACCACCAATCCCCCAGCCATCGCCAATTCGCGCGCCACTTCCGCTTCCAGTTTTCGGAAATAGGCTTCTCCGTGGTGCCGGAAGATGCCGGCGACCGAGCAACCCTGGCGCGCGGCGATCAGTTCGTCGGTGTCCACGAAGCGGCGGCCCAGAATCTGGGCCAGGCGCCGTCCCACGGCGCTTTTGCCGGTGGCCATGAAGCCGGTGAGGATGATGTTGCCAGGGCGCATGAAAAGCTCGATGAAGAAGTCGGTTTCCCGGGATCTAATCCACGTCGGGCTGATCTTTCAAGGCTACCTCGGAGGAGATGATTTTACAATGATCGGTCTGCGTTGCCGCGACGATTGTGGCATCGGCGTTCGTCGGAACGAGACAGGAGGGGAAAGACGGGAGGAAATTGAATTTGAATCGTGTTGTGGCGCGTTGAGCGTCGTGGTAGGTTCAATTGAAGCGATGGCGAATTGATGGCCCGGCAGTGGCCCTCAATGGATGCCAACGGAACGCATACCAAGGCAGGGACCGGCAATGATGCAGATCACCAAGATCATCTCCGGCGGTCAGACCGGTGCCGACCAGGCAGCCCTGGATGCCGCCATCGAGCTGGGTATCGATCACGGCGGCTGGGTCCCCAAGGGGCGGCTCACCGAAGACGGCCCCCTGGCCGACAAATACCGGCTCACCGAGACGCGCACCGCCAGTTACCCCGAGCGCACCGAGCGCAACGTACTGGATGGCGACGGCACGGTGATCTTCTCCCACGGCCCCCTGACAGGGGGATCGAAACTGACGGCCGAGCTGGCCCAAAAGCATGGCAAGCCCTGCTTGCATATCGATCTGGGCCGGATGCATCCGTTGAAGGCATCCGGCAAGTTGCACAAGTGGATCAGGGGCAATGGGGTGAGGATTCTCAATGTTGCCGGCGCCAAGGCATCCAAGGATCCGGCCATCTACAATGAGGTTTACCAGGCGATTTGGGGCCTTTTCGTTCTGGATACCCTGGGCGCTGATCCCGGTCCGGAGGCGGAGGTGTTTCGCTTGGATGACCTGTCCCAAAAAATATCAAACCGGCCTGAAACTGTCGCAGCGGCGGTTGAGTTCTTGGAGAAACATCTGCCGTTGGCGCACCGGGTCGAGATTTCGCGCATGGGCCGCGATGAGCTGGCAGAGGCGTACCCGGGCCTCGGTGCCTGGATGCGCGAAATTTTCGGCCTGTGGCAGGGAAACGACGCCTTGCTGAAAAACATCGAAGAGATGCTCGGGCACCCGATCGAATCCGCCGACGAGGCCACCTCGGCAATCCTGGCGGCCCTGGCCCAAAGGCTGCGCAGGACCCACCGGCTGCGGGTGGTCAAGTGAGCCCCGGATCATAATTTCAGCCCACCCAAGACACGAAAACCCATCAAGGCCGCAACCCGACAAGGGGGGCGGCTTTTTCGGTTGCGCCGCGGCGCGTTTGCGCTATATTGAGGCCGGTTTGTGAGGCCGGTTTGCCCGGCCGGCGACTGGAAAAGCGGGAATGGAAGGGCCACGGCAACGATGGGCCGGGTGGCGGAAAGGATCGATGATGGGTGTATTGGGCAAGATTGTCGGCGGAACCATCGGTTTTGCCATCGGCGGCCCCCTGGGGGCCATTGCCGGAGCGGTTTTCGGACATGCCTTCGATGTCAACAATGGGGCCGAGCAGATCGAGGGGCCACCCTCGATGTCGGCCACTGACACGGCCCAATTTACCTTTTTTGTCGCCACCTTCTCCATGCTGGCCAAGCTGGCCAAGGCCGACGGCCCGGTCACCGCCGAGGAAATCGACTCGGTGGAGCGCTTCATGGTGAACGATTTGAATCTCGATCCGGAGAGCCGCCGCATCGGGATGAATATTTTTCACACCGCCCTCAACGCACCCGAATCCTTCGGGGATTTTGCTCGTCAATTCTATCGCCAATTCCATAATCGGCCCCAGATGCTCGATTTGCTGCTCGATATCCTGTTTCGGGTGGCGCTGGCCGATGGCCGGATCACGCCTTCCGAGGAGCATTTGGTCAAGGAGGCGGCGGCAATTTTTCGCTTCAGCCCGGAGCAGCTCCAGCGCATCAAGGCCCGCTACCAGCGGGCGGTGGACCGCTACTATGCCATTTTGGGGGTTACGCCCCAGGACAGCGACGAAGAGATCAAGCGCCAGTACCGGCGCAAGGTCAGCGAGTTCCATCCGGACAAGATCGCCGGCAAGGGATTGCCCGAAGAGTTCACCCGCTTTGCCGAAGAGAAGTTCCGTGAAATCCAGGAGGCCTACGACGCCATCCGCAGCGAGCGCGGCATCAAGTAAGCCGGGCTCCCTCGGGGCCGCGATCCGGCAACGCCCGGCGCCGGCTTTACCGTCGTTTGTTCCCCGGTCGCAACGATTCCCTGTCCTGAAGGGCAAGGATGGGCCCCCGCTGCGACGGGCCCCGTGGACCACATCCCTGCGCCTTGACAACGCCGGAGCGGCAAGATAGACACCATTTATGACGTTTGTCCAAAAGGCGGTGCTCTTTTGTGGCACCGGTTTGATGATCGGTAAAATCCCCGTGGCCCCGGGCACCTTCGGCAGCGTCGCGGGGATTGCTTTGTGCCTGGTTTTGACTCGGCTGCCATTGACGGCTGCCACCGTGGCGGCGGGTGGCTTCATCCTGTTTTCGGTCTGGATCGCTGACCGCAGTGTTCGGATTCTCGGCGCCAAGGACCCGGGCTGCATCGTCATCGACGAAATCGCCGGCATGGTGGCCACCCTCTACGGGCTGCCAGCGGATCCGGTGGTGGTCCTGGCGGGTTTCATTCTCTTCAGGCTGTTGGATATTTCCAAACCCTTCGGTATCCGGCGGCTGGAAAGGCTTCCCGGCGGCCTCGGCGTGGTGGCCGACGACCTGGCTGCCGGCGTGGTGGCCAACCTGGTGTTGCGCGCCGGCTTGTCAATCTTGGCTGCCCAATAAATTTTCTGCGGGCGCGAAGACTTTTGCGATCCGTCTTTTCCTAAGGAAACAGTGAAGGATAAAAACACCTTGAATTCGGATTCGGCTGTGGGAAACAAGTCCGCCGCACCGCCCAAGGGACGACTGCGGGAGAACGTCGAAGCCATTGTGATCGCCGTTTTGTTGGCCCTGTTCATCCGGGCTTTCGTGGTGCAGGCGTTCAAGATTCCTTCCGGCTCGATGCAAGAGACCCTGCAGATCGGTGACCACATCCTGGTCAACAAGTTCATCTACGGGATCAAGCTGCCTTTGATCGGCACCCCCCTGATCCCCATTTCCCAGCCCGAGCGGGAAGACATCATCGTTTTCCGCTATCCAGAAGACCCGGCCAAGGATTTCATCAAGCGCACCATCGCCGTGGCGGGTGACACGGTGGCCATTCGCAACAAGCAAGTGTATCTCAACGGGGCGCCCATTGACGAAGACTACGTGGTGCACAAGGATCCGCGGGTGCTGCCCGGGGCCTTTCAGCCCAGGGACAACATGGACCCGGTCACCGTTCCCCCGGGCAAGATCTTCGTGATGGGCGACAACCGCGACCACAGCTACGACAGCCGTTTCTGGGGCTTCGTGGACTTGCGGGACGTCAAGGGGGAAGCCTTCATTATTTACTGGTCATGGGACAAGGAGCATTTTCCCGGCGGTACCGAGTGGCTTTCCTGGTGGCGCTGGGTGCGCTGGGACCGCATCGGAACGATCATCCACTGAGCAAACAACAGCCGCTCGGCAGGAGGGCCATGCAGCTACAGCACAAAGACATCCTGGATATCGCATCGCTGTCCGTCGCTGAAATCGAGCTGATTCTCGATACCTCCGTGCAGATGCGTGAAATTTCCAGCCGTCCCATCAAGAAGGTGCCCACCCTGCGGGGCAAGACCGTGGTGCATTTCTTCTACGAACCGAGCACCCGCACCAAGACGTCCTTCGATGTCGCCGCCAAGCGCCTTTCCGCTGACAGCCTGTCGCTTTCCAAGAGCACCAGCAGCCTGGTCAAGGGCGAGACCCTCGTCGACACGGCCAGGAACCTCGACGCCATGGCGCCGGACGCCATCGTGATCCGGCATTCCAGCGCCGGGGCACCGCATCTCATCGCCCGCCACGTGCGCTGCGGGGTGATCAACGCCGGCGACGGCCGCCACGCCCATCCGACCCAGGCCCTGCTGGACATGCTCACCGTGCGCCAGCACAAGGGGCGGCTGGACGGTCTGCGCATTGCCATCATCGGCGACATCACCCACAGCCGGGTGGCCCGCTCCAACTGCGAGGGGTTCACCAAGATGGGCTCCGAGGTGGTCCTCTGCGGGCCGCCCACCATGATTCCCAAGGGGATCGAGGCCTACGGCGTTTCGGTCACCGGGGACGTGGACGAGGCCATTGCCGGCGCGGACGTGGTCATGCTGCTGCGCATCCAGAAGGAGCGCCAGCAGGCCGGGCTTTTTCCCAGTGAACGGGAGTATGCCCGGGTTTACGGCGTCAACCGCCGGCGGCTGGAAAAAGCACGCAGCGATGTGCTCATCATGCATCCGGGGCCCATCAACCGCGGGGTGGAGCTGGCGCCGGACGTGGCCGACGGCCCGTTTTCAGTGATCTTGGACCAGGTGACCAACGGGGTGGCGGTGCGCATGGCTTTGCTGCTGCTGGTGGCCGGAGGAACGCGCCATGAGAATCAGGATTAGCGGCGGGCGGATCATCGATCCGGGCCGCATTGACACGGTGGGCGACGTGGTGGTGGAAGACGGGCGCATCCGTTCGGTGGGACCGACAGACGCCCAAGAAGCCGATCGGGTCGTCGACGCCCGCAACTGCCTGGTGGTGCCCGGGCTGATCGACATCCACGTGCATCTGCGGGAGCCGGGCCACGAGTACAAGGAGACCATCGCCAGCGGCGCGGCGGCGGCCGTGTCCGGCGGGTTCGCCGCCGTTTGCGCCATGCCCAACACCAGCCCCGTCAACGACAACGCCCAGGTGACCCGCTTTATCCGCGATCGTGCCCGGGCCGCCGGTCTTGCCCGGGTTTACCCGGTGGCGTCCATTACCCGGGGGCTCAAGGGTGAGCAGCTGAGCGAGTTTGCCGAGCTGAAGGCTGCCGGGGCGGTGGCCTTTTCCGACGACGGTCGACCGGTGGTGGGCAGTCGCATGATGCGCCGGGCCATGGAGTACGCCCGGGGCTTCGATATGCCCATCGTCAGCCACTGCGAAGAGCTGGACCTGGTGGCCGACGGGGTGATGAACGAGGGTGTCGTGGCCACCCGCCTTGGGTTGGCGGGAATTCCCAACGCGGCTGAAAGCATCATGGTGATGCGCGACATCGCCCTGGCCGAGCTCACCGGGGCCCGGCTGCACATCGCCCACGTGAGCTGCGCCGAGTCCATCGCCGCCATCCGGGCCGCCAAGGACCGCGGCGTGCCGGTGACCGCCGAGACCGCGCCGCACTACTTCACCCTCACCGAAGAGGCCGTGGCCGATTACGACACCCACGCCAAGATGAACCCCCCGCTGCGCACCGAGGCCGACCGCCAGGCGGTGCGCCAGGCCCTGGCCGACGGCACCCTGGACGCCATCGCCACCGATCACGCCCCCCACAGCATCCTGGAAAAGGACGTGGCGTTCGACCAGGCCGCCAACGGGATCATCGGCCTGGAAACGGCCTTGCCCCTGAGCCTGCAACTGGTGGCCGACGAGGTCCTGCCGCTCACCGATCTCATCGCCAAGCTCACCGTGGCGCCGGCCCGGATTCTCGGGCTGCCCTGCGGCTTGATCCCCGGTGAGGCGGCGGACATTACCGTCATCGACCCCCGCCGGAGCTGGACCGTGGATGCCGAACGATTCGCCAGCCTGAGCCGCAACTGCCCCTTCGACGGCTGGCAGGTCACCGGCCGGGCCGTTGTGACCCTGGTGAACGGACGGATCGTCTACGAGGCGCCGGCGCTTTGACGGGTTTGGCGCCAAGCTTGGAGCCGACAAGAGAGGAAAATAGAAGATTTCTCCCCTACGCCGCGGCCGGCCTGCTGGCGGCGTGGACCGTCTGCCTGATCCTCCTGGCGGCCGTTCCCCCTGTGAGCCGCGATGCCCTGACCCATCATCTCCTCGTCCCCCGGCTCTATCTGGAGCACGGTGGAATCTACGAAATTCCCCACATCCCGTTTTCCTACTACCCGATGAACCTGGACCTGCTCTACCTGGTCCCCCTGGCCCTGGGCAGCGACATCGGCGCCAAGTACGTGCACATGGCCTTCGGGTTTTTGACGGCGGCGTGGATCGCCGTTCACCTGCGGCGGCGCCTGGGCCCGGGCTGGGGGCTGCCGGGGGCCTTGCTCTTCTTGACCCTGCCGGTGGTGGTCAAGCTGTCCATTACCGCCTACGTCGACCTGGGGCTGGTGTTCTTTTCCACTGCCGCCCTGCTGGCCCTGGTGCGCTGGCTGGAAAGCGGCCACCGGGCCCGGCATCTCATCGCCGCCGGGATCTGGTGCGGGCTGGCCATGGGCACCAAGCCCAACGGGATGGTGGTCTTCGTGCTGCTGGGGCTGGCGGCGGCCTTCATGGGCAACCGCCGCTGGCCTTTGGTGAAAACGGCCGGATGGGCCCTGGCCTTCGCGCTGGCGGCCCTCATCGTCTTTTCCCCCTGGATGGTGCGCAACCTGCACTGGAACGTCAGCCCGATCTACCCGTTGCAATTGCCCCGGTGGCCGCTGGCGCAAGACCAGGCGTCGGACGAGGCCGAGCCCCGGCCGGTGGGGATCAATCACTTCATCTACCGCCACCTGGCCTTCGGCGAGTCGGGGTGGCGCATCGCCGCCGTTCCGCTGCGCGTCTTCTTCGAGGGACGCGACGACGACCCCCAGTATTTCGACGGGCGGCTCAACCCGTACCTGTTGATCTTTCCCCTGGCGGCCCTCTGGCCCGGCCGCCGACGGGATCCGGTACACGACCGGGAGCTGTACCTGCTGGCCGGCTTCAGCTTCTGCTACCTGATGATTGCCTTTTTCGGCACCGACATGCGCATCCGCTACCTGGCGCCGATCTACGGCCCGCTGACTATCCTGGGCGTCTACGGCATCGCGAGGCTGGCCAGAGGGTGGAGGGATGCCGCCGCTCCGGCCTGGCGCCGCCTGGCGGTGGGGGGATTGGTGACGCTGCTCCTGGTGCCCAACGCGGTTTATCTCTCCGGGCTGTTCCAGCGGGTGCGACCCCTGGACTATCTCAGCGGTCGGCTGGACCGGGACGCCTACCTGGCGCGGCATCTGGCCGAGTACCCGGTCTTGCAGTACGCCAATGCAAACCTGGCGCCCGAGGCCCGGATACTGGCGCTATATTTGGGCAACCGCCTCTACTACAGCCGGCGCCACACGGTGGATGGCATCGGCATCTTCGCCCGGGCGATGCAAGCGGCCGGCGGTGCCGAAGATGTCTGCCGCCGGCTGAGACAGGCAGGATTCACCCACCTCATCGTCCGCCACGACCTCTTCGCCAAATGGGTGGAAAACAACTGCGACGAGGCCTGCCGGCAGCGCCTGGGCGACTTTGCCCGCCAGTACCTGAAGCCGTTGCATCGCAATGGGCCCTACGAACTGTTGGCGATGGCTGGCTGCGGGGGGTGAGGCGAAGGACCGGTGAGAGAAGTTGTCGGTTGTCGGTTATCGGTTATCGGTTGTCTGTTATCTGTTATCGGTTATAAGTGCTTTGAATTTTTCCTGATAACTTCTGACGGACAACCAATGACATTTTGTTGCGGGCGAAGCGATGGGCCGGTTTCTACGCCTGTGCAAATTGTGAATCAAATTGACAATCTGCACCTTCGTCGTCTCCGGGTTGGTGAAAACCCTCTTGAACCGGGAGCAACGGGCCGACCTGTATTTTTTCCGGGACAGCAGCGGCCATGAAGTGGATGTGATCGCCGAGGTGGGCGACCGGTTGCAGCCCATCGAAATCAAGCCCGGCCAGACCCTCAACCGGGATTTTTTCGCCGGGCTGGAGCGATGGATGGCCCTGGCCGGCAACAGGGCGGTGGCCCCGGCCCTGGTTTACGACGGGAACGAATCGCTGGAGCGAAAAGGAATCCGTGTATGCGGGTGGAATGGGGTGCGCAAGTGCTGGAAGGATCGCATTGGTGAGACTGGCCGTAAGCAGAGCCCTGTCAAAGTGAGGGCCTCTGCCGCTTTTCTGGCCGAATTTCAACTTTTTCCGCCAATTTTCTCAGTCACGGATTCCTTGCCGACCTTCGGAATGACATGGGAAAAAGATGCCCTCCCGAGGAGTGAACGAAGGCCTTTATCATCGTTTCGGCCGCCTGACGACAATTTCCCCCGGAATCGCGGGTATGGCCCGCTCCAACCGTGCTGTCGTAGGAGCGGGCCATGCCCGCGAAAACAACTGAAGGTCCTTGAAAAAGGGAGACGGAGCAACTCATCATTTTGAAAAACAATGCACCCAAGGCCATGTCCATTTGCTGCGGTTGCGTCAGAGGAGATGCTGAACGGTTTACAGATATCCGATTCAGGTATAAATTGTAGGCAAAATGGTTACAACGAATCGCTGGAGGTGGCAGATGGGGCAAATTCAATACATTGCCGATGAAAACAATATCATCACGGGTGTTATCGTGCCCATTGATCTTTGGCGAGAGATCGAATCCGAAAGGGAGACCGCTTACCTGTTGAAAAGTGAGGCGATGAAAAACCGCCTGCTCGATGCCAAAAACCGTGCAGAGGGGATTCCTTTTGACAAGGTCTGTCAAGAGCTTGGAGTTTGATCCGGCAGCGTTCGAGGATTTGTCCTGGTGGTTGAAAAAAGACCGCAAGACAGGGTTGCGAATCATCAGGCTTATCAAGGAACTCCAACGTGATCCCTACGGCGGCAGTGGCAAGCCCGAGCCATTGAAGCACGCGCTCTCCGGGTGTTGGTCCCGTCGAATCGATCAAGAACACCGGCTCGTCTACGAAGTCAAGGAAAAAAGGATTCGTATCCCGGCCTGCCGTTATCATTACAAGTAGAGAGCCCCTGCATCCTATGCCAAGCCCAAGTGTCTCCGTCATCATCCCGGCCTACAACGAAGCCCAGAGCATCGCCGACGTGGTGTCGAAGGTGCGCGCCGTGGGACCGCAGTTCCAGGTCCTGGTCATCGACGACGGCTCCGCGGACGATACCGCCGAGGCGGCCCGGGCCGCCGGCGCCGAGGTGCATCGCCATCCGTACAACATCGGCAACGGGGCGGCGGTGAAAACCGGCATCCGCAACGCCGCCGGCGACATCCTGGTCTTCATGGACGGCGACGGCCAGCACGATCCGGGCGACATTCCCCGGCTGCTGGATCATCTGCCTGCCTACGACCTGGTGGTGGGCGCCCGCACCTTCAAGGACCAAGCCACCCTGGGCCGCGCCCTGGGCAACGCCGTCTACAACCGCTTTGCCGGCTACGTGGGCAAGTTTCCCATCCAGGACCTCACCAGCGGGTTCCGCGCCGTCAAGGCCCCGGTGGCCCGCAGCCTGATCTACCTGCTGCCCAACACCTATTCCTATCCCGCCACCATGACCCTGGCGGTGCTGCGCTCGGGCCTGAGCCTCAAGTACGTGCCCATCCGCACCGCGCGGCGGGCCAAGGGGAAGAGCCAGATCTCGCTGTTCAAGGACGGGGTGCGCTTTTTTATGGTTCATCCGGTTA
>Ga0190347_1000676_pt1 | contig 10478 bp, 5 predicted proteins | sample 48721356_MG_FD_161652 | JGI IMG/M metagenome (GOLD analysis project Ga0190347, IMG submission 161652) | Hydrothermal vent microbial mat bacterial communities from Southern Trench, Guaymas Basin, Mexico - 4872-13-5-6_MG | ecosystem: Environmental > Aquatic > Marine > Hydrothermal vents > Microbial...
GTATCAGTTTGCAGGCAGCTTTCGCCGAAAAGATCAAGATCGAGAAAGCGGACGATCTTCCACCCCACTCCTATCAAATAGAAATGAAGGCGGTGGATCTGGTGGAGAACAAGGATGCGTTGATGAAACTGGCGGAGGCGATCAAAGCCGACATCGAAGCCGACCTGGAAAAATACGACATCCAGGACAAAACTACATTGAAAGGTTACTATGCCAAGTTAGGCATCATTGCTCTCATCGAAGGCCGGTACGACGATTACCTGAAATTCCTGCAGATGCGCAAGGAATTGGAAGACAAGGAGGCTTCCAAGCTGATGACGGGTCTGTTTGCGCGGGCCTATATCAAGGCGGTGCAATCCGGTCAAAAGGACACAGAATCCGCCTTCAAACGCGAATACGCCAAACTCGTCAATGAACTCCCCTACGAAGTCGTCGAATCCGAGGTGGAATCCACCAAGGGACAAACTGAAATCCTCTCAAAGAACCTCTTTATCGGCATCATCAACGAACGGATCCAGCCCATCCTCGATAAGAGCAACGGGGAGCTGAAACTGGATAATGCAGCATCCTTGATCAGTAATTATTACACAATCAATTACTATCTACCCTACAAGGATATCGTCGGAGAGGTTCTGGCTGCCTACATTGACGCCAACAAAGTCGTAAAGCCCGATATCTGGGAAGCTCGAGAGGTGACACTCGACAAAAACCAAAAAGCCGAACCGGTAATCGTCGGTATCTGGGATGCCGGCGTTGATCCGGAGGTTTTCAAGGAAAATATCTTCGTCAACGAGAAGGAGATCCCCGGCAACGGCCTCGATGATGACGGTAACGGCTACGTGGATGACGTTCACGGCATCGCCTACGATCTCTACGCGGACAAAACACCGGATCTTCTCTATCCCATCGGCGACGTTCAGGCTGACCGCCCCCGCCTTCAGCGCATGATGAAAGGCTACATGGATCTGATCTCCAATATCAATAGCGAAGAAGCCACAGAACTCAGGAAAATGATGTCCAGCCTCGATCCCACAGAGGTCAAGCCGTTTATCGAAGACATCGGGATGTACGGCAATCACTGCCACGGAACCCACGTCGCCGGCATCGTGGCCCGCGGCAACCCCTTCGCGAAAATCCTGGTCGCGCGCCTCACCTTCGACCACCGCATGATCCCCATGGAGCCCACCCTTGAGTGGGCCAAAAAGACCTCCAATATGATGGTTGAAACAGTTGATTACTTCAAAAAACACGGAGTCCGAGTGGTCAATATGAGCTGGATCTACACCCTGGACGAGATCGAAGACGCATTAGAAGCCAACGGCGCGGGCGGAAGCGTCGAAGAACGTAAGGAGCTCACCCGCCAGATTTTCGATACCATTAAAGCCGGGCTTTACGCAGGCATTGAAGGCGCCCCGGAAATTCTCTTCATCGGCGGAGCCGGAAATGCGGACAACGATGTGAAATTCGAAGAGTTTATTCCCTGCTCCTTCGACTTGCCCAACTTGATGTCCATCGGGGCTGTGGATCAGGCCGGAGAAGAGACCGACTTCACCAGTTTCGGCAAAGTGGACGCTTACGCCAACGGGTTCGAAGTCCTAAGCTACGTCCCCGGCGGCGATCAGATCAAACTAAGCGGCACCTCAATGGCATCGCCAAACGTTGCCAATCTGGCCGCCAAGATTTTCGCCGTCCGTCCCGATCTCAAACCAACGCAAGTTCGAGAACTCATCGAAAAGGGATGTGATGAGAAGAAAGCGGGCAATCGAACCATCCGCATCATCAATCCTAAAAAATCATTTGAAATGCTGGCACAGATGAAATAACCACCACACCAAATGATGAATCATTAGCGTGCGGTCAGGCATCCTCGCCTGACCGCCGCCTACCGTTTTGAGAACGCAATGACCGCACCCGGACAATTGATGTTTATTTAAGCGAGGTAAGTTACTATGAAAAACAAAGTACTATCCGCATCGTTTGTCTCTATTCTGGCTTTACTTGTTATCACTGACTTGGCCCCCGCCTGGGATGACGATTATAATTACCCGGAAACAGCGAAGATCGCCGTCAGGGATACGCTGCACGGCGTTGAAATCATTGACAACTACCGCTGGCTGGAAAATGCAGAGAATCCCGAAGTCGCCGCCTGGACAAAAGAGCAAGAAAGTCTGACGCATTCCATCCTGGATACGCTGCCGCAGCGCGAATTCCTGATCAAACGATTCAATGAATTATTACGCTACGATGACGAGGATGTCCCTGACAAAGTACTGGACGGAGAAAGAATTTTCTTATGGACGAAGAAAAAGGATGAAGAAAAGTGGGTCTATAATACCAGAGCAAGAGAGGACGCCGAGCTGGAGGAATTAATCAATCCCAACCTCTGGGATCCAACGGAAACGCTGGCCGATGTCGTCCCCTCCAGAGATGGAAAATACGTCGCCTTTGGTAAAGCACGCGGGGGGGATGAAAATCCCATCTATCGCGTCATGGTCGTTGAGACCGGAGAAATCCTGCCTGATTCGTTATTAGGATGGAAACAACGCGTCTCTTCCTGGCTCCCCGAAAATTCGGGATTTTACTATACCGCCAATCCCCTAAAAGGCGAAGTGCCCGAAGGCGAGGAAAACTACTGGCAATCAGTTTATTTCCATAAGCTGGGAACACCCCCATCTGAAGATAAAAAAATATTTTTCCATGACACGGTTAAAGAATACTGGCATGATGCCGCCGTCACCGAGGACGGCAAATATGTCGTGTTCTACCGCAGTATCTACAATCAGAACGAGGTCTATTTCAAGAGAGTGGGGTCCGACGAACCCCTTATCCCCATAACAACCAGCTTCGACGCTCAATATTCCGTTGATATCATCGAGGGCAAAATCCTGATTCGGACGGACAAGGACGCGCCCCTTTACAAGGTATATATTACCGACGTTGACAAGCCGGATCAGCAATACTGGCGTGAGTTCATCCCTGAAGACAGCAACGACATGCTCCAATATATCGCCTGTATCGCCGGGCACGTCTATGCCGTTTATCAGCACAACGCCTACACTCGAGTCAAAATATTCACGCTGGAAGGAAAATTCCTTCGCGAATTGTCGTTTCCCACAATAGGAACGGCGAATCTAACAGGCTATTGGTCTCAACCGGACGTCTGGGTGAAGTTCTCCAGTTTTACTTATCCCTCCACCATCTACAGATACGATTTTGGGAATGACAGCTTGATCTTGTACCGAAAATATCCCGTAGAAATTGACGTGAGCAACTTCACAACTGAACAGGTTTGGTATAAATCCAAGGACGGCACCCCTATCTCGATGTTCCTGGTTCACCATAAAGACCTCAAGAAAGATGGGAATAATCCTACTCTTCTAACCGCCTATGGTGGATTCAACATCTCCATTACGCCGCGTTTCTCCACGTCGAAGGTCGTCTGGCTGGAAGCCGGCGGCATGGTGGCCATTCCGAACCTGCGGGGTGGCGGTGAATACGGGCAGGAATGGCATAAAGCCGGTATGTTAGAGAAAAAGCAGAACGTCTTTGACGATTTCATCGCCGCGGCCGAATGGTTGATTGATAACGGATACACAAATCCTGATAAGCTGGCTATCAGCGGAGGGAGCAATGGCGGATTATTGGTCGGCGCCGCCACCGTACAAAGACCTGAACTCTTTAAAGTCGTAGATTGTGCCGTCCCTCTGCTGGACATGATCAGGTACCACAAATTCGGATACGCCAACGTCTGGGCCGAAGAGTACGGCAGTTCTGATAACCCTGAGCAGTTTAAATATCTGTACCGGTATTCTCCGTACCACAACGTCATCAATGGGGTGAAATACCCTGCCATGATCATCACCGGCAGCGAAAACGACGCCCGCGTCGATCCTTTACACGCCCGGAAGATGGTGGCTCGCCTGCAGGAAGCGAACCCGCACGGAGAACCGATTCTGCTGCTCGTCCAGAAAGCTTCGGGACACCATGGAGGCACAACGCTTTCTGTCCGGATCGAACAGCAAGCGCAAACTCTGGCATTCCTGATGCAGCAATTAGGGATGAACGCACCGGAATGAACCGAGCTCAGGCACCGCAGGACCTTGCTTTTTTGTTCATAGGCGGCAAACCGGACGCGCTTGAGCAGAAAGCGCAAAAACTCACTTAAAAATAACACCCGGAGACCTGTGTTGAACATCCACAAACATGTCAGTCTTAATTTGAACGTGCGCGGTTTGGAACAATCCGCCACGTTGACCATCAACGATCGTACCAGGCAGATGCAGCGCGAAGGAAGAACGGTCTACCGCTTGGGGTTGGGGCAGTCGCCTTTTCCTGTGCCGGTGCCTATCGTCGAAGCCCTGAAGACGCATGCTCACGAAAAGGACTACCTCCCCGCTAAAGGGCATCGCGATCTGCGCGGCGCCGTAGCTGAATTCCACCGGAAAAAGGACGGCATTGACGCTCATCCAGATGACGTCCTTATCGGCCCCGGATCCAAGGAACTGATGTTCCTGCTGCAACTGGCATTTTATGGTGAACTAATCGTTCCAACTCCCTGCTGGGTATCATACGTCCCTCAAGCCAAAATCATCGGGCGAACTGTCAGCCTGATTCACACCAAACCCGAGAACCAGTGGAAGATGACCGCCGAAGATCTGGAAAAGGCCTGCGAAGGAGAACATGACGACTACCGGCCCCGCATTTTAGTGCTGAACTACCCCAGCAATCCGACCGGCTGCTCTTACAACGCTGATGAACTCAAGGAAATGGCCGAAGTGGCTCGAAAATTTGAAGTCATCCTCCTGTCAGATGAGATCTACGGACAACTCCACCACAAGGGAGCCCATATCTCGGTGGCGCGCTACTACCCGGAAGGAACTATTATCAGTTCCGGATTGTCTAAGTGGTGCGGAGCAGGCGGGTGGCGGTTGGGAACCTTTACCTTCCCGACCAACCTCGACTGGCTGCTGGAAACGATGGCGGCGCTGGCCAGTGAAACCTACACGTCAGTCTGCACACCGATCCAATTCGCCGCCATACGAGCCTTCTCTGGTGGTGTCAAGATCGAGAGGTATCTCTGCCACGCCCGGCGCATCTTATCCACCCTTGGAAACAAGTACGCCAGAATGCTGAACGATGCGGGGATACGCGTCTATGACCCCGTAGGCGCTTTCTACCTGTTCCTGGATTTCTCTCCTCTGGTGGTGAAAATGGCGGGGCGAGGTATCGGAAACAGCGCTAAATTATGCGAAAGGTTACTGGAAGAAACCGGCGTGGCCATCTTACCAGGATCTGTGTTTGAACGCCCCAAAGACGAGCTGACTGCGCGTCTGGCCTACGTGGACTTCGACGGCTCCAGAGCTTTGGCGGCCAGTGAAACCATCCCGCTGGATCAACCCCTTCCCGATGACTTCACCGAATCCTGGTGCCATAAAGTCACGGAGGCGGTACGATTGATCGTGGATTGGGTGAAAGAATGACGTCTGAAAGAACCTGGAAGTTTGCTGAATGCTGATATTCTTTGTCAATACCACCCCAAACGCCGGCACAAACTCATTCGAAGATTTCATCTGATTTCTATGATTGACCATTTCTAAGTTCGTTTTCCCATTTGACGGCTCAACCTGCAAACGGTCTGAAACGAAGCCTTCAATCTACCTACATCGAATAACGGGGATCGACCAACAAACTCAACTCGATTTTGTTCACTCTGGAGCTACATAATGTCTGAAGAGGTAAAGGTCGCCTATTTTTCTATGGAAATCGGTCTCGAACCCAGCATCCCCACCTATAGCGGCGGTCTCGGAGTTCTCGCCGGTGATACCATTCGCTCGGCAGCGAATCTGAAGGTGCCGATGGCAGCAATGACGCTTCTCCATCGCAAAGGGTATTTCTATCAAAGATTGGATGCCGCCGGGATTCAATCCGAAGAACCTGTGGAATGGCCGGTTGACGATTATCTGACCGAACTGCCAACCAGAACGTCGGTTACAATCGAAGGGCGTACGGTCAATTTGCGGGTATGGAAGTACGATGTCATTGGTTTCACCGGGCACGTTGTCCCCGTTTATTTCTTGGATGCCGATCTGCCTGAAAATGAAGAATGGGACAGATCCCTGACGCATTTTCTCTATGGGGGAGATTCCCATTATCGGCTCTGCCAGGAAGTCATATTGGGAATCGGCGGCGTCAAAATGTTGAGAGCTCTGGGGTTTCAGCAACTGGAACGCTTCCACATGAACGAGGGACACGCCAGTTTGCTAACCCTCGAACTCCTGGACGAGCAATTGCGTCAATCAGGTAAAGCTGTCCCCGATGATGAGGACATTGAGGCGGTTCGCCAGGAATGCGTCTTCACCACTCACACGCCCGTTCCAGCCGGCCATGACCAATTCCCTCTGGAAATGGCTCATCGCATCATCGGAGATCACGCCGCTTTCAAACTACAGGACAGACTCTGTTGTGACGGAGTTCTCAACATGACCTACCTCGCTTTGAGCCTCAGTCATTTTGTCAACGGCGTCGCCAAGAAACACACGGAAATCTCCCGGCACATGTTCGCCAAATACGTGATCGATTCTATCACCAACGGCGTGAACGCAGCGACCTGGACGTCGGAACCCTTCCAGAAGCTCTTCGATAAATATATCCCGGGCTGGAGTGCCGATAACTTCAGTTTGAGATCTGCGCTGAGCATTCCCCGGCAGGAAATCTGGGAAGCGCATCTGCAAGCCAAACGTGATCTGATCGAGTACGTCAACCGCGAAACCAACGTCGGCATGGACGTTGACGCTCTGACCATCGGTTTCGCCCGCCGAGCTTCAACCTACAAGCGCGCCGACCTCATCTTCGACGATATAGAAAGACTGAAGCGGATCTCCAGGAACGTTGCACCCTTCCAGCTAGTCTTCGCCGGTAAGGCTCATCCCCTGGATCAAGGTGGTAAGGACATCATCAGGCGGGTTTTCAAGGCGCAAGAGGAGCTGAAAGATTTCGTAAAAATCGCCTACTTATCGAATTACGATATGGAATTGGGGAAATTGATGACTTCCGGCGTGGACGTTTGGCTCAACACCCCCATTCCGCCCCGCGAAGCTTCCGGCACCAGCGGCATGAAAGCCGCCTTGAACGGCGTTCCTTCACTGAGTATTCTGGACGGCTGGTGGATCGAAGGGCATATCGAAGGCTTGACCGGGTGGTCCTTCGGCGAAATCGCCGATGACATGGAATCCGCCGATAACCGCATGAAAGATGCCGGTGCTTTATATGACAAGCTCGAATCGGTTGTGATCCCTTTGTTCTACAACAACCGAGAGCAATTCACCAACATCATGCTCCACGCTATCGCTTTGAACGGTTCTTTCTTCAACACTCAGAGGATGATGCAGCAGTATGTGATGAAAGCCTACTTTTAGAATCTCCACAGGACCAGCCACCGTTTAATGCGCTTTTAAAGGAGTTAGAAGAAGAATGCAAACGTTTAGTTCATTCAATACAATAAAGCTAAAACGGGAGTGATAATCATGGCGACCATTGTTAAAATCAGAGAACTGCTGGGGAATGAAGCAGATCATCTGCTGAAATTTAACACCCCCAAAATCCCCAAAGAGCAGATTCACGTTCCCGGCCCCGACTGGGTGGATCGCATTTTCTCCATATCTGACCGCCCCACACCGGTGTTGAGGAGCCTTCAGACCCTGTTCGGGCACGGACGCCTGGGGGGAACCGGCTATCTGTCCATCCTGCCCGTAGATCAGGGCATTGAACATTCCGGCGGCGCTTCCTTCGCCCCCAATCCCATTTACTTCGATCCCGAGAACATCGTCAAGCTGGCCATCGAAGGAGGTTGCAACGCCGTCGCCTCGACGTTGGGGGTGCTGGGTTCTGTGGCTCGCAAATACGCTCACAAAATCCCCATGATTTTGAAGATCAATCACAATGAGTTGCTCACCTACCCGAACACCTACGACCAGATCCTCTTTGCCAGCGTTGAACAAGCCTTTGACATGGGAGCGGTGGCCGTGGGGGCAACAATTTACTACGGATCCGACGAAAGCAATCGCCAGATCGAGGAGGTCAGCGAGGCCTTCCAGGCCGCTCACGAGCTGGGCATGGCAACCATCCTCTGGTGTTACCTGCGAAATCCGGCCTTCAAAACGGGCGGCAAGGACTATCACGTCAGCGCCGATCTGACCGGCCAGGCCAATCACCTGGGAGCGACCATTCAGGCGGACATCATCAAGCAGAAAATGCCCGAATTGGACGGAGGCTATAAAGCGCTGAATGCGGAAGGGAAGAGCTTCGGAAAGTTCTCTGAGAAGATGTACACCGACCTCTGTTCCGATCATCCCATTGACCTGTGCCGATATCAGGTCGTCAACAATTACATGGGTCGAGTTGGCTTGATCAACTCCGGCGGTGCGGCGGGGAAAAACGATCTGGCCGACGCCGTCAAAACCGCCGTCATCAACAAGCGCGCCGGCGGCATGGGCTTAATCAGCGGCAGAAAAACCTTCCAGAAACCCATAAATGAAGGCATTGAACTGTTCCACGCCATTCAGGACGTCTATCTGAGCGAAGAGGTCACGGTAGCTTAACCACCTACCGCTCGCTGGATTGATTGTTAAGGCGGGGACGGAAAACCCCCGCCTTTCTTCTTGGCACGTTTAAGAAAACGGACTTGCATCTTGGTAAGACATTGTGTATATTGGAAGCAAATTTTTAAAAAACACAAAAAAATATCCTGAAGTAAAGGAAATGAATATGTCATTATCAAATGAAATTAAATCGTTTCTGCAAGAAGAGGCTTTAACTCGCTTTCTGCGTTACGTAAAAGTTCATACCACCTCCGACGAGACGACCGGCACTCATCCTTCCACCGAGCGGCAGTTCGATTTGGCTCGCCTGCTGGAAGGTGAATTGAAGGAGCTGGGATTGGAAAACGTCGAACTGGACGAATACTGTTACCTATACGCCACCCTTCCGGCCAGCCCCGGAGCGGGTCGCACACCCATCGGTTTGGTCGCTCATGTGGATACTTCCGCAGCCGTATCCGGTGAAAACGTCAAGCCCTTCTTTCGAGAGAATTACGACGGATCACCTCTGACCTTTCCCGATGATCCCGAGCTGAAGGTCACGCTTGACGATTCGCCCGAACTGAAAGATTTCGTCGGCGATACGATTATCTCCGCTTCCGGACAAACGCTGCTGGGCGCCGACGACAAGGCTGGTATTGCCGAAATCATGGCTGCACTGGCGGCTTTCAGAAAATTTCCCGAACTGAAGCACGGCGAAATCCGCATTTGCTTCACCCCGGATGAGGAAATTGGCATGGGCACCGCCAAAATCAACACGGACAAGCTTCCCACCTACTGCTACACTATGGACGGCGGCGAACCCGGTGAATTAGAGGCTGAATGTTTCGACGCCTGGGGAGCGACCATTAAAATCCAGGGTATCAGTGTGCACCCCGGATTCGCCAAGAACAAGATGATCAACGCGGCAACCGTGGCCGCCCGCTTCCTGGCTGCCATGCCCGAACACGAAACCCCCGAACACACCGAACTGCGCGAAGGCTTCTTCCACGTCACCAGCCTTTCCGGAACGGAAGAATCCGCCGAAATCAAGATGATCATCCGCGATTTCGACGTCAAAATCAACGAAAAACGCATGAATTACCTGCGTAAACTGCAGGAGTACTTCGAGGTGCGTTATCCCGGTCTGAAAATCAATATCGAATTCAAGCACCAGTACGAGAATATGTGGGTGGTGATGGAGAAGCACCCTGAATCCGTGGAACTGGCCAAAAAAGCCATGGAAATGGCGGGTATCACCGTTCATCAAAAGGCCATTCGCGGAGGCACCGACGGATCGAGGCTCTCCCTGATGGGACACCCCACGCCCAACGTCTTCGCCGGAGGCATGCTCTTTCATTCCCGCAAAGAATGGATCGCCAAGTCCAGCTTGCAGAAAGCGGCTGAGACCATCGTGCATTTGGCTGCGTTGTGGGCTGAGAAATAATGGACAAAACCACTAGGATTGCGTCGAGTGCAGGGGGACTCGACAACACTCCGTGGAAATTCCGTTTACAGCCGCCTTCTCCTAAGATATAGCCAAAACGTTAGATACGCCAATTGTGTGCCGCCGCCTCTCCGCAGGCGGCAGCGCAAGCAAATATCGAGGCCGGTTCGCCGGCCTCTTATTTTTTGCTTGATTTTGATTTCAAAAGAGAGTAAATTGCCGTTTCACAAGCAATAAGTCTTACAACTCTACTCAGAAAGTGAGGAGATCGTGGAAAATCTGATTATTAAACCCGACCGGGGGGAACTGGCGATTTGGTTTCTGATGTTGGTGATTTTTTCATTGCCTATCCTGGTGGCATGTATCGTGTTAGCCTTGACGGTCCAACCGTTGGTGTTCAGCCTCTTAATCGTTGGATTATTCCTCTTCATTTTATTCTTTGTCTTCTGGCTTCCGGC
>Ga0190347_1000677_pt1 | contig 10473 bp, 13 predicted proteins | sample 48721356_MG_FD_161652 | JGI IMG/M metagenome (GOLD analysis project Ga0190347, IMG submission 161652) | Hydrothermal vent microbial mat bacterial communities from Southern Trench, Guaymas Basin, Mexico - 4872-13-5-6_MG | ecosystem: Environmental > Aquatic > Marine > Hydrothermal vents >...
CGGATAAAAATAACAAACTCCGCTGCGCTGCGTTTGTCAGTCCGAGCGCGTTTGTCAGTCCAAGATATAAGAATAACAAGCTGAATTATTTTTTTAATATTTTCTAAATTTATCTCTTCTTGTAAAAATTAGATGAAAATCGGCAGATTCTATTTATCACTATTGTTGCAGAAAAGCGTCAAAGTCCAGGCAGTTGATTTTTTAAATCCACTTTTTAAATTTAAAAAATATAAACGAAAGAGTCATTATAATAAACATAATTATAAGAACAATCCAAAACCCAAATGGCGATTTTACGAACGGCATTCCGTCAGTAAGATTCATTCCAAAAGCATTGGCGATTAACGACATCGGGAGGACAAGCACGGAAAAGGCGGTCAGTATTTTCATTGTGTTACTCAATTTATATGAAAGCAAGGACTCATTCGTGTGCTCAAGCGCCTCAATCATTTCTTTGTGGTTCTCCAGCGTGTGCCAGACCTTAATATTTGATCCGATGACTTCCGCGGAAACTCTTGTCAAGTTTTTATTCGTTATTTTTGTCGCCATTCTAATCAAGCTTTCCAACACCATTCTTTGCGGTTTAACTATTTTTCTGAAACTTATAATATCATGTTTTACGATGGCAATCTCGCTGACCATCTTTCTTTCGTTTCCGTTAAAAATCTCTTCCTCTATATTGTCAATGCGATCATCTATGTGATCAAGCATCGGCATTCTGGTATCAATAAGTTTATCCAGAATTTTATATGTTAAACATACGGCGTTGTTTTCCATATAATAATTTTTCACTATTTCTTGAGCGTTGCATTTCTCAAACACTTTCTTCAATTCTGGGAATGAGCCGCTATAATTTGTGATTAAAATGTCTTTAAACAGGATTATATCCAATTCCGTAGATATTGTTTTTCTTGTTTTGCGATTAAAGACAGGGAAGTGGATAACAACAAAAAGGTAGTCCTTATATTCTTCAACCTTCGGCCTTTTGATTTTCGGCTGGTATTCTCTCAGGATTGAAGGGCAAATATTAAATTCGTTTTTCAGAAACTCAACATCTTTTTTGCTCGGATTTGTTATATTTATCCAGGTGATATTTTTGTTTTTTATTTCACTTCTCATATATTGGATTTTAGGATATTGGATATTGTCATTCCGAATACTGAACTAAATTCAGCACAGGATTGTTTCAGAATCTTTGTTACTTTAGGTTTAATCTATATTTAATTCAATAAAGCCCGGTTTTAGTACAGGTTTAATTTATTTTTATAACGCTATAGATTATATTGCGCGCATTTCAAACGAAGGCGAACAAGCGCTTGTTCGCCTTCGTTTGAAACGCTTTATTGCGTTTTCAATTTAGCAAGAACATTTGATGTTTTGTAGGTTCAGTTGATGTAATGTACGAAAGATTCTGAACCAAGTTCAGAATGACAAATTTTATCAGTACCGATTTTATTATACAATTTATTTGGATTATTGACAAATAAAAAAAGAAGGTTGTTGCCTTCTTGTTTCAGATTACTGGATATGCAATATCGTGGTCAGGATTATGATCCTCAATATCCGAAAGAACAATAACACTTGCGACTCCGACAGATTTGAAGACTTTGTTTATCAATCTAATCAGTAATGACTTCTCATTCTTGACGGTATGTGCTACTCCTGGTTTTATGCAAACAAATTCTGTGAACTCGTCTCCAAATTTGCTCGAAAGAACAACTGTTTGTTTTCTCTTAGTTTTGGGATCTTCCAAAAAGATTTTTATTCTTTGGCCTGGCGGGCAATAGAATATCTCTTCTTTTGTTCCTTTGCCACTTTCATCTCTTGGATGATAATGATTTCCAGCTTCTGCTCCAGGAAGAAGTTCAACAGCGTAGATATAGCGAATTCTACTCATTCCTATCTTCTCAAAAATTTCGTTTATTTCCTGAAACCAAACAGCAAGAAATCTATTCGGCTTTCCCTGCCTGTATTTGTTTTCTGTGCGAAAAATCGTACATAATGGTGTTTCCCACAGTTTTTTTATTTCGTTCGTTTAAATTCCTCCTTAGCAGTTTTGTACATATAATCTTGCATAAAAATAAAAATATGTCAACGCTCTTGACTCTTATTCAAAATCTATTATAATAAAATTAGCACTCTATGAAAAGGAGCGCTAATGGGTAAATTATATAAATATGGAAAGCAGGCAGGAATTAATTTTAGGTTCGGTTATCAGGGAATATGTTGATTCGGCAATTCCCGTAAGTTCTTCTTTGCTTGTGGAGAAATATGATTTTAATTTAAGTCCGGCGACAATCAGGTTTGAAATGTCGGAACTGGAAAATGATGGCTATTTATATCAGCCGCATATCTCTGCCGGCAGAATTCCGACTGACAAAGGGTTTAGATATTTTGTTGATGTTTTGATGGAGGATAAGAAATTGAGCCAAAGAGAACAAAGGTCGCTTCAAATTGAACTTTTAAAATTAAAAGCGCAAAACAAGATGCTTGCCAGAACGACGGCGAAACTTTTAGCTGCGATGTCCGGCAATTTGGCGGTGAGCGGCGTGATTGACTCCGACGATTTTTACAAAGCGGGAATACAGAAATTGCTTTCCCAGCCGGAATTTAACGATTTGGACAGTATTTCTAAAATCGCGGAAGTCGTAGATTATCTTGATGAGAGCTTAGAAGAATTGTCTAATGAATTAAAAAATAAAACGGAAGTTGAAATTTACATCGGCGAAGAAAATCCGATTTGCGGCGCCGACGAGTGCAGTATGGTTGTTTCCAAATATAATCTTAAAAATGGCGAAGAAGGTTTGTTGGCGATCATTGGTCCGAAAAGGATGAAATATTCAAGGAATGTGTCGCTGATTGATTATTTGAAGAAGTTGTTAGGGTAGTATTTGGCGCGCTATTTCTACTCTGTCTTGACAGAGGTTTCGCGAGAATAGGATTAACTTTTCCCATACGAAACCGCCGTCAAGACGGCGTAGAATTCAATTGAGCTGAAATGGGATTTGGGAATAAAAAAAGAAAGAGGATGTTTCCTCTTTCACTGGTTGGTCGCTTGTCTATATCTTCTCCCTGATAATTGTAGCCGCTTCTTTTAAATCTCTCAGATATTTTTCTCTGAGAACAAGAAGAAGCAAAAGTGCCAGAGCTATGAGCAGATATGATAACCAAGTGGTATAGTAAATGCCTCTTATAACGAAGTATAACAGGCAACAAAAACCTGTTATTATTACTGCTACCAATATCTTCTCAAAGCTTGCTCTGATTTTGCTGTCGGGTTTACTGACAACAAATTCCGCAATCAAGTGTAGCGCAATAACAGCAAACGCTACAACTTCTGCCAATATTATTACAGTTTCAATCATTTCAGTATCCTCCTTTTGTTGTTCAATCGTCAATCAATCCCCAAGTCATTCCAACTCAAGAATTACATTTAAACCTATCACAATTCTAAATTTATGTCAACCTCCAAAGAAAAAAAACTGCATCCACAACAAAAAAGGGATTTAAAAAAAGAATTGGAAGAATGCCAAAAGCAAGCCGAGGAAAATTTAAAGGGCTGGCAGAGGGCGAAGGCGGATTTTGTGAATTATAAGAAAGATCAGGAGAAATATTTGAATGAGTTTAGGAAATATGCCAACGAAGATGTGATTATAAAACTTTTGCCGACGATAGATAGTTTTGAATTGGCGGTTCAGCATTTGCCGAAAGAATTAAAAGATACTGATTGGGCGAAAGGAATAATTTGCATTAAAAACCAGTTTGACAATTTTTTGAAAGATGTCGGAGTTGAAGAAATAAAGTCAGTCGGCGAAAAATTTAATCCAAATTTATTTGAATCGGTAGGCGAAGAAGAATCGGACCAAGAAGAAGGAACTATTATTGCCGAGGTTCAGAAAGGATATAAGATGTTTGGAAAGGTTGTGAGGGTGGGAAAGGTGAAGGTGGCGAAGAAAATAAATTAAATAAAAAAATATAAATTTCTACCCGGCTTTAGCTGAGGGTTTGCAAGGTTTTAATCTTGATAGAGAAAACAATTAATAAATCTAGCAAGGTTAAAATCTTGCAAATCGTGCGCTAAAGCGCCGTAGAATAATTTATAAAACATAAATCTATGTTAAAGTTATACAAATGCGCGAAAAATTGCGGAAATATTGAAGAGGTAAAAATAGACGATGGGCGAATTCCCATCTGTTGCGGCGTTGAAATGATAGAAATTAAAAAAGATGAAGCGGGATCGCTTGGCTGTTTCGGATGTATGGGGTGCTATGGCGGATTGGACGATACGAAAGATGATGAATAGTAAGGATATTCTTAATAGTATCAATCTTGGACTGACAAACGAACGATAGTGAAGTTTGTTACTCGAGGCAATGAAATAACACACTCCGCTATCGCTTCGTGTGTCAGTCCGGAAAATTAACTTGCAATTCACAATTCTAAATTCACGAAAGGAGGTGATAAATTATGGACATTATCAAATGGAGTCCTTTTAGGGATGTTGACAAATTTTTTGAAGAGGATTTTTTTCCAATGATTCCGGCGATATCTAAAAAAGCCATACCGTCAATGGATATCTACCAGACAAAAAACGATGTGGTGGCTGAGGTCTCATTGGCTGGAATTGATCCTAAGGATGTAAAAGTTACGATTGAAAATGACATTCTAACAGTTAAAGGAGAAAAGAAAGAGGAAAAAGAAACAAAAGAAAAAGATTATTATTGCAAGGAAATAAGAGCGGGAAGCTTTATGCGGTCGGTCAGTTTGCCGGTTCATGTCAAAGGCGACAAAGCGCAAGCGGAAAGCAAAGACGGGATACTAAAAATTACCGTTCCAAAAGCCGAAAAGAAAATCATCAAAGAGATCCCTATTAAAGTTAAGAAGTAATAAATTGCCAAATTCTTTGAATTACGAAACTCCTCCCCTTAGACAAGGGGAGGATGGGAGGGGTTGGAAAACTGGCTATTATCTCCAACCACTCCTAACCTCTTCTTGTCTAAGGAGGAGAATAAACTGCATTTTGCAATTCAAAGCAAATTGCTAAATTGTCAAATTGTCGGTTTAAATTATAAAATGCTTCGTGACAATTTGACAATATGACAATTTAACAATTAATAAATAATTTAACAATAAAAATTATGGGTAAAATTTTAGGAATTGATCTTGGGACAACCAATTCGGCAATGGCAATTGTTGAGGCGGGAGAACCAAGAGTCTTGGAAAATAAAGAAGGAAACAGGACAACGCCTTCCATGGTTGCCATTAGCAAATCCGGCGAGCGTCTTGTTGGGTTGCTTGCTAAAAGGCAGGCGGTTACAAATCCGGAAAATACCGTGTTTTCCGTAAAAAGATTGATCGGAAGAAGTTTTGAGGATAAAGAAATTCAGGAGGATTTGAAACTTATGCCATATAAAATTATAAAAGCGAACGGCGGTGTGAAGGTGAAAATGAGAGACAAGGAACATACGCCGCAAGAGATTTCCGCCATGATTTTACAGAAACTAAAAAGCGACGCGGAAGAAAAGCTGGGTGAAAAAATAACTGAAGCAGTGATTACCGTTCCGGCATACTTCAATGATTCACAAAGGCAGGCGACAAAGGACGCTGGAAAAATTGCCGGCTTTGATGTCAAGAGGATTATCAACGAGCCGACAGCGGCGGCGCTGGCTTATGGTTTTAATAAAAGAAAAGACGAAAAGATAGTTGTTTATGATCTGGGAGGGGGGACTTTTGATGTTTCTGTTTTGGAAGTCGGGGATGATACGGTGGAAGTTAAAGCCACAAGCGGTGATACGCACCTTGGAGGAGATGATTTTGACCAGAAAATAATAAATTGGATAGTTGAAGAGTTTAAAAAAGAGGAAGGCGTTGATTTGAGCAAGGATCAAATGGCGTTGCAGCGGCTAAAGGAAGCAGCGGAGAAAGCGAAACACGAGCTTTCTTCAGCGATTGAGACCGAAATAAACCAACCGTTTATCACTGTTGATGCGTCCGGTCCAAAACATCTTAATCTGAAAATGACAAGAGCGAAACTTGAAGAATTGGTTGGCGATTTGATAGAGGGAACGCTTGAACCATGCAAGAAAGCTCTTGAAGATTCAAAATTCAGCATTGGCGACATAAATGAAGTTATTTTGGTTGGGGGAATGACAAGAATGCCTGCTGTTCAAGAAGCGGTAAAAAAGTTTTTCGGCAAAGAGCCAAACAAAGGGATTAATCCTGACGAGGTTGTTGCCATGGGAGCCGCGATTCAGGGAGGAGTTATAGGCGGGGAAGTTAAGGATGTTCTGCTTTTGGATGTTACGCCTCTTTCTCTTGGGATTGAAACATTAGGCGGCGTTTCTACGAAACTTATTGAAAAGAATACAACGATTCCCGTCGCCAAAACGCAGATCTTTTCAACCGCCGCGGATAACCAGCCATCGGTGGAAATAAATGTTCTTCAAGGCGAAAGAGAAATGGCGGCTGACAACAAATCGCTAGGAAGGTTTATCTTAGATGGTATTCCGCCGTCTCCGCGCGGAATTCCGCAAATTGAAGTTACCTTTGACATTGACGCTAACGGTATTTTGAATGTGAGAGCGAAAGATAAAGCGACGAATAAAGAGCAATCAATCAGAATTGAAGCGTCATCGGGGCTTTCCAAAGAAGAAATAGAAAAAATGAAAAAAGACGCGGACGCGCATGCGGAAGAAGATAAGAAGAAAAAAGAAAAAATAGAAATTAAAAACAACGCGGATACGCTTGTTTACACTACAGAAAAACTTCTGCGCGACGTGGATGATAAAATTAAAGCGGAAGACAAAAAGGCGATTGAAGAAAAAGTTGAAGCGCTAAAGAAAGTAAAAGAAGGCGATGACATTGAAGCGATTAAAAAAGCGTCTGAGGAATTATCTCTTGAAGCGCAAAAAATCGGCGCCGCGATGTATCAACAGCAAGCCGGGCAAACTCCTGGCGGCGAGCGAAAGAAGGAAGAAAATAAAGGCCCGGTTGAAGGGGAGTTTGAGGATGTAAAGGATGAAGACAAGAAGGATGATAAGAAGAAGTAAATAGTTTAATTAAAAAAAACAGCGGTATAAATTACCGCTGTTTTTTTGTAAACAATAAATGCAAGTTTAAATTATTTCAAAATCCAAATTGTTTCAATTTAAGTTCAAATTTCAAACATTAAAAACCGCAAACTTTTTGAATTTTGAATTTTGGATTTGGTTTGAAATAATTTGAAATAATTTGGATTTTGGATTTTCCCTGTTAATGCGTTTAAAATCTATAGCTCGAAGTTTACTTCACGGCAATGTGGGAAAGACCGTAGAATCAGCGAACATAGAATAATTTCTATTGTATTATTGACTCAAACCAACCCTCGCGCAACCCTGCTTTGATAAAGCCGGCTAAGAGAACAATTGTTAAAACCAGCATAAATATATTAGCGGCTTTCATCGGATGCGGTCTGCCCTGATAAGCGGGGAGTCCAAGTTTTCTTTTTGCCATAGAATAATTATTTAATAACTTAACATATCATTATTCTACAAAAATTTTTTAGTATTGACAAGATTATATATTTTAGATAAATTTCAATTTGCCAAATCTATAAAATTAGAGCATAATTAAATACAAGGATTTAATCATAAAAGAAAATATGAAAATTCAAAAAGCAAAAGATCCGAATAATTTAACCGAGTTTGAGCAAAAGCATCTGCCGTGGATTTTAACGCCAGATTTTATTAAGAAAAAAGAAGAATTTAAAGTTATGGTTAAAATTGGAAAAGTTGACCATCCGATGACCAATGAGCATTATATTAGAGGTGTGCAGCTTTGTGTTAATGGCAAGTGTTTTAAAAGAAAGATATTGAAATTGTCTAATCATTCAGAAGCGGAATTTAAAGTCACGCTGGAAAAAGATTCTCTTTTGACGGCTAGGGCAGAGTGTAATTTGCATGGCGTGTGGGAAACAGAGAAAAAGATAGTTTTGTGCAGACCCTAAGTATATCAAAATGTTAATAAGTATGTTAAAATATTAAAATGATCCCGGGCGTGTAGCTCAGCCGGTTAGAGCGTTTCTCTGATAAGGAAAAGGTCCCTGGTTCGAGTCCAGGCACGCCCACAAATCATATAAACATAAAAACATTTAAACATATAAACATGGTGATTTTTCTTGTTGAATGTGGAAATTTCACTATGTTTATATGTTTATATGACTCGGGCCCGTAGCTCAGTTGGCTAGAGCACTTGCTTTGCACGCAGGGGGTCGCAGGTTCAAATCCTGTCGGGTCCACCAAATTCAACTTGACGGTGTTTATTGGACGAAATCCGAATGCATTTTGAGTAAAATTCAGATTGATTTTTACTTGCAATAAAATTTTGAAGATCATTTTTAATCTTTTTTGAGAAAAGGTGTTTTCTCCTTACCTGCCAGCAGGCAGGCGCTCTGTTACGAAAACAATTTATTAAAAAGTATACTTAGAATAAAATAAGATTGCTATGACTATAAACGATATAAAAACCAATCACAGAATTATACGCGGTGATTCAAGGCAAATGAAAGAATTGCTCGATAATTCTGTTCACTTAGTAATTACATCACCGCCATATTGGCAATTAAAAGATTATGGCGCAGACGATCAAATCGGATATAACGATAGCTATGAAAACTATATAAATAATCTAAACTTAGTTTGGCAAGAATGTTCAAGGGTTTTAAAAAATGGCTGTCGTCTGTGTATTAATATTGGCGATCAATTTGCTCGCTCGGTTTATTATGGACGATATAAAATTATTCCTATCAGAACTGAAATAATCAAATTTTGCGAAACGATAGGGTTTGGTTATCTAGGTAGTATTCAACGATTGTAAAACTGAATTTTGCGAAACAAGAAATTGGTTTTATTGATTTTTTAAAATAATCTTCAAGATATTTTTTGTATTTTAAGTTTTGTTCGCTGTTTAAAACTATTAAGAAAAAATTTATTTGTCTATTATTATTTTCTTCTAATCGTTCAGAATACAAAGAGTAATAACAATATTTTTTTATTTCTTTTTCAATCATTGCAATCATTTCTTTTTCCAACCTTGTTTTTTTAAGCTCTAAAATATTGATATTATTTTGATTAAAGATAACAATATCTGAAGGATAGGCATTGCCAAAAATGAATTGATTATAAATTTTTGAATGATTTAGATCGTTGTTTTGAATACTATTTAAAATTTTATTTAATTGGTTATAAACAACGCTTTTATTATTCTTAAGGTTAAATATAATAAAAGTTTCTAAGTCGCTTTCAGATGAAAAAAATGATTTTTTAGATAGCCTATTTTTATTAGCGATAAATTCTGAATCAACTTTAAGTTTTTCGTAATCTGGAATATAAATTTTATTATCAAATTTCTTTAATTCATTTCCGTGATTTTTAATAGTTTGTAATATAAATTTGCCCTCTTTGTTATTGAAACATATAGAATGAAGATGTTTATTTTGTTGTAATAAATTTATAAGTCTATATGCAAAGTCTTTATTTTCACTATTTATTCCTTGTAAATAAATATCTGTTTCTTCAATGCATCTTAATTTGTTGAATTGAATGTCAATTCTATAGTAATATTTTTTATTTGGATATATTTCTTTTTTTTCGTAAAACAGGGAAAATTTAACTTTAAAAGGTCCATAAATTTTCTGTGATTTATAATTAAATTGAGAAATAAAAACAGTATCGCCCTTGTTAATATTAGACAACCAATTAGAAGTTGTTGATCCATATTTCCCAAATTCAATACATTCCTTAGCAAATTTTGTAGTTGTAAGCACGTAGTATCTCATGCTATGATACTAGCAAGAGATTAAAATGCTGTCTAGTAAAATTATTAATTACAGATATAAATATATGCAAAAAGATTTTTTATTTAGACAACTCAAGAAAATTATTGAATACATTTTTGATGTAATAATAGATCGTCCTTACAATGTTATTGTTGTTTGCGGAAAATCTGTCGTTAATGACGGATTGGCTAAACATTTCCCGGAAGTAAAATTTATTGAAAGTGATAACGATCTTGATCATGCGGGCGACATAGATTATTTAGGCATGATTGATGAAAAAGCATTTGGGATACAAATAAAACCCATAACAGCGAAAGCTAATTTTGGCAACTATTCAATTTCCGAAAGAATGAGAGCTAATTTTCAGGATTTTGAGCAAAAATATCAAGGAAAGGTTTTTATTGTTTTTAGTTTAGACGGAGAAATCGGCAACAAGGAAGTAATTAAAGAAATTGAAGCTGAAATAAAAAGATTGAAAACGCAATAATGTGTTTTGGGTCACGGGCATTCACTCCTGTCCTTGTATCTTTTTGCGCCGTTTAAAAATTTGAAATTAAAAATTAACACAAGGATATGAAAAGGAAAAATCTTATTATTATCTTAATTCTAATAATCGCCGGCGGCGGTTTTGTTGCTTTTAGTTTTACCAAAAAAGAAGG
>Ga0190347_1000681_pt1 | contig 10427 bp, 8 predicted proteins | sample 48721356_MG_FD_161652 | JGI IMG/M metagenome (GOLD analysis project Ga0190347, IMG submission 161652) | Hydrothermal vent microbial mat bacterial communities from Southern Trench, Guaymas Basin, Mexico - 4872-13-5-6_MG | ecosystem: Environmental > Aquatic > Marine > Hydrothermal vents > Microbial...
TTTTATCAACCTTTTTAGGAGCCATTAACAAAGAGGTAAAAATTAGCAGTCCTAGAAAATCCATCGCTAAATCCCGTAGCTGATTCATTCTTGTTTCCATAAAAAGGTTGAGATAAAAACTGCTTTCCAATCCTGACATTTTTATCTCTATTATTTCCCAGCCGACAAAAATTATCAGCGCCAGTGGCAGCATTTCTTTGAACTTGCTTTTTGAGAAAAAATCAGCTATGATTGCCGCGAGAGCTATTCCAGCGACCAAATGGGTGGGGATATCAATCCATCTCCACGCAGTCATTCCGTAGTGATGAATAGCGATGGTGACGATTGATAAAACAACCCAAATGATAAAAAGATAAAAAGTCAGCTTTTTAATGTTTGAAAATATCTTCGGCATAAAGAATTCTTAGTAAATTGTTATTGATAGTATTCTAACAGATTATTTCAGAGAGGGCAAAAAAATAAGGCAAATAGAAAAGCGGAGGTGATTTAGATCTATTATCTTTATCACTACTCCGCTTTGAGATGGGACTTTTTTGTCCCAATTGCTACATCGTCATTTTTACTCCTCCTGTCAGAACCGGTGCCGCTTGGATCCGATGGTCAGTGCCGCAATTTACAGAATTTTTGAAAATCCCGCCATTACTCTCATAGGCCATTCCTCCTGTGTTGTTGGTTGGCATAGCGCCGAATAAGGGGTGTAGATTGTCGGATTTTGTGGGAAGAGTTTGTCTCCGCATGTCTTGCGACATCTTTGGTTGGCATAGCGCCGAATAATCGGAGTATCTTCCATCAAAACTCTCCTGACAATCTACGGTAGACCTTTCTTCAAGGGTAGAGGATATATGATATTCTCTATTACTGGCGCCAGAATCTTGTAGGCGCGAGTGAGAGCTAATCCTCCTTTTCTTTCTGCGCATATCAATGATCTGAGCAGAATTCCGTTACAGGGTGGGGAAAGAATTCTGAGCTTGGGCATAACATCCCCAAATCAACCTTCAATCACTCTATCCTCTGTGTAACATAATCTGCTTCGCAGAATAAACCCTTTGAAGGTCTACAAGTCAACCTACCATACAAAAAATAATCTGTCAATACTCCCTCAAAAAACCAAATTTTAGATTTTTTGGAGGTCAGGTTTTAACCTGTAAGTTTACAGATTAAAATCTGAACTCCAAATCCAAATTATCTGTCAATTATTTAATCGTCTAATATTTATCTTATGACAAAAAAAATCAAAAAAGCGATTCTGCCAGTGGCGGGATTTGGAACAAGATTTCTACCGGTAACAAAATCACAGCCCAAAGAAATGTTGCCAATTGTTGATAAGCCGATTATCCAATACCTAGTGGAAGAAGCAGTGGCAGCTGGAATAGAAGAGATATTTTTTGTAACTGGACGCGGTAAACGGGCAATTGAAGATCATTTTGATCACTCTTTTGAACTAGAATATAATCTAGTGGAAAAAGCTAAACATGATCGGCTGGCGGAAATTTACAAACTTCCGAAATTGGCGAAGTTTGCTTTTGTTCGCCAATCAAAACCAATCGGAGACGGAGATGCGATTTTATGCGCTCGCCATTTAATTGGCGATGAGCCTTGCGCGGTTTTATTCGGCGACGATTTAATTGATTCAGAAACGCCTGGAATTGCTCAACTGATAAAAGTTTTTGAAAAATACGGCGATCCGGTTATCGCTTTAGAAAGAGTTCCCAAAAAAGATGTTTACCGATTTGGGGTAGTAGATTCAATTGAGATTAGTAAAAGGACCTACGAAATTAAAGATATTGTTGAAAAGCCACCGGTGGAGAAGGCTCCTTCCGACTTGACAATTGTTGGAAAATATATTATCACCCCCGATGTTTTTGAAGAATTAGAAAAAATAAAGCCGGGCAATGACGGAGAAGTACGCCTTGCCGACGCTCTTAAAAATCTTCTTTCTCGCAAGCCAATCTACGGCTATGAATTTGAGGGAACACGGCATGATTGCGGCAATAAACTGGGATTTCTTAAAGCAACCGTCCACTACGCCTTAAAGCGAAAAGAGTTTAACGGAGAATTTAAAAATTACTTGAAAGAGTTGGATTTTGATTACTATTCCAAAAAGAAAGAAAAATAAAAAAATTAGGGCAGGTTGTAAAAATATATCTTAAGAATAATTTTTAATTTTTAGTGGTATTATTATTGATTGAAAATTTTAAAATTAAAAGTTTTATTGATGCCTCAAAAAGAACTTTTTTTAAAAATTGCTTTTAGAAGAATAATTATTTTTGCCAAACTTCTGTTAAGCGGTTTTAGAATTGCCTTTAAAAAGTCTTATTTTCAAAACAGAGCTATGAGAGATGTTTTGATTTTGAGCGTTTTAACTAATATCGGACTTTGGATTTATCTGTTTGCCAACAAGATAGACAGCCCTTATCCTATTATTTTACACTACAGCTTACTTTTTGGAGTTGATTATTTGGGAGAATACTACAAGATATTTTTTATTCCGTTGGTGGGATTGATTTTACTTTTAGGCAATAGCGTTATGGGTTATTGGATTTACCTTCGGGAAAAATTAGCGGCCTACTTTTTAATGATTGCCACTCTGGAAATCCAGATTTTTTTATTTATTGCGGGAATAGCGCTGATTAAAATTAACTCTTGATATTTTAGAAGCGCCAAATTCAAAGTTACAAATCCCAAATAAATCCAAAATCCAAAATCCAAAACTTTATCTTAGTTCATTTTATAATGCTATATTTTGTTTTGAGTTTTGAATTCTGGTCATTGGTGCTTATTTGGGATTTGTAATTTTGAATTTGGAATTTTTAACATACTATGTTTCAATATCCTACTTTCCATTTTCCATCCTCTAAACCTAAAAATAAAAAAGATTATTATCTTCAAAGATTTTTTGAAATTGCGCCGGGAGTTATTTCTTTAAGCATTATTTTTAGCTGTTTTTATTTTTCCTATTCATGGCCGGTAGCAATAGCTATTTTTATTATCATTTTTGACTTATATTGGTTAGTGAGGACAGGTTATATTTCTGTCTTTGTTATCTTTGCTTATCGGAGAATAAAAATTTGGGAAAAGGAAGATTGGCTGAGAAAATATCACACGGCAAGATCTGTTTTTTCTTCAAAAGAAGAATTAAAAGAACGTAAAGAGGACTATAACTCTTCTTTAACTATTTCCTCCTCTAACGGAAAAACTGACAGCCAAGAAATCTATCATCTCGTTATTTTGCCGACATACAAAGAAGATATTGAAATTTTGAAAGCGAGTATTAATTCAATCCTTAATTCCGACTATCCGAAAAATAAAATAATTTTAGTTATGGCTTTTGAAGAAAGGGCAGGGGACGAGGCAATAGAAAAAGCCGAGATTTTAGAAAACCAGTTCAGCGATAAATTTTTTGCGTACCTAACCACAATTCATCCTGACGGACTTGCCGGTGAAGCGAGAGTAAAAGGAGCCAATCTAAATTGGGCGGCAAAAGAAGCTAGATTATTTTTGGACGAAAAAAATATTAAGTACGAGAATGTTTTAATTTCCGCTTTTGATTGCGACAGCTGTGTCCATCCCAAATATTTTTCCTGCCTGGCTTATAAATTCCTGACCGCCAAAAATCGTCGCCAATTAAGTTTTCAGCCTATTCCGTTTTACAATAACAATATCTGGCAAGCCAGCGCCTTTGTGCGAGTTTTGATGGCCAACTCCTCCTTTTGGCAAATGATCCAAAGCGTTAGAACCGGTAAAATGGTTACTTTTTCCAGCCACTCAATGAATTTCAAAACCTTAGTTAATGTTGGCTATTGGCCTGCGGACATTATCTCCGACGATTCAATTATTTTCTGGAAATGTTTTTCTTATTACAATGGAAATTATAAAACAGTCCCGATTTATTTGCCGATTTCAATGGATGCTATTTCATCAGGAAATATTTTTAAAGATTTTGTTAACCAATACAAGCAATTGCGTCGCTGGGCGTGGGGAGTGGAAAATGTGCCGATTGTTTTTCGGATGTTTTTAGAAAATAAAAAAATTCCTCTGGCAAAAAAAATAACTCGCGGCTGGGAGGAGATTTCTGGAAGAATTTCCTGGGGCGTTGCGCCGATTATTATCACTACGCTCGGCTGGCTGCCAATTATTCTTGGCGGCGAAAAATTTCATCAAACTACTATAGCCTTGAACCTGCCAAGTATTTTAGGACATCTGATGACTTTGGCAATGGTCGGAGTGTTAATTTCAATACTTGTTTTTTTGCTTCTTCTTCCTCCTATGCCAAAAGAAACAAATAAATCAAGATATTTTATTATGGTAGGTCAATGGGTTCTAGTGCCAATTATTGCCATTCCTCTGGGAGCAATGCCTATGCTTGACGCTCAAATAAGATTAATGCTGGGAAAATATTTGGAGTTTTGGGTAACGGAGAAAAAAAGAAATTAGAAAATAGGAAATTAGAAATTGGAGAATTAAATTTTAGTTTCTTGAATTTTTTGAACTATGAAATAAACTTTAGTTGTTGTCCTGAAATAAGTTCAGAACGGCAATTTTAGTATGTTTTGCGATTCAAAACAATATCCAATTTCCAATACCTTTATATGTATTATTTATATCTCAAACCCTTCTTTATTTCTCTTCTTTTTAGTTTAATTCTTGTTCCTATTGTCATTAAATTAGGCGAGAAATTTCAGTTTTTTGATGAGTTAAACTCCCGCAAGATACATAAAAAAAATATTGTTAGATTAGGCGGAACGGTAATAATCATTTCTTTTTTAGCGGGAGTTTTTTTAAGCAAGGAGCTAGTTTTTGATAATTTAAAATGGGGAATTGTTATTAGCTCTTTGATAATACTATTTTTCGGCGTTTGGGACGATATAAAAAATCTATCCTGGAAAAAACAGCTCATTGGACAAATAGTTATCGTCCTGATAATGATATACGCCGGTTTAAATGTTGATTATATTGCTAATCCGTTTGGGGCGAACGAAATAAGACTGGACCAATTTCACTATTCACTATTCACTTTTCAATTTTCAATTTTCGGTTCTCTGTTCATTCTGATTTGGATTATTAGTTTTATGAATGTGATGAACTGGCTTGACGGGATTGATGGATTAGCGGGAGGAGTAGGATTTATCGGCGTTATAACTTTATTTTTTTTAAGCATTTCTACTTTGGTTAATCAGCCGCCTTTGGGAATAATATCCATTGCTTTGGCAGGATCAATTTTAGGATTTCTGATTTATAATTTTTATCCCGCTAAAATTTTTATGGGTACCAGCGGATCAATGTTTTTGGGATTTATGCTGGCAGTTATAGCTATTTTTTCCGGCGGAAAAACAGCAACTGCCTTGTTGGTGATGGGATTTCCAATTCTGGACGCCGGATGGGTAATTATTCAAAGAATTAAAAACAAACAATCTGTTTTTTTGTCCGATAATCGGCATTTTCATTATCGGCTTTTAGAACAAGGATGGTCGCAAAGGAAAATAGTTTTGTTTATTTATGTTATTTGTCTTATTTTTGGAATATCCGCCTTGGCATTTCAAACAATGGGAAAAGTTTTGGCGCTTTCTGCTCTGGGACTGTTAATGATTTTAATAATAAAAATTAGAAATTAGGAAATCAGGATATTTTGTTTCCTTTTTGTAAAAAAGCCAAGAGAATTTCTGGAGCAACAGATTTAGTTCAAAGATTAAAACGGTGGAGATGAACCTTATTCCCAAACTAAATCCGTACCCTGAATTAATTTTCTAGTTTCCGATTTTCCAAACTTCTTTATTTTTCATTTGTTTTATCTTAAAATTTCTGATAAAATAGAGTTATTATCTCGCGTCGCGTTTTTGTATCGTTATGTTAATCAAAAAAAAACCAAAAAAGAAATTTAAATGGCTCGCTTCCGGATTATTTATTACCGTCGGTTTGGCGGTGGTGGTTTTCATCGGGGTGGCATTAGGAAAGGAAACATACCGCAAATACCAGATTCAAAAAGAGATAGACTCGCTTCAGCAAGAAGCGGAAAAAGTGAGTGAAAAAAATCAGGAATTAAGGCAACTAATTGAATACTACCAAACCGATGCTTACAAGGAACTGGAAGCTAGAAAAAAATTAGGGCTTCAGAAAAAAGGAGAGAAAGTGGTAATTATTAAATCCAGTCCAGAAAATTATCTTAATAAAACCGGCAATCTTGAATCTGCGGAAAGTAAAAATGCTAGTAATCTTGAAAAGTGGTGGAGATATTTTTTTAGGGAGTGATTACTTATTAAAGGATTAACGCATTGTTTTTTAAGTCCGTTAATCTGCTAATCCGTTAATGCGTTAATAAATAATTCTTTATTTTTTTATAAACCGCGGGTATAGTATATTGGCATTACATAACCTTCCCAAGGTTAAAAAACGGGTTCGATTCCCGTTACCCGCTCCAAATAACGAGTTATAAAATATGAAATATGAAATAATAAAAATTATCAAGTATGTAAAATTTAAGAAAGAATTGCTTTTGGGCGTGGCTTGTTTAAGCTTTTTTTTGATATCTTTCAGTACCGCCAGCGCCAGCGAAATAGGCGATAGCCAAACATTTTTTGTTGACAGCAGTTATGACTATTCAGCGCGGCCCTCTGTTGAAGCGACATTAAAAAATTTGAGTTCCCATGGATACTTTTATGTGGAGGATGATTATTTCAATGGGCTTTCCAAAGCGGAACAAAATATTTTTTTAGATCATTTATCAAGTTTAGCCAATGACTTTGACAACACCATTTACTACACCGATAGAAATGTTTTTGGAGTAGAGTGGTCTCCAGGTATAGATAATGACAATCATATCACGATTTTGTTGTCTCAACTTGCCAAGCGCGCAGGGGGATATTTCAATCCTAATAATGAGTATCAAAAAGAAATGATAAACGGTGGGGCAAGTAATGAGCGGGAAATGATTTATTTAAACTCTGAATTTATTAGCGATCCGCGGATGAGCAGTTTTCTAGCTCACGAGTTCCAGCATCTTATCACTTGGTACCATAAAACCAAACTTCACGGAGTCGTAGACGATATCTGGCTTAATGAAGGGCGTTCGGAATACGCGCCAACGGCTAATGGTTTTGACAATCAATATGACGGCAGCAATTTGAAGGCGAGGGTGGAGCAATTTAAAAACAGTCCCGATGATTCTTTGACTGAATGGAGGGGTAGAATTGAAGATTATCCGCCAGTTAATCTTTTTATCCAATATCTAGTTGATCATTTTGGAAAAAACATTTTAAAAAAGATAGTTGAGAACGACAAAGTAGGAATTGCCAGTGTTAATGAGGCGCTAAAAGATACTGGCAACCCAGAAAATTTTTATGATGTTTTTACTGATTGGACAGTGGCAAATTATCTCAACGATTCCACGGTTGGCAACAACAAAAAATTTGGCTATCTTAACTCTAACCTCTCTTATCAAAATTTTCATCTTGAGCCAAGTTCAACAACTTTTATCGGTAACGATACTGTTATTAATTTTAGCGCTTCAATTAAAGACTGGAGCAGCCGCCGTTATGAAATTAAGCCGACTGATTTAATTAATGATAAAAAAAATACTTTAGAATTTAGTTTTAACGGCGGTAATTCAAAAAAATTCAGAGTGCCATATGTTCTTTTTTACCGCGATGGCGAAAAGAAAGTTAGTTATCTGGACTTGGATGAAAATCAAGATGGAAAAATTTTGATCAATAATTTTGGTAGTTCAGTTTCCAGATTAACCGTTATTCCTAGCAGTCAAGTAAAAGTTTCAGGATTTGGCAATTCAGAACCATTAAGCGCTTTTTCTTATTCGGCAAAACTAATTAAATCAACAGCGGCGGTAGTCCAGAAATATCCCGACGGTTCTCTTTTACGAGCAAAAGGAGGCGAAAAAGTTTACTTAATTGAAAATAATAAAAAAAGATGGATTACCACCGCAGAAGTTTTTTCCAGTCGATATAATTGGAGTGATATTCAAGATGTCTTTAGCGGAGATTTGGATGACATTGAAACAGGAAAGAATATTAATAAATTGGGCGACGGATCTTTAGTGAAAGGAACTTCAGAAAAAGTTTATTTAATTGAAGACGGAAAGAAAAAATGGATCGTTGACGCTTTTACTTTTAATCATCGGAAATACCAGTGGGAAAATATTTATCAAATTTCCGATGAAGATTTAAATAACTACCCTGAGGGAGAAAATATCTTAGACACATCGCCTTATCCTGATGGAACTTTAGTTAGGGGCTCCTGTTATAAAGTTTATCTGATTGAAAATGGTCAGAAAAAATGGATTTCTTCTGAGGAAGTTTTCAACGCGCGAGGTTATAAATGGGATAAGGTTATCGTTGTTTCAAATGACGATTTGGAGAATTACCCGGAAGGAGAAAGAATTGAATAGAGCATTGCGTATCATATATATTTTTTAAAACTTGACGGGATGAAATTTTCGGGCTAGGATGAAAATATGAAAGCAAGAATTTTGTTTCCCGATAGACTTGGAATTTACAGAAAGGAAAGATTTCCTTTGCTAAACGATTTGCTTTTTATAGCAAAAGGAATAATAAGGAGTGCCTTAAGGAGGGATTAAGGTTATGAGAAATGAAGGAGTTTCGTTGTTGGTGAACATACTATATGTTCTAAAACAAGCGGCAAAGCGAGCGATATTTAAGTAAGGGACTAATAAGCCCCTTTTTTATTTAGGGGAAATGAGTTATAATTAAAACTGGAACGAGAAGTTTAATTTAAAAATGAAATCAGACAGCTCGGCGTGAATTTAAACTAAAGCTCCCGCTCCAATTTCCAATTTCCAATTTCTTTCTAATATGTTTAAAAAAAAACAAAAAATACGAAGGAATGTTCTTTTAGAAAGAAGGAAAAGGCAAATATGGGATAAGATTTTAAAAATCTTATTTGCCATTTCAGGAATATTGCTGCTTTGCTTTGTTTTGTTTTCGCCGTTTCTAAAAATTAAAAAAATTGATGTTTTGGGAAATAATTCAATCCCGTCGGAAAAAATAGAAGAAGAAGTGAAACTGACTTTGAAAGAAAATATCTTGTTTTTAATCCCTGGCGATAACATTATTTTCGTTTCTGCGAAAAATAGCGAAAAGAAAATCAAGGAAAAATTTCCCGAAGTGAAAGGAGTTAAAATAAAGAAAAATTGGCTGGACATTAAAAATCCAGGCAAGTTTAAATTAGAAGTTAAAATTTCAGAAAAAGAAAAAAAAGTAGTTTGGTGCCAAGAATGCCCTTTTGATAGAAATAATAACAATGTTTGTTTTTATCTTGATAAAGAAGGAAGAGCGTTCAGCCCAGCAGAGAATAACCCAAATAAAATAGAAGCGATTATTATTTTTGAAAAACCGCAACAGAAAGTTTTTAATAAAAATGACGAATCGTCATCAGAAAATAAAAATAACAAAGAATTTCAGCAATGGAAAATTGATTGCGGAAAGTGTGGAGAAAATAATTGTTTTAAAGAGAAAAAGACAATAGATGGCAAGGAAAATATCACTTGCTATTTGTTGCCAGAAATTTGCCTAAATCCGATTTCTATCGACGATCAGGTAGCGGACAGACAGTTTATCAGTTTTGTTTTAGATTTGGATGAAAAATTAAAACAAGACAGCCACTTTAAAATAGTAAAATATCAAACTGGCGGAGTGAAAACGCGGGAAATAATCGCCTATACCGACAGAGGATTAAAACTTTATTTTAACACCCTTGAAAGCGCCGACAGTCAAATAGAATATTTAAAAGATTTTTTAAAGAAAGGAATTGACAAAAGAGGGTTGGATAGCTTAGAATATATTTATTTGGAAGCGGGGGATAGGATTTTTTACAAGTAATAAATAAAATTATCCGCAATTTGCTAATCTAAATTAAAATTATGAAACAAAAAAAAATCATTGCCATAGGGCATAAAAATCCGGATACCGATTCGGCGCTGTCAGCGATTTTGATTTCTCGGTTTGGAAAAAAAATATTTGGCGCTGATGTCAAAGCTGCGATCGCCGGCGGTATAAACAACGAAACGAAATATATTCTAGACTTTCTTAAAATCAAAAAACCAGAAGTATTAAAAAAAATAAAAAACAAAAAGGTAATTTTAGTTGATACAACTGAACCAAATCAAATAATAAAGGGACTCACCGAAGATAATTTGCTGGCGATTATTGACCATCACAATCTCGGTGGATTAAAATCGTCTATACCTATTTACGCCAGAATTGAGCCGCTTGGCTGTACCGGTTCGGTAATTTACAAAATTCTGCGCGAGAAAAATATTAAAATAAATAAAGTTTCAGCCACACTTATAATTGCCTGTATTATTTCAGATACTCTAAATTTCAATTCTCCCACAGCTACTAGTGAAGATAAAAAGATATTAAGAGAACTGAATAAAATTGCTAAATTGGACCTTAAAAAAT
>Ga0190347_1000683_pt1 | contig 10409 bp, 10 predicted proteins | sample 48721356_MG_FD_161652 | JGI IMG/M metagenome (GOLD analysis project Ga0190347, IMG submission 161652) | Hydrothermal vent microbial mat bacterial communities from Southern Trench, Guaymas Basin, Mexico - 4872-13-5-6_MG | ecosystem: Environmental > Aquatic > Marine > Hydrothermal vents >...
AAACAACACATTTTTTTCTGGAAAACTCTCCCTTAACCCCTTGAAGTGAGGAGAGTTTTCCAGAAAAAAATGTGTTTACAGGCAGTTATTAAAATCCACACTAAACGTCGAAGAACCAGAGAATATAATAGACTCGCAGCATGAACACTCAATTGAGACTTTTCCATAGGATGTTGAACGGCGGTACGATCAAGAGTGAAGTAAAGTCAATGGCCCCTTTCAGGGCTTTCTGAGGTCACCCGCCCTATACGTGGGATATCACTGAGTCTTTTGATGTTTGAAAAGACTTTGAGACCACTTTGATTGACGGATATTGAATAAGTGCATGCAAATATTTCATGCTTTCGAGGTATGCAATGAGGCCTACAGTAGTCACTATAAATAAAATTATTTCATTATTGAAAAATGAAGTATTTTGGAAAAGGCCATTCAGAACATTATTTCGTATAGCTTCGTGGGAGTACTTTAGGCTGATGAATAAGACGGTTGATTTAATTTTTGATAATGATATCAAAGTAATTGCTAGTTGTAACGATGGTGCAGGAAGATTGCTGTATTATTTTGATGAATACGATAAAATAATTTTAAAGCTATTGGACAATTATATTAAAGACGATATGGTCATAGTTGACATAGGCTCCAACATAGGATTTTATACATTATTTGCAGCAAAAAGAATTAATACAGGAAAAGTTATTGCTTTTGAGCCATCTCCAGACACATTTAAACGATTGCAAAACAATATCCTAATTAACAATTTTAAAAATATAGTTGCAAATGATTATGCTGTTGGAAAACATGAAGGCATCGCTGAACTAACAATGTGTGAAGATAGTGCGAAGTGTTACATTGAGAAGTTGAATACCACTTCAAAAAACCATATGGAGAAAGTAAAAGTAATATCTCTTGATAAATATATTTCTATTCATTCCATACCCAAAATTAATTACCTAAAGGTAGACGTTGAGGGATATGAACTTGACGTATTGATGGGGGGAATAAAACTGCTAAGACATAACCCGCCCGAACTGATACAACTTGAATTATATAATGAGTTCTTAGCTAGGAACAAATGTACTGTTCAAAATGTGATAGATTTTATTAACCCCTTAAATTATAGATGTTATAAAATAGTTAATGATTCTCTTGTAAATGTCATTGATAAAGAAGCAATCAGGGGAGACGTATTCTTAATACATAAAGATAATTTACATATTCATGGTTTGAACTAACCATTCAACGCAAGGTTATATTCTTCCAGCCCAATTGAGAGGGTAAGTGAATTTTAGGATGTTCGTTAGGAATGCAGACTCTATTGTTGCTACCAGGGGCTTGAAACAACGAGTAATCGGGCAGATCAATGGTTGCATCCTTGATGTTTACTTCCATTTGAATAATAGGGCGGTATTTCTTTGTGATCCCTTTTGCTCCAGAGAGAATTTGCTGTTCACTTCCTTCAGCATCTATCTTTAAATAGTCCAATCTACTCAATTTTTCCCATGTGAATAGATCATCTAATGTAACAACTAAAGTGGATAAAGATTTGGCTGCGTGGTCCCTCTTGACCATGCTAAAAGAGTGAGGCTTGTTGAAATTGAGCCATAGGCTGGCCGTGCCTGTTCTGTCTCCAGCGCACAAGTTGCGTATTCGAACGTTATCAAAGCTATTGGCCTGAATGCTGTGATAAAGAGTTGCCAACACATCAGGGAATGGCTCTATTGCTAAAACTATACCACCATGAACACTAAAGTGCTTAGCTGCTTTGATGGTATAAATGCCTGTGTTAGCACCAACATCCACCAACACTCCAGATGGATCAATAAATTCTTCCAGGTGCTGAAACTCAGGTTCGATGGACTCTTGGTAAATATAAATACCCCTTCCTCCAAAACCAGCACGGTTTTTACCATAAACAACAGCTCCGTTGGAAAGAGTCGTTTTCAATAGAAATTCTCTTGGTGTAAGTGCGACGCGGATCTTTCTTAGTAACCTACTCATATTCATGAAAACCTTAGAAGTGTTAGACCAAAAAAATATTTACGGATACAGAAAGAGTAAGTTCAGCGCATGATTTTACCCATGCTACAAGCCAATTCGTTAACTAAATTACATTCAGGGCCATCTTACCATGATTCCCCATCTAAGATACGTTCGTACAATGCCACATAATCCTGAGCCATTCTTTCTGATCTAAAGTATTCTTCCGCATACTCCCGACAGGTTTCCGGCCGGATGGCCAAAATATTTGCCATGGCTGAAGCCAATTCCCCTATACTCCGGCACAAATAGCCATTGAGACCGTTGACGATCTGTTCAGGGATACCCCCTTCTGCGAATGCGATCACGGGCGTCGCAGAGGCAAAGGATTCAAGGATTACCAATGGGAAGGCATCGAACCACCGAGGAGTTTGAATAAGAGCGGTAGCTTCCATCAGATGCTGGTTTGTACCATTAATTTCGCCAAGGTATTCGACGCCTGGAAAGCACGTAGCAAACGGTTTGATGACAAAATAATAATACATTTTATCTTCAACATTGCCTGCAATAGAAAGTCGTTTCCTTGCTTTCACAGCTGCGAGAATGGCTAGATGCTGGCCCTTGTACTGTGCAATTTTTGAAATATGTATGAAATGGTCTTTTTTGCGAATATTGAACTGGTAATCACTTAACTTTAAACCGTAGTATACATATTTCGTGCTTCCTCCACAAAGGTTTGCATGGGCACGGCTCGAGGCGACAAGATTTTTTCGCCTCTTACAACCCGGCGGCGGGGGAATGCATGTAGAAATAAGGAATGGAAACTTGTCAGGATGACGCTTTACGTAGAGATTTTTAAAAGACCAGTCATGGATGATGTCCACAGGGTGTTTCTGCAGATAAGCACACATGGCTTTATAAAGAGGTTCCTCTGAAACAGTATCAGCTTTTTTCCCGCCACTGGGGGCTATTGCTGGATCATACCCGGGAACCTCAACTGTTTGGTTCGAACAATAACTCCCAGGTGTAGCGAATAAAATTACTTCATGGCCGCCTTTGATCAATGCTTCCACAAGGTAGTAGACAACTCTCTCAATGCCCCCATACCCTGAAGGAGGAGTCGTTTTGAACATTATGGAGACGACAGCAATTCGCATTCGATTACATTCCTAATTCTTCTCGGATACTTTCCCTTTCAATGGCCTTATATAATTTTTTATAAAGAGCAAGAGCTATTCCTTCATGATATTTAGAAAGAAATCTTGCCAAAAAAATAAACAAATGCCGCGTATTCCTGTTGAATACATAGTCGGCAACTATATATTTAAAAGCCCCGGGATATTGCTTCTCAGTATATAGGCCTAAGGAACTGAGCTCGCTTTTCAAGTGAGGAGATTTTTTGTACCAAACAGCAAGAGACTTTCCGTTTTTCTTTGCGAGATTAAAGAAATCGTCCTCGGCAATAAAATGGTAATGATAGCCAAGTGAGTTGGGGTTGTACATGATTCTCAGGCCATGATGGGATAGGCGTTCTCCCAACTCAATATCGTCGTTATAACGAAGGGTTTCATCAAAAAGGCCATGCTCAAGCAAAAACGATTTTTTTAGAGATAAATTGCAGGTATAGAATGCACGCCAATCGAGTATTTTTTTACCATGCCACTGGTCGTAAGCGCTATCAAGGTGTAACGTGGAGAAAATATTCGGCGGAATCTCCGGAGATCTGGTGACTCGGCCTAGGACAGCAATATTTTCTTGCGGTTCGGCAATATGCACTTTATAGTGTTCTTCCAGCATGGTCGGTGTTGAGATAGTATCATCGTTAATAAACAGAACAATTTCTCCTTCAGCCTCTTGGATGGCCATATTCCGCGCTGCGTTCTGCCCACTGTTTGGTTGCCATAAATAAAGTACAGAAATGGAAACGCTTTTTTTAAATAGTGATGTAATTTCGGAGGTATTGTCTTTCGAACCGTCATCAACTACGATAATATCGAAAAATTCTTCTGAAAGCGTCTGTCTGGCCAAGGCATTCAAACATTTTCCCAGAATGTCACATCGATTGTATGTAGGAATGATTACCGTCATTTTTTTTATGGTTTTCTGATTAGACATAGCTTCAGATAATTCAGTTTTTTGGGGCAGTGGGGTATTTGTTAAAATTAAACATTTAAGTTTCCTGCAAATGAGTCGTTGAACAAGAAAATTATCTTAAACACTGTCAGAAAGTTGGATTTTAGCACAAATATGCCTTTGCATGTTGTTCAAGAGCAGAGCGGACGACTTTTTTGGAAAATTGAAATCGACTGAAATAGCTCGACGGTCTCATTCGAATAAATACAGCCGCATTTCGGACATCAATAACGTTTCAGCCACAGTGGAACATCAAATCCTTCAAAAATGGCCTGGACATATCCATGACCCCATATCTTCCAATTAGCACAGCTGGGAATATACATAAATATACATATAGGATACCCCTTCGAACCAATAATGGAGACACGCATTTATTTGAGCATTTTTCGTTTAATCCATTTTCCACCTCTCAGTTCAATCCATTGATAAGTAACGGCACTTGTTGCAATGACTAATAGAACAACAATGAATAGACCAAGCTTGGAATAAGCCTTTGTAGGATTGATTTTCAGCAGATTCCAACTTACATGATAAAATATCCAAAGGACAATAAAATGGTTCAAGTATATAGAATATGAGATGCGCCCCAAATACTGCATTGATTTTAGCTTTAACAATTTTGAAATAACCCCTCGTTCATATGCAAATATGTAAACGCCCAATGAAAAAAGGATAGGCAAAATTAGATGCGTCAATTCCGTTTTCGAATAATAAATAAGTGCAAATGCTAATATCAACAGCAAAGTAAACGGTATTTCAAGTCGATGAATACTCAATCGCTTATAACGATCAAAGCATTTGAAAATGAGAACACCACATGAGAAATTCAAAATACCTCTCACAAAACCATAATCAGAAGTATAAAGGTAGCGTTTGTAAAAAATGATAAAGCTAATGCAAAGGAGGATTAATATTATAAATGGCCATATTCTCTTAGGGAAAAATAGAATTGTGAGTGCAAATACGAAGTAGGAAATCATTTGAGCAGAAATGAACCAAGACACAGGGTTCATTCCGGCATTTTTTGATATTAACGGAGTGGAATTTAGAAAAGTTAGTGGCTCAAGGGTCTCTATTAAAACATCATTGAATCCATAATCCTTGGTATCAAAATTGAAATTGGTGAATAGCATCCCATATATCTTTAACCCAACAAAAATTAGTACTGTAACCAAAAGAAGTGGATACAATCGCGCAAATCTTTTTATAGTAAATGTTTTGAAAGCTTTTATTGAAGTAATCTTTCCCCAATAATTTGCTGCAATCACAAAACCACTGAGCACAAAGAAAAAATCCACAAAAACGTAAGAAGTATGCACAAAGAAATTATTTGCCAGCATACCGGCAGGGTCGAACAGCTTTAAACTATAGTGATAAAAAACAACCATCAGTGCAGCAATGCCTCTGATGCCGTCTAAAGCTTGATATCTATTATTTACTGACATCTCGGAAAACTTGGAGAAACCTTTTTGAAATTGCTCTTTTAAAAAATCCCTTTTCGATTTCTATCGAGTATTCATAGCCATAGACTGCATCTTTTCTGGGGATATAGAAGCTCTTCAATGATTTCAGCAGAAGCCTTCGCATCGTGAATCGGAATAAGTAGCCCCGAAACATTATCCTCAATCATTTCACGTGGCCTCCTTGGTTAATAGCTAGAACTGGAACATCTATTGAAACTCGCAAACAATGCTTTCTCAACCATTGACAGGTCAAGTAGCATGTTGTGGTTGTCGGGCGGCGAGATGCAGTACTGCTGCCAGGAATATATACGTTCACTGGTGACCACCTTGAGATACGCAAAATTCAGACCCCATATCACATGCATCCATTGACTGAACAGGGCAAGGACCTCGGGCTGCCGATCAATCCGTTCACATAAAGCCCAAAATAGGGTACTGCTTCATTAGAAGCACCAATCCATCTCTCTTGAAGCATATGAAAACCCATTATTATAGCGAAAGAGGTAGCAAAATCCGGATACTGAAAGATTTCGTAGCTGCTACGAAAATCGTCAATATCTTGTTGGGCCATATCGCACACTCCTTTTCTTCAAAATCGAGATAGATAGTCCAAAATTTTCCGATTATGTTCCGGAAATCCGATAGAGGTGATAGCATGATTCGGCATCCTTCATTTAGTGGTTTACACTTTGATCTAAGTTTTTTGGGTAAGTTTTTCAGTTTCTAAGCCATCATTCCCGCGAAGGCGGGAATCCATAAACGCTACAACCACTGGATTCCCGCCTTTGCGGGAATGACGAATCAAACATACTTCAAAAAGTGTAAACTACTTTCGTAAGAATATGAAGGATGCCCGTGATTCTTTAAAATTTCAAAAACTCCATCCACATTCGGCATAAAAACTCCATACTTTTAAGATCATCACGGATGCGATTCCGCTCCAGTAAACAATCGAAAACCAGAAAACTCGTTTGAGTTGGCATGTTGGCTATTTCCTCCTCATGGACAGTTCTCTATTTATTTTTTTGCCTATCTTAGAAGGTGATGCAACAACGGTGTTTAGCAATTCTATCCATCTATCAGCATAAGCATCAATCGTATAGTATTTCATAAACTTTTCTCTATTTCGTTTCCCTATTTTATATCTTATTTCCGGATGATCAGCCAGGTAAGTAATCTTTTCTGCTAAAGCTTCTGCATCCTGTTCTGGAATTAAAAAGCCATTAATTCCATCATCTACTATTTCAGGAATTGCCGCTCTTGAAGTTGTAATAATGGGCAGCCCTGCATCCATGGCTTCTAAGTTAACAAGGCCAAATGTTTCTACTGGGAAAAAGGTTGGAAATACGAAAATGTCAGCCTCGGAAAATGCGCGTTTTTTTTCTTTACCCAGTGTCTTTCCTCGGAAATCAACTTGATTCTCTATTCCCCACTCTCTAACTAACTTGCGTGCATATCCCTCATCGCTGAGTGGCCACCATGATCCACAAAAGACAAATTGAATATCGCTACGCCTCTTAAGTTTTGCCGCCGCTTTTAATGTGACTAACCATCCTTTTTCACGAATCATATTTGAAAAGTACAATACAGTTACAGTTTTTTTTGAGGACGGAAACTGTAAAATCTCATGTTTGTCAAATACGGGCTTAATGCCGTAATGAACGGTTTCCATGTTTGCTTTAGAAACCCACCGCACGACGCGCGTTCTTAAATTATCTCCGACTAAAACAACGCGCGTTGCTTTTTTTAGCGCAAACGCAACTATTTTTTTAGAAAAAACGAACCGCTGATCAAAATCCAGGATGCCGTTTCCGTGCATCCACAAAAGCGTTTTATGTTTAAATAAAACCGAAGACATTATAGAAAAAAGACTATCTCGCATTACCGCCCAGCCTATGGACGCATAATTAATTAGTACGATGTCATAAGAACGTGTTGAGAAATAATAAAAAAGCTTCGTAAGGTATTTGATGCCTAACAAAACTTTATATATTGTAAATTTGCCTGTATCTGCAACATCGTCAACAAATCGACAATCGATAAATGTAACATCAAAAACATGACTGAATCTCGAATCCAATAGGTATTTATTACTGAGAGTCAATCCGGTTATAGGAGGTGGTACATTCCCTATAAAAAATATGGTCTTCTTTCTCTCACAAGAAGTGATATCTTGCATATTATAGCTTCCCATAATTGCGTCTACTTATGATGATAATGTCACAGTCATCAAAAACGAGTTGACAATAATAATTGAGTAAGCAATCAATCGATAATTTTATCCTTCTGTTTTAAATAAGAATCATATGAAATAAGTGACATATTGGACACCATTCTTTGGAACAGATCTTCATAAAAATCAGTAATCCATTCCCAGTTATAATACGTATTGATTCTTTCTGTAACCTTATTACGGTAGCTTTCGACAATTTCCGGATTATCAATAAGTAATTGAATTTTACTTTTTAAGTCCCCTTGACCTTGATTTTCGTCAAACCAGCAACCGTAATCACCTATTACCTCCATGTTCACCGGACTGTTTCTTACAAGAACACAATTGCCGAAACCCATTTGATCCAATAATGCCGGCCGGGTTCCATTAATTCCTGATGGCTGCACGTAAAGATAGGCATTGCTGCTTAACTGGGCGTATTCCCGTTCAAAAGCATATCCGGTAAACACTACACGGGAATCAGATAACGCATAAAGGTGTTTCCTATAAGCATCAGCAAAGGAGGCATCACCAATAATTACGAGTTTTTTTGACGTGTTGACCTCAGTAAATGCCTGGATAAGCAGATCAATTGCATTCTCAGGCACAAGTCGCCCCACATAGAGGATATACTCTCTGGGGTGAAGGCCCCATTTTTGAAGGGTCTCCGTCCCAGTATTTGTCTGTACATTAGCCCCATAAGGCACAAAAATGCTGTCGGTGGAATAAATTTCGCGATATCTATCCTGAACACCTTGGGCATCAGCGATAATAACTCGCGAGGCTTTAGTGGCGATCCATTCGCACTTTTTCTGATACCAGCGGGCAAATCCTGACCACTTTTCTCTGGACCAATCTTCTCCATCCACATTTAAAAGAGTCTGCGATCCAGTCAAACGCGGGAGCCATACCAGTGGACTGTTGCCAACAATACAGTAATATGTGATGTCATAGCGTTGAAAAAGGGCGTGCAGGGATGAGAGAAGCGTATGGCTGATGGTATCCAAATGTTTGGAGGGTATGGAAGGCAAAGATATAATGCGCACACCGCGATAATATCCACGAACGTCTTTGATGAAATAAGAACGGTTGTACACTGTTATCCTATGGCCTCTCTCAACAAGACGGATTGCCAGTTGCTCGTAAAATGTTTCAAAGCCGCTGTAACGCGCAGGTATGCCACGTGATCCCAGAAATGCGATTTTCATATTTTGTTGATACCTTGGTCAAGATAAGCGAGAAGCTGATTACACTGAAAAACGTCTATTTTGAGCCGCTGTCCTGAAATAGCTATATAAATTATGTAAAAAAACTCGGGCTATAGTTTTTAAATCTGATCTTTCAGAATAACATGAATATGTGATTCCATATATAATAGCCTTTCTTATAGGGTTAGAAGAAATTAGTATTTTTTTAACTTACTAACCAAGCCTTTAATGCCTTCGTGTTTTAGAATATTTGAAACGCGCTTTGTCAAAGCTGCTCTGTGTCGTGGGGATGAAAGAGCTGCGATCAAGTGTTGTGATGTCTTGTGCCAATCAAACTGTTCAGAAGTGATTCTGAAGCCAGGTGTGAGCGAACGTCTGATTTGGTCAATAGCTGAATCGGCTGTTTTTGTGTCAAACATATCCGGATATTGGAGCCTACCCTTCTGCTGCCACCATTTAAGAAAACTTGTCTTTGTTGAGTTATCAAAGGGATCTCTGAACCTCAATTGCAGATCGGGACGCTCTCTATAAACTAATCGCTGAGCAATTGATATGGGCTCGCCTGTTGAAAAATATCCAAATGCCCATTTTGTTTGCGCCAACGGATCTTTTGAAGATTGTATAATCTCATTTATATACCACTTGATTAAAGCCTTTAGAGATTCATTCCTACCACAAACTTTAGTAGCCATATATTCATGTTCTCCTTTGTCGAATCCGGTAAAGTGATAGAAACCTAAAGGTTTACCATCTACTTGAAAACCTTCCGACACTGAACCCGTAAGTTGGCGGGTAGTTAGATTCCAAGTGGCGACATTGTGGCGTGTCGACTTGACAATCCCAACACCGTCAAAAAACGCTGGTACGAGATCAATCCACCGCTGATCAGTGAATAGACCGTGAGATATTTCCGCACGACAAAAATAATAGACTCGTTTCGACCACCATTCAGCAAATCTGTGACCTTCAATGTTAGAACTAACACCAATGAATCCAAGATTGTAAACACCGTGCTTGAGGCTACAGATTTCATTATCGATTACCGCCTGAAGGGAAGACTCGGGTGTGATCTGGTGTGGTGTGAGAAGGATGTTTACTTCGTCTAACGCTGTCAGAATATCGTCAAGACGAGAAAAAATCACTATATCCGGGTCAATATAAAGTACCTTAGAGCAGTCTTCTCGCCTTAAAAGGTTTCGCAGAATAAAGGGTTTAATCGCAGTAGCAAGCTCAACAATGCTATGGCAGAAAGCCCACCCCCGCCAAGATGGAATACCAAGAGAAGAAAGCGGAATAATATTATCGAATGGCTCGGACCCAACGTCAATTAATCCTTGTTCATCATCTGCTAAGCCTAAATGAAGAAAGAACTCTGGATGATAATTCCGCAGAGAACGAAAAAGCGCTCTTGCT
>Ga0190347_1000693_pt1 | contig 10308 bp, 9 predicted proteins | sample 48721356_MG_FD_161652 | JGI IMG/M metagenome (GOLD analysis project Ga0190347, IMG submission 161652) | Hydrothermal vent microbial mat bacterial communities from Southern Trench, Guaymas Basin, Mexico - 4872-13-5-6_MG | ecosystem: Environmental > Aquatic > Marine > Hydrothermal vents > Microbial...
CGAGCCTGCCCTCGCAATTCCGACGATTATTGATTTTTTATTTTTAAGCACCGTGCCTCGCCTTCTTTCCTCAACCGTTTCCAGCAGCCCTAACGCCTCGTTTACGCTCATCGAGATGTCGAGAAAGAGCAGAGTGTGCAGTCCCCTTTCTTTGTTTGCTTTTAGTGTGTCGTAGGGGACTTCAGAAATAACGCCTCCGCAGCCGTGGGGGTAGGGCGGGGAGACGGTTGCGGACTTGCCGAACTTGTAGTTCTGAAGCCCGCAGAGACCTGCGACCGCGGACAAAATCGAGGGTGCGTGAATTAGTCGCGTTTTTATTTCTCTGTCGATCGCCCTGAGCCGGAGGTCAACGTGCGTAGTCGCAACCATCGAGTCGCCACCGCAGAGCAAGACCACATTTTTGCTCTTCGCCAGCTCCAAAATCCCGCCGCTCTCCGCCGCCTCCGCGTTCTCTTCCAAGTCGCTCCGCTCTAGGACAGAAATTCGCCTGCCGTACTCCCGTTGCATTTTTTCTACCGTCCTTCCGCCGAGAGGGGAGGTGTAGAACTCGGCGTAGACCTTGTCTGCCGTTCTCACCGCTTCTAAACCTTTCAAAGTAATGTCCTTCTCGTCGTACAACCCGAGACCGACAAAAGTGAGCATAAAATTTCCTTTTAAATTTTTCTTTTGAAAAGTTTTTTGGAAGGTTTTTTTTGGAAGGCTGTTTAAGAGGAATAAGGTACCTTTGGGCGTGAAAGTATTTAGAGTTTAGAGGGGGGTGTAGAATCAAGATGCAGCGCCTTCCTTGGTTGGGCTTTGCGTTGACACGAGAGAGCTGGGGGTGACTATTTCACAAAGTTTAGTTATATTAATTTCTAATATGAGAATGCAGCCAACTTGGAAAAGGGACTACGAGGCTTATCAGATTTATCAGGCGTTGGAGAGCCTGGTTCAGGAGATGGACGATTTTGTGGACGCGGTCGTTGTTGAGGGTGCTCGAGATAAAGCAGCGCTGCGGGGGCTGGGGACTACGAAGGAGATTTTGATGTGCTGCTCGGGCTTCTCTTGCGCTCGGCTCGTTGACTATTTGGGAAGCAAGTACAAGAAGAAGAGGGTCGCGATTCTGACAGACTACGACAGGGCGGGGAACGGGTTTAACAAGAAACTCTCGGCTCGGCTGGAGCGAGAGGGAGTGCGGGTGGAACGGCGGTTTCGTGAGGCGGTAGGGCGGATTTTAAAGGCTCGGGGAATGCAGTGCGTAGAATCAATAAACTCGTTCAGAAGATTAGATTTTGCAGCATTCCCCTTAACTCTTTCACACTAAACTGACCCGGTGCTACAGCCTCTCCTCCTTCCTCTCCTTCCTCCCCTCCCTCTCCTTCTTCGCCTTCTTCGCCTTCTTCGCCTTCCAGAAAGCCGTAGGTCAGTGCAGAGCCGTAGAGGGGTGCAACTACTCGCAAGTGCCTTCCTACTGCACCCATTCCAATCGTCGCCACCGCCTTCCCCTCGCTTGAGAGTTTGTAGGTCAGGTCAAGCAGAAACAGAGCGTCGCCCAGAGTCCTCGGCGTCACCGCGATTTTTGCAACGCACCCGCCCTCACCCGTTCCCCTACCTTCCTCGTGCATTCTCGCAACGATTTCCAAAATCTCCTCGCGGCTTGGCATTCCTGTGAAGTCGTGGAACGAGAGAATAACGGTTCTGTGGTGTCTTCTCGCTGTTTCTAAAACAGCCTTTTTCCCCGCCTCGGGAGCGAAGAACTCGATGTCTACAGCGTCCAGCTCCGCAGTCTCGAGGAGGCGAGTTAGCAGACCAACCCGCTCTTCCTCGGTGCCCCCGAAAGACCCGCCTTCCTCTTTTCTGCGGTTCGTCGCGATTATTGGCAGTCCCCCGCCCTCCTTTTTGAATCTCGCAACGAACTCTCGCACCTTCTCTACTCCCTCCTCCTCTCCCTTCCCCCCCCTCTCCAAATTTACCTTCTCCCCCAAATCTAAATTCAAGAGGTCAATTCTCAACTCTACCGCGTCCGCCCCGCTCTCCTTCGCTCGCAACGCCTCCTGAACGGAGAGGCTTTTCAGCACGCCCACTACCGCAGGTTTTCCCTTCCCTTTTAAACCTTTCATTTTTCTTACCTACTTGCTTGCTCGCTTGCCTGTTTGCTTGCTCGCTTTGTTGGCTTTTCTTTTGCTCCGAGTGGAGAAGAAGTCAGCAGCGAGGTGGCTCAAATACCCCGCCACTCCAAACCCAGTAACCACGACCGGCGACGAGAAGTTCAGCACAGAAAACGCCGCGTACAAGAGCACCGCAAAAATGACCACTCCTGGTGCGTGGTGTGTAAAGCCGCGGTGCTTCAGCCGTGAGAGTAAAAAGACGGTGAGCACGAGCGCGGCTGTAACTGCCAACGCCTGAAACGGCTCGTGGGAGAGGAGGTAGAGGGCGGCTCCGAACGAGACTGAGCCGGTGTAAGACCACCTGTGGATTTTGCTGTGCTTGTGGTCGAGGTCGGGTGCGAGCGAGCCGAAGAGGCAGATTAAAACCCACAACGGCAGTTCTTTGAAGTCGAGCGAGAACGGGAGAGAGAAGAACGGGAGCGGGAGAGCGAGGAAAAGGTCTTCTGCCACGGCTACGAAGAGGGCAAGACTTAAGGCGAGGGCGCAGGCAAGACCGACTGTCAGGTGTCCCTTGTAGTTCATTTTTTTAAAATTTAAGCCTTAAAAGATAAATTCTTTAACAGCGAAGGACGAGTCGAGAAGAGGACGAGAGGAGGACGAGAGGAGGAGGACGAGGTGAGTTGGTAGAAAGGAAGGAAAAAGACTACTACGAAATTCTGGGCGTGGGCAGAGAAGCGTCGAAAGAAGAGGTGAAGCGTGCTTACCGCAGGTTAGCCAAGAAATACCACCCTGACGTCGACGTCAACAGGAAGAGCCCAAAAGAAGCAGAGGAGAAGTTTAAAGAGATCTCGGAGGCTTACGAGGTCTTGTCAGACCCGCAGAAGCGAGCGAACTACGACAGGTTCGGGCGTGCTGGGGTTGATTTTGGTCCCGGCGGTTTCGAGTGGTCAAATTTCACGAGGTCCAGCGACGTAGAGGACATTTTCGGAGACCTCTTCGGTAGCTTCTTCGGGCGAGGCGATTTTAGATTTGACGACCTCTTCGGCGGCGGCAGAGGTTACACGAGAGCAGGAGCAGAGGAACGGTACGGACCAGAAAGAGGAAGGGACCTCAGGTACGACCTTGAAATTACCCTTGAGGAAGCGGCGAAGGGTGTGGAGAAGGAAATAAGCGTCTCTAAGGAGGAGCGGTGCCCCTCGTGTGGCGGAACAGGTGCGAGTGCGAGCTCAGGTTCCAGCGGGCTAAAAACCTGTCCCACCTGCGGAGGAGCGGGACAAGTAAAAAGAGTGCAGAGGCAGGGTTTCGCTCAATTCATTTCCGTCTCCACCTGCCCCCGCTGCGGAGGTAGAGGTGAGGTAGTTGAGAAGCCCTGTGAGAACTGCGGGGGTAGCGGGAAGGTCAGAGTGAAGAAGCGGATTTTAGTGCGGGTGCCCGCGGGTGTGGAGACAGGAAGCAGACTAAGGGTCGCGGGCGAAGGAGGAGCAGGAGAGAGAGGCGGACCGTCTGGGGACTTGTTTGTCGTGTTGCACGTGCAGGAGCACGAGTTCTTTAGCCGGGACGGGAACGACCTGTTCTGCGAAGTCCCTGTTCGGTTTGCACAAGCGGCGCTTGGCGACGAGATTGAAGTAAGCACGGTGGAAGGGGAGAAGGCGAGCGTGAAAATGCCTGCAGGAACGCAGTCGGGCACGGTCTTTCAACTGAAGAACCGCGGAATGCCGAGTTTGAAAGGCTACGGCGGCGGGAGAGAGAAAGGAGACCTGCTGGTGAAAGTGCGTGTGGTAACGCCGACAAAACTGAGTAAAAGGCAGAAGGAACTGCTGCGGGAATTTGACAAGGAGGGGCGAGGGGAGGGGCGAGAGGAGAAAGAGAGTCGGAAGAAAAGACATTTCTGGCGGAAGAGTAGAAAGACTCAAAGGGAGAAGGATGCTTGAAGAAGGGGAAAGCGCGGATAAAAATGAGCCCGCAGACAAACAGTTGGAAATGCTTGAGAATGTCCAATTTATCTACGAGCTGGCACTGGCTCAACTTGAACTGCAAGTTTTGGGTGCTCGGTTTGAGCTAACAAACGGGCTCAGAAAATTTAGGTTGTTGGGTGTGGAAGACGAGGAGCGGCTTAGAAGGAGGTTGGCGTATTTTAAGGCTGTTAGAGGGGAGCAGACCGATTATTTTCAGATAATTCAGAGGAACAGAACTCGCTCCGTAAACCAATACCTGACACACTGGATTTACCCCTACAAAGGCAAGTTTCACCCGCAGATGATTCGGGCGCTCCTGAACATTCTCGGACTTGAGCGAGGAGAGACGGTTCTTGACCCCTTTGTAGGCAGCGGGACGACCGCGGTCGAGGCAGAATTATTAGGAATCAACTGCGTTGGAATTGATGTCTCGCCTCTCTGCGTCCTCCAAACCCGAGTGAAGACAGAGTCAGTAGCGGTGCTCCCTGAGATCGAGGAGTGGCGTGATGAAATTCTTAAACGGACGGGTGTGAACCTCTTTAACATTGAGAACAAATCGTTGGATGCGATGATAAATTCAATCTCAAACGAGAAGGTAAGGAATTTTTACAAATTAGCCGAGTTGGTTGCGATAAGCGACAGTGCGAGGCGGAAGAAGGAGTTTTTTAGCGCGCTTAGAACAAATCTCGACTTAATGGTTTCTTCTGTTAAGGATTTTGTAGAGGTTAAAGAGAGCCGGAATTTGGAATTAGGGAAGGTCTGCGTTGTCGAGGGAGACGCACGAGATTTGTCGTTGTCGGTGGATTCAGAGAGCATTGACGGCATCGTAACCTCTCCTCCTTATTCCATCGCGTTGGATTATGTTGCAAACGACGCTCACGCTTTGAAGGCTTTAGGGTCAGGGAGTTTAGGGTCAGGGAGGGGGTTGGGGTACAGCCTGTCTGAGATTAGAGAGAAATTTATGGGGCTGCGAGGGAGGGGGGTGGCAAGAATTAAGTTGTACAACGAGGACTTGAGGAGGAGTTTGGAGGAGATGTTTAGGGTTCTAAAACCAGGCAAATTTGCAGCGGTCGTGGTCGGTAACGCGACTTATCTTGGTAAAGAGGTGAAGACCGTTGAATTTACAATAAATTCTGCTGAAGCGGTAGGGTTCAGGCTGGTGCGAAATATCGATAAAATTATCTTTGGGCTTTACAATGTGATGCAGAAGGAAAAAATATTAATATTCACGAAAGAGGGGGCGTAATTATGAAAGAGACAGCAGGGGCGGAAGAGACGGAGAAGAAATTTGAGGAGTATCAAAAAATTATAAAGAACATTTTATCTGCTTTTCATCGTGTTCCTTTTTCCATCATTCTTGAATCCACTTTGGGCTACGAGGTTTATTCAATGGACTTGAGGGATGAGAGAAACCTCGCCCTTAAGAAAAACATCGTAAAATTAGCAGATTCTATCACGCTTTTTCACAACAAACATTTGATTACTCCTATTTTATACAAAGAGCAACTGGGGCACCTTCCCAGAAATTTCAGAGCCAACGAAGTAAGTGTGATTTTAGAGAGAGTATTTCCGCAAAGATTTGAGGAGTTAAAAGAGGGAAAAGGAGAGGAGAAGGAAGAGTTTGAGTGCATTGCTGCGGTTGAAAAGTTCGGAGCTCAGGGCTACCCGGATGAAAAAATAGAGGACAAGTGGGGCAGGACGACTTATTTGGAACTGAAAGCCACTACCAGACCTCACGAGGGGTCGCCGAGAGATTTTTTCTTTACACCTCTCAAAAATACAAGAGCAAAGATAAAAAATGACGCTCTGCATTTACTTTTGGGATTTGTTATTCGCGAGGTGGAACCGCAGCAATTTAAAACTGTTGGCTTGAAATTAGAGGATTTATCAAAGATAAAAGTAACTATGAAACCGGAGTTTAACACCGATAACAAAGAAATTTACATCAAAGAAGCGGTAATTGAAGAGAGGTGGGTTGAAGAAATAGATTGAGGAGGAGGAAGTGAAAATTATGCGAGAACAAATAAGAACCCCGATTCTGTCAGTTCTGGGACACATTGACCACGGCAAGACCACGCTGCTCGATTCAATCCGCGGTACCGCGGTAGCAGCGAAGGAAGCAGGGCGAGTGACACAACACATCGGGGCGACAGAGATTCCGATTAGCACGATAAAAAAGATTTGCGAGCCTCTAAAAAAGGACTGGGCGGGAATTGAAGTTCCTGGTCTGCTTTTTATTGACACTCCCGGGCACCAAGCCTTCGCGAGCCTGCGGAAACGGGGGAGTGCGTTGGCTGATGTTGCGGTTGTGGTTGTGGATGTAAAGGAGGGATTTCAGCCGCAGACTTACGAGTCGCTAAATGTCCTGCGGTCGTTAAAAACGCCGTTCGTCGTGGCGTTGAACAAAATCGACCGAATAAAAGGCTGGCAGTCACAGAAGAAGCCGTTTGTCCTCAACTACAGAGACGGCGAGCAGCCGGATTTTGCGAGACGGGAATTGGACGCGAGGGTGTACGAGATTGTGGGCGACCTGCACGAGAAGGGCTTCTCGGCAGACCGGTACGACCGAATAAACGACTTTGCAAAGGCGGTGGGCATTGTGCCGCTCTGTGCGAAGACCGGCGAGGGTGTTGCGGATTTGCTGCTCGTCCTGATTGGGCTCTCGCAGAAGTTCTTTGAGAGGACGCTGCGGGTTCACTTGGAAGAGGCGGGCGTCGGCACGATTCTGGAGAAGAAGGAGGAGCGGGGGCTCGGGACCACGATTGATGTAATTTTATACGACGGACGGCTCCGCGTCGGCGACCGAATCGTGATGGGAAGCACGGCAGGGGCAGGAGCGGGGGAGCCGTTAGTCACGAGAGTGAAGGCGTTGCTGAAACCGAGAGCGTTGCAGGAAATAAGGACGGAGCAGAGGTTTGAGCGGGTGCGGGCGGTGAATGCGGCTTCTGGCGTGAAAATAGTGGCTCCTGGCTTAGAGAACGCTCTCTCGGGCTCGCAGGTGCGTGTGGTCGGGGTCAGGACTGGAGGCAATCTTGAGAGTGTGGTGAAAGAGGTGAAGGGGGAGATTGAGGAAATGAGGACGGAGATGGAGACGAGCCCAGAAGGAATAATCATAAAGGCGGACACGATGGGCTCGCTGGAGGCTCTTTCTCTTGAACTGAAGGCTGTGGGCGTGGGAAAGGTAAAAAAGGCAGAGGTCGGGAATATTTCCAAGCGGGATGTAATTGACGCAGTTGCGGTAAAGGACGGTTTTCTGCGGGTTATTTTGGGTTTTAATGTCGGTGTGCTTCCTGATGCGAAAGAGGCGGCTTTGGAGAGCGGTGTGCCGATCTTTAGGAACGATGTCATTTATCGGCTGATCGAGGACTACGAGGGCTGGGTGAAGGCGGAGAAGGAGCGAGAGCGGAAGGAATTCTTGGACCGGCTGACTACGCCTGCGGAGATAAAAATACTGCCCGGCTGCGTCTTCAGGCAGAGCAAGCCTGCGGTTTTTGGCGTTGAAATCTTGGGAGGGAAGATTAGAACGGGCGTGAAATTGATAAAATCTGACGGGACTGGGGTCGGTGCGATAAATGAGATTCAGGACAGAGGCGAGAGCATAAAAACCGCGGGGCAGGGAATGCAGGTCGCGATTTCAATGAAGAAGCCGACGGTGGGGCGGCAAATACACGAGAACGAGGTCTTGTTTGTGGATGTTAGCGAGGTGGAGGTGGAGGAGATGAAGGCGAGGGGTCTGCTCTCGGCGGAAGAGGAGGCGATTTTGGAGAGGGTGTTGGAGATTAAAATTAAAGGAGGAAGACTGTTGAATAATTGAGGAAGACTGTTGAATAATTTAATGAGGAGATAACAATACTAAAAATACTAAAACTCCTCAGAACGAGAGACAAATGATAGAACTTCTTGATGCGTGGTTATGGGCTGCATTTGTGGTTGCGGGACTCCTGATGATTCTTTTAGAGTTGTTTATAGGAGTGGAGACAGGTTTTGATCTTGTGATGCTTGGCTCTGCGCTAATATTGGGCGGTCTCCTGACGAGTTTTCTCGACTCGTGGCTTGTAACCGCCCTCTGTGCAAGCGCCTTCTGCGCGCTGTACGTGGGCATTGGAAGGAAATACATTAGGGCGAAGATGAAAGTTAGCGATACAAAGACGAACATTGATGCAATAATCGGTAAGACAGGAACCGTCAAAACAAGAATTGGCAAAAATACGAGCGGTCTGGTAAAGATCGGGAACGAGGAATGGCGGGCGAGATCTGTGGAAGGTATTGATATAGAAGAAGGACAATATATTACTGTAGTTGATGTGGCGGGAGTCACATTAATCGTAAAAAAGGAGGAAGAAAATAAAAAATGGAGATAGGATTTGCAATCGGGGTAGTTCTTTTCGTTATTGCAGTGGTTACGTTGCTGAAGGCGGTGACTACGGTGAAACAGTATGAGAAGGGAATTGTGGAGAGATTTGGGCAATATAAAGAGACTTTGGACCCTGGCTTGAGGTTCATCGTGCCTTTTGTTGATAATATCGCAGAACGGATAGATATGCGTGAGACGGTCATTGACATCGCACCTCAGGCGGTTATCACAAAGGATAACGTTGCAGTAACCGTTGATGCGGTCATCTACTACGCGGTGACAGACCCAAAGGCGATTAGATACGAAATCGCAAACTTCAAGTTTGCAGTAAGCAAATTGGCGCAGACGAACCTGAGAAACCTCATCGGTGATATGACGCTCGACCAGACGCTTACCGCAAGGGACAAAATCAATACCGCACTTCGAGAAACATTGGACGAGGCGACCGATAAATGGGGTGTAAAGGTGGTTCGGGTAGAGGTTCAGAAGATTGACCCTCCACAGGACATCGCAGACGCAATGAGCAAGCAGATGAAGGCAGAGAGGGAGAAGAGAGCCACTATTTTGAGCGCAGAGGCGTACAAAGAGAAGCAGATTCTTGAGGCAGAAGGAGACAAGAGAAATGAGGTACTAAAGGCAGAAGGAGATCGTGCGGCGGCAATACTTCGTGCAGAGGGAGAAGCAAAGGCGATTGAGAACGTCGCGAGAGCGGCAGAGGAGTTCTTCGTTGGGAATGCGCAGATTTTGAAACAGCTTGAGGTGACACAGGCATCTCTGCAGGATAACACGAAAATTGTCGTATCGGATCAGTCAAAGCTGATTAACATTCTCGATATGCTGCAGGAGGGGGATAAGAGGAGGATTGTTCCGATAGAGAAATAATTTTTTACGCATCAATTTTTCACTACCGCGAGTACACCGTCCGCGAGGTCAAACACTACTTAGGTCAAACACTACTTGCGCGAGAAAGGACTTCACGTTCGGTTGTAAATCACGGCGACAGCCTCCGCCTGTCCCGAGGAAACAGCACCACTTCCCGAATGTTCTCCACCTCCAGCATTGTCATCAAGAGCCGCTCAACGCCGAGTCCCCAGCCCGCGTGCGGCGGCATTCCGTACCGAAACGGCTCGAGGTAAAACTCAAAATCGTCCGCACTCAACCCCTTCTCCTCAATCTTCCGCTTCAGCAGCTCGTAAGAATGAACACGCTGCGAGCCCGAAGCGAGCTCCATTCTTGGATGCATTAAGTCAAACGCGTTGCAAATCCGCTCTCCTTCCCCCGCGGCAGCAGCAGGCTGAGCGTAAAACGGCTTCGTCGCACACGGCCAGTCAGTGACGAAGTAAAGTTCGCCGATTTGCTCGCCCAGCCTGTGCTCTGCGGAAGTTCCGAGGTCGTCGCCCCACTCGATCTCCTCGCCCGCCTCGGAGAGCAGTTCAACCGCCTCGTCGTAGGTTACGCGTCTGAACGGCAGTTCCGGGACATTGAGGCTTACTCCCAGCCTCTCCAAGCCCGGATAATTCGCAACCTCCGAGTACACCGCCGCAACGAGCTCCTCCAAGATTTTCATCACGACCTCGTGATCTGCGAACGCGACCTCCACATCCACCGAAGTCGCCTCGTTCAGGTGCTTTGTGGTGTCGTGCTCCTCGGCGCGGAAAATCGGGGCAATCTCGTAGACGCAGTCAAAACCCGAAGCCATCAAAATCTGCTTGTAAAGCTGCGGGCTCTGGTTCAAGAACGCTTCTCGCTCGAAATACGAAATCGGGAACAGAGCAGTCCCTCCTTCGGTCGCTGCACTCACGATCTTCGGCGTGTTTATTTCCACGAACCCACGCTCGGCGGTCAGGAACTCCCGCACCGCCTTGAGGACGCGGCTGCGAATTAGAAAAATCTCCTTCGTCCGCTCGGTCCG
>Ga0190347_1000694_pt1 | contig 10300 bp, 7 predicted proteins | sample 48721356_MG_FD_161652 | JGI IMG/M metagenome (GOLD analysis project Ga0190347, IMG submission 161652) | Hydrothermal vent microbial mat bacterial communities from Southern Trench, Guaymas Basin, Mexico - 4872-13-5-6_MG | ecosystem: Environmental > Aquatic > Marine > Hydrothermal vents > Microbial...
TGCAGTGATATGGACAACCCCGCGTTGTTTGAATGGAGAGGACGCGCCTTTTCATCTGGTGCTGGTTGAAGGAGGTTCGTTTGCGAGTGCCTCGTCTGTTGAAATACTCATCCAGATTGAGCATGTCCCAGGCGGGATAGGGAAGTTCGTCGAGATTGTCAACGAATTCACGAATCTCCGATTTCTGAATGGATCCATTGCTGCGATAGGCGAGTTCGCGAATAGCGGTCCAGTCTTCATTTCTCTCGAGAGCACCGACGAGTTGGTGAAAACTCTTCTCGCCTTCACCGATTACCGCGATGTCAATATTGGGGTCCTTTAAGGCCTGCTCATAATCCGAGGTGGCGTAAGGCCCGCCCAGTATGACTTTCACCTCTGGAAAAACCTTCTTGCTCCTCTTGGCAATCTCGTGCGCTTCCCTGAATTCCTGCGAGAAGGCGGTGATCCCCACCAGATCGGGTTTCGCAGCGCGAATCTGCCCTTCGATCTCATCGTAATTGTATTCCTTGAAGCGGGCGTCGCAGATGCTGACCGAATGGGGGCTGTGCTCACGGATGTATGAAGACAGATACAGCAAACCCAGTGGCGGCGCCGCCGAAGGAACCTCTGAATGGGGTCTAATCAGGAGGATTTTCATGGTTTATTTTGCCAGATCGCTAATTCTCTAAAGATTCCGTATTCAAAATCTATATTCGATAGCCGGCTCTAAAACTCCTTCCCTAAAAACGAGATCCGGGCTGTTCGCAGGAAATTCTTGAATAGCACCCACTTGTTCGGTGTGGTGCGGAAGATGGACCAGATTCGCCTGGGATTGAAATAGAACTTGCGAAAGGCGATCTTGCGTAATTGTTCGAGCTTCTCATTACTCATCTTTGATATATTGGCGCTCACCGCCCCGTAATCCGAATAGAGGGCTTCCATGTCGTACCCCAGTGCCAGAGCTTCCTCGTACATGGGCGTATTGGGGAACGGTGTCAAGATAAAAAAACTAGCGGTGTGCAATTTTGTGTCCAGCGCGTAGTTGATAGTGTTCCAAGCTTCTTCCTCTGTCTCATCGCGAAAACCGAGCATGAAAAAGCCACCGGTTGAAATGCCTTTGTTCGCAGTATAATCAATGATTTCCCTGGCTCTCTTCAAGTTAAGGTTCTTCTTGATCATCTTCTGAACGCGCGGGGTGCCGGATTCGACCGCATAGTTGATGCGGTACGTTCCGGCGGCCTTCATTTTGTCCACCAGCTCTTCATCCATCTGATCGGCGCGCAGGCCGTTGGGAAATGACATGGCTAGATCCCAGCCAGCCTGAATGATGCCATCGCAGATTTGCTTGGCGCGAGGCCGATCCAGATTGAACACGTCATCAATGAATTCGATTTCCTGGACACCGAAATCCTCCACCAGCCAGCGGATCTCCCCTAAGACGTTTTCCACCGACCGCTTGCGTAATTTTTTGCCGAAGACGTTGTGGCAATAGGTACACCGATAGGGGCAGCCGCGAGTCGTAAAGATAGAAATTCCACGCGGCCGGGTTTGAATGGGATTGGTCAACCGCCGAATTTTGCCGGGAATAAAATACTTCTCCAGATCAATCATATCCCAGGCAGGAAAGGGAATTTGATCAATGTCCTCTATCAAATCTGGAAATGATCCGGCGACGGCAGTACCGTTGCGCCGATAACCGATTCCTTTCAATTCTGCCTGTTCCCCACCCTTTTCCAAGCGTTCAATCAGGCTGATTAGCGTTTTTTCCCCTTCACCCCGAGCCGTAAAATCAACGTTGGGATCGTCCAGGGCATCCGCCGAATCGGAAGTGCCATAGGGTCCGCCGATAATCGTAGCGCATCCCGGTGCGTGCTGCTTGGCTAACGCCGCGTAACGGTGCGCCGCCTTCGCTTCCATCGTGAAACTGGTGATGCCCACAAGATCAGGCTTAGTTTTCTGGATGGTCTCGGCCACATCCTCATCCGATGACAGTTCACTGCGGGCATCGAGCACAGTGATTTCGTCCTGATGCGGCCGGGCCTGGCGCAGGTAACCCACCAGGTACATGAGCCCGATGGGCGGCGGAGCCACCGGAATGCCGGAATTGGGACGCAGGAAGAGGATTCTCATAGAACTCTAATTTCTGGTTTCGGATGAAACGTTCTCAACGCAATTAGCGGATAAAGCCGCCGTTTCAGGAATCGGTTCGAGGGGGTAACCCTTTCTCTTCTTCTTCAGTTCTCGCCCCGTCAAAACCATTTTGAACAGATAAACGATGCCTTCAATCAGCCCCACCCTGAAGGGATTGGCGCGCAGAATGAGGTAGATGCGCTTGGGGCTGAAATAGAATTTGCGGTAGGCTAATTTGTTCAACTGCCAGAGCCGCTTGTCGGAGACCTTGGATAGATTCACCGAAATATCGTGATAGTCGCTGTAGCGGGCGGTCATGTCCTTGCCGCGTTCTACGGCCTGGTTGTAAATCTCGGTATTCGGAAACGGCGTCAGTATGAAGAAACTGGCGATCACCAACTTCGACTTGACGGCGAAGTCAATGGTCTGAAGCATTTCCTCTTCGGTCTCGTCAATAAAACCCATCATGAAGAAGCCGTTGCAGTTGATCCCCACCTTGGATATTAAGTCAATGTTCTCCTGGGCTTTCTTCAGATCAACCTTCTTTTTTATCTCCTTTTGTATGCGAGGGCTTCCTGATTCAATGGCGATGGTAATCCAGTAAACGCCGCCACGCTTGAACTTGCGCAATAATTCCTCATCCAGACGTTCGGAGCGCAAACCATTGGGAAAGGTAATGTCGAAATGCAGGTTCTCGGCTTCCATCCGGTCGAAGATTTCATTCGCCCGCTTCAGATCCATATTAAAAATATCATCCAGGAATTCAATCTCCTCAACACCGTAATCCCTCTGCAAAAGTTTCAATTCTTCTATAACGTGATCCACAGATCGCTGGCGTAGCATTTTGCCGAAGACGTTGTGGCAGTAGGTGCACTGGTAAGGGCAACCCCGCGTCGTAAAAACAGACACGGCACGATTTCTTCTCTGCAGTTTGTTCATCATGGATCGCTTGCCCTTACGGGAGAAGCAGTATTCCAGATCGACCAGATCCCAGGCGGCAATGGGGATGTCGTCGAGATTTTTCAACATCTCCGGATACCCGGTGTTGATAATCTCTCCGTTCTTTCGAAAAGCAATGCCCTTAATCCCGTCAAAGGAAGATCCATTCTCCATCGCATTCAGAACCGAAAGGAGGCTCTGCTCCCCTTCACCGATGAAAACGACGTCGAGGTTCTGATCTCTGATAGCCGTGTTGGGATCAGAAGTGGGATAAGGTCCGCCTAAAAATATTTTGCATTCGGGATGCAACTGCCTCACGCGGGCGACGAGGTCGTGGGTCACGTCTGCTTCGAGGGAAAAGGCTGTGATGCAGAGGACGTCGGGTTTGTAATCAGCAATGATGGATGCCAGCTTGTCGTTAGGCGTGTATTTGACTCGGGCATCATAAAGCTTGTATTCATCGCCTCTGCGATGTTTGCGAAGGTAGGCCGCTAACGACATGGCGCCCAGCGGCGCGGGTGCGGCGACGATTTCGCTATCGGGTCGGGTGAAGAAAATACGCATGATCCCTTTCCCTCGGGAAGCTGAACGAAGCTGGAAACAACAGAGCAGCAGCAATTGGATTCAGCTTAAATTCCTTGATTATGATGTGCCGAACTTATAATATAATAATAAAATCTTCAATAGGCAATAGGATAAGGAAAATTTCCAACAATTCTCATGTGTAAGTTATCACAATCTCAAGACCTTAAGGAAATCAGTATGTCTTGATTTTTTAATTCATACAATTAAAACCTCGAATAATCAAATAGATGAACTACCCATGTTATCCTTGCTAACTGTTTGTCCTGAACTTAGCTCTTGGTATCCCTGCCCGGATAGGCAATATTTACCGATCTTCTCTGACCGCATTTCAAGCCTGTTGCACTGGTTTTACACCGCTGCAAGCCGTGTAAAGCGACAAATCCAGCGGTAGTATCGCCGGGAAATGAGTCACTTTGAAGGATGTAAAAACCTTCTTCATGGCATCTAATATCTGCCTGTGTGATGAAACGTGAAAGCCGGTGGATTCACCCAGTAGTTTATCCGTGATCACGTTCTTCGTCGGAAATCCCGCGACGACAATTCCACCCGGTTTTAGAACTCGACAGATTTCCCCACAAGCCTCTTTTAAAGCCTCAACATGCTCCAGGATACTAATCACAAGTACCGCTTCAAAGCAGTTCGAAGCATAGGGTAGATGCAGTAGATCCGCGGCTGCTAAGTGAGCGGATATACCTTCCAGTTCCATCATGCCCCTAAGAGAACGATCCTGCAAGAGATTATCCATAGCGCAGATTTCCCCGCCGGTGCGACGCGCCAGTTCGGGGAGAATGATTCCGGTTCCGCAGCCTATATCCAAAATGCGGGGAATGTGACCTTCAGGCAGCAAATCCAGGCACAGCTTCAAACGTTTTACAAAGAACGAACGGAAGACGGGTATGTAATAATAGGCTACCGGATCTTCCAGAACAGGCATATGGTGTTTAGGCGGAATGTACATTTTATACGTTCACTGCGGCCTGATTGATAGTATTATCTCCCGTCGTGGTACTTTTATTTTCCACTTTTAGTATCGTCACTATGAAAAAGGCGGCCAGGAGGATAAAATACGGATCCGTGGGTATCCGGTGTGGAATGCCGGACGCGGTTGCCGCATGAGTTACCACTGTGTAGAGAATTAGTGCGTAGATGACAAATCTGCGGCGCCACAACCGAAGAGAAAGAACAAAACCGATAATGCTGGCCGGTAAAATCCAACCCCAGGTGAGCAGGCTGGCAGCGGTCGCCAGCGGGCCTCCGAGATGCCGGGGGATGACTCTAAAAAGCTGATAAACCCGCAGACCGCAAAGCTGCGCGTAGATCCAGGGATTGGCCAGAATGAATCTCTTTGCTCTATCCTTTAAAATGCGGTCGCGCTCAATTTCCGTCTCATCCGTGAAGTCCGGGAAAGGGATGAGCTCCTTCTTCTTCAACCGATTGTAATTCTTCTTGGCAAAATTCTGATAAATCAAATCCACACCGGTGACCTTCCCCCTCATCTTCTCTGAGGTGAACACCTGGAGGTTATATTCCCACAGATTTCGGCCTCCTTTTGTCGGCAACAGGAGGGGCTCTCCCAGAACCATCTGATTGCGCACCACCCAGGGGACGAGCACCAGCACCATGATGCCCAGGCTAACCAGCAGTCGCCCCCACTTCAGTTGACCGCGAAGTGGTAGATAAAGACACAGAACGATAAATGGAATGAATGTAATCAGGGAAATGCGCGTTAACAAAGTCAATCCGGCCGTCAGTCCCAGAAGGATATAGCTAATCCACGATTGGCGATCCAGCGTACGAACTAAGAAGAAGACCATCAGAGCCTGCAGAAAAAGGAAGGTATTTTGCGTTACAATATTGGTGACAAAGACAATTGAATAGGGATAGAAACAGTATATCAGCGCGGCCAATCCTCCAGTTACCGGAGTAAACAGGGCTGATCCCAGGAAATAAAGGATAAGAATTACAGACGCGTCGAAGGTGCTCTGAAAGAGCCTGACGACGGTAATTTTCGGCCCATAGGGGATTGTTTCCTTCGGGCCGAACCGTATCCCCGGCGTAGGCCCGAACACGGCGCGAACGACCCCTAGGAAGACCGGATAGAAGGGTTCGAAAAACGCCGTGGGCTGGTTGGGTCTGACGATGCCCCAGAGTGCGTTCAGTTGCATATCCCGCAGGCGTTCCGGCCGCGTCATCAGTACTGCACGCAGGGAATCGGAAACGTTTTCGGGGATGCCCACGAGCTCCTGGCTGACTGAGATTCCCCTTCCAGCGGCGATGTTCTCAGCCATATCGAGGAATACGGGTTGATCGGCGAGCGGCAGAAGCCTCTCACCCAACACCAACGTCAAACCGACCCGCAGCGTCAAACCGAGAATGAAAATCTTCCAGACAGTTTTCCGCTGGCTCAGGTAGATTAAAAAGCGGTGCACTTTGTTCAAGAGATATCCCCGTAATGGATCAGTTGAATTCCATGTGCTTCGAGCGAGGATCTGATTTCAGGGTCTGTCAACGCCTTTAATTCCTCTGACCAATGGTAATCCCAGCCGGAATAAGCAGTTAAGGCCTTATTATCATCGCCGGGATGCACCATCACTTCCGTGACGCCTCCCCGCAAGCGGGGTATTAGGTTGCGCCAGGCTGGGGCGTCCATCCTCCCACCCCTGGCGAAGCCGACGAAGTGATCGGGCATCAACATTCCCAAACGCCCAAACTCCCGGCGACGCGCTTCAGCCAGCAAGGAAACCAGCTTGCCTTGAAACCTCCTCTTCCACGAATCCGCCTTCAGGCCCGACATGGCGCTTTCCGCTGGAATGCGAATGCGTTTTATCCCGTATTTCCGGCTGAGGTCAAACACTAAGCGGCTTATGCGCGGCAGAAGGTGCAAATGCTGGTGACTATCCAGATGAGTGGGCGTGATTCCCCCCTCGATAGCCATTGATATCTGAGCCTCCAGTTCTCGGCGGACATCTACCAAGTCAATCTTACCCAGAAGATAATGGCGGAGGAAAAGCCCATAAGTTGAGAAAAGACGTCCTTCTGCATTCACCAGTGTCGGGATATGAACCGGGTCCGAAACCGGAAACTGATCCACCAGACAGAGGTGGACGCCCACGCCAAGCTCCGGATTCTCTTTAATGCCGGATAAAGCTTCATTAAAAGCCGTCCCACCGACCAGGATCGTCGAACTTGTGACGATGCCTTCTCGATGGGCGCGGAATATTGCTCGATTAACCGAGGCATGCAGACCCAGATCATCTGCATTGACGATTAAGCGTTTAGCCTCATCCATCCCCGGTTGCATCACGAAAATGGCAGCGATAATAAGTCCACATTTCTTGCATGATCTTAAAAATAACCGAAGGCGATGCTAACGTAGAAACCCCCTTGGTGCGAGGATAATAACGCACACCCACCTCTTTAATGCGAAAGCCATGCTTACGCGCCTCGATCAGCAGTTCGGCATCAATGAATGACCCCTGTGAATGGAGTTTGGTTTTTTCCAATACTTTCCGTTTGACCAACTTAAAGGAAAAATTGACGTCGCGAACTTTAAGACCGAACATCAGGCGGATCATCCAGTTATAGCAACGAGAGTAAACCCTCCGCTTCAGAGGCTCATCACGATTCAACCTATATCCCGTGATGAAATCGGCCTCTGACATCAGCGGAACTGCCCACTTGAGGTCATTCATATCAATAGGATTGTCGGCATCGGTGTAGAAAACCAGATCTTTCCTTGAGCTGGCAAATCCGGTGCGTAGGGCTCCGCCCAGGCGTGTATTTTTCTCATGGTGAATAACTCGAACGCCGGGAATCTCCTGGGATAAACGTTCGGCGATTTCGCCGGTTTTGTCCTTGGACGCGTCGTTCACGACGATCACTTCCCAGTCGTCACTGAGCTGTCTCAGCACCTCGACCGTGGAACGCACCGCCCGTTCAATATTATCTTCCTCGTTATAGGCCGGTAAGAAGACCGAGATTCCGTTGAGATTTTCGGAGTTATCTTGCATAAGAGCTTAGAATGATTCTGTCAGAGGCCTCCTTTTGAACCGCTCATACACGAAAACGGCGGCAAATACTGCCAAAAGGATCATATAGGGATCCACTGGAACACGGTAGCGCAATCCCTCGTGCGTTAAACTATAAAAGAGGATGAAATAGCCGACGACAGACCATAAAGGCAAACTTACCACCAGCTTGCGCCAACCGACAAATAACGAAACCAGGAAACCCAACAATACAGGCCCGTATGAGAGTAGAGAGATCCCGCTGAGCAACGGCCCTTTAAGACCTATCCCTTTATACCCGATCGTCCACTTAAAGCGTATCCAGCATAATTCCAGAAAGAAGCCGAAATTAGCCTTTAGGAATTTTATACCCTCACGGGTTAGAATTTCATTTCTCTCCAATTCACCTTGGTCAGGAGAGAAATCCGGATAACCTAAAATATATTCGCGATACTTCAATTTGTCCAGCTTTTCCGGCGGAAATTCCACCCCCATCGCAGCAAGCTCATCCTTAATGAAATAGGGATTATTGCGCATCCAGATGTTATAACCGCCCCGGGTTGAGAGCAGGAGGAAACGATGATGCAATCTGTAATTTCGATAAATCCAGGGAGACATCGTCAGGCAAAAGGCAAGAATTGCTAATCCTGCATACAACCAGCGGCGTTTGCCTTTGACGAAGATCAGCACGAACAGGACCATAAAAGGAAAAAAGGCGAGTAAAAATGAACGCGTCAGAGCGAAAGCGGCGAAGAAAAGACCTAAAAGCACAGCCCAGTACCAGCGCGGCCGTTCTACCAGGTGAAAGTAAGCCCAGAAACCGGCGGCTAAAAGCACCAATAAAAGCGCTTCCGACATCAGTATCCAGGAATAAAAAATGAAATGAGGATAGAAGCAGGTGTAAAGAGCGCTAACCGTGGCAATACGTTCATCTTTAAAGGCTCGTTTGCCAATGTCATAGACAAAATAAACCAGGAGCGTACCGAAGAGCACGTGAACTATGCGCCAGAAGAAGAAATTATCGCCGAACAGCAGATAGAAACCGGCAGTTACCAGGGGGTAGAGCGGCTCAAAAAAAGAATTGGGCTTGCCCCACTCGACCATCCCGTAGAGATAACCCTGTTCGTCCCACATGGCGGTCATAGAATCGTGGAAGGCGGGATAGAATCCCTCATCTCTGGGATGCTCCAGGCGGTATTCGACATACGGTCCCCGAGGAACGCTGGGTACGCCTAAGAATCCGTCATCTACGATTGCTCTGGCCAGTGAATAATAAGTATTTTGGTCGCGAAAGGGAACTGTGATGTGATTACCGTGGGGTAAGATGGATAAAAAACGTATGATAAAGGCAAGGATAACGATTGACCAGACCCGTTTCTTCTCATCAGCCCAAAAAATATTATATATGCTCTTCAAAATACGGGACATCATGCCGTCTTTTCCTTCACAAAGCTGTGTTCCTTGCCCAGCAATCTCAATATCCAGGTCCGCAGGGCTCTCTCAGTTTTTATTTCCTGGATGCCGAAGGCTACATTCCGAATGGAACGCAACACCTTGAAGGGGTGGAAAATGAGTTTCGTCAGGTAAAAGGCCAGATAGCCCGAGTACTTCAGTAGAATGACCTGGCGGTCGCTTATGTAATCGGAATATGATTTTGACACGAAGAGATCACCATGAGGCGTCAGGCCGTTGAAGAAGTGGTCATCGACGCGCACTTTGCCCTCCTGAATCAACCGCTCCAACAGTTTTGAACCCGGTAACGGCGAGAATACCGAAAAAACCACCTCGTCGGCACCGTATATCGCCAGTTTGACGGCCAGAGAGATCGATTTTAGAACGTCACTGATCTGTTCATCGGGCAAGCCAAGCATGAAATAGCAGGCGATGAAAACCCTCTTCTTGCCAGCCAAGCGAACCGCCTGTCTGACAGTTTCCAAATCCAACCTCTTCTTGATGACGTCCTTGAGGATTCTGGGCGAACCCGATTCGGCGGCGACAGTCACCTGCGTACAACCCGCCTCAATCATTAGATCCAGCGCCTCTTCGGTAATACTCTCCGCTCGCACGCCATTCGATGTCTGCCAGATGATATCAACGTTCCTTTGCTTGAGCTCTCGGGCAAAATCGAGCACCCACTTGGGATTGGTCGTCAGGCTCTCATCCTCGAAGTGAATCTCCTCGATCCCATAATCCTTCTGTAACTGTAAGATTTCATCAACGACGTTCTTCGGTGACCTGGACCTCCACCGCCTCTGCCATATCTGGGGGGTATTGCAGAAGGTACAGCCGTAAGGGCAACCCCGCGTGGCGATCATGGTCGTCCACCTCAGACGGTTGGCACTGCCGTGAGGTTCACGAGCCCGAAAGTAATTTTCCATCGGCAGCAAGTCCCGACGGGGGAATGGAATTTGATCCAGATCGTGAACGAATTTGGTCTTTGGGTTGACGACGATTTCCCCACCCTTTCGGTAGGCCAATCCGTCAATATCTTCCCAACCGCCTCCTCTCTCAATCGCCTGGAGAAGATCCTTGAAAGTGTATTCCCCTTCGGACAAAACTACGAAATCCACTTCAGGTCTGGCCATCGTCTGTTGAGTCATGACCGTAGGGTGTGCACCGCCGAAAACGATGATGACTTCTGGGTACTTTTGTTTGATCCG
>Ga0190347_1000695_pt1 | contig 10298 bp, 9 predicted proteins | sample 48721356_MG_FD_161652 | JGI IMG/M metagenome (GOLD analysis project Ga0190347, IMG submission 161652) | Hydrothermal vent microbial mat bacterial communities from Southern Trench, Guaymas Basin, Mexico - 4872-13-5-6_MG | ecosystem: Environmental > Aquatic > Marine > Hydrothermal vents > Microbial...
TGCGGCAGGGTACGGACGGCAACCGTTCACTGGAAGGGGATATTTCTTTGAACGGTTTAACGGAAGCCCCCGTAGTTTTCCCGGCTTTTGCTGTGGGGGAAACTGCATCGCCTTAAGCTCAGCGTAAGGCGAATGCAGAGGGGGCAGGACATCCCCCACGTCAAAAGCCTTAAGAAAACAAGGGGCTGAATGGTGGAAGTGAAAAGAAATGTCCCTGCCAGTGAACGGTCACGTGGGACCACGGGTTCACCGAATATTTACGGTCATAAAGATATATATCTATAGTTTACATAACCTTAATCGAACTTTTTTAAACGTATTTACCTGAAGGAAAGACGACAGATGTATCACCCTTTTGCCGGAAAACAGATTGCCGATTTAGTCCTGTGGTGGTGGCAGTGGCACATAGGGAGAGTGCGCGTCTGCTCCTTTTAGGCTTATACCTTAAGGGCAAGGGCAAAAGGCCGTGGACACGCAAAGATGTTCACGGCCTTTTTATTTTGGCCCCTGGGATCAAACCCTGAACGGTGAACTTTGAACTTTTGAACCTATACAAGGACAAGATATCATGATCACTCCGGATCTGACCCTGTTCAAATCGCTGGTGGCTGAAGGCGCTAATATCATACCGGTATGGAAAGAGATAGCAGTCGATTTTGACACTCCGGTATCTCTTTTCGCAAAGCTCGGGGAGAATAGTTACTCGTTCCTGCTGGAGAGTCTTGAAGGCGGGGAGAAATGGGGAAGGTACAGCTTTATCGGATTCAGACCCTTTATGATCTTCGGTTGCAAGGGGAATGATATCTTCACGGAGATTGAAGGCAAGCGCAAAATCATATCCGCCGCCAATCCGCTCACTGCCATGAGAGAAATAATGGCACGATTCTCACCGGCAGAGGTCCGGGGTCTCCCTCGATTCTATGGAGGGGCTGTTGGATACATGGGATATGACATGGTCCGTTTCATGGAACGTCTGCCGGAAAATCTTCCAGATACTGCAGGGTTCAATGATGCAGTATTCATGTTTCCCGAGCTCCTGCTTGTTTATGACAATATCAAGCAGACGCTCAAGATCATTGCCTGCCTCAGGGTGGAACAGGATGACAAAGCGGAATCTGTATATCTGAAAGGGAAAAGCGCTATAAAAGACGTAATCCGTCGCATACGACACGGATTGGATTACCCCGCGCCGCATGAAAATCCCGTTCCTGCCACCAGCCTGAACCCGGAGGTCCCCCAAGAGCGGTTTGAGGACATTGTACGCAGGGCAAAGGAATACATCCGGGCAGGAGATATAATCCAGGTAGTGCTTTCTCAACGCTTCTCAGGCAAGAATCTTATCCCCACCTTTGACCTGTACCGTGCCCTTAGAAGGATAAATCCATCGCCTTATCTCTATTACCTGCATCTGGATGACGAGGTGCTCATTGGTTCTTCACCCGAGATCTTGGTCAGGCTGACAGGCGATAAGATTGAATTGAGGCCTATTGCAGGCACCAGGCCAAGGGGTAAGAATAAAAAGGAGGACATGCGCCTTGAAAAGGAGCTTCTTGCTGACCCTAAGGAAAGGGCGGAACACCTGATGCTGCTCGACCTCGGCAGAAATGATGCCGGCAGGGTCGCCAGGATGGGGAGCGTAAAGGTTGAAGATCTTATGACTGTGGAACGTTATTCCCATGTCATGCACATTGTTACAGGTGTTACAGGAGAACTGATGCCCGGAAAGGATATGTTTGACGTACTGCAGGCCTGTTTCCCTGCTGGTACCGTGTCGGGCGCACCAAAAATCAGGGCCATGGAGATAATAGAGGAACTCGAACACGCCAGGCGGGGACCCTATGCAGGTGCAGTGGGATACCTCGGTTTTTCAGGCAACATGGATCTTGCTATTACTATTCGTACCCTCTGCCAAAAAAAGGATATGCTTTACCTGCAGGCCGGAGCCGGTATAGTTGCTGACTCAGATCCCGCTTTTGAGTGGGAGGAGACCATCAGCAAGGGACAGGCCCTCATGCGGGCCATCCACGTCGCCCATGAGGAACTGTCACAATGAGTACCTTGCACTGAAGGACCTTAACCATGCTTCTAATTATCGACAACTACGATTCTTTTACTTACAATCTCGTCCAGGCCCTGGGGATGCTGGGGGCGGATATCAAGGTCGTAAGAAATGACAAGGCCACTGTGGAAGAGATGGCCTCCTGGAAACCAGGGCAACTCCTTGTCTCTCCCGGTCCCTGCACACCCAGCGAGGCAGGCGTATCAGTAGCTGCCATACGTTACTTTGCGGGGAAGATCCCGGTCCTGGGCGTATGCCTCGGCCACCAGTCCATAGGTGTTGCCTTTGGAGGCAAAATAATCAGGGCGGAAAGGCTTATGCACGGCAAGACCTCAATGATCAGACACGATGGAAGGGGCGTATATCGCGGCCTGCCGAATCCCTTCGAGGCCATGAGGTATCATTCTCTCCTTGTGGATAAGGCGACCCTTCCGGAATGTCTCATGGTCACGGCCTTGTCGGAGCAGGACGAGCTTATGGGCTTCAGGCACAGGGAGTTCCCAGTGGAGGGAGTACAGTTCCACCCGGAATCCATCATGACTCCCGAGGGAATCGATCTCATGAGAAATTTTCTGGAAACCAGGGTATAGAAGTGCAGAATTTGAGGCATAAGCGCCCAAAAAAATGAACATCGAATGTTGAATGGGAAAAGATAAAGAGACAGACTTAATTAAGTTTTTCGTTTGAACCCGTTATATCCTGCCTTGAAGCGGTTACCTTTTTCCGGGTTTCAAAGCTCACTCATCGCAGACCGGAGAGGCGGTGCAATCCGGCCCGCGATCGAAACCCTGCAAAAGGCAAACCGCTCCTGCGGCAGGGCGCGGACGGCAACTTCCGCAGTGGGCCGCGGGTTCACCGGATATTTACTTGAAGATTGGGTGGTTGTTTTTTCATTCGATGTTGGATGTTCGATGTTGGATGTTCGATGTTCATCTTTCAAAGCGCTTATGGGGATTAGGAAAGGCGGTGCAATCCGGCCCGCGATTGAAACCCTGCAAAAGGCAAACCGCTCCTGCGGCAGGGCACGGACGGCAACCTTCCACAGTGGACCACGGGTTCACCGGATATTTACTTGAAGATTGGGTGGTTGTTTTTTCATTCGATGTTGGATGTTCGATGTTCGATGTTCGATGTTCATCTTTCAAAGCGCTTATGGGGATCAAAAGGATATGGATACATTAAAAAAGGCCATCTCTGATATAGTAAGCGGAAAAGACCTCAGCCAGGCTGAGATTTCGTCGGTTATGGAAATAATTATGGATGGAGAGGCAACACCTGCCCAGATCGGAGCCCTCCTTACAGGCCTGAGGATGAAGGGTGAGACTGTAGATGAAATAACCGGCGCAGCCGAGGTCATGAGGGGAAAGGCCCTGCGTATCCATGTAAACATATCACCGGAAGAGCCGCTTGTTGACACCTGCGGGACCGGAGGCGACGGGACCCGGACCTTCAATGTATCTACAACAGCCGCTTTTGTGGTTGCAGGGGCCGGCGTCAAGGTCGCAAAGCACGGCAACCGTTCCGTGTCCAGCAGGTCAGGGAGTGCCGATGTACTTGAGGCCCTGGGTGTAAACCTGGTTCTGTCGCCGGAGGATGTGGCAAGGGCAGTGGAGGCCATAGGTATAGGTTTTATGTTCGCCCCCGCCCTTCATCCAGCCATGAAATACGCCGTAGGGCCGAGACGGGAGATAGGCATCCGCACGATATTCAATGTCCTGGGACCCCTTACAAACCCTGCCCGGGCAAATGTGCAGGTGCTCGGGGTCTACGACCCCATGCTTACAAGGCCTCTTGCAGAGGTCCTGGGGCGACTCGGCAGCAAAAGGGCCTGGGTGGTGCATGGAGAAGGAGGGCTGGACGAACTCAGCCTTTTGGGTAAAAGTATTGTGGCCCAGTGGGACAGAAGTGAAGTAAAGGAGTTCGTGATCAGACCGGAAGATGCAGGGCTTAAGCCGTGCAGGGCCGAAGACCTGAAAGGCGGAGATGCAGAAGAAAACGCCCGGATACTGAAAGACATAATCTCAGGTGCAAGGGGACCCAAGAGGGATATGGTACTCTTTAACGCCGGGGCGGCCATATATCTTGCAGACAGGGCAAAATCCCTGAGGGAAGGGGTACTCGTAGCTGCCGAGAGCATAGATTCAATGGAGGCCATGAAGAGGCTTGAGGCCTTGAAGGCCTTTGGTGCGCCCAAATGAGCATCCTGAACACAATAATTGCCAACAAAAAGGCGGAATTGAAAAAAAGGCGTCGCAGGGGACTTATACCTCCGGAACATGAAGTTGCCCCTCCGAGGGGATTCAGGAAGGCCCTGGCTTCTGATTCCGGGGTCTCCATAATTGCAGAGATCAAGAAGGCATCTCCTTCAAAAGGGCTCCTGTGTCCAGATTTCGACCCTGTAAGCATTGCGAAAGATTACCAGTCAGGAGGGGCAAAAGCGGTATCAGTCCTGACCGACGAAAGGTTCTTTCAGGGAAAACTGGAGTTTATTCCTGAAATACGAAATGAAATTGACCTTCCAATCCTGAGAAAAGACTTTATCATAGACCACTTTCAGGTTGAAGAGTCCGGGCTCTGGGGGGCGGATGCAGTCCTCCTCATTGTGGCTGCGCTTGATGGCAGCATGCTTTCAGAGCTCATGGCCCACGCAAGAGAAAGGGGGCTGGATCCTCTGGTGGAAGTCCATGACGAGAACGAGATGGAAAAGGCGCTTGCCGCAGATGCTGATTTCATCGGTGTGAATAACCGTAACCTTGAGGACTTCAGTATATCTCTTGAAGCTACTTTCAGGATAAGAAAGGCCCTGCCCTCTGAAATACCGCTGGTAAGTGAAAGCGGTATCTCAACACCTGATGATATAAAGAGGCTCCTTGATGCAGGGATTACCGCGGCACTCATAGGAGAAGCCCTGATGAAGGCCGAAGATCGCATTAAATATCTTTCTGCCCTGGTTAATGCAGGAAGAATGTAGGGATTTATGGTAAAAATAAAAGTCTGCGGGCTTACTGATCCGTCAGAGGCGAAAGCAGTGGCAGAGGCCGGAGCCAACGCCATAGGACTGGTCTTTGCCAAGAGCCCCAGGCAGATATATCCGGACAGGGCCAGGGAGATTGTTCAAAATCTGCCGCCAATGGTCCAGACAGTCGGGGTCTTTGTAAATGAGTCTCCTGAAAAAATAAGGCAGATAACAGATTATTGCGGCCTGGACCTGGTGCAATTGCATGGCGAGGAAACCCCGGAAATTTGCAGAGAGCTTGCTCCAAGGGCCATAAAGGCATGGCGGATAAGGACAGAGGCCGATATTCAGGCCCTTTTGCCGTATCAGGAGGTTGTGAAAGCATTCCTGCTTGATGCCTGGTCCCCGGAAGCTCATGGCGGAACGGGCGAGACCTTTGACTGGTCCATAGCGATTGAGGCGAAAAAGGTCCTCTCAAGGCCTATTATTCTTGCAGGCGGCCTGAGACCGGAAAACGTTGCCGGGGCAGTAAAACAGGTCCGGCCCTGGGGAGTGGATGTAAGCTCGGGTGTAGAGAATGCTCCAGGGAAAAAGAATATTGGCCTGGTAGCCGAATTTATACGCAGGGCCACGTTGGATTAGAATTTATACATAAGGAAAGAATAGTGAACAAGTCAACCGATCAACCGATCAACCAGTCACCGGATAATCCGGGTCACTTTGGTGTCTATGGGGGCCGTTTTGTGCCGGAGACCCTTATGCCCGCCATTACGGAGCTGGATTCAGCATACCGGAAGGCCAAGCGGGATGCCGGATTTAAGAAGGAACTCAATCAGATCCTCAAGAATTACGTGGGGCGCCCTACCCCGCTCTTCGAGGCGAAAGGCCTTGGAGAGGCCGTAGGCGGCGGAATAAGGGTATTTCTCAAGCGTGAAGACCTCGCCCACACCGGGGCGCATAAGATCAACAACACTATCGGCCAGGTACTCCTGGCAAAACGCATGGGAAAAACAAGGATCATAGCCGAGACCGGCGCAGGGCAACACGGTGTGGCTACTGCGACTGCAGCCGCCCTGATGGGCCTGAAGTGCGAAGTCTACATGGGCCGCAAGGACATGGTACGCCAGTCCATGAACGTCTTTCGCATGGAACTGACCGGGGCAAGGGTCATTCCTGTACTCTCCGGGACACAGACCCTCAAGGATGCAATAAATGAGACGATACGGGACTGGGTTACAAATGTCGGAGACACATACTATGTCATAGGCTCCGTGGTGGGTCCCCATCCATATCCAATGATGGTCCGGAATTTTCAGAGCGTGATCGGGAAGGAGGCGCGAAGGCAGATCAGGCAGCTTGCCGGATGCCTGCCGGATGTGGTGATGGCCTGCGTCGGCGGCGGGAGCAACGCCATGGGGATCTTCTATCCATTCCTGAAGGAACGGGGAATACGCCTGATAGGAGTTGAGGCGGCAGGAAAAGGTCTTGAAACAGACTATCACTCCGCCACCCTGAGCGTTGGCAGCCCCGGCGTGCTCCACGGCGCTATGAGCTATCTGCTGCAGGACCGCTGGGGCCAGATAAAAGGCGCCCACTCACTCGCCCCGGGTCTTGACTATCCGGGTGTGGGACCGGAGCACAGCGTTTTTAAGGACTCAGGCAGAGTCGAGTACGCAGCGGTTGACGATGAACAGGCCCTTCAGGCATTCAGGCTGCTTTCAGAGACCGATGGGATCATACCTGCCCTGGAAAGCGCCCATGCCGTCGCCTACCTGAAGGAGCTCGCCCCTTCTCTTCCCAGAGGTAGCATTGTGGTGATCAACCTCTCCGGAAGGGGAGACAAAGACGTTGCCACGGTAGCGGAATTGCTCAAGGGGAGGACTCACAAATGAACCGAATAGATAGTATGTTCTCACGGCTCAGGAAAAGGAGAGAAGCAGCGCTCATCCCGTTCATAACCACCGGAGATCCGGACATTGCCACTACAGAGGCCTTGATACTGGAGATGGACCGCCAGGGTGCAGACCTTATAGAGCTTGGCCTTCCTTTCTCGGATCCCCTGGCAGACGGCCCGACTATCCAGGCCTCAAGCCAGAGGGCCCTCCGCCGCAAAATAAACGCAAAGGATTTATTCAGGCTGGTTGAGAAGGTCCGAAAAAGGACCGGTATCCCACTGGTCCTTATGGGTTACTATAACCCCATACTCCAGTACGGCCTTTCTGCTTTCGCAAAAGACGCGGTTAACTCCGGTCTCGACGGTACCATAATCCCCGACCTGCCCCTGGAGGAGGCCGGAGCCTGGATGGCAGTTGCAAAACCCCAGGGGCTTGCCAATATCCTGCTCGTGGCCCCGAACACCCCGGCAGATCGAGCCAGGAAAATTGCCAAGGCCACTCAGGGTTTCATGTACTATGTCTCCGTAACCGGTATTACCGGGGCAAGGAGCCATCTCCCCACTGAACTGTCTCAGGGCCTTAACGGAATCAGACAGCTCACCAGCAAGCCGGTGGCAGTGGGCTTCGGGATCTCCACACCCGACCAGGTATCCATGCTCTCTGCCGTAGCAGACGGGATTATTGTTGGAAGCGCCATTATAAAACTGATTGAGGCCCACACGATCAAACAGGGCGATGATCTTAAGGCCGGCCCCGACCTGGTCAAAAAGGTGGGAGAATTCATTGAGGAACTGAAAAAAGCTACAAAAACGGGATATTGACAGTTTATTTCGTAACTTCTCAATAATCCAGGGCTAGTTTGGATTCCCCCTCTCCCCCAAGGGTGAGAGGACTATGCTGCCTCAATTTATTGAGAAGTTACTTTATTTCGGCGGAAACAGAGAAAACAAACCTCGACCTGTAGCATTGGAAGAAACCGGTTTACCCGACTTATATTTCCTGTCATCCGAGAGTCAAATGAATCAATTGAAAGAATTTTGGATACTGGTTAAGGATGTGTGGCAGCACGGATTTTTAGGGATTAACATCGGTCAGCTGGTTGCAGCCATACTCATCCTGATGGTGTTTTTCCTGTTCAGACGCTTGTTCTCCAAAATCGTCATTGGCAGCATTTACCGGCTCACGCGGCGAACAAAGACGGAACTGGATGATAATATCATGAAAGCACTGGAGAATCCCCTTCGATTTATTCCAATCGTTCTGGGTATGTTTATTGTCATCGAATATCTGCAATTGAGTGGTTATCTGGCAATTTTTGCAGATAATTTGGTGCGGTCCCTTGTGGTATTTACCATCTTCTGGGGTTTGGTAAACACCATCGAACCTCTTGCATTTTTATTTAAGAAACTGGAAACGGTATTTACCAAACCAATGGTGGAATGGTTGGTCAAGGCGATCCGTCTTTCGTTTATTTTCATCGGTGCTGCAACCATTCTGGAGGTCTGGGGCATCAAGGTCGGGCCTATCCTTGCAGGACTGGGATTATTTGGTGTGGCGGTGGCCTTGGGAGCGCAGGATTTATTCAAGAATCTGATCTCCGGAATTCTGGTAATTGCCGAAAAACGTTTTAATCCGGGGGACTGGATCAGGGTAGATGGGGAAGTGGAGGGTACTGTGGAGACTATCAATTTCCGGTCCACGCTGGTCAGGCGATTCGACAAAGCCCCGGTTTTCGTACCCAATTCCAAACTATCAGATAATGCCGTCATTAATTTCAGCTCTATGACTTTTCGGCGGATTTACTGGGTGATCGGTGTGGAATATCGTACCACTGTGGATCAATTACGGATTATTCGTGATGGTATTGAAAATTATATATTGGAATCGGATGACTTTGCCAAGCCGCCAAAAGTTCCCACCTTTGTCCGGATTGATAAATTTAGCGATTCTTCTATTGATATCATGGTTTATTGCTTCACCAAAACTACGGAATGGGGAGAATGGCTTCAGATTAAGGAGACACTGGCATATGGAATAAAGGAAATAGTGGAAGGTGCCGGGGCGGCCTTTGCTTTCCCAAGCCGGTCGATCTATATGGAGACGTTGGCCGGTGAGAAGCCGGAAGTATTTGTCCCGCCGGGACAGGAGGTTTAAATGCAAAGTTATATAGATCGCATTGTTCGTGCTGCCAAGCTCGATGTTAACTTATATGAAGAAGTTGAGGCTGATAAAGGAGCTCTGGGTCAGGCCATGGGAGTTGTTGTGCTTTCCAGCATAGCAGCAGGATTAGGAATTATAGGACAAGTAGGAATAAAGGGGATCTTCATCGGGGCTATTACAGCTCTTATTGCCTGGTATGTCTGGGCCTATATTACTTATTTTATCGGCGTCAAAATCCTTCCCGAGCCGCAAACCAAAGCTGACCATGGTGAACTATTGCGAACAATCGGATTTTCAAGCTCTCCGGGGTTAATTCGAGTATTGGCTATCATACCTGGAATATCAGGAATCATTTTTTTGATCGCTTCAATTTGGATGTTAATAGCTATGGTGGTTGCTGTTAGGCAAGCCCTTGATTATCAGAGCACATTACGTGCTATAGGTGTCTGCGTCATTGGCTGGGTCATTCAGGCAATAATCTTTGCGATTCTGTTTTCTATTTCAGGAGGTGGTTATTCAAGGCCTATTTAGGTTCATCCGACAGCCCGATTCCAGTCGCGATACACGTTTGTGTCATAGGAATTGGTAGAAATGGAGTCTGAGGTTTCCTGCCGAATCTTTTCCCCGACTCCTTTGCAACCTCCCCGGCAGTATCTTCTGCGAACCGGGGGAAACGGTGGGCCTTGAGCACGATTTCCGCCTCATGATGAGGAATACCTTCAATAGTCAGCTTTATCTCCGAGCATTCTCAACGCCCGGGCAGACAATGACCTTGATAACGGATCGTCAGACTCCAGATAAGGCCGGATGTACCTGGCTGCATCCAGTTCAATCAACATCTCGGGATATACCCGGGCCAGACGCCCTATGCCCCACAATGCCCCTCTCCTGAGGGGCTCGTATTCCAGGAAGTTCCCATCTTCCCTGATGTAAGAAAGCAGAATGCGGACATATTCTTCGGCAAGACGCGGATGGTCGGGATCACTATCATAAAAAACTGAAATGAGCGGGCTGATGGCCTTGCGTGGAGGGATCTTTCCAAGCTCCCTTATGACCTGTTCCGGATCACCTGACCCCAGGAGTTCGCGGACCCTGCGGCGAAGTATCCGGGGGCTCTCCTTTTTCCTGTCTCCCGTACTGTCACGTCCAATAGCTACGATTTGTCAGGCCCCTTCAGCATCTCTTGAGGTCCCTTCATCCAGTTGTCCGCCTCCCAGTCCGGCAGCAT
>Ga0190347_1000702_pt1 | contig 10268 bp, 9 predicted proteins | sample 48721356_MG_FD_161652 | JGI IMG/M metagenome (GOLD analysis project Ga0190347, IMG submission 161652) | Hydrothermal vent microbial mat bacterial communities from Southern Trench, Guaymas Basin, Mexico - 4872-13-5-6_MG | ecosystem: Environmental > Aquatic > Marine > Hydrothermal vents > Microbial...
TCACTATTAGTTGCGTCAGGTCTCGGCTAAAGCCAGGACCTGACGCAACAGGAACGGGGGAGACCCGACTGCACGGGGAATAAATTTATGTCAATGGAGGTAGATAGGTTTTGAATCCAGAGAAGATCCCCAAATTAAGAATCGGCGAACTTGAGGCTAAAATACCCATCGTTCAAGGCGGAATGAGCGTTGGCATTTCTCTATCAGGATTGGCTTCCGCGGTGGCGAACGAGGGTGGCATTGGAGTTATTGGCGCCGCGGGCATCGGTATGCTCGAACCCGACTTTACCACGAATTTCAAGGAAGCCAACAAAAGAGCCCTGAGAAAAGAAATAAGAAAAGCCAGGGAAATGACCAATGGGATTATTGGAGTCAATATAATGGTCGCCCTCTCAGATTTTGATGAACTTTCACAGGTGGCAGTAGAAGAGGGTGCCGATCTGGTTTTTCTTGGTGCCGGGCTTCCGCTAAAGAAACCGAAAACGTTGCCGTTGAATAGGTTGCGAAAAGTCGCCATAAAAGTTGTTCCCATTGTGTCTTCTGCAAGAGCTGCCAACCTTATTTTCCAATATTGGGTAAAGCGCTATAATCAAGTCCCCGATGCGGTAGTTGTTGAAGGCCCTTTGGCAGGAGGACATCTCGGTTTCAAAAGGGAGCAGATAAGTAATCCTGATTATAGGTTAGAGATGATACTCCCTGAGGTTATTGCGGTAATTAAAACTTTTGAGCGGCAATTTAATAAGAATATTCCCATCATTGCCGCAGGAGGGATATACACCGGAGCGGATATTTACAAATTTATGCAATTGGGAGCGCAGGGCGTACAGATGGCCACCCGATTTGTCGCCACCTACGAGTGCGATGCCGATGCAAAATTCAAAGAAGCCTATGTAAAATGCAAAAAAGAAGATTTAATGATAATTGACAGCCCCGTTGGATTGCCGGGAAGAGCGATTCAGAATGAATTTCTAAGTGACGTCGCCGCAGGAATTAAAAAGCCTTTTAAATGCCCCTGGAAGTGCCTGAAAACCTGCGATTTCAGGGAAGTGCCGTACTGCATAAACATCGCACTGACTAAAGCCAAGATAGGTAGCTTTGAGGAGGGATTCGCTTTTGCAGGAGCTAACGCTTATAGAATAGATAAGATCGTCTCGGTTAAAGAATTAATTGCGAATCTATTAGAGGAGTATGAAAGAGCGGCATCACAATAGATTTTTATGCTTTCAGGGCTCCGACAGCACGGGAATCGTCAAGGAGGGAGGCGCGCTGGCGCATGCTAGTGCTGTCGGGTCTCCCCCGTAAGGGGCGGCTTCCGCCGTGCACCCGACAGCCGGGTATTCACGCGGTCAACCGCGGAGAGTTGACCCCAAGAACAATAATTTTCCTGTTTCGTCAGCTCCTGTCCACTTGAGGGGATGTGACTTGGCGTAGCGAACAATTGACACTTTAAAAAGAATGGCATCATGAAGACCGATGAAAAAGAGGTAAATAAAAAACTTAAAAAACTCGTTTCCATCCTCAAAAAACACGGAATTAAGAAAATTTCCATTTTCGGTTCTTATGCCAAGGGGATTGCAAACACTGAAAGTGATCTTGACGTTCTGGTGGAGTTCTCGGGCAGAAAAAGCCTTTTTGACATCATTGGTATCGAAATGGAATTGTCTGAAGCACTTGATCTGAAAGTCGATCTGTTGACCGACAAATCAATCAGCCCCTATTTGATTGATAGGATTAAAAAAGAAGCAAAGGTTATTTACGGATGAAAGATCCACAAATATATTTGCGGCATATATTGGATGCCATCAATCTTGTCGAAGAATATATCCGGAATACAGACCATAAAAAATTCGCCATAAACAGGATGATTCAAGATGCAGTTATCAGGGAATTCGAGATCATCGGAGAGGCCACGAAGAGAATTCCTGATGAACTTAAAGTGAATTTTCCTGAAGTACCCTGGAAGAAAATGGCAGGGATGAGAGATAAATTAATACACGACTATTTCGGTGTAGATATAGATGCAGTTTGGGATACGGCTGTGAATGATATTCCCGTATTGAAGAAAAAGATTCAAGAGATATTCCAATAAATACAATAAGTTCAATCAAATATAACCGGAATTCCCATTCCGCGGAGGAAAAATGATTAAGTTCGAACATTTGAGCTACCCAAAAGAAGGCAAGCCTATCACCATGGGCGCCGACAAATTAGAGGTGCCCGATAATCCCATCATCCCCTTCATCGAAGGGGACGGTACCGGTCCGGACATCTGGCGGGCCTCGCAGCGGGTCTTCGATGCCGCCGTCCAGAAGGCCTATGGGGGTCAGCGCAAGATCGCCTGGTTCGAGGTCTTAGCCGGTGAGAAGGCTTTTAAAGCGGTCAACACCTGGCTTCCGGATGATACCGTCAACGCCTACAGGGAATTCCTTGTGGGCATCAAGGGTCCTTTGACCACCCCGATTGGCGGCGGTATCCGTTCGCTGAACGTCGCCCTGCGCCAGACTCTGGATCTCTACGTCTGCCTGCGACCGGTGCGCTATTTTAAAGGCGTCCCCAGCCCGGTGAGGAAGCCCGAAGACGTGGACATGGTCATCTTCCGAGAGAACACCGAGGACATCTACGCTGGAGTGGAGTGGCAGGCGGGGACTCCTGAGGTCAAAAAAGTGATCGAATTCCTTCAGAAGGAGATGGGCGTTAAGAAAATCCGCTTCCCCGAAAGTTCCGGGATCGGCATCAAGCCGGTTTCAGAAGAAGGCACCAGTCGCCTGGTGCGTGCGGCCATTAAATACGCCTTATCTCATAATCGCGACAGTGTAACCTTCGTGCACAAGGGCAATATCATGAAGTTCACCGAAGGCGCCTTCCGCGATTGGGGCTATAAAGTCGCCAGAAATGAATTCCGCAACGAGACGGTCACTTTGCGAGAGAGCTGGATCCTGGGCAATAAGGAGGCCAATCCAGAGCTGTCAGTACCGGATAACGCCCGCATGATCGAGCCCGGTTACGACCTGCTGGTCCCCGATAAACAGAAGGTGGTGGACGCCGAGGTGGAAGAAGCCTTAAGACTTTGGGATACCCACGGTAACGGCCAGTGGAAGTCGAAATTGATGATCAAGGATGCCATCGCCGACATCACCCTGCAGCAGGTACTAACCCGGGCCAAGGAATTCGACGTGATCGCCACTATGAACCTGAACGGTGATTACGTCTCGGACGCCCTGGCCGCGCAGGTGGGCGGCATCGGCATCGCTCCGGGTGGCAACATCAACTACGACAGCGGCCACGCTATCTTCGAAGCCACGCACGGCACAGCACCGAAGTACGCCAACTTAGACAAGGTCAATCCCGGATCCGTAATCTTGTCCGGTGTGCTCATGTTCGAACATCTGGGCTGGAATGAAGCCGCCGATCTGATCGTCAAGGGACTTCAGGGCGCCATCCAGGCTCACACCGTAACCTACGATTTCGCCCGACTGATGCGCGCTGAGGGGTACGACGACATCCAGGAGCTGAAGTGCTCCCAGTTCGGGGAGGCCATCATCAAGCACATGTAGAAAACCGAGCACAGAAAAAAGAAGACAAAAGAAACAAGTCATTGCAAGCAAGCAAGGGGCACGGCATGCCGTGCCCCTACGGTTGGCGACCGGATGATGTGAGGCGGGGTGTTTCCCCGATTTTTTGCAGACGAATTGCCGTTCTACCTACTTTTCAAAAAGATTAAAACTAGTAGTATCAAAACGAAAAATCCCCGACACTTTCGGGGATTTTGGTTTTAAGCTGGATTTCCTCTATGTCTTCTTTTCTCCTTCTTCTTTCTCCTTAAAATCCTCCTGCTTTTTCAACAGCGAATTAGCCGCACCTTTGTAAATCACAAAGAGCGTATTTTCGACGCCGTCCTTACGCACTAAATAGCGGTTTCCCTCTTTATCCTGGGGGACTAAAGCCAGTTTATAGGTATCCCCCACCTCAGTTGTTATGGTGAGACCCAACTCCGGCACGGTGAAATCAACCGCCCTGGCGGAATCGCCGTCCACGAAGTCGAAGGTGCGGAAGCGGCTGATGGCGCTTAGGGTGTGATTCAGGGTTCTCTCGTCAACCGGACTCGATTTGCCGTTGGACTGGAGGGTCCAGAGAGTGTCCTCCTTGACCAGCGAGAATTTCTCATGGGGATACTGGTAGTCAACCCTGTTGATCAGCTCCTTGTCTATTTCCATAATCACCTTGTCCCGCCAATCCTTCGCTTTGCGCTGCAACTGTCCGGTGAACGTGCCTCGCACCAGGTAAACTTCATCTTCACCAACTCGCCGGCAGTAGGTATGGCGGTAGTTATCTGAGGTTTTACCCAGGAATAAATTCGCCAGCGTGTCGGCACCGTGCAGTAAAGCAACATTGGCTGCGGTGGTATCGAGCCCGTACAGAGAATCCTTTGAGGTATCCCGCGCTATCAGGGTTTCGATCTCCATGAAGCAGACCTTTTTCAGCAAGTCGCCCACCAGGCGGTTTTCCGCCGGGTAATCCACCGGCTCCGCCAGACGCCAACCAGCGCCAGCGCGCCGCAAACGAATCGAATCCTCTTTGTTGGCAATGAAAATGCCGTCCACCTTGGTGGTGTCAACATCGAAAAGCACTTCGGCTTTATAGGTTACGTCCCTGGCGGAGTTTATCACCAGATAAACGACCACCAGAACGACTAAGGCAAGCAGCAGAAAGACGAGAGTTCTGTTCATGATTTAATACTCCATGTTTTTCCTGCGACGACGAATCTGCCAGCGAACCAAACCGATCAAAATGATCAGCGCCGGCGGTGCGAAGATGTTAGCATATTTGACAGTCGCTTTCACGCCTTCCGATACCTCCGCTATCGGCCGGGAGGTGACTTCGCGGGTGCGTATTTGAATCAAGTCCTCGTCGAGTGAGAGCCAATCAACCATGTTCAGCAGGAAAGCCATATTCGATGGGTCACTGGCATACATGTCTTCAGCGAGGTGACCGTCTCCGATGACCACGATGCGGGTTTCGGGGCTTTCCGGTATGATATTAAGGCCGGTTGGCTGCGTCAGAGTCGAGTCGCCTCGTGGAATGTCCTTGCCTTCGAAGTAACTTTTAAAACTACCGCTGAGCGCCGCTCCCAATACGAAGGGACCTTCATTGAAGGTCTTGGGATCCAGCTTGGTTTGCGGATTGATATCATAGCGTCCCGACTGCAGCTTTGACTGTTCAGATGAGGTGAACAGTACCTCGATGGACAATCCCTTCTCCGCGGCGTAAGAAGTATCAATGGTACTGGGGAAAAACAACATGATATTTTCCAGATCTCTGACCATCGGATTCGTCTCGTTGAAGTGCGTTACCTGCGGAAAGAAAGGATAATTGACGGCATTGGAGATGGTGAAGAATCCCATACGCTGCTGCATGTTCACCATTCCACAACGCAGGTCCATGACCAGATCGTCATTGATTTTGAACCCGTAGTTTTTGGTCCAATCGTCTATCTTTAACGCCGACTTGCGAGCCCGCTGAGTGGATAGATCGGCGGATACCTTATTCAGAAGAAAAGCAACTCTGCCGCCGCGCATGATGAACTGATCAATGGCGTATTTCGACCAGTCGTCAAAATCCTCGTTCACGCCGATGACCAGTAGAATTTCGACGTCATCCGGCACCAGTTGATTGCGTGAGAATTCGACGGTAGTGACGTCGTAGTTCCTCTCTAAAACGGAACGCAGATTGTTCATCTCCTGAAAGGCATCGGGTGCGTCCAATCCCTGAAAGATGGCCAGCTTGGTGCGGTCTTTGGCCGTCAGGCGTTTAATGGTGCTGGTAATGTCGTATTCCAGTCCAGCCGTGCTCTGGACCAGCGGGATAGTCTCGTGCTTATCCTGATAGAGAAAAACCAACCCCATATAGACTTTCTTCACTTCCAGTCGATCTTTTTCAACGGCATTAACCTGCACGGGAGGAATCTGGAAACTCTGGGCTTCTTTCTCCAATTCCTCTTCTGAACCCGGATCAACGAACTCATATTTGAACTTGCCGCCGGAATAGGCTTTGTAGTCGTCTAACTGATCCCTCAGGTAACGGGCGTTGGCATTGTAGGGCGCCGGTAGGTCGCGTGAAAAATATGCCTTCACCGTCAGCGGATCATCGAGATTTCTGACCAGATCCTTCGAACCTTTCGACAGAGTGTATACCTTGCCTTCGGTTAGATCCAGGCGGCTGAAAATCTGCGTCGATATCAGGTTCAGGACGAGTAGAATGCCCAGTAGCAGAACGATTGCAGTTGCGGCTTGGGCACCGTGTTTCGAGCGACGTTTCATGGTTCTAATAGATTGTTAAGATTGATTTTACTTACCTTATTGTGCAATTACTCTGTCAGAGCTTTGTCCTGTATTCCCACCTCACCACTTGCGACTCTCCAGCGATCGCGTGGCCAGAACCAGCGCGAAGATCGTCAGGGAAATGTAGTAGATGATATCGCGGCTGTCAATAACTCCCCGGGCCAGGCTATTGAAGTGGTAATCCACAGACAAGTATTCCAGGATGGAGACCAGAGGCGCCGGCATGAAGATCAGCACCTTATCGAGCAGAAAGAAGACCAGGATGATGAGAAAGCTGATGATGAAGGCGACGATCTGGTTCTCCGTGGTCGAGGAGGCAAAGATGCCGATGGCCAGGTAGGCAGATCCCAGCAGAAGCAATCCCAGGTATCCTCCAAACGTAGGCCCTTCATCCAGGTTGCCGAAGAGGCTGGCCGTAATCACGTAGGCGAAGGTGAAGAACACCGCAATGGCCAGAAGCGTCAAAGCGGCGAAGAATTTACCCAGAATGATGTCTGCATCTCGAGTGGGCATGGTCACCAGCAATTCGATGGTGCCCGATTTCTTCTCTTCGGCGATGGATCTCATGGTGATCGCCGGCACGAAGATGATGAAGATCAGCGGAATGACGGAAAGCGCCGTCCGTATCGTCGCCTGCCCCATCAGGAAGAAATTGGTGCTGAAAAACCATCCTGAAATTAACAGGAAGACGGTGATCACGATGTAAGCTACCGGCGAGTTAAAGTAGGATTTCAGTTCTTTCCGGTAGATAGACCAGACATTGCGCATTTATGATGCTCCTGTAAGTTATTTTTATCAGGGTAATGATCTCTACGGATATTTCAGAGTTTCCCTCGATTGATCCCAACTTAAGTTACTTGAATTTATGTCCGGATTCGATTTTCAGACTGCTCGCGTCAACTGCCGGAAGACGTCCTCCAGCGATGTGACCTCACGGTGCAGCTCGAGGAGTTTCCATCCTTCGCGAACACTGAGGTCGAAGATCTGTTCCCGCAGGTCCTGCCCTTTTTCGATTTCCAGCACAAAGCTGCGAACCTCGCCCTTAGTCGTTCGCTCATCCACATTCTTGACGTGCTCGATGGCTCTGAGTTTCTCTGCGCAGCCGTTCTGCGGAGCCCTGATCTCAAGATTGAGCTTCTCTAAACCGTGAAAGGACGCCTGCAGATCCTGAAGGGCGCCGTCCGCCACGATTTTGCCGCGGTCTATGATAATGGCGCGGTTGCAGGTGGCCTGTACCTCGGGGAGGATGTGGGTGGACAGGATGACCGTCTTTTCCTTGCCGATTTCCTTGATCAGATTGCGGATTTCAACGATCTGATTGGGATCAAGTCCGGAGGTGGGCTCATCCAGGATGATGATCTCGGGATCGTGGATCATGGCCTGCGCCAGCCCGACACGCTGACGGTATCCCTTCGACAGTTCACCGATGCTGCGTCCGATGACTTCCTTCAAACCGCAAACTTCCACCATGTTTTTAATGCGGTCTCTGTGCCGGTCTTTGGGGATGCCCCGGAGCTCGGCGACGAAGTGGAGATAATCCCCCACGTCCATGTCGTAATACAATGGATTCTGTTCGGGAAGATAACCGATCTTCTGCCGAATTTCCAGTGATCTCTCCGTGACGTCCAGCCCGTCAATGGTGACGTTTCCCGAATTGGGCGGCATAAAGCAGGTGATGATCTTCATCGTGGTGGTCTTCCCGGCGCCGTTCGGCCCCAGAAATCCCAATATCTCACCCTTCTCTACTTCGAAAGAAATGTCATCTACGGCGATGGTTTCACCATAGGTCTTGGTTAAATTGCGGACATTGATCATCGTTTAACCCTGAGATTACCTTAATTTTTCGGTATATCTTACTCCGTACCGGCGCGTAGGTTCCCGCTTGATAGCGACATAAAATCAGCTTCTCAGCAGAAAAGTGATCAGAGCCAATTTCCTACATCATCGGCGATTGGCATTTCGGCTGAACAGGTTATTGAGAACGTATCCGGCAATCTGGGGATTCTCTTTCAAACGGCGAATGGAATAGGCGTGCCATTGTGCTCCGAAGGGAACGTATACCCGCAGACGGTGTCCCTCCTCGATGACAATTCGCCTGAGCTCCTCTTCTACGCCCAGAAGCATCTGGAATTCGTAGCGATCCTTTGGTAATTCCATCCTCCGAATCATGCGCAGCGCGCCCCAGACAAGATATTCATCATGTGTGGCGATGCCCACGTAACAGCCCCCTTCCAGCAGCCGTTCGAGCAGATGAAGATAATTGCCTCGAATGATCTCCCGATCCTTGTAAGCCGCTCGCCTGGGCTCGATGTAGATCCCTTTGCAGAGGCGCACATTGGCCTGCATTGGGATTAATTTATCCAGATCAGAATCCGACCGACGCAGGTAAGCCTGCATGACGATGCCTACCGGCAGGTCGTTTTTTAGTTGTTCGTACAGCCAGAAAGTGTCGTCCGTGCAGGAGATATCCTCCATGTCAATACGGACGAAGTTGTTCATCTGGGAAGCCTTCTCGGCGATCCGCCTGATCGCTTCAAGGCAAAAATCCCGATTCAGTTTCAAGCCCATTTGTGTGGGTTTAAGCGAAACGTTGGCGTCCAGATTCTCCGCTGATATGGTGTCTAAGACCCGGATGTACTGCTCAGCATAGGCTGTCGCTTCTTCCCGGCGGGTGACATTTTCGCCCAGAACGTCAATTGTGACGCAGGCGCCCTGTTCATGAAGCTTGCGAATGACTTTAACAGCATCTTCTAAGGTGGCACCCGCAATATAGGGCGCTGAGAAATAGCCCACGATCGGTTTGGGCACGACGGGCAGAGTATCCGCTATCAGGCGATTTATAACGTTCATTTCAATCATTTAATTATGATCATTGCATCGACATAAGAATTTAAGAAACATTTCCCAAGATCGCAAGACAAAACGACCCCAAGTGCTTGCGATAAATTGAGTTTGAGCCAGTTGCTCTATCCCGTATGTGCCCCTGACAGGGCCTTTGTGAATGTCCCGGTATAACGAAATTTAAGCAATCGTTTTAACCTCGTTTAATGAGAAAATATTCTTGCATTTTCATTGCATTTTCTCTATCTTTCAATGGACAGAATAAAGAATATTTTTGGCATTATCGGTCACCATCCGGTATTGAAAATTTGAACCGCAAAAAGAAACTCCTCACTCTGATTATGGCGGGTGGACGCGGTGAACGCCTTTACCCATTGACGAAGACGCGAGCCAAGCCGGCCGTCAGCTTCGGTGGGGATTACCGCATCATTGATTTCACCCTATCGAACTGTTTCAATTCGGGCTTTCGGGCGATTTATCTCCTCACCCAGTATCGCTCCATGACCCTGGATCGCCACGTTCGATTGGCCTGGAATCTGTTCCGCCGGGAACTGGGTGAGTTCATTGATTCCGTACCTCCGCAGCATCTCATCGCCAACAAGTGGTATGAAGGCACGGCTGATTCGGTCTATCAGAATATCCACCTCCTGGACGAACACCGCCCCGATCTAGTTCTTATCCTCTCAGGCGATCACATCTACAAGATGAATTACGGTCTATTGGTTGAATACCATAACGAAAAGGGAGCCGATCTGACCGTCGCCACGGTGGACATGCCTGTCGATCAATCGTACCGGTTCGGCGTGCTGGAGATGGATACTGAGAGGCGCATTGTCGGCTTCGAAGAAAAACCCGTGAAGGGCAAACCCCATCCCGATGATCCGAACAAAATCCTCGTCAATATGGGGGTCTATGTTTTTGATACCCGCACTCTCGTCCGAGAATTGATCGAAGATTATAAAAGAGGCAGCAGCCGAGACTTTGGTCACGACATTATCCCGCAGATGATTCGCAAGGGGGAACGAGTTTTCGGATACGAATTTGGCGACATAGAGGGCGGCAAGTCCAGGTACTGGCGGGATATCGGCG
>Ga0190347_1000705_pt1 | contig 10236 bp, 9 predicted proteins | sample 48721356_MG_FD_161652 | JGI IMG/M metagenome (GOLD analysis project Ga0190347, IMG submission 161652) | Hydrothermal vent microbial mat bacterial communities from Southern Trench, Guaymas Basin, Mexico - 4872-13-5-6_MG | ecosystem: Environmental > Aquatic > Marine > Hydrothermal vents > Microbial...
CGCGTGGATTGTCTTCAAGCCGGAAGAGCAGACCTGTTTTAACGGTGTTCAGGATTTTGGGGAAGAGGGCGTTGATTGCGGAGGTATTTGCGCGAAAGTATGCCCGCCGCCGCTTAAACCGCCGCAAGTGGACGATATAAAAATTGAGTGGGTCAGGTTTGTTCCGGACGGAAAAAATAATTATGATTTAGTGGCTAAGTTGTTAAATAGCAATGAACATTGGGGACTTTCTCTTTTGAATTATGAATTTATTATTTACAACAAGCACAATGTTGTCATTGACACTATTAAAAAACAAACATATGTTATGCCAAAGGGTTTTTTGAAAAGTGAGGGAAAAAGATATATAATTGAAAATGATTTTAAAACGAATGAAAATATTGAGAAAATTGATTTAGTATTATCCAATTTTAATTGGAGCGAAGTGAAGGATTTAAGGGATCTTCCCGAGCTAAACGCTGAAGTAATAAAAATTCGCGATAAAAAATATGGGTTTGTTGATGACGAAAAAGAATTTTACTACGCGTCGGGGATAACTGAAAATATTTCCAAATACAGCTTTTCTATGATTGATATAAATGTTGTCTTATTTAATGAAAACAATGAGCCGATTGCCGTCGGAAAGACGAACCAATGGACGTTGGAAGCAAATAGCGGCTGGCAATTTGAAATTCGCTGGAAAAATCCATTTTTTGAAGATGTTGATTATGCCGACTTTGACGCGCAAACCAACGTTTTCAACGCGGATAATTTTATGAAAGAGCGCGCAACCGGGGAAAAATATATAATTCCAAGATAGGGGATTAGTGATTAAGGTTGGTATGAAACCAGCGCCTAAATTTTAAACTTTCATCGCTCTTTAGAACTTAAACGTCTCTCATTGTCAAATTGTCAAATTGCTAAATTGTCAGTAATAGGAATTACGCGTTTGAGTTTGTCATCCCGAGCGGAGCTTTGGAGCGTTAGCGACAAAAAGCGGAGCCGAGAGATCTGTGAGCCCCGTTCCAAGTTTTTACAATTATCTCTATACTTATAGATCTTTTATCTAAACTTGGAACGGGGTGAGTAAATAAAGCGCTTATTTTAAAGTATTTCTCTTAAAAGCAAATTCTTGCGTTTACAGATTTCTCCACTCGCTCCTAAATTCTGCCCCGTACTCCGATACGGGGTCGCTCGGTCGGAATGACAGCAAACGCGTAATTTCTAAGTAAAATCAAACAATCAAACAATCAAACAATTAAACAATTAAACAATTTGACAATAGGAAGCGTTTATAAAACAAAAAATTGTAAAATCAATCTCTGGTTTCATACTAACCTTAATCCTTAATACTTGTAATGAAATTTCGTTTTCTTAGCAAAATAGATACAACACTATTTATTGCTATTATCATTCTAATCTCGCTGGGTCTGATAACAATCTTTAGCACTTCATACAGTTCTGTCGGAACTGATTTTTTAAATTTCAAAAAGCAATTTATATTTTCCATTATCGGCATTATTTTGATGGTCGGCGCGAGTTTTTTTGATTATAGAGCATTGAAGAATTATACAGGACTGCTTTATATAATTGCCTGCCTTATTTTAGTTGCTGTTTTATTTTTTGGAATTTCAATAAGAGGAACTACGGGCTGGTTTAATTTCGGTTTTTTTAATTTCCAGCCGTCTGAATTTGTAAAAATCGTTGTAATAATCATTTTAGCTAAATATTTATCTGGAACGAGAAATTATCTAAGCGATCTCAAAAAAATTATAATTTCGGGAATATATGTATCTTTGCCGATTTTACTTATTCTTCTTCAACCGGATTTCGGCAGCGCTTTAGTTATATCTTTTATCTGGCTCTCAATGCTTTTTGTGTCGGGAACAAGCAAAAAATACATAGCGTTAATTTTATTTTTTGGCTTGGCGCTGTTGGCGGGAAGCTGGAATTACGCTTTAAAAGATTATCAAAAAGACAGAATTATTGCTTTTGTAAATCCGCAATCCGATCCGCTGGGTTCCGGCTATAATGTTATTCAATCAACCATTGCCGTCGGATCTGGGAATATTTGGGGAAAAGGGCTTGGGCATGGTTCACAGAGCCAGTTGAATTTTTTACCGGAAAAACACACCGATTTTATTTTTGCGGTTATTGCTGAGGAAATGGGCTTGATCGGAGTTGCGCTCGCGCTTGGATTGTTCGGAATTATTTTTTATCGTTTTTTTAAAATTGTGTCTGAAACACAGGATAATTTTGGCAAGCTAATCGTTTTGGGAGTTTCGTTTATGATTATATTTCATATGACTGTTAATGTTGGGATGAATATGGGGATAATGCCGGTAACTGGAATCCCGCTTCCGTTAATAAGTTACGGAGGCAGTTCGCTTGTTAGTTTCTTGATAATGATCGGAATGGTCCAAAGTGTTTATATAAAAGGAAGAGGATACAAGATTGAGAAAGAGGAAGATTAAGAGTTTTTAATAATAGTAGCGCGGCAAATTGTTAAAAGTGTTAAATTTAAAATAAATATCAAATATCAAATTCCAAATATTAAATCAATTTCAAATCTTAAAGTTATCTGTGTTTGTCTGTGTCTTTAGTCAGTGTTTATCAGTGTGCCATTAGATTGGATTATTTACATTAAAAAATTCTCGTGTTAAGATAAAATCATCAATTAATGATATTTACTTATGGCGGAAAATAACAATAATTTAATGGATAAAATTACATCGCTTGCCAAGCGGCGTGGCTTTGTTTTTCCCGGGAGTGAAATTTACGGGGGGCTGGCGAATACTTGGGATTACGGTCCGGCGGGAGTAGAACTAAAAAATAACATTAAAAAAGCGTGGTGGAAAATGTTTGTTCAGGATCGCGAAGACATTGTCGGAATAGACGCTGCGATTCTGATGAACAGAAAAGTTTGGGAAGCGTCGGGGCATATCGCCGGGTTTAACGATGCTCTAATTGACTGCAAGGACTGTCAGTCCAGAATCAGGGCTGATCATCTGATAGAAGATAATTTAAACATCAAAGCGGAAGGGAAAACTCCGGAAGAGATGACTAAGATAATTGTGGAAAATAAATTAAAATGTCCCGTTTGCGGCAAGAACGATTTTACCAATGCCAGAAAATTTAATTTGATGTTCAAGACTTATCAAGGCGTAATAGAAGATGAAAACAGCATTATTTATCTTCGTCCTGAAACGGCGCAGGCGATGTTTGTCAATTTTAAAAATGTTTTAAACTCAACCCATAAAAAAATTCCTTTCGGCGTCGCCCAAATCGGCAAAGCGTTTCGGAATGAAATCACGCCGGGAAATTTTATATTCAGGACGATAGAATTTGAACAGATGGAAATTGAGTATTTTATAGAAGAGAAAGAATGGGAAAAATATTTTGATTATTGGCAGAATCAGATGATAAAATGGTTGAAATATCTGGGTATTAAAAAAAAGAATTATAGAATTAGAAAGCACAGCAAAGACGAGCTTTCGCATTACAGCAAAAAAACAATTGACATAGAATATAATTTTCCGTTTGGCGTAAAAGAGCTTTACGGTTTGGCTTATCGGACTGATTTTGATTTAAATCGACACCAAAAATTCAGCGGTCAGAGTATGGAATATTTTGACGCGGAGAATAACAAAAAATTTATCCCCCATGTTATTGAGCCGACCTTTGGAGTGGATCGCAGTGTTTTAGCGATTATGCTTGACGCTTACTCCGAAGAGGAAGCGCCGACGGCGGACGGCAAAATAGAAACGCGGGTTGTAATGAAATTTAATAAAGACATCGCCCCGGTGAAAGTCGCGATTTTACCTCTATCTAAAAAATCGGAATTAAGCAAGAAGGCGAAAGAGGTTTTTGATTTAATTAAAACAGAATTTGCTTCCCAATACGACGAATCCCAAAGCATCGGCAAACGATACAGAAGGCAAGACGAAATTGGCACGCCTTATTGCGTGACAGTGGATTTTGAGTCGCTGGAAGAGAACGCGGTGACGATTAGAGATCGGGATACGATGAAGCAGGAGAGAGTGAAGATAGGAGAAGTAGTGGAGTGGTTAAGGAGGGGACTATAGTAATTCTATGTCGCTTTAGCAGACGGTTTGGCAATTTTTGGTTTGATCTGTGCCTAAAATAGCGACTAAAGCTGTTTGACTCTCTGCTAAAGCATGGTAGAAAATTATAAAACATTAACAAAAAATCTATGACCAAAAAAAACAGCTCAATGACAGTCAAGCAAATTTATGATCTGTCAATTAAAATGGGAATTAAAGCGGATTTTAGGGGTGGTAAGGAAATTCAGAAACTTTTGAAAAGAACTAAAGAAAAATTTGGCAAGTTGAGCGATGAACAGAAAAAAGAATTTGATCAGGAAAGGTTAATGAATCCTTACTCTGACACGAGAATTTTGAATGACTTGCCCAATAAGAAAATTAAAAAGATTCTAACCGGCATTGATATGGAGCCGGCGGAAATGCTGTTGGCCAAGCAGATAGGCGATATTGATTTGGTTTTGGCTCATCACCCGGAAGGAAAATCTCTGGCGTCGCTGGATGATGTGATGCATCTTCAGGCCGATGTTTTGCATCAATACGGAGTGCCAATAAACATTGCCGAGGGAGTTTTAAGAGAAAGAATTTCGGAAGTCAGCCGAGGAATTTCGGCAATCAATCATAACCGGGCGGTGGACGCCGCTAGAATTTTGGGGTTGGGTTTTATGAATGTTCACACTCCGGCGGATAATCTTGCCGCCAGTTTTCTAAATGAAAAGATCAAAAAAGACAAACCCGAATATGTGGGAGATATTCTGAAATCTCTTAAGGAAATTTCCGAATATCAGGAGGCGATAAAAATCGGAGCCGGTCCGCGACTGTTTACTGGAAGCGAAGATAATAGAGCCGGAAAAATCGCTTTAACGGAATTAACCGGCGGAACATCAGGCTCGGCCAAAATGTATGAAAAAATGGCTCAAGCGGGAATCGGGACAATTATTGGTATGCATATGTCGGAACAGCACAAAAAGGAAGCGGAAAAACACAACATCAATGTTGTCATCGCCGGACATATTTCTTCCGATTCGCTGGGAATGAATTTATTTTTGGACGAATTGGAGAAGAAGGGGATTGAAATTATTCCCTGTTCGGGATTGATTAGAGTAAAGAGATTTAAAAAATAATTAATTCTTAACAAAAAAACTATGACAAAAATTGCAATCAACGGCTTTGGGAGGATTGGAAGGCCGGCGTTGAAAATCGCGCTGGAAAATCCTAATTTGGAAATTGTCGCGGTCAATGATTTGACCGATACAAAAACCTTGGCGCATCTTCTGAAATACGATTCCAATTACGGAACTTATGAAAAAGAAGTAAGTTACGATGAAGAGCATATTATAGTGAATAATAAAAAAATAAAGGTCTTCGCACAGAAAGATCCAGAACTTTTGCCGTGGAAAGATTTGGGAGTAGATGTTGTTTTGGAATGCACGGGATTTTTTAGAGATAAAGAAGGTGCGGAAAAGCATTTGAAAGCGGGAGCGAAGAAAGTGATTATTTCCGCGCCGGCAAAGAGCGAGGAAATTAACACTTTTGTGTTGGGAGTGAATGAAGAAAAATATAATTCCGAAAAGGATGACATTATTTCCAATGCTTCCTGCACAACAAATTGTCTGGCGCCGGTGGTGAAAATATTAAATGACAATTTAGGAATTGAAAAGGGCTTTATGACAACGGTGCACAGTTATACCAACGATCAGAAAATTTTGGATCTGCCGCATAAGGATTTGCGCAGAGGCCGCGCGGCGGCAATGTCAATTATTCCGACAACCACTGGCGCGGCAAAAGCGGTTATTAAAACTATTCCGGAATTGAAAGGAAAATTAGATGGTATGGCAATGCGTGTTCCGACTCCAACGGTTTCCATTATTGATTTTGTCACGATGGTGAAAAAGTCAACAAGCGTTGATGAAGTGAATAATCTATTTAAAAAAGCGGCGGAGAATAATCTTAAAAATATTTTAGCTGTTTCTGAAGAAGAATTGGTCTCAATGGATTTCAAGGGAAATAAATTTTCTTCCATCGTTGATTTGCCGTTGACAATGATCAATGAAAATTTAGTCAAGGTCTGCGCTTGGTATGACAATGAATATGGCTATACCTGCCGGCTGGTTGAGATGGGAGAGTTTGTGGGGAGGAATAAATCAATAATTAAAAATAATTGCGAAAAATAGAAGAAGAAATAGATCCTTTGTTCAAATGATTAAATTTAACCATAAACATTTAAAATGAAAATTATTAACTCAAAAATCTTATATTTTTTTATCTTTGTCTTCTTGATCATACCGTTTGCGAAATGTAGTTGCGCGGCAGACACAACATATTTCGTGAAAGATAATCTGGAGGGCATTTGGGATAATTATCAGAATGAATATGATGAAACAATAAGCGTGCTAAACAAACTAATTGAGAAAGAGGCTCCCGAATTTAAATTCGTGATTCATTATTTAGAAAATGCTGATACTATAGCGTTTTTTTTGCTTATAATTATTTTGGCATATAAATTTAAAAAAATATTTCAAAATAAGATTTTATTTAGATTAAAAAAATCCAAAGATGAAACAATAGTTGGCAACAAAAGTAAAAATATTATTCAAGCAAGTAAAATTAAAGTAGAAGAAAATAAAGGGAAAGAATTAACAATAATTATTCCTCGAAATAATAAAAACACGGAGAATAGCATAGAAAGGCAGATAATGAACATTCTAATCAGCTTGCTTGTGATGTTGCCAATTTTTATAGTTTTTTTCAAAACAATTATTAATAGCTTATTTACAGAAAGCGATATTTCCATAAAAACTCTTTCCTTTCTACCGATGGTTTTTTTGATGTTTTTATTTTTTTCGGTATAATATTTTTTCAAGTATTTTATAATGTTTATAATTCAAAAGGATTTGATAAAATTTATATTAACAAAACGAACAAAGAATTTATTTTTTCCAGATTTTTTCCTTTAAAATCTTTACTTCCAAAATCATTTTATGAAAGAACGGCAAATCTGGAAAATATTTCCATTGAATTAACAAAGCCAATTAAAATATTAGAATTTTTAAAACTTGACAGAAAGAGCTTATATATTTACCTAAACAAAAAAGAACTACTTGAAGGAACAAAACTTGATATAGCAGGTAATTATGGCGAAGAAGAAAAAGAGAATATTTATAAAGTTATTAAGAAATATATTTAATGTAATGCAAAAAAATGAAAATTGAAAAGACAATCAAATCAGTATTTGATTACAAAAAAACATTGGAAATTCTTGATAAATATTTTATTGAAATTGGATACAAAAAAGAGCGAAAAAGAGCGATTGATTTATGAGCGCGGTTCAATATACGGCAACTTTTTTAGTCTTTCGCCAAAAGATTGGAAATCAACATTAAGTATTGAGGTTTTTGGCAGGAAAGATATTTCAATAAAAATAAGCGCGGATATAAACACGACTGGTCAATGGGTAATAAAAAAAGAGCATGATTTTTTGGAGAATGAATTTAATCGGATTGAAAATATTTTGTCAAATAAAAACAAGAATAGAAAATATGAATATAGCGGTAATTTTCCAAAGCCTGCTGATAAAAAAAACGCATATGAAATTCCTAAATCCGCTAAAATTAAATCTGTTGATAAAAGAAGTCAAACTAAAAATTTTCAAATTTTTATTCTTTTCGTCGGTCTTTTTATATTGCTGGGAATATTTCTTACTTTCACGCCATCAATAGGAATAATTATTAGTATTTTAGTGGGAAGCATCGTTGTCGGGATTCCAACTCTTATTTTAATTAATTTGCTTTTTTCTTCTATTAATTTATTGACAAGCAATAAAGGTAAAAAATTATTTACATTATTACGGGTATTTTTTGTGTCAATTCCGCTCTTTTTATGGATGATGGGTGGTATTGGATTTTTTGGGTCAGCTCTTTCAGCCGAAGGCGGTTTAAATTGGCTGCCCTCGTCATTTGAATGGCCGGTGGGACATACCGATAACGCCGCGAGGACTAACGATGGATATTATGTTGTCCCACATGAGCCTTCGGGTAGAATACAAATTTATGATAGCAATTTAAAATTTTTAAGATGGTGGCATGTGGAAAACGGTGGCGGAATATTAAAAATTAGTACCACTGAAGATAATTTGATTAATGTATATGCCGCAAGAAGAAACTGTCATTATATATTTAATTTACAGGGCGATATAATATTAAAGGAAGAATACGATTCAGATCAATATCCATTTTCATCTATTCCAGATTCAAACTTATCTCTTGACATACCCACTAATATTTTTCTTTTACCTCTTTCACATCCAGTTATCTCTTGGTTTTGCATAGTTATCGGATTTGTGTTTTTGGGCTTAGGTTTTCATATCATAGATCTCTACGAAAAAAATAAATAAATAAATAAAAAAATTACCAGATTAAAAAGTTTGGACGGGCATTATGGCAAATGTCATATAAAGCTTGTCAACTTTCCTGTTTATAGGGATGTTGGCGGTTTCAGGCTTTTGCACAGCAGGATATACCCGACTCTATAATGGATAGATTATGGTCAATAAAAGGAAAGGATTCAATATTTTCGTCTGTAGAGGGTCTTATTAAAAAGGAACATAGATGCCCGGAGTGTTCTAATATTTTTGAAAAAATAAATCCCAGTATGGGCAATCTGGTTACGGAAGTGCGTATGGAAAAAGAAATTTCTTTTAAACTTGAAATTTCTATGCCGATGGTTATGTGTGAACATTGTAAGAAAAAAGTAATAATAAGAAAGAGAGAATTTACGGACCAAATTGAACTGGCGTTAGGGGAAGCTATTCCCGTAAACTATCCCCGTTGAGAATTTTATCCGCTAACAAAAAACCATGACCAACACAATCCAAAATCTTGCCAAGGCGTTTAAAACCAAAATATTTTTTAAATCATTTCTTCTCTTTATTTTATTTATTCCCTTAATTGTACTTGCCCGATTCAAGGAAACGGAAAATAAATTTTCGTCCGCTGAAAATCCAGAAGAAATTCTGCTTCTTATGCCTGTGATTGCTGTTTTATTAGTGTTTTTATTTATGGTAATTGGGAAAATTATTCATGTTGAGGATAAAAATTGGAAAGGTTTTATAAACTATAGCAATTTTTTCAAAAATCGCTACAAAAAATTCTCTAAAGAAGTGGAAATAGTTGAAAAGTCAGCAAAAGAAATTATTATATTTATTTCACGCAAAAATAAATACTTACAATTTTTAAAAAGAAGAAACGATTTTTCAGTAGTTATCGTTTTCTGTCTGTTCGTCCTAACATTATTAACAGCACCAAGTGTTTTTCCTTGGATAGGTAGGCTAATTTCTAAATTTATAGAAAATTTAATTTCTTTCAATGTGACCTCAATTACTTTTTGGTTTTATCTTCTTGGGCCTATAATTGGATGTTTTATCGCAATGTTGCTTTTTGGGTTTATAATTGAATGTTTCATAATATTGCTTTTTTTATTGTTTATAAAATGCCAGCTTTTCGGGTTTGATGTAATCTATATTAACAGTTTGGAAAATAAAATTGTTTTTCGCGGATCTTTTATTCCATTGATCAATACACAAGAATCAGAACTAAAAAAGACATCTGTAGAAATGAAATATCCGACTGGAACTAACGGGGATGGAGAATTATATTTGTATTTGAATGAAGGAGATACAACAGAGTTTAAGAAAACCATTGCTTTAGCGGTCCGGTGCAGTAACGAAAGCAAAGAAAAAATTTATGATATTCTTAAGAAATATGTCAGAGAAAGAAAATAACCGGCTATGCGTTGTTTTATCAAGTAATGAAAAATTATGAGAATTTTAAAAACAAAAATCCTATTTACAGTTTTAGTTTTTGCGTTTTGCTTTAACGCTCAAACTTCTTTTGCCAAAGAATATTATTACAAAGATTTTGAAGTTGACATAAAAATAAACAAGGATTCCACTTTTGATGTTATGGAAAAACAGACCTATTTTCTTGATGGCAGTTTTGGATTTTTTAATCGGGATGTTTCTCTAAATAAAATAGACGCTATTACTGATATTAAAGTTTTTGACGGAGAGAATAATAAAATTCCAAAAAGCGAATTGGAAATTAGATCAAGAAACGGTAAAGAACATATCCAGTGGAATTTTCCGCGCCGTGATTTTAATGAAGAGGAAAAAAGCTGGATTGTAAAATACAAAGTCCAT
>Ga0190347_1000709_pt1 | contig 10183 bp, 10 predicted proteins | sample 48721356_MG_FD_161652 | JGI IMG/M metagenome (GOLD analysis project Ga0190347, IMG submission 161652) | Hydrothermal vent microbial mat bacterial communities from Southern Trench, Guaymas Basin, Mexico - 4872-13-5-6_MG | ecosystem: Environmental > Aquatic > Marine > Hydrothermal vents >...
TGCAGTTTTTGTTGATTACCTTCAATTAATAAAAGGACCAAAGACAGAAAATAGACAACAAGAGGTTGCTGCAATCTCAAGGGCGTTAAAATCTATTTCCCTTGAACTTCATATACCTGTAGTTGCCCTGGCACAGCTCTCGAGGGCTTCTGAGGTAAGGGGTGGAAGAGCAGAGGTTGAGGCACCCCCAAAGCTCTCGGATTTGAGAGATTCCGGTCAGATAGAACAGGATGCAGATGTTGTAGCGTTTCTTTATAGGAAAAGAAAGAGGAAAAATGAAGAGGAACTGAGGGAGGACGACAAGAAAGAGATACCCGTTGAGGTCATAATTGCAAAACAAAGGAATGGCCCGGTCGGGTCCTTCAAATTAATGTTCCAGAGAGACAGGTTAAGATTTGTGAATATAAAGGAAGATCGTACAGAAGATGATCGAAATTAAAAATTTACACAAATCATTTGGTGATAATTATGTATTGAGAGGTGTAAATCTCTATGTCAAGGATGGAGAAACTCTTGCCTTAATTGGGAGGAGTGGTTGTGGAAAAAGTGTATTGCTAAAGCATATTATTGGGTTGATGAAGCCTGATAAGGGAAAAATTTTGGTAAATGGTATGGATGTAAATAGTAGGTCTGTAAATATTTTTGAGATCAGGAAAAAATTTGGAATGGTTTTTCAAAGTTCTGCACTCTTCGATTCACTCACTGTACAAGAAAATGTAATAATTGGATTGAGGGAACATACAAATTTAAAAGAATCAGAGATGATTGAAATTGCCAGCGAGAAACTCAGATTGGTAGGTATGTCGAATAATAAAAATTTAAAACCATCAGAACTCTCGGGTGGAATGAAAAAAAGGGTTGGAATAGCGAGGGCATTGGCAATGGACCCTGAATATATTCTTTACGATGAGCCTACAACAGGTCTTGACCCAATTATGGCGGATAGAATAAACGTTCTTATTCTTGATCTGAAGAAAAGGTTGAAGAAAACTACGATAATTGTCACACATGATATGCATAGTGCCTACATGGTGTCAGATCGTATTGCTATGTTATATGAGGGCAAGATTGTCTTCGATGACGTTAGGGAGCATCTTCTCACTACCAAAAATAAGTTTGTAAGAGAATTCATTGATAGTAGCTCTATCGTAGGAATTAATGAAAAGTAAGCATATCTATGTTTGCCAAAATTGTGGCTATGAAAGTCCAAAATGGCTTGGTAGATGCCCAAATTGTGGAGAATGGAATACCTTCGTTGAAGAGGTGAGGAGTGGGACGAAGAGAAACCCATCCAGAGTCTCCGTGAGAGTAAAGGCATTAGAAAATATAGGTATTGAGAACAAGGAAAGAATTAGGACGGGTATAGATGAGTTTGACAGGGTTATGGGTGGGGGGATTGTAGAGGGCTCAGTTATTCTTATAGGCGGAGAACCCGGGATTGGAAAATCTACGATTATACTAATGATTTCAGGTATCTTGGCGAATAAAGATCTCAAGATATTGTATGTATCAGGTGAGGAGTCTGCATCCCAGATAAAATTAAGAGCAGAGAGACTGAATATATCATCTTCAAATCTATTTCTTTTGCCTGAGACTGACCTTGACGTCATTCTTAACACTGTGGAGGAGAATACGCCTGATATTCTTATTGTTGATTCTATCCAGACAACATATGCTTCCTACATTGATAGTCCTACAGGGAGCGTTTCGCAGGTTAGGGAATGTACATCTCAAATTATGCGTTTGGCTAAAGTCTCGAATATTACAACGTTTATTGTAGGTCACATAACAAAATCAGGTGCCATCGCAGGCCCCAAGACACTTGAGCATATGGTCGATACGGTTCTTTATCTTGAAGGGGATAGCAACCATATGTTTCGGATATTACGTACAGCAAAAAATAGATTTGGTTCAACAAATGAAATTGGCATTTTTGAAATGGTAGAAGAGGGTTTAAGGGAAGTAAAAAATCCTTCAGGATATCTTATTGAAACCAGGGTTAAAGGTGCATCAGGGAGTATAATTGTGCCCACAATAGAAGGAACAAGGCCATTTCTTGTAGAGGCACAATCGTTAGTCTCAACCTCTAGATTTGCTGTACCACAAAGGGTTTCCACAGGTGTCGATTATAAAAGGTTGAATATGTTGATTGCTATTACGGAAAAAAGGTTGGGTATAGGAATCGGTGGATTTGACGTTTTTACAAACATTGTAGGGGGTATAAAGATTACAGAGCCAGGTATTGACCTTGGAATTACTCTTTCTCTTATATCCAGTTTTCTGGACAGGCCTATACCTTCTGATACAGTTGCAGTAGGAGAGGTTGGGCTCCTTGGAGAGGTGAGGGCTGTAAATATGCTTGATAAAAGGGTACAGGAAGCAGAAAAGATGGGATTTAAAAGAATAATTATTCCCAGACAAAAGGTTGTAAATGATCTGAGAATAAAGATAGTTAAGGTGAAGAATTTATTAGAGGCGAAGGAGGAACTATCTTTGTAAATAAAAAAAGTTATTGTGTAATTGATAGATCTGCCATTCTGGACGGCAGGGTTTACTATCTTTTTAAAGAAAACCTTGTGGATTGTATTCCTATTTTAGCCTTAGATGAGATATATGCCGTTGAAAATGTGGTAAAAGGGATAGACAGCGATGTTAAATCGATTCTTGAAAGCCTTCGAAAAGTAGGCGCCCGTCAGATGAAGGGGAGTACCATTGACGTAGCAGCAAGATTAAGAGCCAGGGTAATACTTTCAGGCGAAGGAGAGCTAAAAAGGAAGGTTAAAACGCTTGGTGTAAAGGTTATTGATCTCGAATCACTTTCAATTATAGCCAGAAGAAGAGTTAAATTGGGAGATAGATTAAGATTAAAGCTCATCAGGATGAATGATGAATTTCGTTCTTTTCTTGGCGATGGAAGTGAGGTTATTATAAATGGGAGGGGCCTCAAAAGTGGTAGGGTGGTGAAATGTAAAGTTGTGTCGATAATGGAGACACCAAAATACAGAAAAATATTCTGTGAGGCTGGAGAATGAAGGTAGGAATTGGGTATGATATACATAGACTTGTTAAAGGAAGAGAACTGTTTATTGGTGGTGTTCGTATCCCCTATGATAAGGGTCTTCTTGGCCATTCTGATGGAGATGTACTTATCCATTCAATTATTGATGCATTGCTTGGCGCTTCCCATATGGGAAATATTGGTGAGATGTTTCCTGATACCGACGAAAGATATAGGAATATAAGTAGCGTAGAATTATTAAAAATTACGATTGGAAAAATAAGAAAAAAGGTTGTGAATATTGATTCTATAATTATATGTGAGACCCCACGATTATCTCCATTTATTGAACGTATGAGGGAAAACATTTCCAGGATTATTGGTATTGATGCTGATAGTATTTCAATAAAACCAAGGACCAACGAAGGCTTGGACAGTATAGGAGAAGGAAAAGCGATTGCCGCTTATACAGTTTGTCTTTTGGAGGGTGATGTATGATATTTCTTTTAATTTTGTTAAACCCTGTAGATGATTTTAGAGTTTTGCAAGGATTATTTAACGATAGTATGTATGAAGCTGCCGAAAAAGAGATGGTGAGTTTTCTAAATCAATATCCCAAAAATCAGTACTCCTCGGATGTAGCGGTTTTACTGCTCAAAACATTTGAAAAAGAGAAGAAGTACAGGGAATTGATAAAGATATCCAATGAATTCCTCAGAAAATTTCCGGAGAAGAAGGATGATATTATTGTTCTAAAGGGAACAGCTGAAATGTCGATAGGAAAAACAAAGTCTGCCATATCAACCTTTTCAAGACTTGGGGGTGAAAAAAAATACCTGTATATAGGTGATGTTTACTACAATACAGGTGATTACCGGAAGGCTACGAATTATTTCCGGAAAACAAAATCAGATTACGGAAGATTTTCACTTGGCTGGTGCTACTATAAAATGAGGGATTTTGAAAAGGCAAAAAAGGAATTCTCTTCACTTAGGGGTGTGTATAAAGAGGATGGAGAATATATGGTAGCCAGAATATCTTTTGAAAATAACGAAGAGGATGGAGAATCACAACTATTGAACTACCTTGCAAAATATAAAAATGGAAAGTATCGGGCAAGGGCATATATTCTTCTCGCAGAGCATGCTGAAAATAACGGGGATTGGCAAAAGGCAGAGGGATACCTTAACAGTATTGTAAAAGAGCATCTTTCTTTTACAGACTATGCTTTTTATAGAAAAGGATTTCATTATTATAAAGCAGGCAACTTTGAAAAAGCAATTTCTACATTTAAGAAAATAAATAAAGAGTCCGATTATTATCCTGATGCTGAGTACTATACTGCACTTTCACATAAAGGACTTGGTAGAGAGACTGATGCAGTTAGTATGCTTTCGAGGCTTGGAACTGAATATCCTCTATATAAGGGAAAGGCAAATTTTAGAATAGGTGAAATCCTTATGGATAAAGGGAAGGACACCTTAGCTTTCCGTTCATTTTTAAGTGTCCAGGGTGAGTTTAGACAACCAGCGCTTATAAACGCTGGAAATATCGAGCTGGAAATGGGTAATACAGATTCAGCTCTTAGTCTATATGAAAAAGCGATAGAGTTGAACGGTAAGTATACTGATGCTGCACTTCTCCAGAAAGCCATAGCCTATTACAAGAAAGGTGAAGATCTTCGGGCAAAGAAGATATTGTCAGAATTGGTAAAAGTAGGAAAAGGCAAAATTTATTTCAAGTCCAATTTGCTATTAGGTGATATATTTATAGAGGAGAATGATTATGAGAATGCCATTAATTATTATAACAATGTTATCAGGTCTGCAAACAAGGAGTTTGTTCCTTTTGGACTTGAGGGTAAGGGGTGGGCTTTGGTGGGGGCTCATCAATACAATAGAGCTTTCATAGTTCTTGATAGCCTTACAAGTGAATACCCTGCCTTCAAGGGCAAAGGTTATATATACCTTACAATGGGTGATGCTGCATATTCAATGAAAGATTGGAAACACGCCATTTCCGCCTATAAAAGGGTAAAGGGAGAAAAGGAACCTGAGGCAATATTCAAACTTGGTATGGTCTATTTTGACAAAGGGGATTATGATAGAGCTACAGAGACATTTCTTAGATTGAAGAGGAAGTATCCATTATATGAAAAGATAGGTTTATCAGAATATATGACCGCTTTATCACTCAGGAAGATGAACGACCTTCTCTCCTCTTCTATCCAGGCCAAATCCTTGATAAAGCAGGCAGTATCCAGAGATATAAAGTTTAAATCTTATATACTTATTGGTGATAATTTTTATGACCAGGCGAAGTTTGATTCTTCTCTTTTCTATTATAAGAAGGCTATGAACCTTTTTAAATCTCCTTCCTCTAACATTCTTCCGGCAATAAAGGGTGTGTTATATTCAATTTTCAGAAAGGAGGGTGTGGGCAAGGCGGTTACAGAAGCCAAGAATTATATGAGTAGATACAAGGATACCCCTATTTATGAAGAAATAAGAATTACTACTGCAAATCTTTTGATAGATGATGGACGCTACGGTAAGGCGATAGAAATGTTAAAGGATACTGGCAATGGTAGAGGTTTACTGCTTCTTGGATTTGCTTATAGGAAGGTGGGTAAGGATTCCCTGATGGTGATATCGTATGAAAGGGCAAGAAGATTCGCTCAATCAAGGAATAAGGCTACTCAAGAACTTACAAAATATTTTTTGAAGAAAAATAATTATGAAAAGGTACTTGAATATGCAAAATCCATTCCAGGAATAGAGGGGAAAATGTACGTTGTAAAGGCGTTATTTGGGATGAATAAACTTGATGAAGCATTAAGTATGCTTAAGGGAATTAAGGGTAGATTTTATGGGAATGGTTATTTATACATCGGTAAGATATATTTAAAGAAGGGAAAAACAGAGGATGCCATAACGATGCTTGATTCTGCCTCAGCCTATCAAGATGTCGCTCCAGAAGCAATATACTTGAAGGCGAAGACATTGTATGACGAAGGCAGGTATGATGATGCAAAAAGTTTGCTTTTGAAGGTTAGATACCTTTACCCTGAGAGCCCATTTTATTCCCCATCTCTTCTTTTACTCTCCAGGATTTTAATTAAGTCAGGAGATAAAGAGAAGGCAAGAAAATTTTTAAAAGAGGTGATTGATAGAAAGGACGGATATGAAAAAGAAGCCAATAGTATTCTTGTTAATATTCATTAGTATTATACTCTTTTCTCAAGGGCTTGAAATACCCGAGGTAATTGTTTATGGAGTAAAATATATTAAAATAGAACCACCGATGAAACCTATTCTTCCGTTTGTAGAAAAGCCAGTGTATATGGATGTTAGTGATAAGATTTTAGCTCCAGAGGGGTTAAAAATACCCAAAGAGAAGGAAGAGGTCTATAATCTCGAGGCTAAAGGAGAGATTAAAGCAGGTAATACTTACAAAATAAGTGGATTATTTGCTACAAATGACGCGTATATTCCTCAGGTAATTTATGGTAAAAGCGAAAAAATAACCAGTGGTCAAGGGAAGGAAATATACCTGCATTATTTAATAAATCCTGTGGATAGAATTATATTTTCTTCCGATTATATTTATCTTAATAATACGAAAGGACAATACGCAAAGGCATTCATTGTTTTTTCTCAGGGGAATTTTATACTTTCCCCACTTTTATTTTACAGGTATAATCAGGGAAGGTTATTTTATAATATATCAACAAAATTCAGCAAGTCAGGAGTATCTTCACAAGGGAGCATAATGAATGGGAGATTAAACGTCCTAAGATTGAGTTATAATTTAGAGAGATTTTCATTTGGCTTTGGTTTCGCTGGTTGGAAACCTAATCTTTACCCATTGTTTACCTTTTTTACAGGGATTCCTTACTTCGAATTTTTCAGATCAGAAATTACAGGCGGATGGCTTGATGAGAATAGTAGTATTTCTTACCCTTCTGTTTCTTACCTTTCCCCTTCACATATTTATAGAATCTATGGTGGGGACTCCAGGTTTTCCATGGGCTATGTTTTTTACAAGAATACTGGCTTAAACAATGCATCTGGTATCTTTTCCCGCTTGGAATTTGGTAGATTATGTGTTATGTCTACATACTTTTTTAAAGCAGACTCTCTTGTTCCTGAAATTCTGGCAGATTTCTATTTGAATTTTAAAGAATGGACAGTATGGTCACAGGCAGGATATAATAAAACCAGACTTTTTGCTGTTTTTAACGCAGAGTATTATCTGAACGATTTCTTTGCTATTTCCCTGGATATGTCGATGTCGACCGGTAATTGGGGAGATATAAAGAAAGGATTTGGTATAAAAACCGGTCTTGTACTTAGATATAGGCAGTAAAAACCCAAAAAGTCAGGTAGTAAATATGCAACTCTGTTAGGGCTTTTTCTCATATGCTATTTATGGGTGTATCGTTCGTCGTAATCTCATTGAATACATCTTCTTCTCTTCCACCTTCTCTATTACAGGAGACAGTGACTGGGACACCTATATATCTTATAAAAACACTCAGGGCAGTAAGAAAGGATAGAAAAAATATAGTTTTTTTTCTTTTGGTATTCTATACGGTAAGACAAGGTAGGAGAAGTATAGTTTATTTTTGTTTTTTCTATTTTTCTCCTACCTTATCTTATGTGGGATGAATTTTTTAGCTAAGCATCTTTTTTACAGTGTCAGATGATATAATCGTACAATGCTGTAGATGAAAAAAACCACTTGACTTATTATGGAAAAAGTGTATAAATAATAAGAAAAAAACCGAAAGGAGGTGGTTATATGAAGAAGATTTTATTGGTTGGATTGATGCTTGCAGCTTTTATAGGGTGCACGAAATATGCAACCAAAGAACAGATGGATGAATTGGAAGCAAAAAAACAATCTGTTGAAACACTGAAAATGGATATCCAGAATACACAGAGTGAAAAACAGAAATTGATGGATGAAAAGAAACAGAAAGAACAAAAGGTGCAAGAACTTAACGCTCAGATTGAAGAACTTGAAGCCAAGTTAAAGTAAAGGAGGGAGAAAAATGAGAAAAACGGTACTTTTCGCACTAATGCTGGGATTTATAATAGGGCCATCATTATTTGCTCAGGAGGCAAAAAAGTTAAAGCCTGACGAGGCCCAGCAGCTGATAGAACAATATACACAGCAAGAAACACAGTTGAAGGCTCAACTTGCCAATGAAAAGGCGGATGTTGAAAACCTGAAAGCTGAAATTGCCAAACTTGATGCTCAAATTTCCGAACTTGAGGCAAAGATTGAAGAACTAAAGAAAGAAGTTGAAGCAAGAAGTTATTATGTGGTAAAACCCGGGGATTGGCTTTCCAAAATTGCTGAGAATCCAAAAGTCTATGGGCATGGGAATTTCCGTAGATGGAAGGACATTTATAATGCAAATAAGGATTTAATAAAGAATCCTGATATACTTTCTCCTGGTTGGAAATTAAAGATTCCCCGTCCCTGATTGAAGAATTTATTAAAGGGCAGTCTCTAAAAGATTTTTACTATAAGGAGACTGCCCTTTTCTGTTATGAAAATAGAAAACGGTGAGATATATGAAGTAGATGGTATAAATACTTTTAGCCTGTTGGGTAGGAATGAAGAAAATATACCCTTCCTTGAAGAGATTTTTGGATTAAAGGTTTTTTCTCGAGGAAATAAGCTTTTTTTAAAAGGTCAAAAAGAGGCTATTCAAAATGCTATCCCAAAAATTAAAAAATTGGTAAATCTTACAAAGTCGGGGGAATTGCTCAGCAAGGAAGAAATAATGTTTCAACTTCAGACGAATAGTAAGGAGAAAAATAATATTATCCTTCCTAAAAAGGTCATAAAACCACGTACTATTAGACAGAAGGACTATCTTGAAGATATAAAGAAGAACACGATTATATTTGCAATCGGTCCTGCCGGTACAGGGAAAACTTATTTAGCAGTGGCATCTGCCCTTAACGCCCTATTACGAAAGGAAGTTTCAAGAATTGTCTTAACCAGACCTGCAGTAGAAGCAGGTGAAAACTTAGGCTATTTGCCAGGTAGTTTTATTGAGAAAGTTGATCCTTACTTAAGACCCCTTTACGATGCACTCTATGACATGCTTCCTGTTGATAAGGTTAGGAGGTATATAGATAGTGGTATTATAGAGATAGCCCCTCTTGCTTTTATGAGGGGGAGGACCCTTAGTGAGTCATTTATACTTCTCGACGAGGCCCAAAATACCACGCATACACAATTAAAAATGTTTTTGACAAGGATTGGCGAAAACTCAAAGGCTATTATCACAGGTGATATTACACAGATTGATCTTCCTGGTGAAACGGTTTCAGGACTTGTAGAAATTCAAAAAGTATTGAAGGATTTACGGGGTGTTAAATTTATTTATCTTACCTCTGAAGATGTTGTAAGAAACAACCTCGTGCAAAAGATTGTGCAAGCGTATGAGGACTATGAAAATGAATAAGATGGGGTGGGTTCTCTTTGGGTTGACTCTTTTTGTTGTGCTTGATGTACTATACCCATTTAAGAAGCCCGCATATCATCTTAAAGTTGGTGATATAGTAAAAAAAGACATAATTGCGCCTTTTGATTTCCCTATATTTAAGGATAAACAAACTCTACAAAAGGAAAGGGATGAAGCTGTTTTTTCAACACCACCTGTTTTAAGACTTGTAAGGAATGAGAAGGAAGTTAGCAATTTTTTTAAAAATATTAGATATCCAGGTAAAAGACTTGAGAAACTAATTAAGGACATAATCAATAAGGGGATTGTTTTTGATAAGAGCAGGTTACCACCAAGCAGGGGAGATATGTATGAGATTGTGAGCGCGGGTAAGACAAAATTTGAGAAAAAAAGTGATTTTTATTCATATACAGAGGCGAAGGATACTGTATTAAAAATATGCAAAAAGGTTTTCAGGGATAGTTTAAAGGTAGAAAAATTTTTTAATCAGGTCAATTACCTGATACAACCCAATTTATTACTTGATATAACAAAGACAGAGGCAAAGAGAACTGCTGCAAGAAGGAGTGTTCCTGAGGAATTTGGGGTAATAAAAAAAGGAGAGATTATTGCGAGAGCCCACGACATTGTGACTGAAGAGATTTATAGAAAGCTACGCTCATTTTATATAGCGCAAAAAAAGCTAAGCAGGCCCGCAC
>Ga0190347_1000715_pt1 | contig 10144 bp, 7 predicted proteins | sample 48721356_MG_FD_161652 | JGI IMG/M metagenome (GOLD analysis project Ga0190347, IMG submission 161652) | Hydrothermal vent microbial mat bacterial communities from Southern Trench, Guaymas Basin, Mexico - 4872-13-5-6_MG | ecosystem: Environmental > Aquatic > Marine > Hydrothermal vents > Microbial...
CGCTATCGGCGTTTTGCCTTTTTATGTTAAAATAACTTTAATAAACTAATTAAAAAACTATGGGAATAAAAGATTCAATTAAAAAAGTTGTTGGCAAAGGCGCGATGAAATTCGCGAAAACCAAAGTGGGCAGAAAGGTAATGGACAAGGCGATAGAAAAGCAATTAAAAGATATGCCGGAAGGCGAGCAAAAAGAGATGGCGAAAAAAGCGATGCAAAATATGCAGAAGATGAGCTATGAAGAACAGCAGGAAATATCCGAGAAAATGAAAAAACTGATGGGTGGAAAAGAAAATCCGAGTCCGGGAGAAATGATGGGAATCTTGCGGAAAATGTCACCTCAAGAAAGGAAAGAATATGAAGAACTGGCAAGGAAGATGATGGGAATGTAGACGAAGTTGAAAGTTCATAAAGTCAAAAGTTATAAGGTCCGTAAAATCAAAATTATGAAGTGTCCCGACTGCGGAGAAAATTTGAAAGAAGTTTTAGCTTCCGCGAGATACGGAACTAAAATTAAAATTGACTAGCGCTAAAATGAAAAAGTTTGTTGTAATTTGCGATAATATCAGGAGTTTGCACAATGTCGGCTCTGTTTTTAGAACTTCGGATGGAGCGGGAATTGATAAAATTTATTTATGCGGAATAACCGGGCATCCAAATGTTCCAAAAGCGGAAAGAAAAATTTCCAAAGTTGCTTTGGGCGCCCAGAAAACAATGGAATGGGAATATGTTTCTCAGGCCTGGCGGCTGGTTGATAAATTAAAAAAAAACGGCTGGCAAATTGTTTCTCTTGAGCAAACATCAAAAAGTATCAGTTACACAAAATTCAAGCCAAAATTTCCTTTAGCTTTAATTATTGGCAGTGAAAGTAAAGGAGTGAAAAAATCTTTATTGAATAGATCGGATAGGATTATTGATATTCCTATGCGCGGACAGAAAGAATCTTTGAATGTCTCTGTCGCTTTTGGCATTGCGGCTTGTTGGATTGGAAGGTTTAAGTAGGTATATTTTTTATTCACTATGATGATATAGCGAGTAGCGTAAAGATTATTATATTCAAGAATGCTTACTAATTTTAAAAAACTTTCAAAACCGAAAAATTTATTTTGTAACGAAAAAATAAAAAATCAGCTCTATCAGGTTTTGGATGCTTCGGTTAAGAAATTGGTTTTGAATCACCAAAAAATTCCCGTCGCTTTTTCTGGCGGGATTGATTCTTCTATCTTGGCTTATCTGATTTCTAAATACAGTAAGCCGATTTTATTTTGTGTCGGTTTTGAAAATTCTTATGATGCCAGAAACGCCAAGCGAGTCGCGAAACTGTTCGGTTTAAAAGTGAATTTTATTTATTTGGATAGTTTAAATCTGGAAAAATATTTTTACAAAACCATTGAAATAATAAATTCTGACAATCAAATGTCGGTAGAACTAAATTTGCCAATTTTAGTTTTAACGGAGGAATTGAAAAAAAGAGGATTTAATAGTTTTGTCTCAGGTCAGGGTGCCGACACTTTATTTGGTGGATTTACAAGATATTTGAAATCAAGCGATTTAGAAAATGATTTATTTTGCGATATCAAAAATATTTATGAAACAAATCTGAAATATAATTTTAAAGCTTGCGGTTATTTTGGCGTCAAACCAAGCTATCCTTTTTTGGAAAAAGAAGTTGTTGAGCTGGCGATAAAAATCAGTCCGAAACTTAAAATAAAAAACGACATTTCAAAATATATTCTCCGCAAAGCGTTTGAAGATTATTTACCAAAGGGAATAATCAGCCAAGATAAAAAGGCGCTCCAATACGGAAGCGGAACGCATAAAGAATTGAAGAAATATTTTAAATAGGGTCTGTTGATTTTCTTCAATTATTTCTCCTCTTCCCTCTGACAAAAAAAAGGAGGGGAACTGAAGAAGGTTGAGAGGTTTGAAAAAACAGTTAAAACAAGCTAAATTATTTTTTTAATATTTTCTAAATTTATCTCTTCTTGTAAAAATTAGACGAAAATCAGCAAACTCTAAATAACGAAGCATTTTTTAAGTGTCAACTCGCTTGCGTTTAATTTTTCTAATGTAAATGTAAATAGTTATTTTATCTCAATAATCTTCTCCATCATATCATTCTCGTGAAGTCTTCCAATACTTAAAATTTACTTAATTTTCTTTTCTTTGTAATCATTATAATTTCCAAGATATTTTCTTATTTCATTATCTTCTATTTTCCAAATTACATTGCAAACTTCATTAAGAACATACCTGTCGTGGGAAACTATCAAAAGAGGACCGTTAAAATTTTTAAGAACCTCGGCAACAACGCTTTTGCTTTCCAAATCCAAATGATTGGTTGGTTCGTCAAGAAATAACATATTGGCGTTGCCAAGAATCAGTTCGGCGATTGCCACGCGAGCGCGTTCTCCGCCGCTTAAATCACTGATTGATTTATAAGCGTCTTCTCCAGAAAAAAGCAAAGCTCCCAGAATATTTCTGATTTTACTTTCACTGGTTTTGGTTTTTAGTTTAACTTCTTCCAAAATATTTTTCTGAAAATCAAACTCTTCATGCGCTTGAGCATAGTAGCCAATTTTAATTTGGCTGGAAAATTTAATTTTGCCGTTGATAATTTCCTTTTTGCCAATCAGAGTTTTTAGAAGCGTTGATTTTCCCGTTCCGTTTTGGCCAATGATGCCAATTTTGTCGTTTTTTTCTATTTCCCATTTGCCGTCAAGTATCACCAGCGGCAGATTTTTTTCGCCGATAAGCAAATCTTTAATCTCTAAAACTTTTTGCGGCAAATTAAAAGAGCCGCTAAATTTTATTTTGATTTTTTTACTGTCTTTCTGCGGCTTTTCAACCTTTTCAATTTTATCAATCATTTTTATTCTGCTTTGCACCGCTCTGGCTTTGGTGGCTTTAGATCTAAAGCGGTCAATAAATTCCTGCTGTTTGTCAAGATATTTTTTTTGCCTTTTGTATTCTTCTTCTTTCTTTTGAATTCTTTTATCTTTTTCTTCAAGATATCCTGAATAGTTGCAATAATATTTTTCCAAGCCTGTGCTGCTCAATTCAAAGGTCTTGTTGAAAAGCAAATCCAAAAAATGCCTGTCGTGCGAAACGGCAATAATCGCCAAATCGGACTTAATCAAAATATTTTCCAGCCAAGTAATTGTTTCCAGATCTAGATGATTAGTTGGTTCGTCTAAAATTAAAATGTTTGGCTGGTTCAAAATAATTTTCGCCAAAGCCAGCCGCGTTCTTTCTCCGCCACTTAGGGACTTTACTTTTCTACTCCAATCATTTTCGGAAAATCCAAACTTTTTCAAAGTTTCTTCCGCTAACATTTCATAATGATATCCTTTTTTTGTTTCATATTGATGGACTATTTCTCCATATTCTTTTATTTTTTCTTTCAAATCTTTTCTTTTTGTATCAGAAATTAATAATTCATATTTTTCTTTTTCATTTATCAAATTAAAAATCTGATCGTTTGCCGATTTCATTTCAGTTATGATTTTATTTTCAAGCGAACTCCAGCTTGTTTCCTGCGGTAAATAGCCGATTCTTAAATTTTTATTTCTCTGGATACTGCCATTGTCGTTTTTAATTAACCCAACAATTATTTTCAACAGAGTGCTTTTCCCCGCGCCGTTGGGACCAATAATAGCGATTCTTTCTTTTTTCTGCATTACCAAATCAACATCGGAAAAAATTTTCCGACCGAAGAAGTTTTTAGACACTTTGCTTAAAATAAATAATGGACCTTCAACAGATAATGAATTGATTTTGATTTTGTTGTTTAGCATATTTGAAATAAATTAGGACTTAGCGCGCTTTCCCACAAAAAAATCTACTAACCGAATGAATTATTTTTAAATTTCTTGCTTTAACTTATCGTTTTAAGCAAAATTAAAAACAATCCACCTACTTAGTAGATTCTATCTTCAAATCTAACAACCGCTTCAGCTATCTGACTTATATAAATATTACTTAATTTTAGGTTCTTACTTTTCATAAATTTCTTTATCTATTCTAATAACTATCATAGTATTGAAAATATGTCAATTCACTTTTGTTGCATATCAAAGCAATTTAGAAATGTCATACCTTGTTAAATTAATTAGGGTCTGCTGATTTTCATCTATTTTTTATAAGAAGAGATAAATTTAGAAAATATTAAAAAAATAGTTTAGCTTGTTTTAGTCGTTTTTTTAAACCTCTCTCAACCCCCCTCAATCCCCCCTTATCAGGGGGGAGGATCCCAACCCCCCCCTCAATTCCCCTTTATCAGGGGGGAGGATTCCAACTTCTCTCAGTTCTCCCTTGTCAGGGGAGGAAGGAAGGGAGAATAATTGGAGAAAATTGGCAGAGTCTGCATACTCTACATAGGGTTAACGATTATAGTATTTTTTGCGACGGCTGTCGCAAGAAATACTATACTTTTTTATTTTTTACCATATACCCATCTTTCAACTTGTATCCCAATTTCCGATAATAATTTCTAACTCCGACACCGCTGATGACGGCGATTTTTTTTAGGCCGAATTCCCGCGAGGCGATTTTTTCCGCTTCCAGAATTAATTTCTTTCCCAATCCGATATGCTGGGGGGATTTTTTGTTTTTGGATTTTATCGGCAGCATTTGTCCATAAGTATGGACCTCGCGGATGATTGCGGCGTTTTGGAGAATGGGTAAAATAGTTTTATTAGCAAAATTTTTACAGGATAAATCCTGAATCCCGGTTTTTAGATAATTTGTTCTATTTATTCTCAATCTTAAAAGCGAATAAAGATTTTTTCTTTTTTCGTCTTCAAAACTCAAAAATATTTCTTTGCCGTTAGAAGCGTTATAATCTTGGCGAAAAAGTTTTAATGTGTCCTGCCTAACTTCTCCTAAAAAAGGAGGAATAATCCTCTCCTTTTTAAAGGGAGTTAGAGGAACGATTTTCCCTCTTGCAGGAGGAGTTAGAAAGGGTATAAATTTATCTCTGACTTCTCTACATCTAATGCACTTGCATCGCCAATTTTCTTCCTCTGATTTTTTCTTCAAAATCTGTCTTAAATTAGAAACTTTATTTCCGGCGACAATGCTTGTAGAAGGAATATCGCGGATGAGACGGGTAATTCTGACATAATACGGAATCATTTTTTTTATCTCTGCCAAAAGTTCCACAAGTTTTTCATCAGAATACGGCTTGTATTTTCCGTTTTTCCACCATTTATAAATAGACGAATTTTTAACGACAACGCACGGATAAATTTTCAGCATATCCGGCTGAAAATCGGGATTTGAAAATAATTCTTTAAACATTTCTAAATCTCTTTGATAATTTGATCCCGGAAGATTCGGCATCATATGATAACTTATTTTAAATCCGGCTTCCTTTAATAATCTTGTCGCTTTGATTATTTCAGCAACAGAATGTCCGCGTTTATTTAACTTCAAAACATCATCGTAAATGCTTTGCGCGCCCAACTCAACTCTGGTCGCGCCCAATTTTCTCATTCTAACAATTTCTTTTTCATCAATATAATCCGGGCGAGTCTCAAGAGTCAATCCGATAATTCTATACTTGGATTTTTCGTTGGTTTTTTGGAGATATTGTAGGGGCAGGTCGCGACCTGCCCCTACATTACATACATTGCACGCCCGGAAGCATTCTTTGATAAACCAGGTCTGATATTGTTTTGGAAAATAGGAAAAAGTTCCGCCCATTACAATAAGTTCAATTTTATCTGTTTTATGTCCAGTCGCTTTTAGCGATTTTATTCTTGCTGTTACTTGTTTGTAAGGATGAAAGTCAGTCAAAATCGCCCGCATTACCGCCGGCTCATTTGATAAATAGCTCTTCGGCATATCTTTTTCCGTCGGGCAATAAACGCAAGTTCCCGGACAAGCGTACGGTTTTGTCAAAACCGCCACAACCGCTACGCCGGACAATGTTCTGATATTCTTGGTTATTAAAAGATTCTCAATATTTTCACTTGGCTTAATTTTCTTACTTTTTATCATCTGCCGATAAGTTTCCAAAATTTCAATATTCGTCGGATTCGGCAAACCGAATTTTTTAGAAGCTCTTCTTTTGATTTTCAGAAAATATTCATTCTGTCTTTTTGAGGGGATTTTTTTATAAAGTTGTTTGATAATATATTGATTGATCATGAATAGAAATTAAAATATTGAATATTGGGATATTGTTCTAAAATATGCTATAATAAAAATAACACAAGAGAATTGTTTATGGCAAGTTTGAAATTAAAAAGTTTACTAACAAACTTTGTCATTCCGACTGGAATGGAGCGACGATAGGAGCGGAATGGAATGGAGGAATCTGTAAATGCAATTATATTTGCTTTTAAAAAATAATTATAAAAGCGCGTTTTATCCGCTCGCAGATTCCTCCACTTCGCTTGCTCGTACCTCGCGCGCTTCGGTCGGAATGACAATTTAAACCAAAAAATGATCGCGGAATATTTTGCCAATTTGCCGGTAAGAGTAGTGAAAGGGATAATAAAGTTCTTCTATTTTTGGTATGTCCAAAGTTCAATGGAATTTTGGAATAAAGAAGTTGCTTTTTTGAAGCAGATTGAAAAAGATCTTGGTGTGATTATAAATTTAAAACTTATTTTCCAGCCGATTTTTGGTGACTATACTTATATGGGCAGAGTTATTGGCCCGATTTTCAGATTGGGTCGTGTTTTAATCGGACTCATCATTATGGCGGCTTCAATGTTCGCGGTGGTAGTTATTTATTTAATCTGGATAATTTTGCCGCCACTCGCTTTTTTGATGGTGTTTTTGAATTTGGTTTATGTGTTTTAGGGATGAATTATTTATTGTTTATTAACGAATTACGAATTAACGAATTGTCTTATTGCTATGAAATTTCAATTTAGCTCCTCTCTTGACAAGGGGAGGATAGAAGGGGTTTGAAAAACTAGCTAAAATAAGCTAAATTATTTTTTTGTCATCGCGGTAGCTTAGACCTCGCGACGACTAAGCAAATATAAAATTTCTATATTTTTTGTCATTCCTGCGGAAGCAGAAATCTATGTAAAGTTTCATCAAACATTATTTTTATAACAAATGTTTTGCAAACAAATTAGAAGTGACATTTTTTGATATTTCAACCGCAATAATAATTTTATAGTTTAATGATGTTGCGTCTGGATTCCCGCCTTCGCGGGAATGACAGAAAAGAAAGTAGAATTATAAAAGAAACATTTTATTTTTTAATTTTTTCAAGTGTTTTCTAAAAAACAAAAGAAAAAAAAGAAAATCCCGATTGAAATTATAACTTGTTCCCGGTGCCGCGGGGAGGGGGTCGTTGAGAGTGGGACGGAGTGTTCTGTTTGCCAAGGTTTGGGCGTGTTTTTGCGTGTTGGAAAAAATGGCATATATTATTGGAAAGAAAAACTTTCCGGCGTTTCGCCCGTTCTCAGATCGCTTTATCGTGTTCTGCCGAAAACGGTAATTCTTTTTTTGTATCTTTTAATCTTCATTACTCTCGGCTATGGAATTTATTTTGTTGTCATAAATAACCCTGATTTTCTGGCGCTTATTAAAAAAGATATTGCTTATGGAGAAACCGAATCAATAATGGGCTCTTGGTTCTTTATGATTTACAGAGTTATTTACAGGTTTTTAGAGGCGATGTTAGTTTTGGTTGAAGAAAAAGGAACAGGACCTTTAATGTTTTGGACGGCAATTTCCGGGATGGCGTACGCTTATTATTATTACAGAACGAAAGATGCTTCAAACAAGGAGATTGATTCAGCATCTCCGAAATTTAAAATTTTCTACGATAGCAAAGCAAAAGAGCCGGAAAAATCGATTAACATTGCAAATTACACCTCTCCCTCCGCGAAAAATATTTTATTGTCAGCTTTAGATCTGGCGCATAGCCAAAAACAAGCGCCGTCTCCATATCATCTGGCAAAAATTATTGCCGAGGATAATAAAACAAGTGTTTTGCTAAAACGACTTGAGATTAACGCCAAACAGTTTTCAGGCGATGTTGGTAACATAATAAATGATTTGCCGAAAAATGATTATTATAATCAGGACGGAATTTTAAGAGGAACAGTTTTAAGCCCCGAGTTGGAAAAAATAATTATTCTGGCGTTTGAGGAAACTCTAATTGTCGGATTGAATAAAATTTGTCCCGAGAGTTTGTTCTTAGCGCTTATTCGCGATGAGTCGTTTAAGAAATATTTTGAAGACAAGAATGTAAAAATAGATGACGCGAGAAACACGGTTCTATGGACCAAGAGCTGGTCTAGCGTAAGAATAAGATTAAAAAAGCCGAGAAAAATCCAGCATACCGTAATGAATAGGGCGTGGACGGCGAGAGTAACGCCTGAACTTGACAGATTCAGCTATGATCTGACGGACCGAGCCAGGGCGGGATTGACCGGATATGTCGTTGATCGGAAAAACGAGCTTGACAACTTAATGAGAATATTGGAAAGAACGAGCAAGAACAACGCTCTTTTAATCGGCGAGGAAGGGATAGGAAGAACAACGATAGTAAAAGAGCTTGCCAACAGAATGGTGAAAGACAAGGTGCTTCCGTCTCTGCAAGATAAGCGTTTGGTGGCTTTGGATATTGGCGCGCTTGTTTCTGGCGCGAGAGCTGGTGGGGATTTGGAATTGCGAATCAGAAAACTCTTGGAAGATATGGGAAAAAGCGGGAATATAATTTTATATATCCCGGATATTCATAATATAGCGGCGGCGGGGAGCGGAGAAGGATTTGACGCTTCAAAAGTTCTTTCTCCGATTCTTTCGCAGGGATTGTTTCAAGTTATCGGATCAACCGACTATCGGAATTATCACAAATATATTGAACCGAGGTCCGATTTTGCGAATAACTTTGACTTGATAAAAATAGAAGAACTTGATGAGGAAAAAACGATGGAGGTTTTGGCGGCGCATTCAAAATTTATTGAAGCGAGAGAAGGCATTGTGATGACTTACGGCGCGATTAAAAAAGCAGTGGAGCTTTCCAAAAGATATATTACGAATCGTCTTTTGCCGGGAAAAGCGATTGATCTCTTAAGCGAAACAGCGGTGGAGGTAAGAAGACGGGGAGCCGGCGAAGTTTTGCGCGACGAAGATATTATGGAAGTGATTACGGAAAAAACAGGCATTCCTCTTATTGATATAAACGCCAGCGAGGCGGAAAAGCTTCTTGGTTTGGAAGAAAAATTACATAACAGAGTAATCGGGCAGCATGAAGCGGTCAAGGCGATTTCTTCGGCTATCAGGAGAGTAAGAGTTGGAATGAAGCATAAAAACAGACCGATTGGAACATTTTTATTCTTAGGTCCGACAGGAGTGGGAAAAACAGAACTTGCCAAAGCATTGGCGGAAGCGTACTATGGAGACGAAAATGTGATGATTCGTCTTGATATGAGCGAGTATCAAACAGTCAGCAGCGTGGAAAAGTTAATTGGGTCTTCTTCTGATTTATCTGAAGCAAGTTCCGGGGGAATTTTAACTGAAGCGGTCAAAAGAAAACCATTTTCTCTTCTTCTGCTTGATGAGCTTGAAAAAGCGAATAAAAATGTGTTGAACTTATTTTTGCAGGTTTTTGACGACGGGCGTCTCACGGACAATCTTGGTCGCACAGTTGATTTTACAAACACAATTATAATCGCGACTTCAAACGCCGGTTCAAAAGTGATCAGTAAAATAGTTGTTGATAAAGAAAATAGCAGCAATGAAAGAATGCTTCAAATGCTGGAGCCGTATCTTCTGAAAAGTTTTGCTCCGGAATTTCTAAACCGTTTTACAGCCAGAATTGTTTTTAAGTCGCTTTCCAAAAAAGATGTGATAGCAATCGCTAAATTGCAAATAAATAATCTTGCCAAGAGATTGGACGAGGCGCAGGGAATTAAGATAGAAATTTCTCCAAAAGCGCTGGAAAAAATAGCCAATCTTGGCTACAGCGCGGAATACGGAGCGAGGTTTCTGCAAAGGACTATTCAAGAAAAAGTTGAGAACTTGATTGCTACCAAGTTTTTGAAAGGAGAGATTAAAAGAGGAGATGTGTTTAAGATTGGGGAGGAGGATGTATAAAAACGAATGAATGAGAAATTAAAAATGAAAAATTGCAGTTTAAGTATTTTAAATTTCAAAATTCAAATAC
>Ga0190347_1000716_pt1 | contig 10109 bp, 3 predicted proteins | sample 48721356_MG_FD_161652 | JGI IMG/M metagenome (GOLD analysis project Ga0190347, IMG submission 161652) | Hydrothermal vent microbial mat bacterial communities from Southern Trench, Guaymas Basin, Mexico - 4872-13-5-6_MG | ecosystem: Environmental > Aquatic > Marine > Hydrothermal vents > Microbial...
CTTTGAGGCTTTCTTTGCGGCTTTATTTCGATTCCAGTGTGCTCGTGAAACTGTATAAAAAGGAGGAGGACAGTGCCGTGATGGACAGAATAATCCAAAAAGTTGATAAAGGAGAGTGGCAGGGTTACTCGTCAAAATGGGCTTTTCTTGAGATTGCACGGGCGTTGAAGAAGGACAAAAAGCCAAAAGAGATTATAAAGATAGATATTGAGGATTTGAGGTTGCACAGGATAAATTTTGTTTCGCTTCGTGATGAGCTGGTCCCGATTGCAGAAAGGTTAATCAAAGAGACGAACCTTTACGCTGCGGACGCTTTTCACCTCGCTACTTTCGAGTGGTTAAACAAGAGAGAGAAGATTGATGTTTTTTTGTGTGATGACCGGCATTTTACGAGGTTAAAAGCGTTTGTTCCAGTAAAAAAACCATTTGATTTGTTTTAAAAAATAAAAAGGGAGAAGGGAGGGCCAGGGTTAGGTTAGTACACTGGCGTAATTCCCAAAGCCGCGGTCGCAGCGTCTACCGTCACATCAACCAACAGCGCCTGCGAAGGGTCGTAGCACCGCTCCATACTTCTCATCTCCTCTGCGGTAACACCTGCACGAACAGCGAGTCCCAACTCGTTTACACGCTCCGCGACAGTGGCTTCGCCGACCATTTGCGCCCCGATTAATTTCTTTGTGTACGCCTCAAAAATCAATTTCAGGGTGAGTGGCGTCGCACCTGGGAAGTAGCGTGCCTTCGTGAGTTTCGTCGCTTTCCCGCTAATTGTTTTTATGCCTGCCCGTGCCGCTGCTTCGGTTGTAACGCCGACCGAGCCGATCAAGACGCCACCGACATCCGCTACTGTCGGACCGAAACAGTACTCGCAAGGCGAGTAGAGGCTTGGCAGCCCGCTAATCTCGCTCAGAATGTTGTCAGAAATGACCGTGGCTTGAGTGACCGCGGTAGAAGCGAGTTGGTTCAGTCGCGGTCGGTGCGTGACGGCGTCTACGACTTCCGTGCAGTCGCCGACTGCGTAGACATTGGTTAGATGCCCTCGCCCTTTTTTAATGTGCATTCCCCTGTCCGTAACAATTCCGCCGCTTTCTCCAATCTCCACTCCCGCCTCTCTCGCGAGGTCTACCTCAGGAAGCATCCATTTCCCGATTATAACAATATCCGCAGGAATCTCCTCTCTCCCCTTCTCCTTTCCATTTTTCTTTTCCCCGATCACGACCGACTTCACTCTGCCCTCTCGCCCTTCACCTTTTATCGCTGTAATTTCTCGTGCGTCGAGAATAAATCTTATCCCCTTCTTCTCCAACCGCTCTTTTACCAAGTCGCCCATTTCGGGGTCTAAGTTGGAAGGCAGCAACGAAGGAGCGCCGCCGTGAAGTGTTGTCTTCAACCCCCGCGTTGCGAAAGCGGCTGCCGCTTGCAGTCCCAAAATACCACGACCGCGAATGTAAGCGCTTTTCACTCCCTCCTCGTTCAGTGCCGCTTCTATCTTTTCCGCGTCCTCCTCGTTGTTAAAAGTGAAAACACCGTCGAGTTCCGTCTCTTTCACGGACTGCTTTCGCCCCGTCGCCAGCACGAGGAAATCATATTTTATCTCTTCGCCAGTGTTGAGTGTCACACTGCCCTCTCCTTCCTCCAAATTCAGCTTTGTCACTTCTGTCTCTGTCCTGAAATCAACGCCCTGCTCGCGGAAGAACTCAGGCTTGTTTATTTCCGTCCGCCCAATCTCGTACCACCCGCGCAAAGCAAACGGCAGCCCGCAAACTGAGACCCAACCGCTCTTCTCTCGCTTCAAGACCGTGAACTCCAACTCCTCTCCTGCTCCGAGATCGCCCTTCCTCGCAAGCAAGTTCCTCAGCACATAAATCCCTGCAATGCCTCCTCCAACTATTACAACTTTTTTCGCCATCTCTTTTCCCCCTCTCGAAATCTTTAAAATAATATCCTACCTCCTTCCTAAAATGCTTTTCGGTTTTTTCGTAGTTGCGTTGCAGAATTAAAAACCGACACAAAGACACCGAGAGGATTTCTGAACAATATCTCGCGGAGTTTCTGGATTTTATACGGTTTGTTTCCATTTTCGGATTTAACCCGCGCCAAGAGGCGTCCTGCTCTGTGCCCTGCTCTGGTTGTTGCCGAATTAGAAGGGTTAGAGCTTTCTTTACAGTTTCAACCCCCGCAGCCTTTCACACGCCTCTCGCAGCCGTTCCGCACTCGTGCAGAGCGAGAACCGAACGAAGCCCTCGCCGTTCTCGCCGAAGCCCACACCAGGCGTTACTACCACCCCCGCCTGCTCCAGCAAAAACATCGAGAACTGAATTGAGGAGTAGCCCGAGGGAACTGGGACCCAGAGGTAGAAGGTCGCTTTCGGCTTCTTCACTTCCTTCCCCTCCCACAGCCCCGCAGACCTCAAGCCCTCGACCAAAATCTCCCGCCGCTCCCTGTAAACCCGCACATTCTCCTTCACGCACTCTTGCGAGCCCGTAAGTGCCGTAATTCCCGCTACCTGAACCGCTTGAAAAGCACCTGAATCCACGTTCGTCTTCACAAGCCGAAGACCCCGCAGAATCTCGGAGTTCCCGACTGCGAACCCAATTCGCCAGCCCGTCATATTGTAGGTCTTCGAGAGTGAGCCGAACTCGACTCCCACCTCCTTCGCACCACCTCCCGCGGCTGCCAAGAAACTCGGCGCCTCGTAGCCGTCGAAAGTCAGCTCCGAGTAGGGGTTGTCGTGAAGAACGAGAATCTCGTGCTCACTCGCGAAATCCACGACCTCCTTGAAGAACCCTCTCTCGACCGTCGCCGCGGTGGGGTTATTTGGGTAGTTCAAGAACAGGACCTTCGCTCGCCTCGCCACCGCCTCGTCAATGCCCCACAAGTCAGGCTTAAACCCGCTCTCCGCCAACAGCGGCACCGAATGCGGAATGCCGCCCGCCAAAACCGTCGCATTTTTGTAAACCGGGTAAGCGGGGTCAGGCACGAGAGCAAGGTCGCCGGGGTTCAAGAAAGCGAGCGCCGAGTGTGCCAACCCCTCCTTCGACCCGATTAAAGTCAGAACCTCGTCTTCGGCGTTCAAATCCAAACGCACCTTTTTCCTCCGCTTGTACCACGCAGCCACCGCCTCACGAAAAGCGAGCATTCCGTCGTAAGACGGGTACCTGTGGTTCTCGGGGTCTTTCGCAGCGCGGCAAACCGCTTCCACCACGTGCGGTGGCGTCGGCAAATCCGGGTCGCCAATTCCCAAGTCTATTATCTCCGCCCCTCGCCTCTCTGCTTCTCTCTTCCGCTCGTCAATCTCCGCAAAAAGATACGGCGGCAGCGAACTTATCTTCTCGGCATACATTTTCGTATTCTCTAAACTTCGCATAACTTCTATTTTATAAAAACTTCCTCCCTCTTCTCAACCTCAACGCAACCTCCTCTTCATCTCGTACAACTTGTTCAACGCCTCGATCGGCGAAACCCTCTCCAAATTTAACGACTTCAACTCTGCAACCACAGGGTGCTCCTGCACCACGCGTTCCTTCGTCGCCTTCGCCTCCTCTTCCTCTTCTCCCTCCTCCTCTTCTCCCCCCTCCTCTTCCTCTTCTCCCTCTTCCTCTTCTCCCTCTTCCTCTTCTTCCTCCTCCTTTTCTTCCTCCTCCTTTTCTCCCTCCTCCTTTTCTCCCTCCACCACCGCTCCTTCCTTTTTCCGTCCTCCCTTCCCTGCCCCTCTCTCCAACCTCTTCAAAATACCTTTCGCATTCTCCACCACCTCCGCGGGCAGCCCCGCCAACTTCGCGACCTGAATCCCGTAGCTCTTTGAGCCCCTGCCCTGCACGACTTTCCTGACGAAAAATATCTCGTCGCCGACCTCTTTTATCGAGACGTTGTAGCATTTCGTCCCCACAAGTCTGTCAGAGTCAGCGAGCTCGGTCAGTTCGTAGAAGTGCGTCGCAAACATCGTCTTCGCCCGCAGCCTGGTGTGAACGTACTCTGCAACCGCCCACGCGATGCTGACGCCGTCGAGTGTGCTCGTGCCGCGCCCGATTTCGTCGAGAATTATCAGGCTCCGCTCGGTCGCGTTGTTCAGAATATTCGCGGTCTCGCTCATCTCGACCATAAACGAACTCTGCCCCATCGAGAGGTCGTCGTAAGCCCCGACCCGCGTGAAAATCCTGTCCACCACCCCCACCCTCGCTTCCTTCGCAGGCACGAACGAGCCGAGCTGTGCCAGTAGCACGACCAACGCGGTCTGCCGCATAAAAGTAGAATTGTGGTTCAAGAACCCGTTTCCAACGAAAGAATGCGATTTGGGGACTGTGAAATCGTAAACATCCGATTCTGACGCCTCTATTTTCTTCACCCGGTCGTAAAAGTAGTTCCTCTGAAACAGCCCCTTCAACTCCTCCAATTCCCCGCACTCAACCCCTAACCGCTCGCAGTAGTCGAGGAGTTGCTTGAGTTTGAAGTAAGACAAATTTCTGCCCTGCCTCAAATATGAATAAAATATCCCGCTCCTGCTTTTGTTGTGCTTTAACCTCAATCTGCTCTCCAAACCCTGCTTTCCCCTCGCCTCTATTTCCTTCTGTATTTTTTTCAACCTCCCTTCAATTTGAGGAACAACATCAACGTTCGGCATTCTCAAATCGGTCCCCAACAACGCCCTGTCCCCTTTCCGCCTCAACCTGAACCCTACCGCGGCGTAGAACCGCAGACTGTTCTCGCCGTAAATGCTAACTGTGTAAGAATCGTTCCTCTTCGTCTCCTTCCGCCGCAGGCTTGAAATTATCCCGAAATTCAGCAGCAGCACGTGCAACTGCTCTGCGAGCTTCTTTGAGGAACTGGAGACGCTCACGTTCCCGTATTTCGCGTCCGCGTAGCCGGCGGTGTCGAAGAGCCCCTGCAAGAACGCCCTTACAATCTCTTTTGGTGCTGCGAGAATGCACTCTGGAACTTCCTTGTGGCACGCGTCCTGGTAGCCGACGCCCAGGTCAAAGAAAAAGTCCCGCAAAAATAGGCTTGAGACGAAGTAGTCCTTGCCGTTCTTTTTACGCCCTACCTCCTTCCCGAAGAGCCTCTTGTTTATCTGCCTGAACTCTCGTGCCACGAACTCGTCTCCAGTGCTCAACGAAAAACTATTTTTATAAGTCAGCGTGCCGTCGCCAATCAGCAGACCGAGCAAGTAAGCCAAGTCCTCGTCCAACTCACTCGGCACTCTGTATTTTTTCGTATTAAAGTGGTAGTGCCTTTTTATTCTCTTCGCCTCTATTTTGGTCTCGGTTCCCCAAAAATCCATCCCACGATTTATAACTGCGTAATCGCCTGTTTTCAAATCGCCCAGTCGCTTCCAGTGATTTCCTTTTTCCTCCTTCTCCCTCACCAAAATTCTGTGCTCCTCTGTTCCTTCGATTGTGTATCCGAGCCGTGTCGTTATTTTCACGGTCTTTCTCCTGCCGTCGTAGTAAAATTTTGAGGTTCGCTCAATTCCGTCTTCTCCGCACAGACACACCTCGAGGTCTTTGAACTCTCCCTTCTTTATTCCTGCAGGTTTGAATTTCAAAAGTGGCAGAAGACCACACTCGGTAAAAATCAGTGTTTCTGGACCAATACATTTCCCGCTCATATTTGGACCCGTGAGAATCATCAGCCGATTGTTTTCGTCGAGCCGAGCGTCGTTCGGCACGAAGCCCTCCTTCACCTCCCGCTCCACTACCGGGTGCCTCCCCTCTTTCACTACGATTTCACCTCCCTCACCGCTCACTTCAGGGCAGCAGTACCCGTTCTCGGCAGCGACCTCGGCAAAAGCCAGAAGCGTGTCCAACTCGGCGATGAAATCCGCAGCCTCCTGAATCTCCTTCGCCCGCTTCGCAACCGCCTTCCTAACCTGCTCGAACAATTCGTACTCCAACTCTTTTATCCGCTCCTCCGCGCTCAACGCCTTCGCCTCGTAGTTCTTCAACTCCTCGGTAACGAACCGCTCCGCCTCTGTGAGCGTCTGCTTCCTGGTGTAAGAGGCAGGCACTTTCCCTTTCCCGAGCCACGCCCTCCGCACTTCGAGGTAGTAGCCAAAGACCTTGTTGTAGCCGACCTTAAGCGATTTTATTCCTGTTCGTGCCTTTTCGCGACCCTCAAACTCCGCCAACCACCTCCGCCCCTCACTCTTTATTTTCCTCAACTCGTCCAATTCGGCGTTGAACCCAGCCTTCACCAACCCGCCCTCCTTCACCGTCGCCGGCGGCTCCTCCACGATGCTCCGCTCCACCAGATCCACAATTTCACCGAAGCCGAGGTCGCTTGAAGAAGACCTCAAAGAAGTCCGCAACCCCTCTTTTATCTTCTCCGAGCGGCAGCCCTTCAAGACCTCCCGCAGCGTCGAGAACTGCTCTAAACTCCGCTTCAGCGAGACCAAGTCCCGTGCGTTCGCATTTCCGTACGAGACACGGCTAACAATTCGCTCGAGGTCGTAAATCTCCTTGAGGACCTCCTTTAACGATTCCCGCAGCAGAATGTCCGCAAAAAACTCGCCCACCACCTCCTGCCTGCGTTTTATCTCGCGGGTGTCGAGCAGGGGGAACTGCAGAGCCTTCCGCAACCGCCGTGAGCCCATTCCAGTCAGCGTCTTGTCAAGCACGCTAACGAGCGTCCCTCTTTGCGTCCCGTCGCGAATGTTGTTAAAGATTTCGAGGTTGCGAACAGTAACGCTGTCTAAAATCATAAAATCCGAGACCCAGAATGTCTTGGGCGGTTTAATGTGCGAGAGCACCTTCTTCTGCGTCTCGCGTAGGTAAGAAATCACGGCACCCGCGGCTGTTACTCCTGCTCTGAACTCCCTGCCTCTGCCACCGCCACCGCACCCGAAGCCGTCCAACGAAATCACTCCAAAATGGTTTAGCAGCGTCGTGTAGGCGTTCTTGTAGTCAAAGTAGTAGTCGTCGTAGCGGGAGACCGTGCACCCCTCCTGCCTCTTCAAGCTAGACTGGCTACTGTCCAGCCCAAGTTCGAGTTCAAGCGACTCGGGCAGAATTATCTCCGCAGGCTTCACCCGCTCCACCTCGTTTAGCAGCGACGAGTGGGAGGCGTCGTCTTCCAACTCGGTCAGCAAGAACTCGCCTGTCGAGACGTCAGCGACCGCAACTCCGACCCTGGGTTCTCTCTCACCCATTATGTTCACGCACATCAGGTAGTTGCTGAGCCGTTCTTCCAGGAAAGAATCCTCGATCACCGTGCCCGGCGTAATCAAACGCACGACTTCCCGCTGCACAACCTTCTTCCCTTTTTTGTCGTTCTTCTTGTCCTCTACTTGCTCGCAGATTGCGACTTTGTAGCCCTTCTTCACGAGTTGTTTGATGTAAGGTGTTACGGCGTGGAAAGGGACGCCAGCCATTGGAATTCTCCTCGCTGCTCCTTTACCCCGCCCAGTTGCGGTTAAAGTAATGTTCAGCACCTTCGACGCCACCTTCGCGTCCTCGCCAAAGGTCTCGTAAAAATCACCGACACGAAACAGCACGATGCAGTCGCGGTGCTTCTTTTTTACCTCGTAGTACTGCTGCATCATTCTCGTCTTCTCTGGCATAGCACTCATTAATGGGTAAATGGGTAGAACCTCATAAAAAACTGGTGAAAAACTTTTCGCTGGAAAAGAGCACGTCTATTCCCTTTCGTCAAAAATAGCCATTAACGAGCAAGTAGGGCAATTTATAGCAAGCGTTTACGACGCACTTGGTGACGAGACAGTCCTGGACTTGAAACTGGTGGCGTTCCTTTTTACCTGCAACAATTTGCTGCTGGCAGAGACGTCTCAACAAACAAAGTCAAAAATCCTAATTTTGCAAGGTATATAAAAGGCGAAGCATTTGAAACGGGCATACATTACTCCTTTAACGCCGCATTGATATCTTCCTCTAAATCCTTCTCCGTAAACTGTGCTGATTTATTAATTTTTAGACAAACCAATTTTTTTTATTTGAAATACTCGTTCACTGACTTCACCTCAACCCCTCCCCTCCGTCCGAATGTTTTCACGCCCAATATCGCGTCCGCAGCCGCGCTCGCCGCCTGCATCGTCGTGATGTACGGGATTCCGAGGTCAATGCAAGCCCGTCGAATCTGGTAGCCATCCTTGTAGGACTGCTTGTCTGTGGGTGTGTTTATCACTAATTTCACCTCCCGCAACCGCATCATTTCTACAACATTCGGCACCCCCTCGTGCTCCTCGTGCAACTTCCTCAGGCTCTGAGCGGCAATCCCGCACCGCCGCAGACATTCCACAGTCCCCTCTGTGCCGACAACAGACAGTCCCGCCTCCTTCAACTTCCGTGCAACTTCCACCACTCCCTCTTTGTCTGCCTCGCAGACCGAAATAAAGACCGTGCTGCCCGAATCGAGAGGCAGGGGGTTGTAAGCCGCGAGTTCGGACTTGAAGAACGCCTTACCGAAGTCGTCGTCTATTCCCATCACCTCGCCCGTGCTCTTCATCTCGGGACCCAAAATCGTGTCAACGCCCTTCAACTTCAAGAACGGCAGCACGACCTCCTTCACCGCGACATGCCCTTGCCCCGGCTCGCGTTCTTTGCCCTTAACGCCGACGCTCGCGCCTGCCGAACCCAACTCCTGCACTGCCGAACCCAACTCCTGCACTGCCGAACCCAACTCCTGCAGTTTGTGCCCGAGCATCACTTTCGCCGCGAGCTTCGCAAGCGGAATTCCTGTCGCTTTCGCAACGAACGGAATCGTCCTGCTCGACCGCGGGTTCACCTCAAGCACGAAGACCACGCCGTCTTTGGCAGCCATTTGAATGTTGAGCAGCCCTTTTATCTCCAACCCTACTGCGATTCGCCGCACGTAGTCCCGCACCGTCGCCAAGACCTCCGTGGACAACGACTGTGGTGGAATAACGCAGGCAGAGTCGCCGGAATGAACGCCCGCCTCCTCAATATGCTCCATCACCGCGCCGATTAGAACCTCCTCGCCGTCGCAGACTGCGTCCACATCGATTTCAGTCGCTTTCTCCAAGAACCTGTCAATCAGCACCGGCTTCTCCTTCGAGACCCGCACCGCCTCTCGAATGTACCTCGCCAGTTCGTCCTCGTCGTGCACGATTTCCATCGCCCGCCCGCCCAGCACGTAAGAAGGGCGGACAAGCACAGGAAACCCAATCCGCTCGGCTACTTCCCTCGCTTCCGCTGCCGAAGTTGCGTAGCCGCTGTCAGCCTGCGGAATTCCGAGACTGCGGAGGAACTTGCTGAACCGCTCCCTGTCCTCTGCGACATCTATTTTCTCGGGGTCTGTCCCCAGAATCACGGTCTTCGTTTTCGTCTTCGCCTCCCCCCTCCCCAACCCCAGCCGCTCAAGTTCGCGCTTCAGCGGTACCGCCAAATTCACAGAGGTCTGACCGCCGAACTGCAGCATCACGCCGTCGTAGCCCTCTTTCTCCACCACATTCACCACATCCTCAAGCGTCAGCGGCTCAAAGAAGAGCTTGTCCGAGGTGTCGTAGTCTGTGGAAACGGTCTCGGGGTTGTTGTTTATGATGTGTGCCTCGATTCCCTCCTCCTTTAGCGCCTTGACCGCGTGCACGGTGCAGTAGTCGAACTCGATTCCCTGCCCAATCCGAATCGGACCCGCACCGACGATCAGGATCTTTTTCCGTCTCGACTGCGACGGCTTCAGTTCGCACTCCGTCTCGTAGCAGGAGTAGAAGTAGGGCGTCTTCGCCTCGAACTCCGCCGCGCAGGTGTCGACCATTTTGTAAGTCGGAAGAACGCCCGCTCTCCTTCTTATGTCGCTCACCTCCTCTCGGCTTCGCCCAGTCAGCGCACCAATTCGCTCGTCGCTGAACCCCAGCCGCTTCGCCTCCCTCAAATTCCCCTCCAGATCCCTTCTCTCTTTTAACTTCCCCTCCAACTCCACAATCTTCGCAATTTTCTTTATGAAAAACTTGTCGATGCCACTCAGCTCCGCAACCTCCTCAACGCTAAACCCCTGTCCTTGTCCCTGTTCCTGTTTCCGTTTCAAAGCCTCGTAAATCGCAAAAATCCGCTCGTCGGTCGGCGTTTCTAAAAGCCACCTCAACTCCGCTTCCGACCTTTTCTCTCGTTCACTGCCACACCCCGGCTCACTGCCACACCCCG
>Ga0190347_1000726_pt1 | contig 10057 bp, 7 predicted proteins | sample 48721356_MG_FD_161652 | JGI IMG/M metagenome (GOLD analysis project Ga0190347, IMG submission 161652) | Hydrothermal vent microbial mat bacterial communities from Southern Trench, Guaymas Basin, Mexico - 4872-13-5-6_MG | ecosystem: Environmental > Aquatic > Marine > Hydrothermal vents > Microbial...
ACCAAATTGCACTGCCTCTCCGGTCTGCAATGAGTGAGCTTTGAAACCCGGAAAAAGGTAACCGCTCCAAGGCAGAATATAACGGGTTCACCGAATATTTACCTTTTTCTAACCGGATTCAAGGCTTACAGCTATGTATCCGGACGTATCCGCTGTGAACGATGAACCCTGAACCCGTGAACGGTTACAAAAACATCTAAGGATGATTATCTCTTTTATCGCTGCTCAAAAGGAAGTACAATTTCAAATACTGTTCCCTCACCGGGGTGGCTGGCGACGCGGATCTCGCCGCCATGACCCTGGATAATCTCGTAAGCAAGGGCAAGACCCAGGCCCAGACCCTTGTCCTTGGTCGTGTAATCAAGATCAAAAATATGCTCTATTTCATCAGGGCCCAGGCCGGAGCCCGTATCAGAAACCTTGACGATTACTGAATCTTTGCCCTCCCGTCCCGCGGAAACAGTGACTGAGCCCTCGCCGGAGATGGATTCCATGGCATTATTGATGATATTAAACAGGGCCTGCTTCATCTTATCCAGGTCCATGAAAACCATCAGAGGCGTGTCCTGCCACCAGGTCTTAATCTCGATCCTCCTTGATTCGGCCTCATCGCGTACAACAAGCACAATCTGCTCAAGAAGTTCCGCCAGATCGTGGCGCTTGAATTCCAGCCTTCGGCTTCTCGAAATGCTGAGGAATTCTTCAATAATATTGTTGAGCCTTCTGATCTCGTCCCGGATCACGTCCGTTAGCTTATTGGGACTGTCTGCTTGAAGCCTTTGGATTGCCATGCTGATGGCGTTCAGCGGATTCCGAATCTCATGGGCTACCCCCGCGGCAAGACGGCCAAGTGCCGAAAGCCTTTCGGCCTGATGGACCCGTCTTTCCATTTGGCGGATTCTGTACAGGTGCCTGGTTTGGTTCTTGTAAAGGAACCACATGGAGAAAAGTGTAATGAACACCATGAAGGCCACAGAAATAAAAATACCGCCCCGGTTTTTCCTGAGAATCTGACGAGCAACATCTGCCGAAAGGCCCAATCGCATCGTGCCCTTGTATTGGCCGATGAGGACTGGTGCCTCAACTTCCAGCAGCTTATGCCCCTTCAATACGATTTTACTGGTGATTACAGTGGCTGCGACTGCGGGAGAGCTTCCCATTCGAAGTTCTTGTTTTCGGCTTTCCGGCAGTTCTCCCGACAGGCCCAGAATTCTGCCCCGTTCATCTGTCATGAACAGATAGGCTATGTCCGAATCTTGAGCAATCTCCTCAATGGCCTTTTGAATTGAAAAGCTTAAGCTCCTGGATCGAAAGCCCTCTTCATCCATACACATGATGATCGTACCCTTTCCGGATTTCCGGCAAAGGGCAACGAAGCCTAACCCTTCCGTATCCCCGGATCGGGTAAAAACGTTTATTTTGAATCTCTCGTATCCCCGGACCACTGGCTCGGCGAGACTCAGAATCCTTTTGGGAATTGACCTGTTCTTGAAAACAGTGTTTCCCTCTTCATCCAAAAAGGCGATGAGCCAAAGACTCTCTTCATTTATCAAGGATGTGAGTTGCTTGTGGTCGAGGCGGTTTGTCTCCCATTTGACATCAATCTCCCCGGCCAGTTCCGTCAGTTCCATGAGAAATGATTCCTGCACAGAAAAAGCTTCTTCGGTCACGGGAGCACCTGTCTCAGGGTCAAAAACGGCCTGCTGTGTCTGCATCAATTGCCGGAAGTATCCTTCGGCAACCCGCTGAACGTTTTTTATAATGGCGAGGCCTTTGTCCTCCATGAGTGCGATTAGAGTTTCATCAACCCTCTTGAGATTCATGGACCCCATAATAATAAAGAGGCAAACGAAAACGAGACACGCTGAGGCTACGGCCAAGGGCTGGAGAAATCGCCGGCCCGATCCGGGAGACTCCATTGAGTCAGTGGTTTTCCTTTTCTCGTTCATGCTCAATTTGTCTCAAAAGAACAAGCTGTTACCTGGGTTGAGCGGTTCAACGTTCAGGGTTCAAAGGTTGTCAACCCTGAACCCTGAACGTTGAACCAATTATTTTATCAGTTGAATTTCTATTAGACCACATTTCGACGAATCTGTCGAATATGCTCTTTCATTTTCGACAATCTTTGCCTAAATACGTTGGGTTCCCCGAACCGGTTCCTGTTATAAATCTACTTTAATTTCAAAATGTTAATATGGTCAAGCAGAACTTGGCATGAAGCTTGATAAATAACAAGACGGAAACACAAAATAAAAAGAAATACGGAGGTACAATTCAATGAGAGCGATCAGGGCCTCTCCTTTCACAGCGTTGAGCTTGCTCACTATGATAGTACGAAATACAATACAAAAAAGAACAGGATAAGGAGATACAATTCAATGAAAAAATGCAGTCTTTTGGCGGTATTGGTAATTGTTTTTGCTTCGGCAACATTTGTCGTAGCCGGCCCTTCCGGCGGCGGTGAGTGGGGAAACCCCGGATGGGTAACGGATGGTACCATTTTGTCCAAACTGAACCTCACAGCGGAACAAACAGAAAAGATTCGCACTCTGCGTGAGTCTTTCCAGAAAGATATTGCACCCCTTCGGACCCGGACCTTTGAAAAAAAGGCAGAGATGAGGCTGCTGTGGATGCAGACCGAACCTGATGCTGCAAGGATCAAGGCCAAACAGAGGGAAATCTATGACTTGAAATGGCAGACTCTGGAAAAAGCAACTGATTTTCGCCTGGCGCTCCGCAGCGTTTTAACACCGGAGCAGTTGTCCAAATTCCTGGCCATGGGCGGCGACTGGGGACGCCATCACGGCATGGACCGGAGAGGGAGAGGTCGCCATAATCCAGGGCCGTACCTTGATTGGTAAGTGTTGATAGATGAAGCGACTGGCCTCAGGGCTCCTGCTGTTGCTGCTCGCAGGCTGTGCAACCGTCGGTCCGGATTACGTCCCTCCCGAGATCTCGGCACCCGCACACTGGACCGCTGAGCTGGAAGGCGGTCAGACTGTCAAGTATGTGGATATTCAAGCACTGGCAGATTGGTGGACGGCACTCAACGATCCGATCCTGTCGAGCCTGATCGAACGAGCGGTTGCAGGCAACCTCGATCTTAAAAAAGCGCGGGCGCGGGTTCGCGAGGCGCGCGCCCGCCGTGGTATCAGCCAGGCTGATCTCTTTCCTGCTATAGACACCGGCATTTCTGCAAACCGGAACCGTAGCAGCGAAGAAACCGGCAGCGGTGAGACACGCGAACTCTATACTGCGGGCTTCGATGCCAGTTGGGAGCTGGATTTGTTCGGCGGCAAACGCCGTGCCATCGAGGCGGCCGAGGCGGAGCTGCAGGCAAGCGAAGAAGATCTGCGAGACGTACTTGTCAGCCTTCTTGCCGAAGTCGCCCTGAATTACGTTGAAGTACGTTCGTTTCAGACCCGGCTGTCGATCGCAGAGGCAAATCTCGATACGCAGACCGAGACCTACAATATCACCCAATGGCGTTTCAGGGCCGGCCTGACGACACAGCTTGACGTGGAACAGGCCGGATACAATCTGGAGCAGACACGGTCGCAGATACCCACGCTGCAGACCGGGCTTGAACAGGCCGGAAACCGCCTCGCAGTGCTGCTGGGCGAGCACCCTGGTTTCCTGAAGGATATACTGTCTGAACCTAAATCCATTCCGGTCACTCCCCTTGAAGTAGCTATCGGGTTACCGGCCGATGTCTTGCGGCGCCGGCCTGATGTCAGGCGTGCCGAGCGCCAACTGGCCGCACAGACGGCGCAGGTCGGTGTTGCCACTGCCGATCTTTATCCCAAGCTCTCTCTGACCGGATCAATCGGATTAGAGGCCCTGTCACTGGGAAATTTGTTTTTGTCCCGTGCCCGGACGTCCGCGATCGGTTCAAATATCGGCTGGCCGATCTTCGACGCGGGCCGCATACGGCAAAATATTAAGGTGCAAACCGCGGTGCAGGAACAGGCACTGATACAGTATGAGACCGCGGTCCTCACGGCACTGGAGGAGGTTGAAAATGCGCTCGTCTCTTATGCTGATGAGCAAGTTCGACGCCGATCGCTGTTGAAAGCGTCGCAGGCCGCGCAGCGTGCCGTTGACCTTGCACAAAATAAGTATGTATCAGGGCTGATCGATTTTCAAGCCGTGCTGGATGCACAGCGGTCACTGTTGTCACTCCAGGATCAGTTAGCGATTAGCGAGGGCGAAGCCACCTCCAATCTGATAACCCTTTACAAGGCACTTGGAGGTGGATGGACGTCCCTGGTGCCTGATGATAAAAAGAAATAGCTTTTAATAAAGACGAAATGAAATCAAAGAAAGACACGGGATCCGATATCACCCAAACCTTGGGCATCAATCAGGGTTCAGTTCCTGGTAAGCGCCTGAAACGATGGCTTTTTGTGGCTGCGTTGATCTTTGTGGCCGTGACTGCAATGATCATCTGGAGGCAGGCTGGTAAGGTCAATTCGATACGGTACAAGACCCAGGAAGTTCAGCGCGGAAACCTCACTGTCACCGTGACCGCCACGGGTACCCTGGAGCCTACCAATCAGGTGGAGGTGGGCAGCGAGGTGTCCGGGATCATTGAGACCGTTGAGGTGGACTACAACGACAGAGTGAAGGTTGGGCAGGTCTTGGCAATACTGGATACCTCAAAGCTCAAACCGAAGGTTCTGGAATCAAAGGCCGCCTTGGAATCGGCCCAGGCAATGGTTCTGGAGGCACAGGCCACTGTCAGGGAAAGGCGCAATGAACTGGCGCGGTTAAAACACGTCCGGGAACTGAGCGATGGCAAGGTGCCGTCGCAGCACGATATGGACGCTGCGGAGGCGGCGCTGCAGCGCGCGCAGGCTGATGAAGCCAGCGCGAAGGCGCGGGTTTCCGAGGCGCAGGCCACCCTCGAGGCCAACGAATCGGATCTGGCCAAAGCGGTCATCTACTCGCCCGTTAACGGCATCGTCCTCAGGCGCAGCGTGGAACCCGGCCAGACCGTGGCCGCCTCCTTTCAGACTCCGGTGCTGTTCACCCTGGCCGAGGACCTGACCCAGATGGAGCTCCATGTAGACGTGGACGAGGCCGATGTGGGTCAGGTGAAAGAGGGACAGGAAGCCACTTTTACCGTCGATGCCTATCCGGATCGAACCTTCCCGGCGCGGATCATCCAGGTCCGTTACGGCTCCCGGGAAGTCGAGGGTGTGATCACCTATGAAACCGTGTTGAATGTGAACAACTCGGATCTCTCCCTGCGGCCGGGGATGACGGCCACTGCTGACATCACGGTTCAGAAGGTCGAAAACGCAATCCTGATACCTAATGCCGCACTGCGTTTCAGCCCGCCGGCAAGAGAGAAAGAGGCGCCATCTGCCGGTGGCAGCGTAATTAGTAAACTTTTTCCGCATCCGCCAAGATTCCGGTCAAAACAGCGCGAGGAAGTAACTGCCGATAAAAGACAGCAGCGGGTCTGGAGGTTGCAGGACGGACAACTTGTCGCCGTTGCTGTCACGACAGGGGCCACTGATGGGATCATGACCGAAGTGACAAGCGGCGACGTTGAGCCTGGGATGGCGTTGGTGGTCGATACGCTTAAAGGAGGTCGATGAATACGGCTTGTCCCCACCAAACCGGCAACCGCCCCTTTATCGAGCTGCAGGGCGCGACCAAGGTATACGGCACGGGCGGGGCGGCCATGCACGCACTGCGCGGCATCGACCTGCGCATAGACCATGGTGAGTTCGTGGCCGTGATGGGACCGAGCGGATCAGGCAAGTCCACCTGCATGAACATTTTGGGCTGTCTGGATACGCCGACCGGCGGAGCTTATCTATTCGAAGGCGTCGATGTCGGAAAGCTGTCCCGAGATCAGCGTGCGCTCTTGCGCCGTAATTATCTGGGGTTTGTATTTCAGGGCTACAACCTGCTGAACCGTACCTCGGCGCTGGAAAATGTGGAACTGCCATTAATCTATCGCGGCACACCTGCAGGTGAACGGCGGGAACGCGCGCTTAAGGCCCTGGAAGCGGTTGGTCTCAAAGGGTGGGAATCCCACACGCCCGGCGAACTCTCCGGTGGGCAGCAGCAGCGGGTAGCCATTGCCCGTGCCATCGTCACCGACCCGAAGGTCTTGCTGGCCGATGAGCCTACCGGCAACCTGGATTCCGCCCACAGTCGTGAAATAATGGAATTGCTTACCTCGTTCAATAATGAGCGCGGCATCACGATAGTGATGGTAACTCACGAGCCGGACATGGCGGCCTACGCGGGACGAATCATCCGTTTCCTCGACGGCGTCATCGACTCCGGGAAGCAAAACGGAGGGGTTGCCTGATGTTATGGGAGACAATTTTACTGGCCTTGCGGGAAATCCGCCGCAACCTCATGCGTTCGTCTCTGACCGTGCTCGGCATCGTCATCGGGGTAGCAGCGGTCATCATCATGGTGACTCTCGGTAGTGGCGCCACTGTTCAGGTGAGCGAGCAGATTGCCAGCCTGGGCAGCAATCTGTTGATGATCACTCCGGGTCAGAGAATCGGTATGGGCCAACGATCCGCCGCTGCGGCGTTCGATGTAGACGACGCTGAAGCCATTGCCAGGGACATCGGCTCCATCAGTGCCGTGGCGCCATCTTCTGCTCAGGGTGTCACGGCGGTATTCGGCAATAAAAACTGGTCCACCAAAGCTATCGGGATCGACGGCCAGTACTTCAAGGTGAGGAACTGGACAATAGAAAGCGGACGTGAATTTATCAGCAGCGAGTTGCGTGCCGGTAAGGCCGTCTGCATTCTGGGTGCGACCGTGCGTAAAGAACTTTTCGGCAGGCAAGACCCTTTGGGCAGTAGAATCCGGGTGGAGAAAGTCTCGTGTCAGGTAATCGGGATTCTTGAGGCCAAGGGGCAATCGACCATGGGCACGGATCGGGACGACCTCATTCTGATTCCGTTGCGTACCTTTCAGCGGCGAATCGCGGGCAATCAAGACATCGGCCTTATCCAGGTTTCGGTACAGGAGGGTGCATCGACGGACAAGGTAAAGCAGGACATCGAGCAACTGATGCGCATGCGTCGCCATATCTCACCCTCTGAGGATGATGACTTCAGTGTCAGGGATATGAAGGAAATCGCCAAGATGCTCACCGGAACAACGCAGGTGCTCACCGCATTGCTTGGAGCTGTGGCAGCGGTGAGCCTGCTGGTGGGAGGAATCGGAATCATGAACATCATGCTGGTATCGGTGACGGAGCGCACCCGCGAGATCGGCATACGTCTCGCCATCGGCGCCCTTACACGGGAGGTTCTCATGCAGTTCCTGGTGGAGGCCATAGTCCTGTCCTCCTTTGGCGGCCTGTTCGGTATCGTACTGGCGCTTATTGCATCTACCGGGCTCGCCCGCGTATTGCAGATACCTTTCGTTTTCAATTTGGGTATTGTGGTCATCGCCTTTTTCTTTTCCGCCGCGGTCGGCGTCATCTTCGGCTATTTCCCCGCCCGCCAGGCAGCGCGGATGGACCCGATCGAAGCGCTGCGGCACGAGTGATTAGGGTCTTTGATCAATATGCAGATATATAGAATCTTTTCTCTGACTGTGCTGCTGAAGTTCTAAGCTGAGACCTGATTAAGAACAGGATATGCCATGAAATTCTTTATTATGGGAGGCACGGGTTTTATAGGCAGCTCTTTGATCAGGCATCTCTTTAAAAAAGGGCATGAGGTCACGGCACTTGCCCGTAGTGCGGCCAAAGCCAAAAACCTGCCTCCAGGGATTAATCTGATCGAAGGGGATCCGTTAGGGCCCGGTCAGTGGCAGAAAGAAGCAGCCCGGGCCAATGTGATCGTCAATCTCGTGGGAAGGCCCATCATGACCCGGTGGACAAAAACGGCCCGGCGGGAGATCATGAAAACCAGGGTCATTTCCACCCGCATGGCGGTACGGGCAATTCCCGAAAACCAGGCCCATGGAATCACATTGATTAACGCCAATGCAGCAGGTTATTACGGCTTCACGAAAGATAACGTCGTTACCGAGGAATCTCCCGCAGGAAGAGGCTTTCTTGCAGAAACGGCAAAGAGCTGGCAGGCGGAGGCGGAGGTTGCGGTTGAAAAGGGGGCCAGGGTCGTTATAGCACGTCTGGGTGCCATAATCGGCCGCCAAGGAGGTGCCCTGGCAAAAATGCTCCCTTCTTTTCAGTACGGTTTGGGCGGCCGCCTGGGCAGCGGCAGACAGTGGTTTCCGTGGATGCATATCCACGACCTCTGCCGGGCCGTTCTTTTTGTTGCCGTAGAGACGGAGATCTCGGGCGCCGTGAACATGTGCTCTCCCAATCCGGTCACCAATATTGAGCTGACCAGGACCCTCGCCAGGGAATTGAGACGCCCTGCCATCCTGCCGGTGCCGGGGTTTATGCTGAAGCTCGCCGTTGGCGGTGCCGCGGAGATCGCCCTGGAGGGCCAGAGAATGGTCCCCGGGGTACTTGAAAGACACGGTTTTGATTTTGACTTTCCCACATTGGAGGAAGCCCTTAGGGATCTCTTGAAAAGGTCTGAAGATGACCGGAGTTAACGGATGTAAAGTTGACTATCCCCCTTTATCTCCTTGCAGATTCTTTGATATAGTGACGTAGAAGGTGATCCCTCTCTTCGCTCCGGGTTCTGCCCAGGCCTTTCCTCCGTGCCTCTCCGCCACCTCCCTTACAATGGCAAGGCCCAAACCGGCACCCGCGGTCTTCATGGATGTCTTGTCGCGGTGATAGAGCTGGAAAATCTTCTCACACTGATCCTTCTTAATTCCTACACCATCATCGCCCACCGAAAGGATATGGAAGTCCTCATCTTCTTTGCAGCCCATCCTGATTTCGCTCAAGTTGACCCCGCCATACTTGAGTGCATTATCCACCAGGTTGCGCAGGACCCTGGTGATTGAAAGCCTGTCTCCCTTGATTGAATGATCTTCTATAGACTCTGCCCAATTGATATGGCGGCTTTCCAGAACAGAAGAAAATTCCTCCTTTAACTCATTAAATATCTCCCCGATCCTGAGATCTTCAATGTTCAAGGGCGCAACCTTTGCCTGTACATATGTGTTTATCTTTTCAACCAGGGCTACTATTTGTTCAGATGTCCTTTGAATCTTTTCACAATAATCTCTGCCCTTGTCATTTAAGACGTGACCGTATTTCTTGTTGAGGAGTCTGGATATCCCGTGGATTGCGATAGCAGGGCCTTTGAGATCATGCGAGATCGAGTAGGCGAAAAACTCGATCATTTTCTTTTTCTCAAGCAGCCTGTCTTTCTTTTCTAAAATATCTTCGTAATGCTTTGCGTTCTTTACTGCTACGGATATCTGGTTTCCAATTACCTCAAGGAGATCTATCATTTCTTGATCAAGCTTTATCTGCCTGCCGGATGCCAGGTTCATAACACCCACAACTTCACCGGCGGCAATGAGGGGGACGCATATGATGACCCTGAAGCCCTTACTTGCGAGAAGGGCGGCCCTTTTTTTATCCTCAAGCTCGGAAACGTGCTGAGCTATGAAAGAGCGCGTCCTGGCGGCCTTTCCCGTAAAACCCTCTGTTATCCCAACACGTTCAAGACCTCCCGGGTCGGTTCCCCGGAAGGCCGCCAGGTTCAGGTGGCGTCCGCTCCTGTCCATCAAATAGATCCTGCAGGCATCAAATTCGAAGTGTTCGAGCATCTTGAATGCCGCTCCGTCCAGAATATCATCGAGTTTCAGGGACGACGACAGGAAATTGCTGAAGTCCAGTATGACAGAAAGCTCCTTGTTTCTTTCCATCAAATCGGTTTTGCTGAAATCTATTGAGATATATTTTTTATCCCGTAACATCGGCAGCCCCTCATAAATGTGAATGGCAAATATCCGGTGAAACCGTCCGTGGTCCACCGGCAGCCGGTCACACAGGGGAGCCCCTTCTTCCAACATGCTCCCGCCCCTTGTTTTCTTAAGGCCTTCGCAGCATGGGAGACCCTCCCCCGTTCTCCTCCGCTGCGCTCCGGAGCCGGGGGTTTCCCATGCTGCGAAGGCCAAGAAAACTACAGGG
>Ga0190347_1000729_pt1 | contig 10034 bp, 5 predicted proteins | sample 48721356_MG_FD_161652 | JGI IMG/M metagenome (GOLD analysis project Ga0190347, IMG submission 161652) | Hydrothermal vent microbial mat bacterial communities from Southern Trench, Guaymas Basin, Mexico - 4872-13-5-6_MG | ecosystem: Environmental > Aquatic > Marine > Hydrothermal vents > Microbial...
AAAAAGAAGAATTAATCGGTAAGAGTTTCTTGAAGTTAAATTTACTTTCTCTTGCTGATATACCCAAAGCAGCTAAAGCGTTAACAAAAAATATAATGGGAAAACCAACGGGACCGGATGAGCTTGTATTGAATCGAAAAGATAATAGTAAGGTGACAGTTGAGATCTCCACTTATCCGGTAAAGATTAAGGGGGAAACTTTAGTATTAGGGATAGCAAGAGATATCACCGCTCGCAAACAGACAGAAGAAGAAATAAAAAGTGCAGCAGTAAAATGGCAAACCACTTTTGATGCCATGAACGATGCTGTAAGCCCGCATTTTAGGAGTGGCGGATGTGGTAGAGGCGATGTCTTCTCACCGACCTTATAGACCATCTCTCGGTATCAATGCCGCCCTGGAGGAAATTTCCCAAAACAAAGGCATCCTCTATGACCCGGAAGTAGTAGACACTTGCTTGAAGCTCTTTAGAGAAAAAAGATTTAAATTTGAATAGATAAAACACCTTAAGTTAATATTTGATTATTTTAAGAAATAAAATAAAAATTATTTTTAAGGGAAGTATTTACAGGATATCAGGGGACGAATTTGTTTGTCTATATAAGGGTAATAAAATAGATTTGCTCTTAATAACGTTTAATGAAAATATTGTAAATTCTTTTGAGATGGGCATACTTTTTTTTGGTGTTAGTATCGGTTATGCAAAATTTCCTCAAGATGCAAATACATTGGAAGAACTGATTACAAAAGCGGACAGTGCCATGTATAAAGAAAAAAAGCAAGTCAAAAAAATTTTCCGAGCCATTGCAATGAAATGAAATAGGTTTTAGTTTTTAAATAGGAATATATTTTAAGTACTCTATCCTTCGGCCACTTTTTATATTATACATCGCTAAACTAAATGTTGAAATGAGTAAAAATACAAAGTTGTGAACCCTGAACCTAAGCTAGACAATTTTCAGCCCTTTGGTTTAAATGCTGAAGGGTTTTTTAATTTTTACAAATGTTATAAAAAAAGGTTTTAATAAGTTGTATAATATAATTATTCCCCAAGAAGCTAAAAAATATTTAAAAACAAAATATATACACAGTGCATCGTAAATAATTTTAGATTTGTTGGTTATGTTTTATTTACTTTTCGGGTTGAAATCATAACATTAAATAATACTAAATAGTTGTAAGAAGTTTAAAATTGTTATATTATTTTATAATAACAAAGAATAAATTCTTTTTTAGTAATCAGTTATGCTAAAAAAAATAGAGTAAGGGGGTAAGTTTATGAATTCCGAAGAGCCTAAAGCAACAGTTAATTTTATTCAGGAGATCATTAATCAAGACAAAAAAACCAATAAGCACCAAGGAAGGGTTCATCTTCGGTTTCCCCCGGAGCCTAATGGATACTTGCACATCGGTCACGCTAAGTCTATCTGCTTGAATTTTGGTTTGGCCGCACAAAATAATGGTCTATGCAATCTTCGCTTTGACGATACAAACCCCAACAAGGAAGACGTGGAGTATATTGATTCCATAATCAACGATGTTCGCTGGCTGGGATTTGATTGGGGGGATAGGCTTTTTTATGCTTCCGACTATTTTGAAAAGATGTATGATTACGCCGTTAGTCTGATTAAAGCAGGCAAGGCTTATGTGTGTGACTTGAGTCCTGACGAAATCAGGAAATACCGAGGAAGTTTCAATGAGACGGGAAGGGAAAGTCCTTATCGCAATCGATCTGTGGAAGAAAACCTGGATCTGTTTAAACGTATGCGCGCTGGTGAATTTGCCGATGGTTCCCGGGTATTGCGGGCTAAAATTGACATGTCTTCACCTAATCTGAACATGAGAGATCCTGTTCTTTATCGAATTTTAAAGGCTACTCATCACCGGACGGGAGATAAATGGTGCATTTATCCTATGTACGACTATGCTCATCCTCTTGAAGATTATTATGAAAAGATTACCCATTCTGTCTGTACTCTGGAGTTCGAAGACCATCGACCCTTGTACAATTGGGTTCTCAATGTCTTAAATCTACCGGATCCACCCCAGCAGATAGAATTTGCCCGTCTTAACTTAACAAATACGGTGATGAGTAAAAGGAAGCTTCGTAGACTGGTGGAAGAAGGTTATGTAGCAGGATGGGATGACCCTCGGATGCCGACTATAGCTGGTTTGCGACGCAGGGGTTATACTCCGGAGTCTATCCGAAATTTCTGTGACCGCATCGGTGTATCTAAGAGTAACAGTTTGGTAGATGTCCGCTTCCTGGAACATTGTATCCGTGAGGATCTAAACCTGAAGGCACCTCGGGTTATGGGGGTATTATATCCCCTAAAGTTAGTTATTGATAATTATCCCGGAGATATGGTAGAAGAGATGGAATCAGAAAATAACCCTGAGGACCCTACTGCCGGAACGCGTAAAATACCTTTTTCCAGGATTATTTATATTGAACGGGAAGACTTTCATGAGGACCCGCCGAAAAAGTATTTTCGTCTGGCTCCTGGTCGTGAGGTCAGGTTAAAGAATGCCTATATTATTAAATGTGAAGGATTTGTTCGGGACGAAAGAACAGGAGAGGTAAAAGAAGTGCACTGTTCCTACGACCCGGAAAGCAAAAGCGGTAAAGCTGGTGCTAAGCGTAAAGTAAAAGGGACTTTACACTGGGTTTCCGCCGACCATGCTTTGAAAGCGGAGGCGCGCTTATATGACCATCTTCTACTGGACCAGAACGAGGGAGCGGAAGAACAGGAGGAAGAGAAAGATTTTATAAATCAGCTTAATCCAAACTCCCTGAAAGTGTTAACCGATTGTTTGGTAGAACCCAGTTTAGCCGGAGCGGCTCCCGGGAGTAGATACCAGTTCATGCGGAAAGGTTACTTTTGTGTCGATCCTGATTCAGCATCGGATAAATTAGTGTTTAACCGGATTGTATCTTTACGAGATAGCTGGGCTAAGATCTTAAAAGAAAATTAGAAGGAAAACTTGCGGCAGATTTATTTTTGATTACGAAAGCCAATGAAATTAGCAGTTATTCTGCAGCAAATGAAAAATATAAGGATCATGGATCGAAGATGCCAAATATCCGTGAATATTTTGAAATAAGATGTAGAAATCTCAAAAAAATTTAGGGAATTGGAAAGTTGGAAATTTTAAGATGATCAATCTCTTTAAGCAAGAATTACGGGAGATATATTCTTTTTTTAAGAACAATTATAAGGAAGCAGTTGTACTGTGCACATCAACACTTTTCTTTGTTCTGGCAATTTGTCGACCGATAGGCTCATCTTTGGTATTAAGTTATGCAGTATATTATGCGCTCCTTCCGATTCTCACTATTTTAATTATATTAAGAAAAAATCCCCTTGATTTTGGCCTAAGATTCGGGGATTATAAGTTATGGAGTTTTTATGTAGCTATAACGGTGGTCATCGCTGTCCCGGTATTGTATATCGGCTCTCTTTTTTCTACAGTAGGCCAGTATTATACTAAACCTTTCGATTACTACAGTTTTTTCACTCAGATGGTTCCCCTTCTTTTTTTCTGGGAGTATATACTTCGTGGTTTTCTCCTGTTCGGGCTTAAGGAAAGGTTTAAAGAAGCCAGTATACTCATACAGATGGTTCCCTTTGTGCTTCTCCATATCGGAAAACCGGAAATAGAGATATTGATGTGTATCCCCATGGGATTGTGGTTCGGATATATTGCCTATCGGGGAAGATCGTTCTGGCCGGCCTTCATCACCCATACTTTCATTAACTTCACCCTTAAATATTTTGTGAATTTTTGATGGTAAATTAGGAAAAGACAATCAGCAGCCCATTAGTAAGTAAGCCAAAGGGTTTTTAATTATTTAATTTTTTAATTATAAAAAGAAGGATTTTAATGGATTTTATTGAATTTTAAAATATAAGTAGTTTTTTTAAAAAAATTAAGCCCTTAAATTTTAAGAAAGTATTCTTTTTTAAGAAATGTTTTAAGGGGGAAGAAATTAGAGGTGAATTGAAGAATGGAAAGAACATTGGTGTTAATAAAGCCTGATGCCGTTAAAAGGGGTCTGGTTGGGGAAATTATTACGAGATTTGAAAGAGTGGGACTAAGCCTGGAAGAAATGAAAATAGTAAATGCTACTACTGAAATTGTCGAACAACACTATCCCGATGATAAAAATTGGATAAGATCTGTTGGTAAAAAGACTTTAGACACTTACCAAAAATATAATTTAAATATTGTAGAGGATTTAGGTACTGATGATGCCCTGGAAGTTGGTAATCTGATTAGAAGATGGTTGATTCATCAAATAACTTCAGGACCAATAATTGCAATTATCTTAAGCGGAAACCATGCTATTGAAGTTGCAAGAAAAATAGTCGGGAATACAGTTCCTCTTTTTGCGGAATTAGGAACAATAAGGGGTGATTTTTCGATAGATTCTCCTGACCTTTCTACAAAAGAAAAGCGGGCTTTACAGAATTTGATTCATGCCTCAGCAACCATTGAGGAAGCGAAACGTGAAATTTCTCTTTGGTTTGAAGTCTGAGAATTTCTGCTTTCCCCTAATTTATTTTTTTCTTTCTTGATGCGATACTCGATACGCAATACGCGATACTACTATATTAATATAGACAAGGCATAGAAAATATGCTAACATTATCTCGTTAAAAAGAGGGATACCAAATTCACAATAATATTAATCTATATAATCTGATGGTAATCCATTTAATCAATAATATTATGTTAGGAGGAAGTAATGAAAGAAAGAGTGGAAGCAGCTTTAGAGAAGATAAGACCATCTCTTCAGGCAGATGGCGGAGATGTTGAATTGGTAGAAGTGACTCCAGATGGAGTAGTAAAAGTAAAATTAAGCGGTGCCTGTGCGGGTTGTCCCATGAGAGAGATGACTTTACAGATGGGTATTGGCAGAGCATTAAAAGAAGAAGTCCCTGAAGTAAAAGAAGTCGTAGCCGTATAATAATATAATAAAGCAATTACTGAAAAAATAAATATAATAGATGTAATAAGGGGTATGGTATTATAATATATCGTGCCCTTTATTATTTTTAAAGTTCGGGAAATAATTTCACTCTAAATACAGAAATCTTATTGGTGTAAGCTTTGGGTGAGGCAGTTAGAAAAAGTCTTGATTTAATTGTAAAATACGGTAGTTTTCAGTTATAATTAAGTATAATGATTACAACCCAAAAAGTAAACAAAGTAGTAATGTAGGGGCACGATGCATCGTGCCCACAGAAAAAATGGGGAATAACCATATTTTAAAAGAAGCATTATTAATCTATAAATATATATTAGCCCTAAAATGTTTTAGGATGGTAATTAATGAATAAAGCTACGGTTAAACAATTGTATAAAAAAATATCTAAAAAGATTTTGCACGCGCAAATATTTGATGACATCTCTTTAGATAAAGAGTTGGTTAGAAAATATATAGAAGATCCTCTATTTTTAAAACAATTAACCTCTATGGTAAAAAATAAAGATTATAGTTGTCGGGCAGTATATTTTTTGTGCAAAGGCCTGCTTGTCGATATAGACAAACAACATAATCCCACCAACTGGCTTTATCGGGTGTTTCAGTTTGCCCTATCTAAATCTTTCCCTGAAACAGTAGACCTATCTGTTAAGGATATCTCCCCTGATTGCCGAAAAACTTTCTTGCTCTATTTAGAATTTTTAAGAGTAGTTTCAAATTTCCAAAAGTTGTCCGGTGATTCTACTTTTCACGGTAAATATCCCCTTTATTTTTTAACCCCTGAGGAAAAAAGCAAACTGGAGAATCCTGTTGAATATAAAAGATTCTTAAAAGCGTTTAATGATGAATATATCTATGAGATGATGAAATTAAGCCAGGAAGTTTTAAAGTACAATACTCTTGACCATATATGCGGGGTAAACCGGATTGCTCTATTTATCGGCAGGCAGTTATATAATCTGGGTCTTCCCGTGGATTTGGGGAGGATTTCCGGAGCAGCAGCAGGACATGATATCGGAAAATACGGATGCAAGGGTATAGAAGTAGAAAGGACTCCCTATTTACATTATTACTATACCGATATGTGGTTTGAAAAACATAATATCCCTTATATCGGACATATTGCAGTCAATCATTCTGTTTGGGATTTGGAACTGGATAATTTGCCCCTGGAATCACTTATATTGATTTATTCTGATTTTCGGGTTAAAAATGCGAATAACGGTCTCAAAGAGGAGATGAGAATCTTTAGCTTAGAAGATTCATTTCAAGTAATTTTAGATAAACTGGACAATGTCGATGAGAAAAAAAGAAAAAGATATTACCATGTTTATGAAAAATTAAAAGATTTTGAAGACTACATGATAAATTTGGGGGTAAATGTAGATGTAGAGAGTAAAGAGAGGAGCTTTTATAAAAAAGATAGAAACCCGTATTATCCTCTCATGCAAGGCCAGGAAGTTATCCAAAATATAAAATTTTTGTCCATAGAACATAATATAAATTTAATGCACGAACTTCGAGATGAATCTTCTCTTAATTCACTTTTAGAATTAGCTCGAAGCGAAAAAGACTGGAACAATCTACGGGAATATCTGCAAATATTTAATGAATATTCTACCTACCTGACTCAAAAACAGAAGATGATTACCTTAAGATATTTATACGAACAGTTAACTCATCCGGAAGATGAAATAAGAAGGAGGAGCGCCAAACTTATCGGTTTGTTGATTGCCAGCTTTGACGAAGATTACCGCAAAGAGATCCCTCAGAATGTTACCCTAAAACCTCCCGCGATTACCAGTGTTAATTTATTGGAAAGATATCTAAAATATTTTTTACAGCCAGACTATAAAAAGATTGCCCTTCATCAATCTCGAATTATTGATAGTACTAAGAATATGATTTCTTCTCTTTTTTCTAACTGTCGCAATAATCATCAGGTAAGCAATTATAGAAAAAGTATTTTAAAATACTATAAAAAAGACCTGTATACCGATGAAGAAATTCAACTGTGTTTGATAAAAACCGCCAAACATATATCAATCTGCTCAGATGAAAAATCTGTAAAGGTATTACTTGATTATATTTTAAAGATGTTACAGAAGGAGAATCACAATCTCAGGCTTACTGCTTTAGAGGTAGTCTATGATTTAATACCCCAAATTGATAAAAAATTTAGATTTGTAAATAACTTAAGAAAAATATTTACCGAAAATATTTCCGTCTCAGAGTTTCCTGCCGAAAACTATTTAAATATGAAGATAGTTGAGTTATTAGATCTGGATGAAAGCATTGTAAAAAAGTACGTCGAATTTTATCGAAGAGATATAGAAAAGATACAGTATATATTTCTAAGCAACCTTAAAACCTCAACCAGTGGAATAATTAAAAAAATACAGATAGAACTTTTATTAGAACATACCTTAAAGAGCAAACAGGAAGAAATCTATACCGCTTTACATTTTTGTAATATTTTGAAAGTTAGCGGCATAGAAGATATCAGAAATTTGGCCGGTAAAGCCCTGATAAATTTAATGCCTTCCTTATCTTTCCAACAGAGGAACGATATAGCCATTGAACTATTGCGGGCTTTAGAAATGGAAGATTATCAATTTACTAAATATATTCCTTACTATTTGGGTCAATTAATACTCTATCTTACTCCTAATGAGTTAGAGGAACTTATTGATGATTTAATAGAAAAAATCAAACAGTCAGACCCCAAATTAAGCTCATTGCTGCTTAGAACCATTGGTATAGCCATTGCTAATTACCCTAAATACCGGGAAAGATTTTCAGAGGAAGAGAAATCATACGAAAACAGACTTGGCAAGATGATTGGTATCCTTTTGAACGGCTTTGTACACTATAATTTAAAGGTGAAACAGGCAGCATTCAGAGTTATCGGTAAGGAAATATTTGGCTCAAGACATCTCAGCATAGAAGAGAAGAACCATATATTTAAACTTATAGCCAAAAAAATTCTTACTCTGTTAGCTCCCGTAAATAAAGAGGGACTGATGTTTTTAATAAATTGTATCGGACTTAAGTATATGTATAAATTTATCTCTGATTATAATTTTTATAAGGGGAGCATAAACCTTGAAATCCCGAATAAAATAGCTTTCTTCCCGGGAGCCTTTGACCCGTTTTCCTTAAGTCACAGAGAGATTGCCAGGGCAATAGAAAATCTTGGTTTTGAAGTATATTTGGCTGTTGATGAGTTTTCCTGGTCAAAAAGGACTCAACCCCACCTCTTCAGAAAGAATATAATAAATATTTCGATTGCCGATGAACTTAATGTATATTTATATCCTGAAGATTTACCGGTTAATATTGCCAATCCGGATGATTTAAAAGCTTTGAGGGAAAATTTCCCCTATTCCGAGGTGTATATTGTAGTAGGCAGTGATGTGATATTAAATGCCTCTGCTTATAAAAAGAAAAAATCAGAAAATTCAATCCATACTTTTCCTCATATTGTTTTTGATAGAAATGCTTCAAATTCTACCGAGGAAGAAAAGAAAAAAGTTCAAATACCAATGGAAAGCATCGGAGAAAATACTTTTAGACTTAACCTTGCCACTCGTTATGAAGAGGTAAGTTCAACTCAGATAAGAAATAATATAGATGAAAATCGAGACATTTCCAGATTTATTGACCCTTTAGCCCAGAAATATATTTACGAAAATAGTTTATACCAGAGAGAGCCCCAATATAAGCGTGTAATACAGACTATCTCTACCGATGTGCAGGTAATTGAAGATATTACCCCGGATTTAATAAAAGAACTTTGCCAGAAAGTACTTTTCAAATATAATCGAAATAAAGCATCTAAAAAATTGCTTGAGTTTACTCGTAAATTAAACCCGAGAATTCTACTATTACGTGATATCCGCCATAACGGAAAGATATTGGGTTTTTCGGCCTTTCACTGGGTTCGTTCAAATATTCTCTTTCAGGAGTTCAAGGACAATTTAATTTCTGAGTATATCCGGGAAAATGCGGTTGGCCGCACTATAGTTATTGATGGTATTTTTACCATAAGTGATATGGAAAATAGATCAGGGCTGGAAAGCCTTGAGCAGGTTATTCTTACCGAAACCCTTTCTTTTTGTATAGAGAAAGATTACGATTACGCGATATTCAGAAATGTATTAGATGATTATCCCTTAACTTCTTTAAAGGAGAATTTAGAACTTATGGGATTTTATCGCTTACCTTTCAGCGATAAAGATAATCCGGTATTTGTAGTGAATATGAGTAAACCTTGTATAGTCAATCTGGATACCGAGACAATCATAAAGGAGCCTTTCTGCCAAAATTTAAGCATCAAAAAATCAGTTATAGTATCCCGTAAACGATTATTAAGATCGTTTACTACTTTTTATCCCGGAAATGTTGTTTTACCATTTAATATAAATTTAATCAATCAGGCTATTGTAAAGAAAATTTGTAAGATAAATGATGTTTCGACAACGCCGCTAACACCCCGAACTTTAGGAAAGTCAATGTGTGTGCCCTTTGGGAAGATACTACATAAGATGGTAGTACCTAACACGGTAACCAAATCTCTCCATACGGAAAAAATATTTACTTCCGATATGAGAAGTTTTGAGATTGATGCTTTCCCCAATTACATGAGTCTGGAAAATCAGGTTAAGGTGATTCATTCATTTAATATGCCCGTAATTCTTATTGACGATTATTTGCATAAAGGATATAGGATAAAGACCCTTGAGCCCCTGTTTAAAGAATATGATATTAAAGTTAAGAAGATAATTGTGGGGGCACTATCCGGTAGCGGAAAAGAGATAGCAACCATATTAAATAGAGATGTTGATTGTGCCCACTTTATTCCCAATCTCAGGCTTTGGTTTAACGAAAGTGAATTGTATCCCTTTGTTGGCGGAGACGCATTAAAGAGAAAAATAAGGACTCAGGGAAATTTAGTCAGATCTATTAATCAGATACTACCCTATACTTTCCCTTCATTTATTAAAAATGTTTCTGCAAAAACCGTCTACAATTTTTCCGAAGTT
>Ga0190347_1000730_pt1 | contig 10024 bp, 33 predicted proteins | sample 48721356_MG_FD_161652 | JGI IMG/M metagenome (GOLD analysis project Ga0190347, IMG submission 161652) | Hydrothermal vent microbial mat bacterial communities from Southern Trench, Guaymas Basin, Mexico - 4872-13-5-6_MG | ecosystem: Environmental > Aquatic > Marine > Hydrothermal vents >...
AGATGATATCAGCAACTACTGATCCGCGGAAATGGAAGCCTGGGGAGACGATGGTTTGGCGAGCTATGGAAGCTGCGTCAGATTATGAGCTTGAAGCGGCGAAACAATACAGTGCTGAACTCGATCGGTTGATAGGGGTTGCAGATACATTACTTGGGAGGAAAACAAAGAAAGCAGAACAACAACATCTCTCGATCGAGGCGCGGATGGCGCTTCACAGGATACGCGGCGAGAACGTGCGGATGTCACCACTCGCATGGACAACCGGTTTAGGGGAGCTGCTCCAGAAAAGACTGGTCGTTAGGAAGGGAAAGGGATGGAAGGAAGTGACGGCGAAGAAATCACCACAAAAGAAAAGACCTAAAAAAACACAGCAAAGGAAAAGAAAGTGATACACAATGCGATTATTTGACATTGCGATGATGCTAGCCATCTTTGGAGCGGTTCTTGGCGTGATGGATGGGTCAGGCTGGTTTCCAGGTGGTGAGATTGCTATCAACCAAACAGGGCTCACTGAATCTGAAATCGGGCAGATGCGATCAGTGGGGGGGTCCGACACCGGTGACCCAGGAGGTGTGGTTGCATCCGCATGGGCTGGGTGGAACATCGTCCTGATTATGATCACAGCGATGTATCGAGTGCTCTGGATATGGGATGTGATTGTGGATGTGTTCTCTGCCGGATTGCCTGCAGGGAGCGCTAATTGGGTTGCAGTGCGCAGCGTAGCTGGCATAATCCAGATCGGCATCTGGATGATATATGGAGTAGGGCTATTACAGCTGATCAGAAAAACACCGATAACATACATGCAATGACTCCAAAAACACTCTTTAAATGGTTCGTGGCAGCGTCTATCACCGCACTTATAAGCGGATTAGCTGCTGCAACGAACTATACACAGTACTTTGACACTCTGTACAACGAGACGACCGGATGGGGCATGTTACGGGCTATCACAAACACTTATGAGGCGATGGTCGGTACGGCGGTGTTTTGGGTGTTAGTGGTGACAATGCCGTTTTTCAGCATGTGGATAAAACAACAATCAGTGGCGATTGCGGCTGTTGTTGCGCTGATAAGTGGCGGGCTACTGATGACGCTGATACCTCCAGAATTTGACATGCCGATCAAGATGCTGCTTGCGATTGGTGTTGCAGGGTTATTGTGGCATATATTTATGAGGAGAAATTAAAAATGAAAATAAGCATAACAGTGTACGATGAGCGATATAAGAAGATATTCAGCGTGAATAAGGCTGAATTGCAGAAGGGGATGCATCATTTAAGCAGTTTCGTGAACGCGAAACTTGGAATTCCGATAAAAGTGGTAGATATAAATAAGAACGTTAATAAATGTCGCGTTTGTGGGAGAACTATCAAAAAAGGGGATGGGATGATATATGAGGGAAAGAAGATTCATCGAGCATGTTTGGTTACAGCGAGACAACGGTTGCCATGACTAACGAAACTTTTAAGTAGTTGTAAAACAACTATTATATTGCAGTAAGATAGCTGCGATACAAGGAGGAATTGGACATGAACAGAACCGTAGATATGGATTACAACCCGTGGCACCCGCTTATTGTCGTAGTTACGATAGTTGCAGCAATGGTGTGTGGGATAGTTGCAGACAGCGCACTGAACTACCCTCTGGGGAATTACGTGACAACTACTGATGAATATAACCAAACCTTTGGGGATTCGTTCAGTGGGTATATAGTGTCAAAGAACCCAAACATATTCACAGCAGAAGTCACAGTGTGGAATGACGCGGGAGAGGAAAGAACATTGTACGTTCGATGGTTGAACGTGTGGGGGAACAGATGACTATGACATTCAAAACGATAATCGACTCAGATGAAGCGCCGATAACCCGAATGGTTGGGAACGCGAGGTCATCCGGGCGGGTATACGTGCCAAAGGGATGGAGCGGACGAGAGGTGATAGTGATACTTAAAGATAAGGAGGGATAGAGCATGACGTACCATAGCACAAGATATTATGTAACGTTAACTATAGTGCTTATTGGAGTTCCTTTTCTCCTTGCAGCCATAATGTGTATGCATGACACACCAGACATTATGCTTGGTGAGCATGTGCATACAACAGAAGAATATGAGCAAGTTATGTTTAACGATTCGTTCTCCGGTAGAGTTGTGCTTATTGACCACCATAAGTATACTGTGCGTAACTCAACCGGTGCAGAACGAGTATTTGAGCAAGTGTGGATAGAGGGGGGGTGAAATGAAGAAATTGTCGAGCATATCCTTAAGGAGGATGTGTTATGAACAGTGATATTCGACAAGCAACGGCTCTTGTGTTGCTTGGCATCGCGATCGGTTGTGCCATGTCCTATGTTTACTTCGCGGCGTTCTTATCTGACCGCGCAGGTGACGGGATGCCGATCGCTATGAGTGGGCACTTATACCGAGTTACAGAAGTATCGCGATCACCAGTGAATACAACCATCAACTTGACTGCACTTCGGGTGCCACCTGATCTCGTGAACGGGACGTAACATCATGATCTCCGACACAGAATCGATCTCGCCCTGTGACAACTGTGAGATCGCGCCGTGCTCATACATAGTCATGTTGCATTGCGAGCGGCTCAAAGAGTGGTGTGGCAAAACCGACCTCTCTGACGAGAGCGGTTGACTCTTTTTTGTTTTTTAGTTATAACTTAAAAACGTGGTAGGCGTGCCTATCATCATAAAGTATATATACGATTAATGTAAGAAGTATATACTATCAGTATATGTATGCTGATAAGAGGTGAAATATATGAGCAGAATAGAAATCGACAACGTGGAAGACGTGATCGAAAAAACCGTGAACCGATTCGGAACGATATCTGGATTGTCGCGGTATATCGGATGCAGAGCAAAAGTCGTGATCTTGGAGGATCAGGAGGAAACAGCATGAGACCAGACATCGAGCACATGAGCGATGAGGAATTACAAGCGCGGCACACACTACAAGGTGAACCAGCACAACGTATGGTGCACCTCGGACGGCGAATACGTCTACAGCGATGCACCATGCTTCCTGAAATCGGTCTGCGCGCCGGTGATGATCGTGGCGCTGATCAAAGAATTCGGGAGCGAGCTCGTGAAAACGAAGTATCCAAAGATTAAGGTGGTGGCGAATGAGTAAAAGAGGATATTTCGTACATAATAGCGACGAATGGTGTGGTTTTGCAGTCGTGGCGACATCGGCAAAAGAAGCGAAGAAGATTGTGCACAATTCAGGTGAACTGATCGGCACAGATTGGATTGATATAAGGGTTCGCTGGATACGTGATGCGAAAGTGGGTGATCTGCCGATCGGGATGGTCGCAGACGACAGAGACGCATTGATCAGGGGATTATACGGCACTCTCGCGGAGTATCCATGTGATGGATGCGGGGAAGAACGGGATATGATTTGTTACAAGGGACGGGTGTTGTGCACATGCTGCGTTGAGAAGGAATATGAAAAGGAGGAAAACCATGTTGAAGAAGATGTTCAGTGAAGACGTCGAATCGAGAATACGGAATCTTGAGAAGGCGATCGTCACAAATCCCCCGCACAGAGAGTATCTCGAAGGACAGTTGTCAGCGTACCGCTACGTGATCGCGATGATGGCAGAGATCGAAGAAGGACAACGAGATGATGCTGAAATTCGGGACTTTGAGAAACTTGCAGAAGAACTCAGAATATGAGGATGATAAATGGGTGGCAGATTCAAGCGATATACAGAAGAAGAGAACCGGTTGATCAGCGAGCTCCGTGAGAAGAATCTTTCACTTCGAGAGATCGCAGAGCGTCTCGGCAGAAGTCGCGCGAGCGTGCGTTGCCAGATTACAAAACTGCGTTCTCTGCGTAAGATTAGATGACACAAACAAACATATTTGGAGGATAATTATGTTAGATATAGAATTTAGAGATGGACTGCGGAAAGTATTGGAAGAGAATCCAACTAATGATGCAGCAGTAATTCAGTATGTATTTGAGCACGCGTGGGAGCAATATCCACGACCATTCTTTATTTGGCTTAATCGAAAGATTAGGGCTTATGATCAGTTCAGGTAAATACAAATGAAACAAACAAAGATTGGAATATGTGGAGTGCACGGCGCCGACAAAACCACGAAAGTACATGAAATGAAAGACCATTGCATGATGGTAGGTTCGCATGATGGATAGCAAACGAGGTATGAAAATATGAAAGAAGGAGAGAGGTTTTTATTGTTTGACAGGTGGTATACTTACCACAAACCTGAAGAACTGGACTCGTTGAAAGTAGACAACAAAACTATCAAAAAAGGTGACACTGTAACGGTGACTTTATCAGAAAAAACAGTGGTCGGTGAGGTGGAAAAAGTCTTTAAGTTGCAGGTAGAGCGTGACAGAATCGCATATCTAGTAAGAGTATGCACTTCTGCTACCAGTTATATAGATATATCTATTGATCGAATAGAATACAGAAATTGGGGTAAGAAGGGATTTTATGAAATCGAATGATGAATTTGTAGAGTTGCGATTACGTATAGAGCGATACGAGGGAGATTTTGGATATCGTACGCGTTTAAAGACTACAATAGAAAATCGGAGTGAAACTCTGTCAGAAGAGTTTCTCGATGATATATACGAATGGTATGGTATTGAGTTATCAGATTCGGAATCGAACCAATGAAACAGATAAAAATCGGTGTGTGTGGAGTGCACGGCGCCGGCAAAACCACGAAAGTACATGAACTGAAAGATCAGTGCATCGATGCTGGTAATACGGTGTACGTGGTAGAGGAGATCGCCAGATCGTGTCCTATCCGGCTCGGAACGATCGAAGCACAAGAGTGGATATGGGAACATTAGATGACGGCAGAGAAGCACGCCATGAGTCTTGACGTGGACGTGATAATCTGCGATCGTACGGTGATGGATAATCTGATGTATTATCTTAATGTTATCGAGCAACATGTTTTCATGCATGAAGAGTATGCAAAAGTCATACGCCGATGGTGGGGTTTATATGATGAAGCAGTTCGATGGATGCCTACGTATGACAGAGTGATCCGGATGCCACTGAACCTAGAGTGGCTCCAGGCAGACGATCCGGTACGACCGAAGGATGAAGAGTACGCGCGATGGATTGATCTGCTTTTTGATATCTATGTGCAAAGGTATGTGACGGGATAACCTGCACAATTGTTTCACCAAAAATCTGAGATCGTTTTTTGTTTAGACTCTCTGTGAGGTTCGCCTTGCTCCACAGAGGCGGTGTTTTCGCGTTCTTTGCGCAATGATTCAACAATTGCGCGGCATCGCTCGTTGTTCTTTTCACTAACTCGTTTAGCGCGTCGGAATGCTTTCATCACTGCCTTGCTGTAACTTGGTTGTGCAGGGGGTGTGTCCAGTGTGTCCTCTACAGCGATTGTGCGCTCTATGTCGGCATCGCTGACAACTGTCTCGAGAACCGTCCCTCCGACAAGACCGGCAGGCACTACATGAGTGAGAGAAGAGGTTGATCACGCATCGTGACCCCTCCCGGCGGATACGATCGATCTCGTAGATATGAAACCGTACCTCACGCATATCCGGTTTGTGTGTGGATGATATACACGTAATGGGTGATTTCGTTCTAAACAGTGTAAACATTCTTTTGTATTCATCCTAGATCAGCTCCAGTTAGTCGGTAGCCTCCCTCTACCCTCTCGAGGTAGTTGTAATCGAGAAGGTGTTTCGAGAGATGTTTTTCTTGTGTGTTAAAGTTCCATCGCCGCACCACATCGAATAGTATAGAATCTGGGATGATGGAGAGTATACCGTGTTCATCAAATCCCATGTTTCGTAGATGTGTGCAGATTATTACACAATTTATTTTTGTATCCATCTTATTCACCTCCGAGAAGGTTCGCCCGATCGACTCGCAGATGCATCAGCACAAACTCATACCGTTCCACCTCCTGCCACGCGGATTTGTGTTTAAGCACGCCCGAGCGGGTTTTTGATCTCGCAATCGCATCGGCTTTCATCGCATTGATTTCTGCGATCATCTGATCGATCTGCTTGAGCTTCTCGTTTTTCACATATTCTTCATCTGCTGTTAGTTTTGTTTCTGTGTCCATTGTTGTTACCCCATTGATGGTGATTCTCAAAGATACGATTCCGATTGGCTCGCTTGAATTTTTTCGCAAAACTCTTTTGCATCGTCTTCATACCGGAAACATGCTCTCCAATCGGCAGGTATGTTTTTACTGTGTTTTATCACCGGAAGGTCTTCCCCTTCCGGGAAATGCACACAATACACCGCATCTTTTTTTAATTCGTTTGTCATTGTTGTTTCATCTCCTTGCCCTTTCCGGGCATGTGCCGCTTGCGACTTGCACGCAAGAGAACGCTTGCGGTGGATCAGTCCGCGTTCGTTCGGCACCGTATGACGACTGCGGTGCACCACTTCCACAGCCACGATCTCCCCTGTGCCCGCAGGGGGATAACGATTCCGGCGTGAGCCATGCGCCGAATTGGCAAAAAGGAAACACGCGCAGGATCACCCGCGCGTTTCCTCGATCGCGATCTGCTGTATCTCGATGTCGTCACCGAGCATCCGCCGCAGCTCGTCCTGTACCCATTCGGCATCTGCGCCGTCCGGAAGGTTCTCGATAACTAAGATTCGGGGCATTATCTCACCTCCTGTGCGAGGAATTCTCTCCACAACAGAGAATCGCTGAGGATCTCGTCCATCACCTCGCCCTGGTACCACTCTTTGTCCGGGCGATGATCTTTGAGCCACAATTGGAACATGACGAACTTAACTTTGCTCGATGCCAAGATTGAGATCGTCATGATGCGGCGATCGCCGGCAGTTCGGTAGTTGATGTATTTCTCGGAACTCATATCTCTCACCCCGTCGCGTTTGGATCGATGCCGGTAAGCACGATCCCGTTTTCACTGATTTTAAGATCAGTCTCGACACAGGACGCTGAATTATCGTGCACAAAGTCCCTGAGTAATGCCAGATACTCGTATTCATCCCACGTCATCGTCCAATCATGGAAGATGACTCCCGCGACCCACTCCTCATAAGGGATTTTATAGCGGTAGTATTCGATCATCGCGTGAACGACCAAATACGCTGTGTAGCAGTGATCGCAATCGAGCAATGAGTACATCCCCGCTGGGTCGTCTTCGTGGGCGACTGATGAGTCGTAATAATTAGCATACTCTTCATCGCTCATATCGAGCAATCGCTTTCCGCAATTCGGGCAGACCGGCATCCGCCCATCGAACTTGCTTTTCGTGATCATCTGTCTCACCTCGAAAAATATCAGGCGGATTGCTCCGCCTGCGAAAGATCTTTCATTTTCTGAATCATTCGCTCCCGGTCATAGAACGGGCACTTGCCGTTCTCAAACCACAAGCAACCATATGGATAGTCACAAGCATTAGCGCCCTCGATGCCCCAACCATGCATTCGTGAGGAATCCTCGTGGTTATAGCGGTCTGGATACCCACAGTCATTGCGGGTTGGTTTGTCGTATCCGAACATCGCCCGCAGAAACGAGTCAGGATTTATGGCTGTTGTCATTTTTCTCACCTCTTAAAAATTTAGGCGGATTGCTCCGCCTCTTCTATGATACTCCTAAGCGGCTCATCGCCCTCCCCGATCTCGGAGAGAGTCCAGCCGTCCTCGTTGAAGACGTCTCGCCCTTCCGTATCGATGACGTCCTGCCGGCAATCTTCGAGACTGCCGATCAAGACGTCATCTTGTCCATGCGTACCCGTGTCGAGCACGCATATCGTTTCTCCTCGCGTGTATGCATCGAGGATTTCTTCTGCTGTGTGGCTTCTTAGTGTCATAATTCACCTCAAAATTAATCGGCGGATTGCTCCGCCTGCTCAGAACCCCTCGAATCCTCGTTCCTTTGCCTCTTTCACGCCGTCTTCGTATGACTGCGAACAATCGCAACCAAAAAATGGGCATGAACGATCGTTGATCGTGCAGTTGCCCAGCTCATCGCTGTATATGCACTGGGTGCGCATTCTGTCCAGTTCTTTTTCCAGGCTGCTTATTTTGCCTTGTAGTCTTTCTACATCTTCTCTCATCTTCATCACCTCAAAAAGTCAGGCGGATTGCTCCGCCGTTCTTACGTATCTGCACCCTGTCCAATCACTGCTCTTGAGGATCATCCAGAGCTCATCCTTTTCTTGCTCCTTCCGCTTCGCCAGATCGACCGTGAACTCGTGCAATCGCTCTTCGGGTAGCGCAAGTTGGCATTCTGTGCAGACACCAGAGTAGAAACTCTTTTTTCTGCACACAGGACACGAAAAAAAGTCATCTCCTCGAGGCTTGCCGAGCGGGATTTTTGCGAGCGTCTCCCATCCCACATGCATAGCTACAAGATGTGGTACGGGTACGTGTCCACCGGACGGGAGTTCAATCAGATCGTAATACTGATCCCCATCCATACAGTGTAATACATGCATGGCATCCGCGAGGTCGGGGTACTTGATGTACCGCGCGACTATGCCCGCATCAAGTATCTTCTTTGCAAGGGCTATGCGCCCGCCCTCGAAGACAATTTCGGATTCTGTCAGTATGACTGTTCCGTGTCTGTTTTCGAGTCGTACTCGTTGCAACTCACCATATCTGTACTCACACTGTACAGACATGTGTTGTGAAACACACTCGATCCACTCTTTCGATGCGAAATCGAGCATGATTATCCGGTCCATAGGGGATGGCACATCTACTAATATACCATCTTCATCGGTGAAGTGCATCTGACGCCCAATCATCGCATCTATAACATCCACCACTTCGTCGATTCCGTCTTCGTTGTATTCTATTTCCATTTTTATTCACCTCAAAATTAATCGGCGGATTGCTCCGCCTGCTCAGAACCCCTCGAATCCTCGTTCCTTTGCCTCTTTCACGCCGTCTTCGTATGACTGCGAACAATCGCAACCAAAAAATGGGCATGAACGATCGTTGATCGTGCAGTTGCCCAGCTCATCGCTGTATATGCACTGGGTGCGCATTCTGTCCAGTTCTTTTTCCAGGCTGCTTATTTTGCCTTGTAGTCTTTCTACATCTTCTCTCATCTTCATCACCTCAAAAAGTCAGGCGGATTGCTCCGCCCGGTGGGCTATCCAATACCCCACTTCTTCATCGCCTCTGACAATATATGATGCAGGGTCAGACACGACATCGTATATCGTGTAATCTCCCTCGATATCATCATTTTCGATGATGAGCGAGTCGCCGCCTACTTCAGTGTTGCCCCAATCCTCATCTTCAGACTCAAAAATCTGGACGATGAGGAGATGCTCACCGAGACGGTTGTCGATGCAGCAGTTTACTATTTCCATTGTGTGCCCTCATTTTGTAACAAACCGCACTACTATACAGTCATTGCCAAGATCCTTTGCGAGTTTATCCGCAAGAGGTTTGTAGTAGTAGTATCCTGTAGGGTCTTGTCCCTTTTTCATTTTGGCGTCATCACAAAATTTTGTGTAGCCCTTCTTCATCTTTGCAATGTAACGTTTGATCTCGGAGTATCTGCGTTTTTCTACGCGATCTGCGAGATATATGTGGCAGCTTCCGACGAGCCCCATCAGGGTATGTTTGCTACCAAATTCATTGCCCTCCTTGCTAATTGGAGAGAATACTTTTGTGTTTCTTTGTGTCATGTTGTTCAGCTCCTGCGCATTATGCGCAATGTAATCTATGTGCGCAACGTATATATACGTTTCGGTGCGGCTACTGCTATCGGTTTCATTCACACAAAGTATATGAATATCAAAAAGACAGTACGAGATGGCTTGTTTTCCGATGCGCAGCATTATTAATAGTCGAGTGATTTATAAGTATATATGATCTTATCTGCACCACCTTTTTTTCGTGGCTATCCTGCGCACGTTAGAAGCAACACTCTTCTCCGACCGATGTGGGAATATCTTCCGGTATTGATCCGACAGAGTTAGCCCCGTCAATCCAGAATTCCTGAGGATCGCATAGTAGCGGGCTTCTGTATCGGATAC
>Ga0190347_1000731_pt1 | contig 10017 bp, 9 predicted proteins | sample 48721356_MG_FD_161652 | JGI IMG/M metagenome (GOLD analysis project Ga0190347, IMG submission 161652) | Hydrothermal vent microbial mat bacterial communities from Southern Trench, Guaymas Basin, Mexico - 4872-13-5-6_MG | ecosystem: Environmental > Aquatic > Marine > Hydrothermal vents > Microbial...
TTCAAACGAAAGCGAACAAGCGTTTGTTCGCCTTCATTTGAAATGCTTATTGTGTTTTCAATTTAGCAAGAACATTTTATGCTTTGCAGGTTTAATTGGTGGTAAGAGAGAATAGATTCTGAAACAGGCCTGCGCTGAATTTAGTTCAGTATTCAGAATGACAGATTTAGAACTTATGCGTTTGTCATTCCAGAATGATAATTTTAACTCGTAAATTTTAATAGAAAGAAACAATCTATGAAAAAAGAACTGGAAAAAATAAAAAAAGAATATGATGAAATTACAAAAAAACTCAGTAAAGCTGAGGTGGTTTCTGATATGGAAAAATTGAAAAAACTAAGCAAGAAACAGACAGAGTTCAAAGAAATTATGGATAAATATGAAAGTTTTTTGAAAATTGAAAAAAGTATTAAAGAAAATGACGAGATAATAAAAAAAGATGAAGATAAGGAATTGACTGCTTTAGCGAAAGAAGAGAACGAGAAACTTTTACAAAATAGAAATAAACTTGAAAAAGAAATAAAACTATTGCTGATTCCCAAAGACCCAAGAGATGAAAAGGATGTGATAGTTGAAATTCGCGCCGGAGCAGGAGGAGACGAAGCGGGACTTTTTGCCGCCGACTTATTCCGAATGTACGCAAAATTCGCGGAAAAGCAAAACTGGCGCGCAGTTGTCTTAAATTCAAATAGAACAACAATTGGCGGATTTAAGGAAGTTATATTTGAAATAAACGGGAATAATGTTTACGCTAAAATGAAATATGAAAGCGGAGTGCATCGCGTTCAGAGAATACCAAAAACGGAAAAACAGGGACGTGTCCATACTTCAACTATTACCGTCGCTGTTTTGCCTCAGGCCGAAGAAACGGAATTGAAAATAAAAAACGAGGATATTAGAATTGACATTTTTCGCTCCTCCGGTCCCGGCGGGCAAAGCGTTAACACAACGGATTCTGCCGTAAGAATAACATATCTTCCAACGGGAATAACCGTGTCTTGCCAAGACGAAAAATCACAGTTAAAAAACAAGAATAAAGCGATGCAAATTTTGCGATCGCGGCTTTTGGCGTTGGAAGAAGAGAAAAAAGCGAAAGAAGAAAAAGACGCGCGCCGTAGTCAAATCGGCACGGGAGACCGCAGCGAAAAAATAAGAACATACAATTTCCCGCAGGACAGAATTACCGACCACCGAATCAAAAAAAGTTGGCACGAGATTGAAAGCATTCTTGAAGGAAATCTTAGTGATATTGTCAGTTCCCTGGAGCAAGCGGATCGGGAGATTAAAGAAAAGAAATAAAAAAAAGAGGGCTTGAAGCCCAAAGTTTATAGAGGACGAAATATTATCAGTTCTTTTTTTATTTCGTCTATTTCGTATCCATATTTTCCTGGATATATTCGTCCTTCCGGACCAATTATACTTCCAGCATCAATACATTGTATTCCATCTTTCTTCGTAAAGATAACGCTTATGCTGTTATCCTTGTTTTCCGTAACCATTGCTCCAAGCTCAAACAACTTATCTATAAATGCGTCAATTGGAAACAATGTTATTTCATTGAGTCCTTTTATAATCTCTCTCGTTGAAACAGGATTAAACCTGAATTCCCTCGCATTTATAAACGAATGTTCATCGATCTTGACTACACCATTTTCTACAGTCGCGTCTATAGCCGCAACTATATTTCCTTCTTCATCTTTTGACACACCAGCACCCATAATCAAAAGGGCTGATATTAAATCGTTCGCATCTTCATTTTCTGTCATTATTCTACCTCCTTTTGTTGTATATATTGATGTAATACTAATCTCTTTATACAATAATGTCAACACTCTACAAATTTACTCTACAAATTTATTTCCACAATTAAATAACTGGCAAACAGCAAAAACAATTGAACTATAAAAATATTAAAAGCCAGAAAATAGGAAGCTAATTTTTCTCTCTCGTATAATAAATATCCAAGTATCGTATTTATAATAATTATAATAACACCAACAATAGGTATCAAATAAATTTCATTGTATTCACCGAGACAGTCAACACCAAAAAATAAATTATAATGTAAAATTATCGGCAGCTCCGAACTTTTCTGATTTTTAAAAAGAAATATCCAAAGAGAAATATTTGTCAAGAAACTCAAGACAAGCGTGCCGGATATTATTTTATTTTTCCAATACGACTTGAAAACGACCAATTTTAAACCACTTGTCAAAAATTTTTTCAAAATAACAATTCTTCTCAAAGCGATGTTTATAAATTTTTCATCTAACATAAATTAGTTTTATGAAATGCATTAGTAAATTCTAAAACTGGAGTCCTTGCAAAAGCGCAGACCCTACTATAAATAAAACCCAATAAAATATCCCATTATAGAAAAAAACGCTATCGCGGGAAGAGCCGGAATCGGCTTTTTTTCTTTTTGGGTTACAAAAATTAGATGATCCGCGATAAAACCAAGAACTGCCCCAAAAATTATCGCCAGAGAAAATTGAATGCCGAGAGAAAAAGCGGATACCGCGAAAAACAATGGCAGCGCCAAATCGCCCGTTCCAAGAAAAACAAATTCATTTTCATTTTTGGCTTTAATTATTTCAAATCTGCCAAGCCATTTTGAGAAATTTTTTGGAATAATCAAAGCAAGCGCAACCCCCCTCTTCGCCATTCCTTTAAAAAGTTTAATCATATGGCGCGTTTTATACACGGCAATTATGTCATAAACTGAAAGTAAAACTATTATCAAAAGCGCCATCAGCGGTTTCACGCTCATTCCCAAACTCGCGGAAATTCCGGCAATTCCGAGAATTATAGCCATATTTTGCGTCCAAATTCTTGGATAAACAAATCTTAAAATAACAACCGCTATGGAAATTAAAAAAGCGCCTGTTTTCGCAAACAAAATTCCCAGTGGTCCCTGCGCGCCAAAGATAATGGCTCCCGCGAAAAAGAATTCAAATAAAAATTTCCCTCCGCATACCTTCAAAAAAATCAGCATCAAAGATGTGGCTATAAAAAACGCTGCTAAAAATTGGAATACATCAATTTCAGCGGGTTTATATGGCGGCGAAGAAGATGAAACCGGAGGCGGAGGAACATAAACGGAATGGACCGGTTCGGAAGTGTAAGCGACTTTGCCGGTGATCATCGTGTTCGCCGTCGCCAAGGAAAGGAACGATATAACGAGGAAAACGATGATTGTTTGAATTAAGAAGTTTAATTTTAAGTTCATGGTTTTTTTAAAACCCCCTCTGTCTCTCCCTTGTCAGAGGGAAGATGACTTATTTATTTATTTCTAATTTTACATCTTTTATTTTTCTTACCCGCAATGCTGCGAAAAACGCTCGGTGTCCGATACCCCGTTTTTCCTTTTGAACATTTTTTTGATGAATGTTTTTTCATTTTTTATTTCCTAATCCGCGAAATTTTGCACGAAAATTATTCCATAAACTCCTCCGTCAACAACACCGATTCCAACCCGATGAAAAAACGGATTAAGAATGTTCGCTCTGTGCCCCGGACTGTTCATTAATCCTTCGTGCGCCGATAAAAGATCTTTGGAAAGAGCCAAATTCTCACCAGCCAGATTAAATTCAACTTCTCCATCTTTCATTCGGTCAAACGAACTTTTTCCCTCAAGATTGATGTGCGAAAAATACCCTTTTTCAAACATATCCTTGCCGTGCTTTCTGGCAACTTCGCGCGCTTTTTCATCCGCGACAAGTTCGCCCAGCCCGCGCGAAACTCTTTCCCTATTTACCATTTCAAGCATATCTATTTCCATTTGTTCGTCAAATTTCAGATCAGCGGTTTTAAAATCAAGATCTATCTTTTTTTTATTTTCCGTTTCAATAGTCAAAAAATCCAGCTTGTCCATTGTCGTTTTCAAGACATCGCCGAAGACGCTTTTAAAATTGTTGTTTATCTTTAATGGATCGCTCGCAATAAAATTTCCGGTGGTTGACGCGTAAAGTTCGTCATTTATAAAATTTGGAAGGGAGAAAGAAAGCGTTATTGAAAATATTAAAAAAACAACGACTGCTCCGTACATTAATGAAACAAGCCCGCCAATTATTTTGTTTGCCAGCGAATTCTGAATATTAGCCAGTGTTTTAGGCAAAATTCTATAAACAAGAAAAATAATTATTATTTTAAAAACAAAAATATTTATGAAAAATCCAAGCACATTCGCATAAGCTTTATCTATCGCAAAATTATCAACAAAAAAACCGGCGCTGTGCGAATAGGTAAAGAAAGCTATAATTAAAGACAAAACAAAACTGAGCATAGTTACCAGAATTGAAAAAAATCCTTTTCTGGTCCCATCCGCAAAATGAATCAGCAGATAAAATATTATTATCAGGTCTATCCAATTTCCAAACATAAGTCATTTTAACATATTAACGGCTATTGGCAAGATGAAAGTTAACACCTCTAAAATTAAAATTTTTCTTTAAGAAAAACAAGTTTAGATATTTCTAAAAGTATTTTTTAGCTAAAATAAATAGGAAATAATGATTGTTTGATTATAAGAATTATTCGTTATAACAAAGTGATTTTTAAATTAACCTGTTCACTTTCATTCTGCATATAGCCACTAACATATAAACTTTTAGAATTTCTCTACTTCAACTCACCATTTTAAAAATCTGTCATTCTGAACTTGTTTCAGAATCTATTCTCTCTTACCACCAATTAAACCTGCAAAGCATAAAATGTTCTTGCTAAATTGAAAACACAATAAGCATTTCAAATGAAGGCGAACAAACGCTTGTTCGCTTTCGTTTGAAATACGCGCAATATAATCTCTAGCGTTATAAAAAATAAATTCACTGTTTTCTGTCATCTCGAAGGAGGTACGACTGAGAGATCCCTTAAATTGCATTATCGCGTTTTACATTATTTAAGGAATTCCTCAATCGCTATCGCTTATTTTGGAATGACAAAAGCGTATTGAATTAAATATAGATTAAATCTAAAGTAACAAAGATTCTGAACTAAGTTCAGAATGACATTAAGTAAGGAAGTTTTAAATCTATCATTATCACTATCGCTATAAAAAGCGTTGAAATTTAGTACCCTACTTATACCTAAACCGATCAACAACGGCGTACGCGATGTTGTCGGAGTGGTCGCCAATCCGTTCAAGATTATTCAAAAGCTCGCCAAAGTATTTACTTTTTTCAAAACTACATATTCTCTTTTCTAATCTCTCCAAATGATTGCTGTACGACTTTTTCACTATTTCATCCACTTTGTTTTCGTGCTTAATAATTTCATAAGCAAGTTTCAAATTATCTTCCTCCAAAGATTTAATAACCAAATTTTGCATTATTTTCAGTTTTCCGAATATCGCCATAAGTTCTTTGTTGGCTTTCTCGGAAAATTTTATATTTTTTTCTTTCAGTTCAATAAGAAGTTCTGAAACGGCTAATAAGTGATCCGCGAGATGCTCTAAGTCGGTCACAATATGCATCAAGCTGTATATTTTCATAGAATCTTTTTTATTCAAATTTTGCCAAGAGATTTGCACAATATATTCTGAAACTTTTTCCGTCATCTCGTCTATTTCATCTTCCATTCTTTTAACTTCTTCCGCCAATTCAATCCTATTTTCAAAAAAAATCAATCTGGAATTTTCCAGCATTTCATAAACAATTCTTGTCATATCCACAACCGCCCTGTTGGTTTGATTTAAAGCGACAGAAGGAGTGTATAATAATTTTCTATTTAAATAAAAAAGTTTTTTCTTCTCAATTTTTTCTCTTGGAATATATTTATCAACCAGTTTTACAACGAGCGGAATAAACGGAATAAATATCAAAGCGTTTATAATGTTATATAGCGTGTGAGCGTTTGCCACTTGCCTGCCAATATCTTTTGAAGTAATAATCGCCAGGCGATAAAAATATTCAAAGAAAATTGAGAAAATTAAAAGCCCGAATAAATTAAACAAAAGATGAATTAAAGCAAGACGGCTTAAAAAATTTTTTCTTTTCAAAGCGAAATACGCGATTTTTAAACTCGCGCCAAGATTTACTCCTAAAATTAAAAAGAGGGCCGGTTTAATCTCTATGATGCCGGCCATAACAAGAGCAACAACGAAAATGGACGTCGCGCTGCTGCTTCTTAGAAAAAGCGTAGCGGCGGCCGCGGCAAGCGCGGCGGGAGCGGCGGAAGAGCTGAATGACTTAATAAAATGAACAGCGTTTGCGTCAAGAGACAAAGAATGTGTTCCCGAAAAAATAAAGTTCATTCCCATGAACAAAAAACCAAATCCTACTAATGCCTCTCCATAGTTTTTATAAACTTTGCGCGTTGAAAAAATATGGATAAGTACACCGACGGTTAGCATAGGCAAAGCATACATTCCAATTTGAAGGGACGCAAATTGAGTAGTAATAGTGCCTCCAATATTCGCGCCAAGCATAACGGGAACGGCGCTTTTCAAACTAAGCAACCCGGCGCTCAAAAAACCAATCAGCATTATAATTGTTGTCCCGCTGCTTTGAATTATACTCGTAATACCCGTTCCAATGGCAAGCCCTTTCAGAGGATTGTTACTTGTCTTCTTGAGTATTTCTTCCAATCTAAAACCTAAAACTTTTTGCAAGTTTACCCCAAGAAGATGGATGCCATAAAGCAAAAGCGCCAGCCCTCCTATAATTTCAAATATTGTTTTTAGTTCAATCATACTAGTTTATTAGTTAAAGGTTAGGGTTAGTATGAAATCAGAGTTTTTATTTTAAACTTTTATTGCTTTTCAAGGCTTAAACATTTTTCATTGTTAAATGGCTAAATTGTCAAATTGTTACGCATTTTACTTGCCTTTGACAATTTAACAGTTTGACAATTTGACAATAAAAAACACTTATAAAACAATAAGAATTTAAAATAGGTGTATCGGTTTCACAGCAGCATTAACCAATAGTTTCTACATAGGGTCTGCTGATTTTTATCTAATAATTGTAAAAAGAGATAAATTCAGAAAATATTAAAAAAATAATTTAGCTTGTTTTAACCGCTTTTTCAAACCCCTCTCAAACCCCCCTCAGCCCCCCTTATCAGGGGGGAGACCCAACCCCCCTCAGTCCCCCCTTGTCAGGGGGGAGGGGAGGGATAATTGGAGAAAATCAGCAGACCCTACATATCTAATTTTAATCCTTTTTTATTTAAAGTAAAGAGCGCAATTTATGTTAGCATATAAACATAAACATTTTAACAAATTGTAAAAAATCATTTTATCCTTAATTTTACCCTTATAAATGAACAACTATAGTTCTCTACTGATTATAAGACCGTTGACAAAAATTTATGGCATGCTATAATGCCACCGTACTAAGAAAATGAATGGGATGACTGTTTTAAACGCCTGCCAGAATTGGATGGGCTTTTTTAAAAAATTAATTTATCACTATTACTGTAAAAAGTATCAAGGTTTAATTTAACTAACAAAAATTATGGAACAAAAACAATTTATATTGGCAATTGACCAAATCTGCGATGAAAAAGGAATATCCAAAGAAAAAGCTATTGAAATAGTTGAAGCGTCTTTGGCGTCAGCATACAAAAAAGAATACGGGAAAAAGGGACAAATTATAAAAGTCAATCTTGACGAAGTGAGCGGCGATATAGAAGTATTTCAAATAAAAACCGTCGCGGAAGAAGTTGATGAAACCGAATTGAAAGAAACTGGCGAAAAAGAAATTAAAGAAGAAGAAAAAGAGGAAATAAAAAAGAAATTTAATCCCGATAAAAATCTGACAGTTGAAGAAGCGAAAAAGTATAAGAAAAATCCGCAAATTGACGACGAGATTGAAATTCCTCTTCCGCCACGCAGCGATTTTGGAAGAATTGCCGCCCAGACCGCAAAACAAGTTATGATCCAAAAAATAAGAGAAGCGGAAAAAGAAGTAATTTTTAACGAGTTTAAAAACAAGGAAGGAGAAGTAGTAAGCGGAATCGTGCAAAGGATTGAAGGAAAAAATGTCTTCATAGATATTGGAAAAGCGGTCGGTATTCTTTATCCAAGCGAACAAATAAGCGGCGAATATTATAAGGTTGGACAAAAGCTAAAAATCTATATTATGAAAATAGAAGAAGAAGCCAAAGAAACAAATTTGATTTTGTCAAGAACAAATCCAAATATAGTAGGAAAATTATTTGAACTTGAAGTCCCCGAAATATTTTCAAAAACGGTGGAAATAAAATCAATCGCGCGCGAAGCGGGATTAAGAACCAAAGTCGCCGTTCATTCAAATGAAGAAGGAATAGATCCTGTCGGATCATGCGTCGGGCAAAAAGGCGCGAGAATTCAAACAATTATTAATGAATTGGGCGGAGAAAAAATTGATATTATAGAATGGAGCGACGACATAAAAAAATACATCCAGCACGCGCTTTCGCCGGCAAAGGTATTGCGCATTGATGTTGATGAAAAAAATAAATCCGCTATCGCCTATGTTGACGAAGATCAGCTTTCTTTGGCTATCGGCAAACAAGGACAAAATGTCCGTCTCGCCGCAAAACTGACCGGATGGAAGATTGATGTTATAGAAGATAAAAAAGAAGTTGTAGAAAGCGACAAGAAAGAGGAAGCTAAAAAGAAGAAAATTGAGGATGATAAAAATGATGAAGAATAGAAATTGGATATTGGATATGTGTTGCGCATAACAATTTAGCCATTTGACAATATAACAATTTAATTTATGAAAAACAAAACTATCTCCATTGGACATAAAAATCCGGATACAGATTCCGCGCTGTCGGCAATTTTGGTTTCCAGATTTGGAAAAAAAATATTCGGCTTTGATATTGAAGCAGTAACGGCGGGAAGCGTGAATAATGAAACAAAATATATTCTCAATTTTTTGAAGATTAAAAAGCTAAGAATTCTGAAAAAAATTAGAAAAGAAAAAGTTATTTTGGTTGATACCACCGAGCCAAGCCAAATTATTGACGGATTGACAGAAGATAATCTAACAGCGATTATTGACCATCACAATCTCGGCGGATTGAAATCTATTAAGCCGATTTACGCCAGAATTGAGCCAATCGGCTGCACCGGATCTGTGATTTATAAAATCTTGCGCGAGAAAAATATTAAGATAGATAAGACATCAGCCGTGTTGATAATTTCCGCTATTATTTCGGACACTCTAAATTTTCACTCCCCTTCTGCCACGAAAGAAGATAAGAAAATACTTAATGAATTAAATAAAATCGCCAAATTAGATATTAAAAAATTTGCCAGAAACCTGTTCGCGGCAAAATCAAGTTTAAAGGGAATTTCTGTTCAAGATATTATTAGCAAAGATTATAAAAAGTTTGAAATGGGAAAAAGCAAAGTCGGTATTGGCGTTTGGGAAACGACAGATCCGGAAAGTGTGAATTTAAAGAAAGATGAAATTATTAAAGCTCTTGTTGAAAAAAAGGCAAAAGAAAAAATGGATTATTTATTTTTCGCGGTAGTTGATATTATTAAAAACAGCTCTCATTTGTATATAATTGGAGATGAGGAGGAAAAATTGGCAAAGAATGTTTTTGGGATTGCAAAAGATAGCGTAGTATTTTCAAAAGGCACAGTATCTAGAAAAAAACAGCTTGTGCCGCCATTGATGAATGAATTGGGAAAGTGAGTTAAGAAAATAAAATCGGAGTTCTGACGAAAGTCAGGAGGATATTTCATAAAGATTTATTGTTATTCTGAATCAGGATCAGAATAACAGATTTTTTACAATTTAACAATACAACCACTATGAAAACAATTATCAAAAACCTCCCGAAATCACAAAAGGAAATCATCGTTGAAATTCCAACAGAGGAAATGGAAAAATACACCAGTAAAGCGATAAATAAATTATCAAACGCCAACAAGTTTGACGGTTTCAGGCAAGGCAAAGCGCCTGAAAATATTGTCAGGCGGCAGCTTGGAGAATTCAAAATTTTTGAAGAGGCAAGCGGAATTGCCATTGAAAGCTCTTATCTGGAAGTAATAAAAGAAAATAAATTAAACCCCCT
>Ga0190347_1000734_pt1 | contig 9987 bp, 7 predicted proteins | sample 48721356_MG_FD_161652 | JGI IMG/M metagenome (GOLD analysis project Ga0190347, IMG submission 161652) | Hydrothermal vent microbial mat bacterial communities from Southern Trench, Guaymas Basin, Mexico - 4872-13-5-6_MG | ecosystem: Environmental > Aquatic > Marine > Hydrothermal vents > Microbial...
ATAAGATTATTCCAGTTAAAAAACCCTACGGTCTCTATGAAGCATATAGAGGTGCCCGAAACTGTCAAGAGCGGACTTGAAACAGAAGCTGCCGCTTTGCCTAAAGGCAGGGCGAGTAAAATTATGGAAGAGCAAAAGCGGTTTGGTATTGCTGTTGGAGAAGAAGAAATCCGCAGAAGGACAGCAAAAGTTATAACCGAATATCCCAATATAGGGATGAATATAGAAGCTTTGATAACTCTCAGAGAAATGGCCGAATCTGGGAAGACTACCCATATAATCATTCCACAACAGGTATATAGCGCTTTAAGCAAAGCCCTGGGCGCTCCAGCCGAACAGGCTATTGCCGGAATGAGCGATGAGCAGTTTAGATTGCTGATTGAGAGAATAGAAAGATTGGAGAGATCATAAATGATAGATATTGTTTTGTTTCTCATCTTTCTTTCAATTGCCGCTTGGCTAATCTATGTTCGCTTCAGGAAAGAAAGGAAAACAGTGAAGATGGAAGCAGAAGGAGCGGAAGAAGAAAGGATGGTGAAAGTTCCCGCTTTCTCTTCTCTTATTGCCAAACTTCCTTCATGGAAGAATACGGCGGGAACGCTGGTGACGCTGGTGATTATCGGGTTGGTAGCTTTGTATTTAATGGGCTGCTTGTATCAGAAAGTTGAGGATAGAAAACTAATCATCTCCGACGCTAGCCTTAGCCAGCAAATGGATGGCTGGGAAGGAGAGGGAGTTAAAATAAGAGGAGAAGAGTTTTTACTTCTTCCAGGGGCGTCAATGACAAAGGAATATAAGAAAGGGACAATGGTAACAGTTGCCCTTGTGAATATTGAAGGAGAAGGAAAGATAGGGATTTCCATTGAAGATCTCTATGACTACTCCAGCAATCCCGAGAAAAATCTCGGCTATGTATTTCGCCGAGACGCCAAATTTACTTTTACCGTTACGGAAAAAGGAATAACTTCTTCCAATGTTGTTGAATTTGGTAATTCAATGACTCCGGTAAAATTAGTTTGGAATAAGAACGAAGTGTTCAAGGGATTAAAAGGGCAGGAAGGATTTATTTCAGTAGCGGTTGGAGAAAAGGAACTTGGTTCTTATTATGGAACCGGAGGAAATTTTTCCAGTTACCTTTGGAAAATTTGTCCAATAGGGTATCAAAGCCGCGGAATAAAGAGGCCGTTCAGGATAACTATCAGGAATCTTGGCGGCAACGACAAAGGGATTTCAATAAATGACATTGTGGTCAGAAAGGAACCTCTTTAAGTTTAAACGAATAGAAGAAAGTGGAGCAAGCGCAACGCGCAAATTTGCTCCTTTTTTTATTTCTTGCTTTTTTAAAAATGTGTTATAATAAAACTGGTCTATTTTTAATCAAGAGCATGAAGAACAAACTTAAAAGCGTTTCAAAAATTTTGCCGATTTTAATACTGGCAGTTTTTATTGGAATTGCTGTTTTAACTCCCGTTCACCAAGCCTGGGCTAGCGGAGGTTGGTTGAGTTCCACTTGGGATAAGATTAAGTGGGGCGCAAATTTTGTTAACGATCCCTTAGGATATATAGAAAATATTGTTCCGGGAATTCTTTATTTCCTTTTTTCTCTCGCTCTTAAATTTCTTAATTATTTTGTCAATATTGGCGCTTGGGCGATTAATATTTTTTTGGATCCCCAAATTTACCACGAGGTTCTTGGCACTTCCGCCACGCCGTCGCCGGCGATTGATCAGGGTTGGATAATTTGCCGTGATCTCTCTAATCTATTTTTTGTTTTGTTATTACTGGGGATTGCTTTCGCGACCATTTTTAGAATTCAAGCGTATAGCGCCAAAGCGCTTCTGCCAAAATTTATTCTGGCAATTTTCTTGATTAATTTCAGCAAAGTGATTGCTACGATTGTGATTGACTTTGGGCAAATTTTAATGTTTCAATTTATAGACTGGATGGGCGCTCCTTTTGGTCCTTCGGGCAGCAGTGGGGGGGCAATGAGTTCTTTAACGGCGATTCCCCGCCAGTTTGTTCAGCGGTATTCGGTGGGATTTAGAGTGTCCTATGATGATGTGGGGGGAGCGTTCTTTGCCGCTGCTTTTACTTTTGCTTTAGGCATTATTTATTTAATTTTAGCCGCTTTTCTTTTGATTAGATTGGTAGTGTTAGCGTTATTAATTGTTCTTTCCCCTTTCGCTTTTATGGCGGTTATTCTTCCCGGCACTAGATCCTACAGCAGCAAGTGGTGGAGCGGTTTGTTTAAATATGTTTTATTCGGGCCGATATTTGTTTTCTTTATCTATCTTGCCGGCGAAATGGGCCGTCACTTGATGAATGTAGGATCCGCGCCGACTTATCCCGGCATTACCTCTCCGGAACTTTTTACCAATTCAGCATTGGGAGAAAGTCCAAGCATTTACAGTAGTGTGATTATTTACTTTGTCAAAGGTGGGATTGTGATGGGGATGTTATTGATGTCGGTCTTTATGACTAGATCAATGGGTGTTATCGGTGCCGGCACCCTCATCGGTGGCACGGCGGGGCTTGGATTGATGGGGAGTTATCTGTATCGTGGGGCGAGGTATGGAGGGGGGAAAGCGAAAGGAGTGGCGGGTTACGCGGGAAGAAAGGCAGGGATTGACACTAGGAAGTTAAAAAGCGGGGCGTTTGGAGTTGCGAGAAGTGCTTCCGAGAAAATGTCCAAAAAGGGAGGAGTAGTAGGCAGGGCTGGACAAATGATAGGAGGAACTGTGATTGTTAAGGAAGCTGATCAAAAGGCAAAAGACAGGAAGGATATTTCTAACAAGTATTCAGATTTGAATCTTAAAGAAATGACGGGGAGAGAGGCGTTGTTGACAGCTCAAGGGGAGGCGTCTAAGACACTGATGGGCACGCCGGGCGATGAAAGCAGAAGTAAGATAACGGCGTTAGTTCAGCGGGCGATTGAAGACGGAGTAGATATGGCAGAGAAAGACGAAAATGGAAAATTGAAATACGGCAAATTGATTTCAATCGCGAAATCAAAGAATATAAATACTGACGAAATTGCCAAATATGATCCGCGCGCGGCAGAAGCGCTGGGGGGTAAAAAGGCAAATGAGTATTTTAAAAAACATGCGGAAGACGGAAGTTGGAAAAAATACAAAGGACATGTTTGGGATAAGGATTACGGAAACATTCAAAAGGAAGTTAATAACGATAAATTGTTAAGAGATTTCCGTAAGACGGCTGGTAAAGAAATGCAGGAACATATAGATAAGGGAGCTGAGAACTATGTTACTAGCACAATCTCTAAGTATACAGATAGTCACGGACATCTTGTAGGTCCCCACGCCGAAGAAGAAGTTAAGAAAGCCAGAGAATCGGTGGCTGTTGTTACGGGAGACATTAGGACTGCTTATGGGGTGAAGGATGCTAGTGGCAAAATTGAAGTGGATACTGACGCGCTTAAAGGGTCGGTAGATAAACTTAGCGAAAGTTTCAAAAACTTTAACACCGACAGTAAAAAATTATTTGGCCAGTACACAAAAGGAGTTTCTGGGCTTGATTTGAAAGGGCAGAGTCAAATAGATATAGATTCTCTTATTGATGGGCTAAGATCAAACACTTTGGCTGTCAGACAAGAGGCGGCAAGTAATCCTATTTTAGGTCAACGAATAAGAACCAGAGGTTTAACCGGCGAATTTGGAATTGGTGATAAAGAAAATAAAAAGAAAAAAGAGGAAAGTAAATGGGATAAGGGCGCAGGATATGCTTAATTTAATACAATAATTTAGTAAGAATGAGCGATGATAATCAAAAGAATAACACTGGCGACTTTGACGAGTTTATGAGGAAGGTAAATAATTTACCGGATTTTGTTTATGAAGTTATAATGGGAGTTGAAGGAACCGAAGTGAACAAAGAAGTGTCGGAAAAATTTGGATTAAGCGATGAGCAAAAAAGCGAGATGCTAGGTTTGATTTCCGAAATAGCATTTAAAGATATTCCCATTGAGAATTTATTTTCTGAAGTGGAAAAAAGATTAAAAGTAAATCGGGAAACCGCCAAGCAAATTTCTCTTGAACTTTTACAAAAGGAATTATTTTTAGTTAAGGATTATTTCCCCGGCATAGAAGACGCGATAAAATCGCTGGGGGGGGAGGTGCCGAAAATTGTTCCCAAGAAACAGGTCCAAAAATTGGTAGATGAGGAGAAAATAGAAGAGAAACAAAGGCAGACAATAAGAGAACAGATTGAGGCGGAAGCGAAACGGGAGAGAGTTGTTAAAGCTGACATAAAAACTTTGCTCAAAGAATATTCTTCGGCGGGGGAACAGGAAATTGGACAGAATCCCATTGAGGTTCCGAGTATCACCCTGCCTGTCAAGCCAAAAATAAAATATTGGGTGGAGTGTTACAAAGAGGCGACCGGGTATGGCTGGAACACTAATATGGAGCGGGTTAAGTTTATTTACCACAATAAGAACACAAGAGGAATGAACGAAGAAGAAAGAAGACAGCTCGGGCTGGTCTTGAAATCGCTTGACGAAGGAACTCCTCTGACATATTTAGTTAAAGGAAAAAGGATTGATTTTGTTGATCCGCTGATATAACGCTAATATAGACGCTGAGGTTACGCTGATGTGATTTTCTAATAATTTCCCTTTTAAGATAAGAGGAGATTGGGTGTGTAAGTATTATCTCCGCTGAAGTTGTGCTGGTTTAATTTAGCCTGTCTCTAACTCTTTGTTGGTTTCATAGTCCCGAAGGGCTGTAGAACCTCGGTGTAGAATATTATAAAAACGGTGTTGCATTTCAGCTCCACAAAGTTGCTGCCACTATGGAACCAACGAATTTTTCGGCGTTCTATCAGCGTCTTGATCAGCGTAATTTCAGCGGTATGTCTACAAAAATCAAAGTCAAAAATAGAGAGGAAGCAAGAAAGGAAATAAAGAAAAAAGTAAGTGAGGAAGTGGAAAGAATAAAGAGCCAGTTGAAAGAGAGCGGGGGGAAGCCGAGGACAGATGAAGAATATAAGCGGTTAGGAGAAGAATTAGAAACGGGAAACAGGCAAGAAAACAGAGATAAAGAAGAGCGAAGAAGGTATAAGCAGGAAATTGATAGAGAACTTAAAAGACAGAGGAAGGATTTTTTAAATACTGATCAGAAAAGAAAGCAGATAAAAAAAGAAGCTAGGAAGTCGGCAGAGCGGGCAGCTAAGAAAGACAGGAAAATAGCCAAGAAAGAAACGCAAGTGATAAAAAGGGCGGCGATACGGCGAACGGCTAGGATAGCGGCGCAAATAACAAAAAGAGCGGCGATGCGGATTGCCCAAGCCGCTGCGCAGGCGCTTGTTCAAGCGGCGGCGTGGTTAATCGGTTTAATTATTGCAGCAATTGGAACGATTGGCATTCCGGCATTGATAGTTATTATTATTGTTTTGATCATTATTGTGATTCTCAATCAGTTTGGGACGGTTTAATATCATCCGCTGAAATAACGCTGATCAAGACGCTGATAAAACGCTGAAACCCACCCTTCTAAAAATTCCCCTAACCCCCTTTTACAAAGGGGGAAATCCCGAGAGGGGAATAATCAGCGTAACTTCAGCGTTTATATTAGCGTAGTATCAGCGGTAATCCTAATTTATGCAATATTCTGTTCCGCAATTTGTTAATATTGAAGACCGTATTGTTGGACCTTTGACTGGCAAGCAGGTGCTTTATCTTTTGATTGGCGGGGCAACCCTGCTAGTATTCTTTACTTTTTTTGATTTTATTTTTTTTGCTCTTGTTGCGTTGATTGTCATTCCGACAACTCTAATTTTTGCTTTTTACAAGCCGAGAGGGCAGACGGTTGCTACTTATATTTTAGTTGTTTTTAATTATCTAACTATTCCCCACGCTTACATTTGGCGAAGAGAACCAAGAGTGGCAAAATTCAAGAGAAGCCAAAAGAAGCGTGTCGGAAATCAACCGATGAAAGAAAATGTTTCCCGTAATCGACTAAGAGAACTAGCTTGGGTACTTGATACCAGCCAGTCAATCGGAACAAGGTTTGAGGTGAGTGGAAGGGAGTAAAGTTGTTAATTCCAAAATTATAGGATTTTGGTTTTTGAATTTTACGATGTCTTAAAATAATAGTATGTCTAACAAAAGCAAATTCAGTAGCACTCAACAGTATCTTAATATTTCCGAGATTAAGAACAATGTTGTAGTGTTAAAAAGGGGCGGATTAAGAGCTGTTTTAATGGTTTCGTCCATTAATTTTGCCTTGAAGTCAATAGATGAGCAGGACGCGATTATTTTTCATTTTCAGAGTTTTTTAAATTCTCTTGATTTTCCCGTCCAGATTGTCGTCAATTCTCGCCAGCTCAATCTTGATAATTATATGAACCAGCTTAAGGATAGGGAGAGAAGGCAAACTAATGATCTTTTGCGGCTTCAGACTGCCAGCTATTTGGAGTACATTCAGGGGTTGGTAAAAATGGCCAACATTGTTACCAAGACTTTTTATGTCGTTGTTCCTTTTGCCCCCTCCGAAGTAAAAGGCGAAGGAATACTGGGAAAATTAAAGGCGATTGGCTCCTCAACTTCTAAAATTTTAAGTAGTCGTGAAATGTCTGAAAAATACAGGGATCAGCTGTGGCAGAGAGTTGATCATGTTGTTAATAATCTTAGTGGAACGGGATTGCGAATGACAGTTTTAAACACTCAAGAACTAATTGAACTTTATTACAATTTATACAATCCGGAAATTTCAGAGAAAAAAGGACTGGCTGATATTAACGATTTAGATTTGGCGATAGAATAAATTGAGTTTGTCATTCCAGAAAATTTCGCATCCGCCAGCAGGCGGAGGAGAAATTTGTCTGGAATCCACTACTTCGCTATGTTTTTATAGAAACAATAAAACGAGTGGTAAAATGGCAATGTTAGTTGTAGCAATGGATCCCAGATATTTTTTCTTCCGCTACCGCTCCAGAAAAAATTCTGGGATGACAAAAAATGTTTAGAAATTAAAAATTAGAAATTCATCAAAAATTACAAAATTAAAAATTATTCATCTTATGTTTAAAAATCTGTTTTCAAAAAATAAACAAACCAATCCTGAAGATCAGCAAATTGTCCTTGAGTCTGAGAAAATTTACCAGAAGGGATTAACGACGGTAAAAGATATTATTGCGCCGGCAAGTTTTAAAATAAATACCGACCATATTGAGATAAATAGAAAACTTGCCTCCACTTTATTTGTTTATACATACCCGAGATACCTGCAGACTAATTGGCTTTCACCGATTATTAATATGGATATTACTTTTGACCTGGCGATTTTCGTTCATCCAATCGGTACTGCCGAGATTTTAAAAAATCTTAAAAAAACGGTTACCCAGATTCAGTCGCGAATTTCAATGGAGGAGGAAAAAGGAATGGTTCGAAACCCGATGCTAGAAACAGCATATCAGGATGTGGAAACATTGAGGGATGATTTGATGCAGGGGACGGAGCATTTTTTCCAATTCGGGTTGTATATTACTATTTATGCCGATAATATTAAAGAAATGATTCGGATGGAAACTCAGATTGAATCAATACTGGAAACGAAGCTGATTTATGCCAAGCCGGCGACGATGCAGATGGACGAAGGTTTTACTTCAACTCTGCCCTTAGGAAGTGATCGGCTGGCTATTGGAAACAATATGAACACCTCGCCGCTCTCAACCGCTTTTCCTTTTGTTTCTAGCGATTTGACTTCCAGTCAGGGTATTCTTTACGGTATTAATCGTCATAACAACAGTTTAATTCTCTTTGACCGTTTCAATATGGAAAATGCCAATATGGTTATTTTCGCCAAGTCGGGAGCGGGGAAAAGTTATTCCGTTAAATTGGAAATTTTAAGGAGTTTGATGATGGGAACGGAGGTAATCGTTATTGATCCCGAGGATGAATATCGTCATCTTTGCGAGACGGTCGGGGGAACTTTCATTAGGATTTCTCTTTCTTCCAAGTATCATATTAATCCTTTTGATTTGCCCCCTTCAATGGAGAATGAAAGCGGCGCCAATATTTTGAGATCGGCGATAACCAATATTTCCGGGCTGATAAAAGTGATGATGGGGGATGTCACTCCTAAAGAGGATGCCATTCTTGATAAGGCGATCGCCGAAACTTATGCTATTAAAGATATCACTCCTGAAGCCGACTTTTCCAAATTAACTCCGCCGACGATGCAGGATTTGCAGACTGTGCTGGAAAGCATGAAAGGCGCCGGCGACCTAGCGGTTAAGATTAAGAAATATACCGAGGGGAGCTTTGCCGGATTTTTAAATCATCATACTAATATTGATATTGAAAATGAGTTAGTAGTTTTCAATATCAGGGATATGGAAGAAGATTTGCGTCAGGTGGCGATGTATCTTGTCCTGCATCACATCTGGACGCTGATTCGTTCAAAGACGAAAAAGAGAATATTAGTAGTTGACGAAGCTTGGTGGATGATGCAGCACGAGGATGCCGCTTCATTCCTCTTTGGCATTGCCAAACGTTGCCGAAAATATTATATGGGGTTGACAACTATTACTCAGGATGTGACTGACTTTCTGGGATCTCGCTATGGCAAGCCAATTGTTACCAACTCTTCTATACAACTTTTACTCAAACAATCGCCGGCAGCGATTAAGTTAGTTGTTGAGACATTCTTTTTAACGGATGAGGAAAAATTTTTATTACTGGAAAGCAATGTCGGGGAAGGAATATTTTTCGCCGGCTCAAAAAGAGCGGCTATCAAAATAGTTGCCTCTTACTCGGAAGACCAAATCATCACTTCTGACCCGGCGCAGTTATTAGAAATTGAAAAAGCAAAGAAAGAATTGGCGGAGGAAGTGGCGGAGTGAGGAATTATTTATTAACGAATTAACGGATTGTGAATTAATAAATTGTATTGTATGGAATAAAAATTATTCCTAAATTGTTAAATTTAGGAATTACGCGTTTGATTAAATCTTGTTTTAATTATCCGTGTTTATCAGCGCGCTATTGTTAAATTAGACACTAATAAACACTGACTAAAGCGCTGATAAACACAGATTGAAACGCGTAATTCCTAAAATTGCTAAATTGTTGAGCGGCAAAGTAATTCCTAACAATTTAACAGTGTAACAGTCTAACAATGTAATTTTATGAAAAATCTAAAAATAAATATCCGGGAAGTAGTAGTTAGCAAAGAAGCGGAAGATAACGCCTTTTGCGATGTTTTTGTTTATGAGCCGGAAAATGTTGCTGAGCAATTTTTAGGCAGTCTTTGTATTGTGGGAGAAGTTTCCAACTTAACTGACAATTCATCCTATTTAATCAATCTTCTCGCCTCGGTTCTCAAAAAAGAATTTTATTCCAACACCAAAAGAACCTCCTTGGAAAGTCTGGAAGCCAGTTTGCATAAGGCGAATGTTACTCTGACTGAATTTACTGAGCAAGGAAATACTGGATGGATTGGCAATCTTCATATGGCCTGTATGGTTTTTAAAGGTAATGAGCTGCACTTCAGCAAAGCTGGCAAAATAAAAACTTTTTTAGTAAGAGATTTTCAGGCGACAGATATCGGGCAGGATTTGCTTGAAGGCGAGAAGCCGGATCCTTTTAAAACATTTGCCAATATTGCCAGTGGAACACTGGAAGTTGGCGATATCTTAATTTTGGGAACTCCGAAAGTGTTTGAAGTTTTTTCTTTGGAGAGAATGAAAGAAGAAATTACAAAATTGGACTTGGACGAATTTGCCTCCCTTATTCAGGAATCAATTGCTGACAGCGAAGAAATAGATATTGCTGGCTTACTGGCGGTAAAAGTTAGCGAGAAGGATAAAAGAGAAACTCTGCCTCATTATAAAATTGATGTTTTACCAAAACAGGAAGAAGGGGTGGAGGAAAACCAAAATATTATTTTGTCATCTCATAAACAGAAAGAGGATCTAAAAATCTTGCCGGAAAACCAAAATATTATTTCTGATGATAACAATCTAACT
>Ga0190347_1000738_pt1 | contig 9948 bp, 6 predicted proteins | sample 48721356_MG_FD_161652 | JGI IMG/M metagenome (GOLD analysis project Ga0190347, IMG submission 161652) | Hydrothermal vent microbial mat bacterial communities from Southern Trench, Guaymas Basin, Mexico - 4872-13-5-6_MG | ecosystem: Environmental > Aquatic > Marine > Hydrothermal vents > Microbial...
CATTTCCAGTGCCTTTTCATCTCGGATGATGGCGTCGGGGCGTTTCGTCTCCCTGGCTCGAGCCCAAAGGGGGATCAGCAGCGTCTCAGGAATTCCCGTTAATTTTGTTGGCATCGTATGCGGCGATTAGTGGAATTATTGAAAGGTAACAAAAATAAAGTTATCTTGCAATAAATACCGCAGTCCATCCCGTGTGCGATTGACGGCAATTGAAGACATTGACACTTGTTCTCACTTATTTAAATCAGCTCGATCTCTTTATCCGAATCTCAGATATTCATTGACATCGAAAGGGAATTTTGTTAAATTTTATGGAGAATTTGTGATTTCTGTTAAGGAATTCTGCGGACCTAGAAATACGATGAAGGACATTGCAGCAAACGGCTGGGAGAAATTGATGGAACCCGAAGGGGTGATTATCATCAGCCCAGAGATGAAAATTACTTTCCTCAACGAAGCCGCGCAGCATCTGACCGGCTTTGACCCCTGGAAGACCGTATCGATGGACTGCCGCTCTCTCTTCTCTAATTGGGAGAAGGTACATACTTACCTGAGAAAAACTATTAATGATGGTAGGTCTATCAAAGCCGTCCGAGTTGACATTACTTCTGCGGAACAAGATAGTATTACGGCGATTGCTTCTTTTTCGCCCATTCGACTTACCGATCAAGGGGTTAAGGGAGCCGTGCTCGTCCTTCATATTCCGGAAAGGATCCTCCCTTTGTACAATTCGCTGAAGGAAAAGACGTTGGAGCTAATCAACGAAAGGAACAAGCTCGATGCCATCTTTAACAGCCGATGGGAAGGAACGTTCACCATAGATGAGGATTGCACGATTACAATGTTTAACCGTTCAGCAGAGAAAATCACGGGTTATAAAGTGGAAGAGGCTATTGGGCGGAAATGCTGGGATATCTTCAACACCAGTTATTGCCAGAACGGCTGCCCCAGGGGTCGCGCCAGGAGCGCTTCCGAGGGCGTATATCGAGCCGGTTTTATAGAACTTTACATTACAAAAAAGGATTCAAAGAAGGTTCCAGTGCGGGTGACGACGGCGCCGCTCTATAATGCTGAGGGAGAGCACATCGGTGCGGTGGAGTCCTTTCAAGATATCACAGAGTTACGCAATCTCAGAAATCATCTGGCAAACAGGTTCCGCTTGAGCAATATTATCGGGCGGAGCGAGGGAATGGAAAAAGTTTATGGATTAATCGAAGATGTTAGTAAGAGCAACAGTACGGTTTTGATAACGGGAGAAAGCGGAACCGGGAAGGAATTAGTTGCCAGAGCGATTCATTTGAACAGTCACCGAAGGAGCGATCCGTTTGTTGCCGTCAACTGCAGCGCTTTCGCCGAAACGTTGCTGGAAAGCGAACTGTTCGGGCACGAAAGGGGGGCTTTCACGGGAGCGTTTCAGACTAAACAGGGACGATTCGAAATAGCTCAGGGCGGTACTCTTTTCCTGGATGAGATCGGTGATATTTCACCTGCTATTCAGATGAAACTACTTCGCGTACTGGAAACGCGTCAATTTGAAAGAGTAGGCGGCACAAAAGCGATTAAAATAGATGTCCGGCTTATAGCAGCGACGAATAAGAATCTAACCGAAGAGGTTGAAGCCGGCCGAATGCGGGAAGATTTTTATTACCGCATCAACGTCATCAACATTCACCTTCCCGCGTTACGGGATCGGATTGATGACCTGCCGCTTTTAATCCAGAATCTAATCGATAAGAACTCACAAAGATTTAATAAGAGCATAATGGGGATTACCTCGTCCGCGTTGAAACTGCTGAAAGCATACGATTGGCCTGGCAATGTTAGAGAGCTGGAAAACGTCATGGAGCATGCTTTCGTTATGTGCCACGATGAAATGATTGATGTAGCCCACCTCCCCGAGAAATTCCATATAACTCATCATGGTAAAGAAAAAGAAGATGTGGCCCTCACAACTGAAGCTCCTCTCAAGCTGGCCGAAAAGGTTTTAATCAGCTCAACTCTGAAGAAATTTGACGGTCATCGAGGAAAAACCGCACAGGCTCTCGGTATTGATAAGAGCACTCTATGGAGAAAGATGAAGAAATACGAATTGATCAAATAATAAGAAGTTTAAAAATCCTCAATACTCCACCCCCCTACCTCTCAACTGCACACGATCCTGAGTGATCAGCCAGAACGCACAATCTCATTTTTCCCAAATTTAGTTCCCCCAGGCGCGTTATTGCAATACTGCAATAACTAACTTTGCTATATTGCAATAATGAAATAATAAACTTTAATAAAAACAGCGATGATGTTTAACGAAAACAGTTATTTGTGAAATAATGAACAAGTGGAACAGTATTTGTTTTATATGGAATTCCGAATTGTATTGGCTCGGGTGTAAGTTAATGTTCAAACCGGATTATGGGACTGCGGTTTAAAGATGTCCACAACTTATCAAAGATTACTTCAGCCGGGGAAGATCGGTAGCGTCGAAATACCCAACCGCATTGTTAAAGCACCTCAATCCACCGGCCTAAGTAACATGGACGGTTCAGTCTCCGAGCGTTTGATAAGGCACTATCGCGAACTGGCACGCGGTGGCACCGGTCTGATCATCGTCGAATACGCCTACATTGATAAAATCGCCAGTAAATCGGCGCACTGTCAACTGGGAATCAGCGATAATGAACACATTTCCGGATTGACCTGGTTAGCTGAAAACATAAAAGAAGAAGGATGCAGGGCAGCAATTCAACTCGAACATTGTGGCAGTCAGAAGTTGCTGGGGACGCCACCGATCAAGGCAGCCTCTGCAGTTACCTGGCCGTTGTTATATCAAAGGATGGGTGCTAATGCCGTACCCGAACCACTGACGATCCCTGAAATCGAGGCGATCGTCGAAGCTTTTGGAGAAGCAGCGCTCAGAGCAAAGACGGCAGGATTCGAACTAATAGAGATTCATGGTGCTCATGGCTACCTGATTACCAATTTTCTGTCTCCTCACACCAATAAAAGACACGACATATACGGCGGATCGCTGGAGAATCGAATGAGGCTGCTGATCCAAGTATTTGAAAGTGTACGACGCAGGGTAGGTGATGGCTTTCCCGTTTCTGTGCGACTCAGCGGTACAGATTATGAACCCGATGGTTTCGGTATCGAGGAAACCATTGAAGTTTGCAAAGTATTGGAGTCGAAGGGAATTGATGCCATTCACGTATCTGGGGGGGATAACCAACAGATGATCCACCAGATCAGTCCTATGGCCATACCTGCCGGGCATAACGTCTGGGCCGCCGAAGCAATAAAGAAAGCAGTTCGAGTTCCCGTCATTGCCTCCGGATCGATTACAACGCCCGAATTGGCCGCCGACATATTGGCAACGGAGAAAGCGGACTTCATTGGTTTAGGGCGTCCTCTGTGGGCGGATCAGCATTGGGTCAGGAAACTACGGGAAGACAGGCCGGAAGACATCAGACCCTGTATCCGGTGCAATGAAGGCTGCCTTGAGAGGTCTTTCTTTAAATTCAAGGCGGTTACGTGTGCAGTCAACCCTACGGTCGGCCGCGAGGGTGAACTCGAAATAGAACTCGCTGAGGTTCGTAAGAACATCGCCGTAGTCGGTGGGGGACCAGCGGGCATGGAAGCTGCCAGAGTAAGCGCTGTCAGAGGGCATGAAGTCACCTTGTACGAAAAGCGGCAACTCGGAGGATCACTGCTTGGGGCCCTAGTGCCCAGATTTAAATCCGACATCAAACCCTTTCTGAACTACTTGCAGACTCAAATCCTGAAATTAAACGTTCGAATTATCGAAGCAGAAGCTACCATCAAGGTTCTGCAAAACGGCGGCTTCGACACGGTTATCATTGCCACCGGTACCACGCCAGTGGAATTAAATGTTGCCGGAATTGATAAACCATTTGTCTATAATGTTTCCCAGGTGCTGGAAAACGGGATCAACGTCGGCAAAAAAGTCATCGTAGTGGGTGGGGGCATAGTTGGGATTGAGGCTGCTTTGTGGTTGGATGAACACAACAAAGAGGTGGTCGTCGTCGAGATGAAGAATCAAATCCTGATGGATTGCACCGAGACCGATCAAACCGCCTTACGCGAGAAATTGGCTATATCTCAAATAAAGGTATACGAAGGAAATAAATTGGAAGAAATCGTTGATGATGGGGTCATCGTTAAGCAGAATGAGGAGGCCTTCAAAATCTCAGGTGATACAGTGTTTTTGGCCGTGGGCCATCAACCAGACCAAGAGCTGGCCGAAAAATTAAGGGAAAAAACAAAACTGGAAGTTTACACCATTGGGGATTGCGTCAATCCGGGGAAAATTTTCGATGCTATTCATACGGCCTACAAAACGGCGCGTAAGATATAAAACTTGGCCTGTTGTCATTTCATCGGGAGTGTTCGCGAGGTAATCATCGAATATCGGCTCAATTCTACAGGGCAGATTTACCTCTTCGATACGGAAGGCATAAAATAAATAGAAGCAGGGATTAAAGCCTATGAAATCACAGAGTCTCCGTTCCAGGATCATAGCCGTTTTACTGGTGGTCTCCCTTTTGCCTCTCTGTATAGTGGGGGTCGGTGCCTGGATAGTATTCGGCCGATTGCTGGAACAAAAGTCTCTGGAAGTTCAACGTACAGTTGTGGAAAGCCATTCCCGTGCCATCGAATCCTACCTGACAGAACGGTTGAATTCCCTGCGACTTCTCGCTTCTTCTCACAGTTTAGCGGAGATCACGGATTTCAGCACACTTCAGAATCTGCTAAGCAACCTGAACAAAACCAGCAACGAAGGATTCATAGATCTTGGCGTCATCGCATCGGACGGAGAACATCTGGCCTACGTGGGTCCATACGATTTGTTGGATAGGAATTACTATGATACAGCCTGGTTTATAGAGGTTATGGATGAAGGATCTTATATCAGCGATATTTTTCTGGGTTTCAGGCAGGTTCCTCACTGCATAATAGCCGTCCGGAAAGAAGAGGATTCGGATCAATGGATACTACGAGCGACCATCAACAGCGATCAATTTAACGACATAGTTCGTACGAGTATGCTGGGCGAAACGGGCAATGTTTTCATCGTCAACCGATCAGGGCTATACCAGACTGCACCGAAAAATGGATCGGTATTAGATGCGTCTCCCATGACCGGTTTGGATTATTACCCGGGTGTACGGGATCAAAAGGTAAAGGTGAACGGCAGCACGAAGATTCAAGTCACAACCTGGATCAATAACGATAACTGGCTGCTGGTCGCCGAGCAAGACGCCGCCGAAGTACGCGCTCCGGTAACCAACGCCATCGCTAAAGGCGCTATAATAGTGCTAATGGCCATTGTGCTGCTGGTCGTGACGACCTTCCTGGCCACCCGACATCTGACGGATCAAATTGACCGAGCCAATGAGCGGCGGGAGGAAATGTATCGGGCCTTCATGCGGTCAGCCAAGCTGGCTTCAATCGGAGAGCTGGCGACCGGACTCGCTCATGAAATTAATAATCCATTAGCGGTCATCAGCGCTGATCAGACCAATATCAGCGACATCGTCGAACAAATGCCTGAAGATGCTGAAAATCACGCCGAACTAATCGAATCGTTAGATCGTATCAAGCGCCAGGTGCTCCGTTGCCGCAGCATCACTACGAAAATGCTGCAATTTGGCAGGAAGAGCGAAACCGAGCCAAAATTCATAGATATTACAACGAGTCTAAAGGAAATTATTGCTCTACTGGAACGGCAGGCCAACGTTAGAAACGTCAAAATGTTGCTCGAGACTGAGGAAAATTTACCCGAGATTTGGGTTGATCCAGTTGAGCTGGAACAAGTTATCGTCAATCTGATCAATAATTCTCTTCAGGCGATGCCTCGGGGTGGAGAAATCCATATAATTGTCCGGCATCAGGATAATGAATTGCTCCTCGAGGTCAGCGATAACGGCTTGGGGATTCCACCGGAATCACTCGATCGCATCTTCGAACCCTTCTTCACCACCAAGCCGGTTGGAAAGGGAACGGGACTGGGGCTCTCGGTTTGCTATGGTATCGTTCAAACATGGGGAGGCAAGATTGAGGTTGAAAGTCAAGTGGGGCACGGCACAACCATTTATATACATATTCCAACTGCTGATTATGAAAACTCAAGAATAGATAGATAGGGAAAATCATGAGCGAAAAGAAACATAATATCAGGCTTCTCCTCGTGGATGATGAGGAGGAATTCCTGGCGTCAGCGGCCCCAGCCCTGGAAAAAAGAGGTCTGGAGGTCGTCACAGCCCGCGATGGCATTGAAGCTTTAAAAAAGATTGAAGAGCAACCTTTTGATGTCCTCGTGCTGGATGTCAAGATGCCCGGTATAGATGGGGCGGAAGTTTCCCGACGCCTGCGAAAGGAGCACCAGGATCTTCCGATAATCATTCTTACAGGTCACGGTTCGGTTCCACAGGCATTTGAGGCCTCGAAACGTGGGGTGTACGACTACCTAGCCAAACCGTGCGACATGGACGTTTTGGCAAAAAAGATTAATGAAGCTGCAAAAGCACATCCTATCGAACCCGACGAAAAAGCAAATTCTGGAAAGGGTGTAGATATTGCATCCATCAGCGTTCTCATAGCCGATGATGAGCCGGAATTGCTGGCTTCCTTGAAAACGGTATTGGAACGTCGAAAGATGATCGTGCTCACTGCACAGAGCGGTTCAGAAGCGCTTTCCACTCTATCCAGCACGGTTGTGGACATCGTCGTCCTGGATGTAAAAATGCCCGGTATGGACGGCATTGAGGTGCTACGACGCATAAAGAGTGACTATCCCCTGGTAGAAGTAATCCTGCTCACCGGCCATCCCGCCGTTGAAAATGCTCTACTGGGTGTCAAACTGGGAGCTATCGAATATTTGATAAAGCCGCCTGACGTAGACGACCTTACAAAATTGATTCGCAAAGCTTATAAGCATCGGCAAGAAGAACTAGAAAGAAGCCGCCGGGAAGCAATCAATAACATTCTAAAAAAGCACCCTGAATAAATGCACCTGAAATGAACTGAATTCGCGATTCCCCCGATGAAGAATTCATAGCTCACAATGGAGGTTTTGATGACTGAAATATCCAAGGTCAAAGCGTCCGCGTACGATAAATACATCGATTATAAGCGCTTTTCACTTGCTGTCCTCGCTTTCGTCATTCTACTGTTGGTCCCAATGCCGGCCAGCATTTTGGATGTCGCTGTGGAATACACTATGGGGAAGAGATATGTGCTGGATTTCTACACGCAGGAGCTCTTTCATGTTTCCAGCGATGACGCCGAACAATGGCAAGCCTCAACGGCTCGGGCACTCGAAGGTTGCATGTGCCAAGGAGCTCTCAGCAAGAAAATGATCCTTAAACGTAGCCGGAAACAACTGGCATCCATGGGCGTTGAGATGTCCGATAAACTCTACGACCGCTATCGCACCTACGTTGAGGGTTTGGATGAGGCCTCTCTCAACGATCTGATGCAGCGCTCCCGGTTATTACGTAATGAGGATCTTTCCTATTCGATGCTCAGCAAAATACAACAGGTGGAAGTTGATCGGGCCGCGACTCAAATTCGTGTTTGCGTGGCCATGGTGGCTTTTGTCGTGATCTGTTTTATCACCGAGGCGATGCCACTGCCGGGGGTAGCGTTCTGCATTGGTTTAATCTTGGTCTTTTCGGGGATCGTATCCCGGCGAGAGGTCGCTTCGCTTTTCTGGTCGGATGCCTGCTGGTTCATTATGGGCAGCCTGATGTTCGCTGCCGCTTTCGTTAAGACGGGGGTAGACAAACGAATTACTTTGCTCATCTTCCGGTCACTTGCCAAACCCAGCGTGGCGTTTATCACACTGGTATTAATCGTGGTCATCGCTCCTTGTGCATCCTTCATTTCCGACCATGCGCTGGCGGCCATATTTCTTCCCATCGCCATGATATTGTATAATAACAGCCTAAGCGAGGAGAATAGGTCAGATCCCGAGCTGGCGAAAATGCTGATGATCACGATTGCTATGGCCTGCAATATCGGGGGCTTTGGTTCGCCGTCCGGCGGAGCCCGAAACGTCATTATGATGACCTATATGGAGGATATGTTCGGTATTACGATGGGCTACGGGCAATGGATCGTCTACGGCTTGCCTTTTGTATTAATCATGATACCGATCCTCTGGATTGTGGTCAACTGGCGGTTCAAACCGAAAATCAGAGACCTGCGCCCCGCGCTCACCACCCTGAAGGAGGACATTAATCGTATGGGCGGCTGGGACCGCAAGCAGGTCATGGCCGTCGTGATCTTTCTAGTCATGCTTTTCGGCTGGATTACGGAAAAGAACCTACTACTCAACATATTCGGGATCCGGCTGGGCATCGGAGTTATCGCCGTGGCGGGCGCGATAGCTTACCTCCTGGCTGGTGTGGTTAACTGGCGCGATTATCAGGAGAAGGTTGATTGGGGAGTGGTCTGGCTCTATGCTGGAGCAATCATCTTCGGGCGGATACTCGATGAGACTGGAACCGCCTATTGGATGGCACGTTCCATCGTTGACGGTCTGGCCAGCATCGGGCTGGATTCAGGCATGGCTCTGCTGGGAGCGGGCAGCGCTGTTACGGCTGGTCTGACCAATCTGATGGCCGATGGTCCGGCCGCCGCTTCGGTGGGGCCGATTACCCTGAACATGGCAGCGGTTTCCAACCCTGGAACGACTCTGGTTCCCTTCATGGGATTGGCTACGGCCTGCGCGTCTTCATTCGCTTACCTGCTGGTCATCGGCACGCCCCCCAATGCGATTGTTTATTCCAGCGGTTACCTGGAAGCGAAGGATTTCCTCAGGGTTGGGGTTATAATGTTTGTAATCGCTTTTGTAGTGTTGCTACTTTTGAGTATGTTTTATTGGCCGCTGATAGGATACACCGGATTACCCTCCGCGTAAACAATCACAGGAAAGGGAAAGGGACATGGAAAAGAAATCCACATCCACTAAACTGCTTCTGGTGGACGACGAAGAGGATTTCCGCCGTGCGACGAACAAGGCACTTTCGAAGAGGGGTTTTCATATTGTAGAGGCCGCTACTGGTGAAGAAGCCCTTGAGATTATTTCCAAAGAGCGGCCTGAAGTTGTCCTGCTCGACTTAAAAATGCCGGGTTTAAGCGGCATTGAGACGTTACAGAAGATTCGCAAAATCGAGAAGTCCCTGCCGGTCGTCATTCTCACAGGGCATGGTAGTTTCCACGATGCTCTGGCGGGAATCAACCTGGAAATCGTGGATTTCTTACAAAAGCCAGTGGACATCGAACTGTTGGAGGCACGGATCCGGAAGTTCCTCATTCAGAAGCAGGACCAACCACTGCGCGAACGCAGCATCGTCGAGCTGATGGTATCGCCCTCGATTTATCCCCGGCTTTACATGGATCAACCGGTCACCGATGCCGTTGAGAAACTGCAACGCGCCTTTTTCCGAGAGGGATCCGAGGAAATACAACCTCCTCAAATCCGCTCGGCATTGGTCTACGACCGCAACGACAATTTCATCGGCTTGATAAGATTCCCAGATCTACTGAAGTTGGTATTACCTCCATTTCTCGAAGAATCACCATACAGCTCCTACTTTACGGGGATGTTTTTAGCTCAATGCAAAATGATCGGTAAAAGAAACATACTTGAGTTGATGGGAGAGAACGTCTCAGTGGATATCAATGCTCCGCTTATGGAAGCGGTGCACATGATGGTAAAACATAACATAGTTACCCTACCAGTTATGAAAGCCGGCGAGCTCGTCGGAGTAATACGAGAAAAGGATATAATCCTTGAGATCGCCAAAAACCTTGGCACCTTGGAACCGTCGGATTCTTTCGAATAATCAGCGACCGTGGATTACAACTTAGCGGTCAGTACCATGTAGAAGAAGTTTGACATGTCGGCGCCCGGACCCTGCCAGTCTT
>Ga0190347_1000741_pt1 | contig 9927 bp, 5 predicted proteins | sample 48721356_MG_FD_161652 | JGI IMG/M metagenome (GOLD analysis project Ga0190347, IMG submission 161652) | Hydrothermal vent microbial mat bacterial communities from Southern Trench, Guaymas Basin, Mexico - 4872-13-5-6_MG | ecosystem: Environmental > Aquatic > Marine > Hydrothermal vents > Microbial...
ATCTTGATATATTGAAAGATAAGAATGTTGAAGTTATTACTCCGAAAAATAATGAAGAAGGTTATTAAGTTTAGTTTAATTCATTTTTGTTTTATATATTTCATTTTCTCTTTATAGACTGATTAAGAAAATTATGAAATTATTCCTCTATCAAGAAAGAGTGCTTACATCCTTTTCATATCTTGATAAATCCTCTGGTTTTACATAAATATTTTAGAGAAGGTATTTTTATCTTATTCTTTTGGTGTTAATGTAGCCTCTACTGGCAGTTGAGTACTTGCGTTAATCACCATTTTTACTTTAAATCCAAGAGCTACAAAGTTTTTGGTAATTAATTTTATATTAGTTTTATCTTTGGAAGATTTTTGTTTTTTATTAAACTTACACCTGCTGCCACTGCAATTGCAACGTTTCTTCTTGTTATTATTAGAAAGTATTATTATATGAACTATATTGCTACTTATATTTATTTTATTTATTGTAGCGGCAACTACTGTTTGGGCTATTAAACGGTGTAAAACTTTGTAATAAATATCTTTCCCCATTCTTTTTCTGAAGCAGGAAAAAGTAGAATGAGCGGGGGTTTTAAGAAAGTTATCAAAACCGCAAAGGACACAAAAACGCGAGTCAAATTGTAAGCTCTCAGCCAATCTTCGGTTTGATTTTACTTCACCTAACCAGATTAAAAGTTGGGCTTTAAATAGAGATATCGGATCATAAACTAATTCTCTATCGGTGGTATATTTATCTTTGATTATAGGATAAATAAAGCTATAGTCTATGGATTCGAAAATAATCTTCAGAGGATCATCTTTTTTGATTTTTTGGGAAGCTTCATAAGTAATGAAAGAAAGCTGCCGACCTTTTACCTTTTTCATAAGAATAATTGCACCAAAATTTATTCTAAATGGGGGTAAGTCTGTAAAAGTTGCCAAAAGGTGCCAGGCACCTTTTGGCAACTTTTACAGATAAAATAGATTTTTAATTTAAAACAAAGTTTTTTTCGGCTTTGAAGAATCTTTCGGTAAATTCCCTTTCATCTTTTTCCTTAAAAAGGCAGGGATTTCCAAGTCTTTATCATCTATCAATTGATCTTTAATTTTAAATTTATCTTCTACTTTCAGATTTTCTTTTTCTATATAATTTTCTTTAATTAATTCTTTTTTGTTTGCTGCTTCCTTCTCTTCTTCTTCTTCAATATTTTCTTCGCACTTTGTAGCAATGACAGATACCCTTATTTCGTCCTGCATTTCCTCATCAATAATTGCCCCAAAAACAATATTTGTATCTTGCCCAACTGCTTTAGATATGATATCAACTATTTCGTTTACTTCAAACAAGCTCATATCCAAACCGCCGGTAACATTAATCAATAATGATTTTGCTCCTTTTATGGATACTTCTAATAAGGGACTGGAAATAGCCATTTTTGATGCAGCAGCTGCTTTCTTTTTCCCTTTACCTGTTCCAATGCCTACTAAGGATAGACCAGCGTCTTTTGCTACTGTTCTTACATCAGCTAAATCTAAATTTATTAATCCGGGAATGGTAATCAGGTCCGCAATAGCCTGGACAGATTGACACAATACTCTATCGGTCATTTCAAAGGCATTTTTCATGGAAGTATCTTTAGCAATAATTTTTAGTAAACGGTCATTAGAAATAGTAATTAAAGCATCTACTTCATTTTTTAATTCTTCTATTCCGGCTTCTGCTTGCAATTTTCTCTTTTTACCTTCAAAAGCGAAAGGTTTAGTTACTACCCCTATGGTTAGAATGCCATGTTGTTTTGCTATCTTTGCCGCAACCGAGGCAACTCCGGTTCCCGTTCCTCCTCCCATACCAGCGGTAATAAAAATTATATCTGCATTTTCCATGGCTTTAGAAATTTTATCTTTATCTTCTTCGGCTGCTTTCTTGCCTAATTCTGGATTACCTCCGGTCCCTAAACCATTGGTTAAAGATTTACCAATCTGTATTTTTTGTCCGGCCTGAGATAAGGATAGGGCTTGTAAATCCGTATTTATAGCAATTAGATTAAGATTACTCATGCCTTGTAGAGTCATTTCCCGAATAGCATTATTTCCTCCTCCTCCAATGCCAACTACTTTAATGTTTACAAATTTATCTACATCTTTTTGGGGAGGGCTTATGGGCTTACTGGAAAATTCATCTTCTTCCTTATTCTGAATTTCAACTCTTTCGTTAATTCCCTCTGAAGTGTCCCTAATTAATTCTTCTTTATAATCTATAATTTTACTGAATCCCCGCGCTAATCTCTTCTTTTTCAAAAGATATCACCTCTTGAGCTAATTTATAATAATCAACAGCCCCGTGAGAATTGGGGCTATAATGTAGAGCCGGCATACCCTGGCTACTCGCCTCTACTAAGGTTATATTTTTTCTTATTATCGTTTTAAATAACCTATTACTAAAATATTGTTTTATTTCACCTATAACTTCCTTGGCCAAATTGCTTCTTGTGTCAGCAATGGTAATTAAAATATTTATTTTTAAAGCATGGTTTAAATTCTTCCGCACGATCTCGGTTGTCTCTATAAATTCTTCTATACCTCTAAGAGCAAAATAATGTGGCTGCATAGGGATAATAACTTCATCACAAGCCTTTAAGGCATTTACAGTCAAGATTCCCAAAGAAGGAGGGCAATCAATAAGAATGTAGTCAAAAGGGACTTTACATTCCCTAATGCTCGCACTTAAAAAATCTTCTCTGCCTATTTGGTCAATAAGCTTATACTCTGCACTCGCAAAATCAATATTAGAAGGAGCTAAAAATAAATTATTTTCATTATTTAACTTTAATTTTATAATTACTTCTTCTAATGGCAATTTATTCTTGGAGCGATGAGGTTCTAAAACATTTAATATAGTTTTAGATAAAGTATCCGGTTCAAAACTCAGTCCTAAAGTAGTATGGGCTTGAGGGTCTAAATCGATTAATAACACTTTTCTCCCTAATGATGCTAAGCTTGCTCCTAAATTTATGGTAGTAGTAGTCTTTGCCACTCCGCCTTTTTGATTAGCAATAGATATTATCCGCACGAATCCTTTCTCCCTAAAAGAATAAAAGTGAATCTATTTTTAGCAAAATATTTTGATATAATTATACCATAGTTTTTTAAATATAGAAAAGAATTTATAAAAATAACCAATATTCTATCTTTCTTGTTAGCCCTTTTATGCTTTATTCTATATTATTTTATAAAATCCTTCTTTTCAATAAATTTTTTTTAAAATATTTTTTATCTCGGCAAAATAAGGTTACTTTTTCCTATCTTTTCTTTCTCTCTCTCTTAACTCGATACTATAATTTAATTGTATGCGGATTACCTTTTCCCGTAATTCCTGTTTTAATAGATACTCGCTTAGCAAGGCAAAAAAAGACAGCAAAACAGAGAGGGCACAATTCATTGTGCCCCTACAAAAGAAAAAGTAGGGTCACAGCTTGCTGTGTCTTCTTGCACTAACGACTATTCACTATTCACTAACGAATAATTAATTTGGAATTTATTCTCTGTATTTTTTTTCTTCTTCGCGCGATACTCAATACGCAATACGCAATACAATACAAATAATGATTTGACTTTTTTAAAATTTATATATATACTTGGTATTAATAACTACTATTAATATTAACTAATAGCTATATAATAAAGATTGTGGGGGGGTATTTTTATGAAATTACAAACACTGAATGAAATGCTAAGAAACAGCGTAAATCTTCATGGCAATAGAACTGCTTTTAAAATAAAAAAAGACGGAAAATTTGAGCCGGTCACATACAAAGATTTCTATAATAAAGTAGAAAAATTTGGAACAGGCTTGCTTGCTATCGGTCTAAAAAAATTCGACCATATAGGACTGGTCAGTGATAATCGCTTTGAATGGATTATAGCTGATATGGCAATTATAGGCTTAAGAGCAGCAGATGTCCCCTGTAGCGGAGCCAGCTCGCCTCAAGATATCTACTTTAAACTAAACCATTCAGATGCTAAAGCTGTTATACTGGAAGGAGAAAGGCAATTTTCCAATTTTTATAAAATAGCTAAAGATCTTCCTAAGATAAAAAATATCATCCTCTATGACAAAGTTAAGGTTTTCTCCGAAAAAGAAGATACCCCGGAATGGACTATCCCCATTAACTTTAAAGAAAACAAAGAAATAAGTAAAAAACTTAAATCTGAGATAGGATTATTAATAAAAAATAAAAATAAACATATCTTCTTATCCGCTGAAGTTAAAAAATTCTTAGAAAAATACCTGGAAAAAAATATAGAAAATCTCCTAAAGGAGACTCGCTCTAAAGATACAGCCGATTCCGTTAAAAAGAGTCTTATGAATAGAGCAGTGGTAATAGACGGACAATATAATAAAACTCATTCTCATAAAATTTATTCCTTTGAAAAAATAAATAAAATCGGTGAAGACTTATTAGCCCAGGGAGATGTTTCTTTTTCAGAAGTAGCCAAAAGCAGTCAGCCTGATGACCTGGCAACTATAATCTATACCTCGGGAACTACTTCTGACCCCAAAGGGGTTATGCTTACTAATTCTAATTTTATGCATAACGCCTTAAATGCTCCTATAGCTATTACTATAAATAAAGAGGATAATTTTTTATCAGTTCTTCCCTCCTGGCATGTTTATGAACGATCAGTGGAATATTGTGCTCTATGCGTAGGTGCTTCAACTGCTTATAGCAAACCTTTTAAACAAGTTCTTCTTCCTGACCTGGTTAACGAAAAACCCTCGGTAATGGTCAGTGTCCCCCGTATTTGGGAAAGTTTATATAAAGGAATTTTAGATAATATTAAAAAAGGGAGTAATCTACAACAGCATATCTTTAATTGGGCCATCAAAATAGGAGAAAAATATAAAGAAGCAGAAGGAATTCTCAATGGTACCTGGCCTTTATTTGACCGGCCAGAATATACTCCTGAAGAATTAGCTCAAGCCAGAAGAACGGTTAAAAGATTACGCTGGAAATACCGCTTAGCCGACAAAATAGTCTTTAAAAAAATTAGAGAATTAACCGGGGGAAGATTTAGATTTGCTATAAGCGGAGGAGGAGCACTTAATGAATCTATAGATAAATTTTTTAATGCCATCGGTCTAATTATCACCGAAGGTTACGGATTAACTGAAACCTCTCCAATTCTTGCCGGCAGAACCAAAAAAGATAATATTATGTTTACCGTAGGTCCTCCTATCCCGGAAGTAGAAATAAAGATTGTAGACAAAGATGATTATAATAAAGAATTGCCCAATGGTAAAGTTGGCATTGTGCTGGTTAAAGGCCCTATGGTAATGAAAGGTTATTACAAAAATGAGGAAAAAACCAGGGAAGTTATTAAAGATGGGTGGCTTAATACCGGAGATCTGGGTAAAAAGACTCATAACGGAAAATACCTTAAAATTATGGGCAGAATAAAAGACACCATAGTCTTAAGAGGAGGAGAGAATGTCGAACCTCTTCCTTTGGAAGATAGATTAAAAGAGAGTGAATATATCAATATGGCAATTATAGTCGGCCAGGACAAACCTCGTTTGGGAGCATTGATTATCCCTGATTTTGAAACATTAAAAACATATACAAAAAAAGAAAATATTAAATGTAAAAATATTGATGAGCTAATTAATCATCCTAAGGTTGTCTCTTTATACCAAAAAGAACAAAAAAGACTAATATCCAAAGAACATGGATATAAACCCTACGAAACTGTAATGGGAATAGCTTTACTTCCTCATGAATTTACCGTAGAAGCCGGAGAAATGACTGAAACCTTAAAGGTGAAGAGATTTGAGATACATAATAAATACAAAGAAGAGATAGATAGGATATGTGGATGAATTAATTCACCAATTGACCAATTAGCCAATTCTCCAATTAGGACAAAGACCAAGATAAAGATTAAGAGCAATTGACCGATAAATTAATTGACCAATTCACCGATTCACCAATTCACCAATTAGAGCCACAATTAGAGCCACAAGCTGCGAGATGTACATGGGATACAGTGATGAGTGATAAATAATAAGTAATAAGAAAAGAGTTAACTGGTTAAGAAAATAAAAGAAGAAAAAGAAAAAAAATAAGAACATATTTTATTGGTTAATTGGCTAGAATACAGTAATTATTTAGTTAGCTAATTTTTATTTTACCTTTAAATTAATTATATTACAAAAAAATCACAATCAATTTATAAATTATAAAAATCAAATATTTAAATTAAAATTAGGGGGATAAAATTATGTCTATGCAAACTCTACACGAAATGTTAAGAAATAGTGTCAATCTATACGGTGATAGAACTGCCTTTAAAGTAAAAAAAGGCGGAAAATTTGAACCAATCACTTACAAAGAATTCTATGATAAAGTGGAAAAATTTGGAACAGGACTGCTTGCCATCGGAATAAATAAATTCGATCATATAGGTCTGATAAGTGAAAACCGTTTTGAATGGATTATCTCCGATTTGGCAATTATCGGTTTACGTGCTGTTGATGTCCCCTGCAGCGGAGCCAGCTCACCCCACGATATCCACTTTAAACTTAAACATTCAGATTCGACAGCTGCTATCCTGGAAGAAGAAAAACAGTTTGCAGAATTTTATAGTATGGTTCATGACCTCCTTAAGATAAAAAATATTATCTTAATAGATAAAATTAAACTGTTTTCAGATGAAGAAGATGCTCCGGAATGGGCTACTCCGATTCAATTTAAAGTGGAAGAAAAAATAAGCAAAAAATTTCTGGCTGCCATCCATTATATGGTAAGAAATCAACGCAAAGTGTTTTTCCTATCAGATAAAGCTAAAACTTTTTTAAAAAAATATTTAGAGGATAATATTGATGAGATTATTAAATTTACAAAATCTAAAGATAGTGCCGATTTCATCCAAAACAGCTTATTAAAAAGAACTATAGTTATAGAAAAAAATTATAACGAAATACATTCTCCGGCAATCTTTTCTTTTGATGAAATAAATGGGCTTGGTGAAAAATTATTAGCTAAAGGAGATACCAGATTTTCAGAAATATCTAAAACTGCTCTACCCGAGGATCTGGTCACTATAATTTACACTTCCGGAACTACCGCTGACCCTAAAGGGGTTATGCTTACCAATTCTAACTTTATGCATAATGTAAGAGTTACCCCTCCAACACAAGAACTGAACGAAAAGGACAGGTGGTTATCAGTTCTACCTTCCTGGCATATCTTTGAACGAACTGCAGAATATCTCTCCCTAAGTACAGGAGCTTCAACTGCCTACAGTAAACCCTTTAAACAAGTTCTCCTCCCAGATCTTAAAGATGAGAAACCTACTGTCATATGTAGTGTCCCTCGAGTCTGGGAAAGTGTGTATAAGGGAATTATGGATAATGTTAAAAAAGGAAGTTCTCTTCAAAAAACTATTTTTAATTGGGCTATTAATCTCGGGAGAAAATATAAAAACGCAGAAGGGATTTTGAATAATACTATACCCTTATTTGACCGCTCTGAATATACCCTCGAAGAATTAGCTCAGGCCCAAAGAACAATTAAAAGATTGGGTTGGAAATATAGACTTGCTGATAAGTTAGTTTTCAAAAAGATTAGAGAATTAACCGGAGGAGAATTAAGATTTGCTATCAGCGGGGGAGGAGCCCTTTTAGAGGCTATAGATATATTTTTTAATATAGTCGGAATTATAGTCTGTGAAGGATATGGGCTAACCGAAACCTCTCCGGTCCTAACGGCAAGAAATCCCAAAGATATGATCATGTTTACCGTAGGGCCTCCCCTTCCGGAAGTAGAAATAAAGATTGTAGATAAAGATGATTATGATGAAGAATTGCCTAATGGTAAAATGGGTATTGTGCTGGTTAAAGGTCCTATGGTAATGAAGGGATACTATAAGAATGAAGAAAAGACTAAAGAAGTTATTAAAGATGGTTGGTTTAACACCGGAGATTTAGGCAAAAAGACTTATAACGGAAAATATATCCAATTAGTAGGTAGAATAAAAGATACCATAGTCTTAAGAGGAGGAGAGAATGTCGAACCTCTTCCTTTGGAAGATAGATTAAAAGAGAGTGAATATATCAATATGGCAATTATAGTCGGCCAGGACAAACCTCGTCTGGGAGCATTAATTGTCCCTAATTTTGATACTTTAACAGAATATGCGGAAAGAGAAAACATTAAATATGAAAACACTGAAGAATTAATAAAGAAGCCCGAAATAATCGCTTTATACCAAAAAGAACAAAAAAGATTAATCTCCAAAGAACACGGATTTAAACCCTACGAAACAGTAATGGGAGTAGGTTTGCTTCCTCATGAGTTTACCGTAGAAGCCGGAGAAATGACCGAAACCTTAAAAATGAAGAGATTTGAAATACAGAAGAAATATAAAGAAGAGATTGATAGGATTTGTGGATAAAATTAGTCGTTAGTGAATAGTGAATAGTCGTTAGTATTAAATGCAAGTTACAAGATGCGGGGTGCAAGTGATTACAATTTACCAATTACCACCAATTTGCCAATTAAATTCCCTTAGCCAGTTGACCGGTTTACCAGTCTGCCAGTTAAATCAGTCGATAGTGAATATAACCTAGCGTGGAGCGTACAGCGTTTATCGTATAGGTGCGGATAATAAGTGTAAGGAAAATACAAAATATTTTTTGAATAATTTATGATTTTAATAAGACAAGGGAGCGGATTCACCCGCCCCCTTGTCTTATTTTTAATTCTTCTAACGGGTTCGATGAATCGAACCCCTACATTTGCACCTTGTATCTTCTCGCTCATTACCCATTACTTATTACTCATCACTGTATCCCTAGACTCGATACTGATTTATTCTTTAGGAATTGTCAACCTCTGATAAGGATAGATTATGTTAGGATTTTTTATTTTATTCGTATTTGCTTCAAAAATTCTTATCCATTTCTCACCTGTATTGTAAAATCTTTCAGCAATCTTCCAGAGTGAATCTCCCTTCTTTACCTCATAATAGTCCGGTATGCTCTTTTTTATAGCCTCGACTAATTTAGCCTCTATTATTTTTTTACCTTCTTTTAATAAAGCTAATCTTTCAGCATATTCTGCCTCTTTTTCTTTCTCCTCTTGAGCCATCTTCTCTTGTATTTCCTTAACCAGATTTTCATATCCTTTTATATTTTCGAATAATTCTGCAATTGTTTTATCTTTGTCGGAAATAACTTTTTCTAAATCTTCTTTTTGTTGTTTAAAGAGCGCGATAGTGCTTTCTCTTTCCAAAAGAAGATCTTTAGAAGCTTTTAATTGGGTTTCAAGTTTGCTTTTCTCTTCCGTTAATAAGGATAATTTATTAGAATATTCTGTCTCTTTTTCTATTTGCTTTTCTTTTTCTTTGGCCGCTTGTTCGCTTATTTCCTTAATCCGATTTTCGTATCCTTTAATACTTTCTGATAGCTCTGCAATTGTTTTATCTTTTTCCACAATATTTTTCTCTGATTCTTCATTTTGCTGCTTGATAAGCACAATAGCGTCTTCTTTTTCTGTTAGAAGATCCTGGTAAATTTTAAGTTGATTCTCCAGTTTGTTTTTCTCTTCCGTTAATACGGATAGTTTTGCAACATAATCTTTTTCTTCTTCAATTTCTTGTTGAACTAACTTGTCTTTCAGTTCGTTAATTTGATTATTGCAATCCTCTAATTTACTAACAAGCTCCTCTTTCTCCCGTTCTTTAATCTGTAAGGTTCCTTCCTGTTCAATTAATAAAGCTTCAAGTTGTCCTTTTTCCTTCATTAATTCAGATATTTTTGTAGCATACTCCTTCTCTAAATCTTTTTCTCCTTCGGCTAAATTTGCTTTTAGTTCTTCAATCTGTTTTTCCTTTTCTTGTATATTTTCTTTCAGTTCTAAAATAAGTTCGTCCT
>Ga0190347_1000743_pt1 | contig 9927 bp, 9 predicted proteins | sample 48721356_MG_FD_161652 | JGI IMG/M metagenome (GOLD analysis project Ga0190347, IMG submission 161652) | Hydrothermal vent microbial mat bacterial communities from Southern Trench, Guaymas Basin, Mexico - 4872-13-5-6_MG | ecosystem: Environmental > Aquatic > Marine > Hydrothermal vents > Microbial...
GGGGAAAAGGCGGTGTACGTCGCACTTCCCCTAAGGGTTTTAGAGAAGTTTTTAAAATATTTACAGGCGGAGAAAATGTTAAATGTTAAGGTCAGAAATTAAGGTTAAGGTCAGAAAATGAGCAGGCTAAAAGAAGTTTTAGAGAGGATTGGACCGCTTGACCGGGCGGCGATGGAGTCCGCACGGGCACGACAGGCGACGCTCACAAAGCCGCAAGGCAGTTTAGGCGTTCTTGAAGACCTCTCGGTGCGGGTTGCGGGAATTACCGGGAACCCGGCGCCCGAGGTGAAGGAGAAGTTGATTGTAACGGTGGCAGGCGACCACGGGGTTGTAGAGGAGGGCGTGAGTGCGTTTCCGAGCGAAGTGACGCTGCAAATGCTCTACAATTTCTTGAACGGCGGCGCTGCGATAAATGTCCTCGCAAGGCATGTCGGTGCGAGGGTGGTTGTCGTGGATTTGGGCGTGGCAGCAGAGGTGGCTGCGAACGCAGCGGCGGACGCAGAGAACTTCGTTGACAAGAAGGTCGGCTACGGAACCGCGAATATTTCAAAGGGACCCGCAATGACCTACGAAGACGCCGTGCGGTCTGTAGAAGCTGGAATAGAAGTCTTGGAGCGCGAGTTAGAGAACGCGGGACAGAGACGCGGTGTTGGAACAGGCGTTGACATCGTTGGCGTCGGCGATATGGGAATTGGAAACACGACGCCGAGCAGTGCGGTTGTCGCGTTCGTGACCGGCGAGCCTGTTGAGAAGGTAACCGGGCGAGGCACGGGCTTGGACGACGAGGGGTTCGCAGCGAAGATAAAAACGATAAAAAAGGCGTTAGCGGTGAACAAGCCGACGAGGGGCGACGGAATTGACATTCTCGCGAAGCTCGGCGGGTTCGAGATCGGCGGAATGGCAGGCGTAATGCTCGCAGGTGCGGCTCACCGAATTCCTGTCGTCGTGGACGGGTTTATTTCCGGCACCGCTGCACTTCTCGCTTACGAACTCTGCCCCCCTGTGCGGGACTACCTCGTCGCCTCGCACCTCTCGGTCGAGAACGGGCACCGTGCAATTTTAGAACACCTCGGACTCGAACCCCTGCTTGACCTTAATTTGCGACTCGGCGAAGGCACGGGTGCGACACTCGGAATAAGCGTCGTCGAGGCTGCTTGCAAGATTCTGCGTGAAATGGCGACTTTTGCAGAGGCGGGCGTCTCGGAGTCAGAGAAGGTTAGAGGAGATCTCGGAGTCAGAGAAGGTTAGATGAGAAATGGCGGACAAAAATAAGCTTGACGAACTGATAAAAGAAATGGAGGGGGCGGTTCTCGAAGAGGCGAAGGAAATCTACACTGAAAGGACGCTCGAGGAGGCGTACAACCCGAAGAACGTTGGCGAGTTGGAAAATCCAAGCGGCACCGCCAGAATAACAGGTCCCTGCGGCGACACTTTCCAAATTCATCTTAAAGTTGAAGGAGAAGGAGAAGCAGGCGAAGCCAAAGGCGAGAAAATCCTGGACTGCAAATTCCTAACAGACGGCTGCGGTGCCTCGATCGCGTGTGGCAGCGTGGTTACCGAGTTGGCGAAGGGGAAGACAGTGGCGGAGGCGTCAAGACTCACTGCCGAGGAGATTTTAGCGGTCTTGGGCGGGCTGCCAGAAGAGCACCTCCACTGCTCTACGCTCGCTACCGAGACGCTGAAGGCTGCGATTCAGGACTACCGAAACCAAACTCGGATTCACACTCGCGCTCGCACTCGCGCCCTCCGCAGCCAGTCAATGTCCGGCTGATACAAATCTCGGATGTCAGTCAGTCCGAGCTGAATCATTGCGAGCCGCCCGACGCCGAGCCCCCACGCCAAAACAGGGTGTTTCACCCCCAGCGGTCTCGTTACCTCCTCCCTGAAAATGCCCGCACCGCCCAACTCCAGCCAGCTCCGCCCTGCCACGAAGACCTCCACTTCGACGGAGGGCTCGGTGTAGGGGAAGTAGCCGGGTCGGAATCTGACTTCGGGAAAGCCCATTTTCTTGTAAAACGCTGAGAGGCAGCCCAGCAGGTTGCAGAAGGTCACGCCCTCGTCCAAAACAATTCCTTCCAACTGGTCGAACTCGGGAATGTGCGTTGCGTCAATCGTCTCGCGGCGGTAAACGCGGTCAATGCAAAAGACTTTAACCGGCGGCTCTGGGTGGTCGGCAAGATATTTTAAAGTAACCGCCGTAGTGTGCGTCCTCAAGAGCAGCTCCTCTCCTAACTCCCTCCGCCACGCACCGCCCCAACCCGCGGAATTCAGCGAACCGCCGTGCTCGTGCATTTCTTTTACATTTTTTACTAACTCCTCTGGGGCGTCGGTCGGCTGCCTCGCTCCCAAGTAAAAAGTGTCCTGCATCTCGCGTGCGGGGTGGTCTTGCGGCACGAAGAGGGCGTCGAAGTTCCAGAACGCGGACTGAACGATTTCGCCTTTTATTTCCGCGAAACCCATCTCGGTGAAGATTCGCCGCATCCTGTCCAAAATCCGCTGGTAAGGGTGCACCTTCGCAGGAAAAACCTCTTTTGACGGTAGATTTACGTCGTAGCGCTTGAACCTCACGGTTCGCCACGAGCCTGTTCTCAGGTGCTCGGGTGTGAGCTGTGCGACCTCTTCCTCAACCTCCTCCGCTGAAATGCCTTGCGACAGAACTTCTCTTCCTGCCTCTGTAGCCACTACTTTTCTCTCCACGCGTGAGTAAGTCTCCAGCAAGTTCCGCGAGACCAACTCCCGCTCTTCAGCCGAGACCACCCTCTCTGCCTCTCCTCTCTCTCCTCCCTCTTCTCTCTCTCCGCCTTTAGCCACAATTTCCAGCAGTTCCTCGTCCGCACCTAAAGGCAACCCCTCCAAGACCTCGGTCGGCACCAAGAACCTCGCTGCACCCCGCTTTTCAAACCTTGCCCACCTCTTCTTCAGCAGCCAAATTATCGCAATTTTCGCCTCCTGCTCGCCGAACGCGGCTTTGAGCTCTTCAACAGTTGCACCCTTCTTTGCTCTCAAGAACTCCAGCGCTCTCCGCTCAGGCAGCCCTTTCTCCGCGTACTCCCTCCCCTCCGCGGTTAAACGACAAAACTCCTTCTTCTCCTCCTGCACCTCGCAAAGCCTCTTCTGAGCGAGCAAAAACGCGGTCTGCATCACCGCGTCCTCGTTCACGCCTGTCTTCTCGGAGAGACTCCTTTGGTCGCAGACCTCCCCCTCGCCAAGAGCCAGCAGAACTCTCTTCTCGCTCGCAGTCAATTCTTCTTTCATTTTCTCCCTTCCCTTCTCGCCTCCAGCCTCGTAGCGTGGTCTAACGCAATTCCCAAGGCTTTAAAAATCGCCTCTACTTTGTGGTGCTCGTTCTCGCCCTTTGCAGAGAGGTGGAGGGTGAAGTTTGCGTGAGTTGCGAAGGAGTGGAAGAAATGAGGAATGTCTTCGGTGCAAAAATCTTCTACTCGCTCTCTACCAAACTCCGCCTCGAAGACGGAGTAGCTTCGCCCTTCTCCGCCGATGCCACCAATGTCCACTGCGCACCTTGCGAGCGACTCGTCCATCGGCACGGCGGCAGAGCCAAACCGCACACTCCTCTCTCGTCCACTCTCTCCAGATCCAGCACTCTGACCTCCAAGTGCTTTTTTAAACGCCTTGCCCAGCACGATCGCAGTGTCTTCAACGATGTGGTGGCTCAAGTCCCCCTCTGCCCGCACGACCAAGTCAAAAAAACCGTGCCTCGAAAATGCAGCGAGCATGTGGTCAAGGAATTTTATCGTCGTGCTTACCTCGTGCCTTCCAACGCCGTCAAGGTTCAATTCCACCTCAACCTCCGTCTCCTCGGTCTTCCGTTTTACGCCCGCTGTTCTCATTTTTTTCGCCGCCACCCACCCCGAGTTCTCTTCTACGCCTGCTTTTTCCCTATTCCTCTTCCTCTCTCTTTAATTTCACCACTTTAAAGCCTGGTACAGGTGCGTCTCCCAACACCTCCAAAATCGTGCACCTCTCACCCTTTTTTAGACCCAACGGGTTGCACAATTCAAATAACTCGTACTCCCCTTCTTCTCCTCCTCCTTCCCCCTCTCCTCCTCCTTCCCCCTCTCCTCCTCTCTCTCCTTCCGCCTTTCCCTCCCTCTCTCCTTCTTCCGCTTTACCGCTGCTGCCACGCAGAGCAGTCGGCTCAAAAATAATCTTGGAACCCTTCAAAGCACGCTTCGCCTCTACCAACGCTTTTACCGCCGGCTCCCTCACCTCCACAACTCGCACACCGTCCTCGTGAACCTCGCAGTCGTGCTTTATTTCTTCTCTCACCTTCTCAACCAAGTACCTCCTGCCAACCTCAAGGTTCGTGCAAGAGTTTTTCAACTTACACTGCCTGCACTTCTCAGCAGCCCCTAAAAACACGAACTCCTCGCCCACCTTCGCTAACTTGCTGCCAACTAAGGTCACGATTTTTTCGTCTTCGTCTTTCTCTTTTCCTTTCTCTTTTTTTCCCTTCTCAGCTTTCGCGTCCCCTCTTAGCCTGTTCCACAGTCCGTGCATTTTATTTTAGTTTAGAACTCTCTTCTTTCTATTTATTTGTTAATTGTTTGTTAGTCAAGTAGTTGGTCAGTCAATTACGCCCGTAGCCACTGCGAGCCGTTCTGCAGCCTCAGAAGTGAGCCCTGAGTCGCCCAAGATTGTGTAGCGGGCAGGGTTAATTTTGTGTGCCAAGGTCAGTGCCGCGATTACAAACTCGTCTTTCACGCCCAGCTCTTTTGCAGTCGTCGGCGCACCGATTTCTTTCAGCGTCTCTCGGATTCGTCGCCAGTTCTCGCCGTACAGGTAAGACATCATTATTGTGCCGACGCCACACTGCTCGCCGTGCAGAGCACGCGCAGCCGAGTTCTCCACAAGTCGGTCAAGGGCGTGGCTGAATTTGTGCTCGGAGCCGGAGGCGGGGGCGGAGGTGCCGGCAATGCTAATTGCGACACCGCTGGAGACCAACGCCTTTAGCACTGTCCAGGCGGACTGCTCGTCTTTTACGCTGATTTCCTTGACTCTCTCAATTACCATTTCAGCAGTCTTTTCAGAGAGAGCCGCGGCGGAACTGCTGAACTCCGCGTTCCTCAGGCGTCGTGCAAGCTGCCAGTCCCGCACCGCGGTGTAATTTGCGAGCAGGTCGCCGCAGCCGGCAGCGGTAAAGCGGAAGGGCGCCGAAGAAATTATCTCGGTGTCTGCGACGACTGCGAGCGGTGCGTCTGCCTGCACTGAGAAGGAAGTGCCTCCGTCCTCACCCTCGCCTTCACCCTTGCCCTTGCCTTTTACCGAGGCTCTTGGCGAGGCGATTCCGTCGTGCGAGGCAATTGTAGGCACAGAGACGAAAGGAACGCCGAGCTCAAACGAGGCTATTTTCGCGGTGTCAATTACGCTGCCCCCTCCCACGCCGAGCAGGAACTTCGCTCTGGCTTTGGCTCCGACTCTGGCTCCTGTCTCTTTCACTTGCTCTACGACCCTTTCTACGCTCTCTCTGCTTATTCCCGGCACCTCCACCAACTTGACTTCGTAACCCGCGTCGGACAAAATCTCAACCACCCGCTCGCCTGCTACTTTTCTCGTGTAGTGTGACCCTGTAACGACAACCGCCTCCTTCTCCACACCCAAGTGCCTGCAGACCGTGCTAATTTCGTCAAGGACGCCGTGCCCAACTAAGACCTCTCGAGGCAGTTGCGTCCATTTCACCTTCTTAAATCTTTGCATTTCTATTTGAAAATTACGACACCGCCGTACCCGACGACGTTGGATTTGTCGCCAGTAGCGTCCCCGCTCGTTGCGTATTTTACAAGTTCGCCTGTAGTTGCGCCGAGTTTCTTCGCTGCGTGCAGCATTGCCGCGATCGGACCAACGCCGCACGCCGTCACATTTCGCTCGTACACCCTCTTGTAGAACTTCGGGACGTCCAACTCGGTCACCGCCTCAATCACATATTTGTCCTTCTCCCTCGCTACTCGGTCGGGTTCGTAATGCGTGAAATCCGAAGACGCAACCACAACTATTTTTTTGTTTTCGCCAAATTCAGCAACCGTCTCCGCCAAGTCTTCCCCGACCTCTCTCACCGTCTCCTCGTCGCTTAAGCCAACGCAGACAGGAACAAACTGGAATTTCTTGCCGAACAGGAACTGCAGAAACGGAAGTTGTACTTCTACAGAATGCTCGTACTTGTGCGCGGTCTCGTCCAAATCAATAATTCGCTTCGGCAGTGCGTCCACAAAGGCTCTGTCCACCTCGACTTCGCCCAACGGCGTTACCCAAGTCTCGGTCGAGACTGCGACAGGTGAGCCCAAGCCGTGGTGGTTAGGACCAAGAATGACGAAAGTGTAGGTCGTCTCAGTCTCTGTGTTTGGCAGTTTGGCGTAGACCGCTGCCGCTACGCTGCCTGAGTAAAAATACCCCGCGTGCGGGACTACTGCTCCGAGAACGCCCGCTCTCTCTCTTTTTACTTCTCTTTCTTTCTCCGCCCTTACTACACCTGCAAAGCATTCTTTCAGCTGCGCCTCCAGCCTGCCCTTCTCCGCTTCGTAAAAACCCCCTGCTACCGCCGGTCTTCTCATTCGTATATTTCCGCCTCAAAATCCTCCACGCTGTAACCGAACACGAACTCCTCCTCTTCTCCTTCTCGGCGGTGCCGCTCTCTCAACACCTCCCGAGCAAGCAGCCAGTAGACGGTGGCAAGTGCTTTTCTGCCGTGGTTGTTCGTAGGAATGACGAAGTCCACGTTGGCGGTTGAGTTGTTGGTGTCGCAGAGAGCCAGGATTGGAATGCCCGTGCTCACGCCCTCGAGCAACGCTTGCGCATCCGTCATCGGGTCGGTCACGACCAAAATCGCAGGCTCACGGAAATATTCCGAGCCGGGGTTTGTTAAAGTGCCGGGGATAAATCGCTCGACTATTGACGCTGCTCCCGTCGCCTCGGCGAACCTGCTCACGGGGTGGTGTCCGTACTCCCGCGCCGAGACGACCAAGACCGAAGAAGGCTCATAATTCGCCAAGAACCTTGCAGCAATCAACAGCCTTGCATCAATTTTTTCTACATCCAGCAAATACAGCCCGTCCGGTCTTGTTTGGTAAATAAATCGCTTCATATCGCCGGTTTTTTGCTGCGTTCCGATGTGGACGCCGTTTAAGAAGTAAGTCTCACTCGGCAGTAGCACCGTCTTTTCGGTTCCTGCTCTTGCTCCTACTCCTCTTTCTCCCCCTACTCCTCTTTCTTTCTTTTCTGCTCTTTCTCTCTCCTCTCCACCTTCGTCCTCCTTCTCCCTCTCCTCTCCACCTTCGTCCTCCTTCTCCCTCTCCTCTCCTTCCTCTTCTGCCATCATTTCTTTATCTTCGTTCATTTTTCAATTTTTCAATATAAAATATATTTCATTGCGTCTTCTATTCTTGAGACTTCTTTCACATTTAAATCACTAATGTTTAGTTTCTGCCCACGAGGCACCAGAAACAACACACAGCCATTATTTCTTGCACACCGCGCTTTCTCTTTCACCTCGAGTACCTTACTTATTGAATGGTCGTTTTTAACGCAGCCCGTTATCAAAACACTTTTATTGAGTGAACACTTTTATTGAGTGCACGCTCTTGTATTAAGGAGACAAGTGCGAGACAGATTGCTGCCCCCCCGCTTCCGCCCTCTATTTGCGTTTTCCCTGATTCATTGACCTCGAATGAAATTATAATGTTTTTATCAGATAAATTAGTTTGGGTAATATTTTGTGCAACTTTAACGGCTTTGCAGGTGGAAATCTGCGCAGATTCGTCAAGATATGTTTTTTTCATATCAAGCAGAATGCGACCCTCTCCGCTTACCATCTTTAGTTTTAGCATTAAAATAACACCCTCTCCTTCGTCATTGACTCCTAAAACAGGATATTCCCGGTTCTGTCTTTCTGATTCTCGTTGTTGTTTTAGCTCGTCTAAGGCTTTTTCTTGGACTTTTTGATTTTTTACCTCTTGATAAAGAGCGAGAGAAGAAATGAGAGAAGAGATTATGGTGAAAACCAAGAATACTGAAAGTAGGGCAAAGAGTAGCCGTTTAACATATTTCATCGTTTGTATACTTTAAACCTGTCGCACTATTTAAAATGAGAGGTAAAGAGGGGAAAGAAAAGAGAGAGCACCACCGAGAAATAGAGAATTTGAGGCAGCAGATTCGCCATCACAATTACAGATATTATGTTTTGGACGAGCCTGAGATTTCGGACGCCGAGTACGACAGGCTGTTCAAGGAGTTGGAGGAGCTTGAAAGAAGGCATCCGGAGTTGGTGACCCCGGATTCGCCAACGCAGCGTGTAGGAGCGAAACCACTGGAGGCGTTCGGCACCTACGAGCACAGCCTTCCGCTGCTGAGCTTGAAGAGCGTTTCTGAAGAGAGCGAGGTGCGGGGTTTTGACGAGCGGGTGAGAAAGACTCTTGGAGTTGGAGCAGCTGGGAAGGAAGAGGAGAAGGTAGAATATGTAGTGGAGCCGAAAATAGACGGGTTGGCGGTGGAACTTGTGTACGAGGACGGCGTGCTCGCAGTTGGAAGCACGCGAGGAGACGGGCGGGTCGGAGAAGAAATAACGCAGAATTTGAGGACAGTAAAGACGGTACCGCTGCGTATTTTTTCGGGTTCTGCCTGTGCTCCTTTACGGCTGTTGGAAGTGCGGGGCGAGGTTTTTATGCCTGTTAGCGAGTTCAAAGCCCTGAACAAAGAATTGGGGCGGAGGGGTAGGAAAATGTTTGCGAACCCGAGGAACGCGGCTGCGGGTTCGGTGAGGCAGCTCGACCCGCGGGTTACCGCCTCTCGCCCGCTCGATTTCTTTGCCTACGGGGTTGGCAGAGTTGAAAGGGGTGAAGGAAAGGAGGGAGGTAAGGGAGAGGAAGGAGGTGAAGGAAAGGAATTTTCAACGCAGTGGGAGGTGCTGAACTTTTTGCGGGCGGCTGGTTTTAAAGTGAGCCCGTTGGCGAGGCGGTTTGGGAATATTGAGGAGGTGGTTAAGTACTACGAGGAAGTGCGGCAGGCGAGGGAGGAGTTGGACTATGAAATTGACGGAATCGTAGTGAAGGTGGACAGCTTGGAGCAGCAGAGCCGGCTGGGTACGATTTCGAGGAGCCCGAGGTGGGCGGTTGCATTCAAGTTCCCGCCGAGAGAGGAGTTCACGAGGGTGCGGGAGATTGTAGTGCAGGTGGGTCGGACGGGAGTGCTGACGCCGGTGGCGGTCTTGGAGCCGGTGCAAATCGGCGGCGTGACCGTGAGCAGGGCGACGCTGCACAACGAGGACGCGTTGCGGAAGAAGGACGTTCGGGTTGGCGACACCGTGGTTGTGCAGCGGGCTGGCGATGTTATTCCGGAGGTGGTGGGCGTAGTAAAATCTAGGCGGACAGGAGCGGAGCGGGAATTCAAAATGCCCGACAGGTGTCCTGTCTGCGGGGCGGCGGTGGTGAAAGAGAGGGGGAGGGGGAAGGGACGGGAGGGACCGGTTAGGGGGAAGGGACGGGAGGGACCGGTTGTGAGGTGCGTTGGCGTCTCGTGCGTTGCACAACTGAGGGAGAGGCTAAAGCATTTCGCCTCGCTTCGGGCACTGAACATCGAGGGGCTGGGCGAGAAGGTGGTTGAGCAGTTGGTCGGGCGGGGGCTGGTCTCGGACGCTGCGGACCTCTTCTTTTTGACGAAGCAGGACCTCTTGGGCTTGGAGCGGCTGGGCGAGAAATCGGCAGAGAACCTGCTGAACGCCCTCGAGAAGAGCAAGCAGACGACCCTCGCACGCCTGATTTACGCACTTGGAATAAGGCACGTGGGGGAGCAGACGGCGTCGCTGCTTGCCGAGCGTTTTGGAGATTTGGAGGCGTTGCGGAGTGCGAGTTACGAAGATTTGGTGGAGGTGGCGGGGGTGGGACCGGAGGTGGCGAAGAGCGTCCTTCTCTTCTTCAGGCA
>Ga0190347_1000748_pt1 | contig 9856 bp, 5 predicted proteins | sample 48721356_MG_FD_161652 | JGI IMG/M metagenome (GOLD analysis project Ga0190347, IMG submission 161652) | Hydrothermal vent microbial mat bacterial communities from Southern Trench, Guaymas Basin, Mexico - 4872-13-5-6_MG | ecosystem: Environmental > Aquatic > Marine > Hydrothermal vents > Microbial...
AAAAATAATAAATTGCCAAACGATTTTCTTAAGTAAGTTCATATCAATACCTTCATTAACGTTCATTCAACGGCGGATTTTTCCATCCGCCAACCTTTTTCTATTGCTTGTGTGTATTTTCACCTTACACAATATTTTTAAATAAATATATATCTTAGTTTTATATGAACATTCAATTTGGTGATGATGGATGAAGATTATTGCATTTACAGACGAAACAAATTTTGCCCTTCTAATCAAAGCTCAAGAAGCTTTGAAAGCCGAAGGGAAAAATGAAGAAGCTGAAGAACTTGCCATTAAAGTTCTCCCACTTTTCAGAAAAAAATGTGTAGAGAAATTTGGCAAAGAGTACCATAATCTCCCAATCGAAGAGATTTTCAAAGAGTATGGTATTGAAATTGTGTGGTTTAAAAAACCACTGGTTTCATATAAGGATGATGATTCAATTGAAGAGATAATCAAGAAGAGCATCTCAGCAATTGAAACTCCTACTTTTCAAGAATTCGTTGATGAAATAAATTCACAACTATTTTATCTTAGAAAATTTACTCCAGACACCGTTTTCCCAATTTTAAGAAGATATGTTTTTCTTCAAAAATCTGTGCGAATAAATCCTAGCGCTAAACCTATCCACTACGAAAAAAAAGAGCCAGAATTTTGTAAGTATGTCTTGAAAAACGGGAAGCGGTGTTCAAAACGGGCTGTTATGGATGGTTTTTGCACAAGGCACCACCCGAATAAAAAAGCCATTCCCCGCTTTATGCGGAAGAGCCCGAGATATTGGACTCGCTATGACCGTCTCTCTTGTGATGTCTATTACTTGAAGAAGTTATCTGACGCTAAGAGCGTTCAGGAAATTCTTCAAGCATGGTCTAACTATCAAGAAAATACCGAAATTGAATCTCTCATTGATGAGATTCAAATCTGGGCTGACAATCTTGAAGATAATAATTTAGACCAGACTGCTAAGTATGAAGAGCTTCAAGAATGCTTAGAATATTTAGAAGAATACTATGAATTAGTCGATGAAATTACTTCGTGCATCGATGACTTAACCGATGAAAACATCGCAAAGATTCATGAATTAATTGAAGAAATAGATATTGATGGGATTGATTTCCCATCAATGTATTAGGGGGGTCTAAAATGAAAATTTTAGACCTTTATGCTGGATTGGGTGGCACAGCAAAAGGCATTCAAAAAGCCTTAGCTGAATTTGCTATTGATTATGAATATTTTGCTGTTGACAACAATCATAACATCTGTATTGCCCATAAACAAAATAATCCTTCTTCGCAAATCATTTGCGATAATGCTTTGAATTGGCTCAAATATATCAATAAATTTGACTTTATTTGGGCTTCTCCGCCTTGTCAATCACATTCAAAACTTCAATATATACATAAAAACCGCTTAATTGATTGGTCTTTATGGCATATCATTGATGTTTTAAGGAGAAAAAACATTCCCTATGTTGTTGAAAATGTTCTTGTCTATTACAATGAACCTTTTGAACACACATTAATGGTTGGCAGGCATTGTTTTTGGTCAAATATTAAACTGGTGCCATTCGAGTATAAAAAATGCCCAAAAAAGCTCTTAAAAATGACTAATAAAGAGCTAATTGAATATCATTCTATTCTTCCAGCAAAAAAAACATTTCGGACCGATAGACAATTAAAAAATTGTGTACATTGGTCAATTTCTTATGGTATTTTTAAACAATTTTTGCAATTAAAAAACAAACAAACTTTAGATGATTATTTAAAAGGTGATGAAAATGGATGCAGAAACAGTTCTAAATAAATTAAAGACTTTCCTTAAAATTGATTTGGCTGAAAGTTATCCTAACCCACCAGTGCCACTTAATACGTTATTTCTTTTACGAATGATTGAGTTTCTCGAGAGAGCCGAATCGTATTCTCGTTCTGATCTGGAAGACCTTTATTTTGAAATACAAGAATCTATTGAGAAAAACGATTTAACTCTAACTAATTTTGGTGATATTCTTACTCCAGAAATTATCTCATTAGTTGATAGACGCTTAGATGAGCTTGATATGTTTGAACAAGAACTTAATCCTTTTAGTAAGAAGAAATTTTATAAATGATTTTCACGCTAGTTTTCATAAAGCCATTGGTGGATTTTTTCTTTTCTCACCAAAAAGAATGTTCGCCACCTTTGGCTTTCCCCTATCCCTTTTTTATTGATGGTGATTAATAATGGCTAAGAAAAAACTCGGTTCTTATCATCGCATTAGTTCTTCTTCTCCTAAGAAAAAAAAGCATACTCCTGAAATAACCTTTTCTAAGTCACATAAAGAAAATTATCGCATTGATGTTTCTATTCTGAAAAAATTTGCCGAATATCTCATAAAAACTCTTGAACTTAAAAATGCTAAAATTTATGTTGCAGGCTCAATGAGTCCTTTAAGCGAAAAACTTCCAACGAAAAATTCTGACATTGATTTTTTCATTGAGCTTGATGTGCCTTTTGATGATGTTTTTTCTTTCCCACTTTTTGATGATGATGTATTGAAAGCCGAAGTTTTATTTTTTGGAGAGACTTTTGTTCATTTAATTCCTTTTTCATCAAGGACTACGATGTTTAAAGATGACCGCCAGACCTGGCTTTTATTAGCTGAAACAGATGATTGATTCTTGTGTATTTTCTCCTTGCACAATATTTATAAATATGTATGTCTTAGTTTTATGTGAACATTCAATTTGGTGATGATGATAAAATGAAGATAATAACACCGAACGCAAAAATCTCTCATACAGAATTGAGAGATTTTATAAAAAAATTATTCCTTGAAAAAGGATTTAATTCCTATCAAGGAATAGCTGGTAAACTCGTTGTTTTTGACAGAGACAATTCTATTTCACTCTCTTTTGAGAGAAATAGAAACGGCGATTTAATTATAAAAATTAAAGGTCGTTTTGTCTCTTCAAGAAAAATTGATGTTGAACTTGTTGACTATGATGTTTTTTATCATGTTATCAATTTATTTGATAACTTGATAGACATTCACATGTGGCAACCATACTTTGTTATAGCTGCTATAGCTAATACAACTGCTCAACTTTCTGATTCTGCCAGAAAGATTATCAAAGAGCAGTTTGATTTAGGATTCACGGCGAAAATTGAAAAATTCAAGCCGTATGGTCATTATTATGACCTTATAGAATTAAAAGATGGCACACATATTCCCGTGCCATTAATTCCTAAATTTCTGGCTAAGTTCTTCTATAAAAGAAAACCACATAAAATCAGGACAGATGATTTTTTCGTCTGTCCAGAATGTGGCACCACTAGTTTTTATTCTCAATGGACTAGTGGTTGCGATTGGTGTGGTTTTTCAAGTCAGTATAATGAAGACCTTTATCAACAATACAAAAAACGCCAAAGAAAGAAAGACTTTCTACTAAAGTCTGGTCTTTGGGTGTTTTTTGTTAAAAATTATGTGAAAACAGAATAAGTGCGTACGGCGTACGCATTCTTCTTTTTTCTTTTTACGATGATTATTTATTACTGTTTGTTCTTATATTTTCTTGATAATAATGGTCGATTTCACTTATCTCATTCAAGCTCCAAGAAACACAATGACACCATTGCTGTTGTTGAACGCAAAATTTCCAATCAATTGCTCTTCCCAGAATGATTTAGATATTAAAGTATTAAAAAGAATTATTTATTATTTTAATGATTAATACATTAGGTAGGTGGTAAAAAATGGATTTATCCGAAAAACACATAGTTTTAAAACACGATCTGGCAATAATCTCCATTCAGAATAAGCTGGAACGTCACGAAAAGGAAATTGCTGAGATAAAAAAAGAACTCAGTAAAAATAAAGATGCTGTAAAACGTAATCATTCAAAAACAATTAACTCTACAGCATCAAAAATGTTACATATTATTGCAACCTTTATGATTCTAGCCTTGTTCTTATGGCAACTCTTTATTTCAGTCCCATCATTAGGGGTAATTGCTCCAACTTGGAGTGTTTCAAATGTCTCGCCAGCTGATGGGACAATTTGGTATGATTGCTGGACTACTGACACAAGAACCTTCGAAGGAAAAGTCACTATAACAAACAATAACCCATCAAGCATTACTTTTAATGCTTACTGGAAATTGTATATCGATGGGTCGGAAGTTGATAATGGTGTTGAATCAAAAACAATTGCCAGTGGGTCAACAGATGACATAACCTTCAGTAGTTTACAAGATATATCTGGATTTGATTATCTTAAGAGCTATGATTATTATTTTGAAGTTAATTTACAAGATACTGATTTCCCGCCAAATGATTTTGGGACAAAAGCCTCTTCATCTGATACCGTTTATGCTGTTTTTTATTCATCCGAAACTTTCACATATACAATCACTAACCCTTCTCAGAATGAAATTTTCCCATATACGACGACAACAGAAACGTTTTCAATTAATACACAATTTTCAGTCGACTATTCACATCCTTTTATTCTTTATATACAAATGCAATATAATTTTGAGCTGAAAATTGATGGCATTTTAAAATTAAGTGGGTTTGTAGATGATGAATATGATAGAGAAATGGGCGGAAAAAGAGTTAGATTTGTTTACAATTACACAGGCGTTAATATAAACATTCAAGACTATTTGGTTGGGGCTCATACGTGTAAATTAACTTTAAAAAACATTGAGCTCTTTTTACCACCCGAAATTTGCCCAGATCAAGACACTATTTATTATAGTCAAAAATCAGTCACGCATACTTGGTACCGTGACAATCCCCCGCCGAGTAATCCCCCTTCGATTTCTTGGCTTTCCCCGGAAAACAACTGGGAAGTCTATAATTATACTGCTTCTGGCAATGACTACACAATACAATGTTCTCTTTCAGACCCGGATTCTGATGTCTCATATATGTATTTGTACACTAATAATATTCTGAATTACACCTGGTATTCCCCGGCGTCTGGTTCAGGAACAACACAAACAACAACAATTTCATTCACTACGGACGATTTGTGGAATTTAACTCTTAGAGCGGTCGATTCTCAAGGCAACAGCTATACAACAACTAGGTGGCTCTATACTGTTTCTACTGGCGGGTCTATCAATGCAACTGTTTTCGCCAATTCACAAGACTATCTCAATTCCGCTCCTTATGTGAAAATTGGCACCGCTTCTTCTCAAGGGCTTGATAATGCTTCAATAATCATTGATATGGATGATGTTATTACAACTTCACAAGTTAGTTCTTTTATTGCTCTCGAGTGTAATCTCACTTATGACCAACTTATTACTATTGCCGACTATTATCGTGCGACAAATTTCACAATTACGTATGATAAGGTGGAAATCTGGTCTGATGATTCTCGAGATGATGACAACGGGAATAAGTATTATCATTTCCAAGACGAAGTTGTTGTTGATTCTATGTCAACATCTTCTATTACTAGTTATACAGAAGACGATATGTCAACTCAGTATAGCTGGTGGAATTATAGTTGGCGTTATAGGAGAACTTTAACGATTATTTCAGCATCTAATCATCTTTTTATTTCTGTACGTATTGTTTTTAATTCTTCAAATCTTGATTATTCGCATACTAATGATGATGGTAGTGATATTCGATTTTTGAAAAACCCTGCTTCTGGGCTACTGGAATATTCAATCCATATCTGGAATGAAAGTGGCAATAGTATTGTGTATGTTAATATGACAAATGTTGTTAGTGGGAATAATTATGTTTATTTCTATTATGGAAATCCTTCTGCAACAGACGCTTCTACTGACGCTATCTATGAAACATATTACAATTGCGAAGAATATGATAAAGCGACTTATAACTGGGTTGGTGATGCCAATTTTACTGTGGAGCGTGCAAAAGTCTATGAAGGTGATTGTTCTTTTGTTGTAGAAAACGACTATACTGATTTTGCCTATACTGAATTATCTGATGCGTGGGATTTTGACGAAGATAATGAATCTGTATATCTCTCATCAACATCAATGACTTCATGTGTTAAAAATGGCTACTTTGTCACAACAGCATTATCAACTTCTTCATTTTTTGAGCTTGGTTTTACTGGGCAATCAATAGGCTCAAATGTTTATGACTATCTTGAAATACGGGTGAGAACAAATTCTTCAACAGGCTTCCAATTATATGGGGTTAAGGATTCAGGTGGCTATATTACTATTACTTATACTGACCCGAATTATGATTTTGGCTCGACATGGAAAATTCTACGAGTTGATTTATCTGGTTTGCCGGACTGGTCTGGAACCGAAACTGAAATAAAAATCGTTATTACTAGAAATGATTATCCGACGACTTTTACTGGTTCGGAATCTTTCTTCATTGACTATTTTAGACTTTTACAGCTTGATAATAATGAAGACTCTTCTGTTGCAAAAGATTTTGGTAAACTTATTCATAATGCGAATGTGACAATAACAATGAATATGTACCTTGATTTATTGAAAGATGCTGATTCTTCGATGGAAGCTGTCTTTGTTGTCGTTTCTGGTAGAGATATTGCTACTGATAATCGCCTGTGGTCAGTTGTTTACAGAATCTTCTGGGACGACTCAAATACTATTTATTCAACAAATGCGATAATCCGGGGAACGTTGGCTTCCACATATTCAAATGTCGTTTTCATAAACAAAGGAACAGTTTCTTCAGATTATCGTATAGAAGCCCCGGCAGAAGATTCATGGTTTTTATTAACACTTGACGTTTCAAATGACAAGGGGTCATATTCGCTTACGTCAAGTGATTATCTCGAGATAGAAATAGGCGTTTCAAGAAGAGATGACGGACAACCAGACAACATCGTTTATATTGATAATTTGCACATAATTTCAGATACCAATAATGTGAACGATTTTGGGTCGGAATTTTGGAATGATTTTAGTCGTGGACCGAATTTCGTCTGGTCAATTCCTGGAGACGCTTCTGGTTGGAGAAATTCAAGTGTTTGTGCAATGACAAACGACAATGCGGGCGATTATGTTTATATGTTTGGTGCAGATTCTTTGCTCTTACTTCCTGAACCGCAACTTGACCATACATATTCGTATGAAGTTAAATTGGCTGTAGAAGATGTTTCAACAATCGATGCAATTGCATTCTCAATCCGTATAGATTATGATGGGAGTGTTAATCATTATTTCAAAATTTCCTGGACGCAATCATATTTGAGAGCTGGAATAGCAACATACGCATATAGTTCAACGAACTATCTATCAAATTATCATACCGTACAGAACACTATTTACGATGGGGGCTGGGTAACATTTAATATAACATTTTTACCGAATCTTAAAGTTCTCTATTATGCTAATGATGTTTTAATACGAGAATCATACAAAGATATGGACTTTTTCGATTTATCTTACACTTATATTGGGGATTCATTTATTTCTATTGACGCTCATTCTGGGGACTATGCTACCTTATATCTTGATTATTTCCAAACCGCCGACTACGATAACGGGCGGTTGAAAGATGACGGTAGCGATTATTGGGGTGAATATCATTCTCCTGCATCGGCTCGATATGACGGCTATATGTACATCGGGCATGAAAATGCTACAAATGACCGAGTTAGTGGTGTTGAAGTTCCTGATGAAGGGTGGTATGAATATCAAGAACAACAATCAATTGGTTTTAAAACAAGATTCTATTTTCCAAATATAACTGCAACTTATTTGATGTCAATTTCCGTTATGGGAAAATACAATGGCACTTGGTATTTTTACAAACTTTATGCTTGGGTTCGTAGTTCAACAACATTATACACAACACTTACAACAAATCGTTATATGAACTATAACCTTATTTCCGGGACAACGGATTCTTCTTATTCGGTTTCAAGCTGGAGTGGCTGGCATACGTTTGAGTTTTATATTCTTAAAGATTCCTGGGTGGCAATAATTCTTGATGGAATAGTCGTTAGGAATGAATCATCATCGACTTGGTTAGGAATATGGGAACCTACGGACAAACACAAAGTCTGCTATGGAATTATCGACCAATATTATGACGGGCGTGGAATAATGGTCATTGATTATCTGAATGAATACAATTACACTTACCAATGGTACGAAGCAACAAATGGTAATGAATGGTCTGTTGGCTACACACAAACAACTTCTTATCGAAAAGATGGCATTCTCTATTTTGCAGATGACGAACGAGATGGGGTTGATAAGAATTATATCTTTTTAAATACTGGAGATGGCGATGACATTTATGGCGACGAATGGACAACAGGTGATAATCCCTGGTATGCCGAAACACGAATTAGATTTGTAAACACAACGACTGATTATAATAATTATGTTTTTACTGTGCCAGCTTTTTCAGAAGGGGGTGGTACTCGATATGTAAATTTTGTCTGGTATGCAAATGGAACTATTGTATTTCTATTTTCAAATGGTGGCGTCGAAGATTGGTGGACAATACATACAAAACTTGGTACTTATACAAAAGCGTTAGATAATAATTGGCATACAATTCGTATTTCAGTCGATAGACCTGACGATATTGTTGTTTTTTATCTTGATGGTAATATTCTTTTGAATTATACGGCAACTGTTGATATTAATAAGAATCCATTCAGAATTTATCATTCAATAGAAGTCGATTCTGCAATAACGACTTATGATTATATTGCGATTGATTACACAAAGTCTGGCATAGCTGGTTGGGAAGATTCAAATGCAACCGCTTGTGGCATTTCTTATACAACAACACCAAATACTTTCCCACTTTCCAACGGACAGGACTATTATGTGAATTTCACTTCTACATCTGTTTGTAGAATTTGGGCAACAATTACAACTGAAAGAAATCTCTCGTATTGGATGGAAACGCTTTATACAAACTCAGCATTAAATTCAACTTATACTTATTGGCAAATGAATTCTACGATCTGGGCGTCAATAGACGAGTCTGTTTTCTGGATGAACATTACAATGATTGATAACGCAGGAACAACTTCACATTTGAACATCTCATTTATCAAGGACACTATCGCCCCGGATGTTATTATTTATTCTCCTGAAAATCGGACCGAATCTAATCCCTACTCTAATTTACAAGTCATCCCCTTTTCATACACTATTATTGATGAACGTAAGTCTTATTTTGATAAAGACGATAAAGTTCTCATTATCGATGGTGAATCATTTACTGGTGATGATTGGGCTCAATATCCAAAACACCGTCCGCTTCAATTTTACGAAGGATGGCATACTTTAACCATTAAAGCGTGGGATGATGCTGGAAATATGGGTCAGGCAACATCGACCTTTTATTATAAAGAAAAGAATTCCTATCTGGTTTCTTCTTTTTCCGTTGATGTTGATGCTGGTTATTTCTACACCACAATTAGAACTCAATTTGGTTCATATTATTATCGTGTTGCTGACAATGGCACTTGGCTTGGTGCCACACAATCCGAAGGTAGTGCTGTTTGGTCTTTCAATAAAAACGCTTATGGTTTGCATAATTTCACCATTTATATTTATGATGAATCAATGGCTATTTGGGACATTCTTTTTACTTCCATTACTATTGTTCAGCCTTCTTTGGCTCCTAATTATTATACTGTTTTGTCCATTTCTGTTGATGCTGATGCTGGTTATCTCTACACCACGATTAGGACCTATTGGAACAATCTCACGGTCCGAGTTGCTGATAATGGCACATGGCTTGGTTCTGCTCAAGCCGAAGGCAACAGCATTTGGTCGTTTAACAATGATGCTTACGGTTTGCACAATTTTTCCATTTATCTTTACAATGGTGCATTGATCTGGGACATCATTTATACTTCCATAACAATTGTTG